>Ga0302289_1000635_pt1 | contig 13850 bp, 9 predicted proteins | sample III_Fen_N1_2_FD_194552 | JGI IMG/M metagenome (GOLD analysis project Ga0302289, IMG submission 194552) | Peat permafrost microbial communities from Stordalen Mire near Abisko, Sweden - III_Fen_N1_2 | ecosystem: Environmental > Terrestrial > Soil > Wetlands > Permafrost | place: Sweden: Abisko... | reverse complement strand
AGACCCTTCAATGATAACATCTTCCATCCCCAGCAGTTTTAAGGTATAATCTATTGTGGACAAAGCGTTCCCCTCCTGGTAGCTGTTGTTCTTTGCAGCTCAATTCTACCAGCTGGTTGATGCTTTGTCTTTCTTTTACCCCTACATTTATTGTAGAGCCAGAAAATCGTTGCGGTATATTGGGCATGTCTTGCTGAAAATTCAGATGGGTATACCAAAGGATTCATCTTAAACGAGTACCAGCTATATACAACAGAACGATTGAGTGTGAGCTGATATTCTTCCCCAAATCGAAAAACGATGATTGCGAGTGGTGGCGGTATCAATTTTCCGGCCCAAGCGGAAATCAAACAGCATTTTGTACTTTCTGTCATAGGTTGAATATCTGCTTAGATAAACTGGAAAGTGTGCTCAACCGCAGGCGATACAGAAAGATCGTTTAATGGCACAGAACTGCGGATAAGCAACCACATCTCAGTTTAAGGCTACTTTGAGAGTTGCCAGGTTTTCTGTCATAAAATCTACATAGGTTTTTCCGGCGGCAAATTCGTCAGCGGTGAGGTTGTGGCAGGCGTAAAAGATGTGCGTGGGGACACCTGTCTCGCCACTGATGGCATCGGCTACCTTGTGCGTGGAAAGTTCGGGATAGAGTATCACAGGCACGCCATCTTCCCTCACTTTATTGATAAGGAATGCAACAGTTTGGGCGCTGGGCTCGGTCTCCGTGGAGCAGCCCGGGAAAGCAGCATAATAGGTAATGCCGTATTCCGCAGCAAAATAGCGTAAGGCAAATCGGTCGCCAAAGATGAATTCCCTGCGCTTGGATGTACTCACCACGGCACGGAAACCATCATCCAATGCCTGAAGTTTGGCGATATACGCATCGGCATTGGCGTGGAATGCATCGGCATTGGCAGTATCCAGCGCGCTCATCTCCTTGCACAGAGCATTCACCATGGCAATGGCGTTCACCGGTGACGTCCACACGTGCTCATCCAAATCCGGGGTAGCGCCAGCCGTGGCAAAGGGTTGCACCGACTCTCCGGACTGCATACCGTCTACGGTTTCTTCGGCAACGGTAGGCACCATATCCATCAACTTCAGAGACTTCACATTGCTATCCGCCATGGAAGCAAGAATATCCTCCACCCATGCGTCGGACTCGCCCCCCACATAAATAAAGAGGTCGGCATTGCGGATGGAGATAATATCCTGCGGTGTTGGTTCATAGGAATGCGTTTCCGCTCCAGGTTTCAGCAGCATGGTGAGATTCACGGCACCTGTATTGCCGGCGATAGCCCGAACAAAATCGTATTGTGGAAAGATGGTCGTGACCACCGTAAGCGGCGTGGTACTTTCGGCGAAAGCCGAAACGCCGGTCAACAGCAATAAACAGGTGGTTATAAGGGCAATGGCTTTTTTAATCATGGAATTCTCCTTTAAAACATTCATCAATAAGGTAGGTGGGTAGCGTAAAATCATCAATTATTCATACGCGTGTAAAGCGTTACGGGTGTGGCTAGGATCAACGGAAAGCCCCCATAGCATCTTGCTAAACGGCAAAGGTTATGGTAGGAACATAGAGCATAGACAAACAATCCCAAAAGCGCGAGTTGCCGTACCAATGTGTGGAGCAGGACTATTTGAAGGCATACAGGGCAATCTTCGCCCGTGCATTGGTGTTCACTTTCCATCAGTGAATAGGCTACTGTGAGCAGCAGAGCCAGAATCACGAGAAGTGCGAGGAGCAACGCAATGGTTTGGCGTTTCTGGCGAATGTCCAGATGCATGGTTCCTTGCCCCCCTTCCATCCAAAGTGCTGTTTGCAGCCAATTTAAAAATGACTATCGAATTCATATTATACCCGGAAGGCTCGGCCCTGTCAAGCGGAGAAAAAACCACGGGAATACAATCCGGAGAATCCCTACCGCCTTTACAGAACATGGAATTTATGCTAGCATAACAGACAGATCAACCAAACCAGGCGTATAAAAACCTCATTTCTCCGATGATAAAGGTGAACGTGGAGGCTACGGATGAAACGCTTTAACCGAAAAGTACTGATGCTTCCGCTGATCGTGCTGACCGTTGTGGCATCAGTCGTTTTTGTTCGCAATCTTGTGAATTTGCAGGAAACGCCTTTTTCCTTTACCCGAGTATGGCAAACGCCATCCGCGGTTTCTGTTGCGCCCGATGGCAGCATGGCTGTTGTGGAGAACAGCAAAATGATGGTGACCATTACGGATTCTGAAGGCCGTATTCGTGCTCGAATCCGAGGCGGATCGTATGATTCGGATGCTTTCTACTACGCTGAACATGTCGCGACCGACGGGAAAAGCGTGATTATCGCCGAGGTGCGGCATTCGGAAAACAGTACCTTTGTGCAAAGCGAACGTCTGCTGCGCTATGATATGGATGGCAACCGGCAGGAAATTCTCTATGATGTGGAATATACGGATGCGGCGCGCCCCATGCAGCTTGGGCAAATCCGAAACGTGAAAATCGAAAACGATCAGGTAACCTACGCATGGGTAAACCGATCAAAGGCAGGCGCGTCCATTTGCGAAAATGGCGGAGTACGCGTGCTGGATGAACGTATGTTGGAATATGACGATTTTCTGCGTGCGGCTTATGAACCAGCCTCCGGCATGTTGTGCTTTACTACCAAAAAAGGGTTGGTTGGCACAACGAAGGTTGGCGAACCCATCCAGTGGCTGAGCTATGGAAATGGTCAGCGCGTGCCCTGGAGCGTGGATGCCACACCGAAGGGTACTTTGCTGGTAAGCGAACTGATCGGCCAGACTGTGGAAACGGTTGACGCGGACAGCGCTACGGCTCTGTGGACGGGTGGGCTGATTTATGAGCTGACAGCGGAAAACGGGCGTGTTGCCTTTAGCGATGGGCAAACTGTGTACCTGATGAACGAGGCGGGAGAGACACTCTACGCCTCGCGAAGCGTGCGCCTCGCGCCTGCTTATGCGTTAGGTGTGGTGTTGACTTGGGTATCCGCCGTTTACCTGTTTGTGATCCTCCTTTGGCTCATCTATCGGCTTTTCCGGCTCATGCAAAATCAACCGTTTTCCGAAATGCGGCGACGGATGCTCATTGCCTCCGCCAGCGTGCTGATTACCGTAATCCTCGTGATGGCGTTTTTGTTCTCTTTTGTGCAAAAGCAGATGCAAACCCAAACAATCAACAGCCTGTCGCAGTTGGCGGAATCAATTTCAGCAACGTCCGGCGCAATGCTGGGCAAACGGTTTAACGCCATACAGACGTTGAATGATTACCGCAGTGCGGATTACAATGCGGTTCGGGATTATATGGACGCATTTTGTGACGCCAGCTATCGTAATGGTTCAAACCTGTATTATGTGCTCTATCGCTTTGATGACACCATGCTATGGGGCGTGATGGATTATGAAAATACTTCCGGCGTGCGTTATCCCTATTCCACGCTGGAGGGTACGGTATACGGACAGGTGATCGCAACCGGAAAGCCATTAAGGGTAGAAGGTGAAGCGAATATCTACGGAATGTGGAGCTATGCCGTCGCACCGATTTTCACTTCCATGGGTAAAATGATCGGGCTGGTGGAGATCGGCACCAATCAATACGGCGAAGTTGTTGCCAGACAAGCTCTCATCCGTGATGTGCTGACGGGCGTGCTGGTAGCGCTAATGATGGCAATGCTGGTTTTTAATGAAATGACTGCGTTCCATGATTTCCGTTCGTTGCGCAGAAAGCGGCGTGAAAGCAGCGATCAAACGCTTGCGCTTGGTTTTATCCGCCCGCTGATCTTTCTTGTGTTTATGGCGGATAACATGGATGCCGCTTACATACCTCAGCTTTCAGCGGGGCTCGGTTCGGTAACCGGCGGTTTTATCGGCCCGGAATTAGCTTCAGCACTTCCGATGTCCATTCAGCTGTTTGTGATCGGCATTTCCGCGCTACTGGCGGGCAGACTGTTGGACAAGTGGCACCCGCGAACCGTATTCATTGGCGGGTTCATATTGCAAATCACTGGTGCGCTTCTTTCCATTGCGGCAATCCTGACCGGACAGTATTGGTTTTTAGTGATGGCTAAGGCGGTTGGCGGGCTTGGAACAGGTGCGGCTGTGGTTACCTGCAATGCTTTGCCGGGACGAGAACAGAATGCCACAGAGCAACAAAGGTTGATCGCGGGGTTGAATGTAGGAGTAATCACCGGCGTGGTGCTGGGTTCTTCTGTAGGGGGCTACATTGCGGATTATATCGGCTACCCCGCCGCATATATCGGATCCATCGTATGTGTGCTTGCAGCGGCTGCGCTTGCTTGGCGGTCGTTTCATGGTGTGGCAAAAGTTACACTGGTAGAGCAGATGACCGATGATCCGGCAGGCAGAGGCAGTTCGCGGAGGTTTCTCAAAAATCCGCGCGTTCTAGGCTTTTTATTGTGTGTGATGTTCCCGTTCATGCTGATGATGTATTTTAAGGATTACCTGTTTCCGCTGTTTGCCTCGGGGCTTGGAAAATCAGAATCTGTCATTGGCAGTGTGATGTTGCTGGGCGGTGTGCTGGCAATTTTTCTGGGAGATATGGTGCCGGGAGCACTTCTATTCCGTGTGGGCGCATGGGATGCGGTTCGCCTGTCGAACCTATCCTGCATGTATGCGCTTGGACTGTTTGCGTTGAAACCAACGTTTGAGACCGCGGTGGTAACCATTTGCCTGCTTGGAATTACAGCTTCCTTTGGTTATGCTGCACAGGGTGTGTACTACACAGATCTGATTAAAAAAGGCAACATCAGCGATGGTAAAGCGATGGGTATGTATTCGTTGTTTGATAACCTTGGGCAAACAAGCGGCCCTCTGGGTTTAAGCGTACTGCTGTTTTTGGGCGTTGCCATGGAAAGCGGTATCATCGCCCTTGGAGCTGCGGGGTTGTTGGGTTTGGCGACCATCCTGGCGAAGGCGGGAAAGAGGGTACGGCGCAATGATCGGTGAAATGAGCATTCAACCGATGATGTTTCAAGATCTGGATGAGCTGGTAGCGTTACATGCGCAGTATCTAAACTACGGCAGTGGAATCTACCACCATTTTCAACAGGTTCTTTCCGATCCAGACACCGTGGCGGTAAAATGTGTACATAATGGCAGGATCATCGGCTTGGACATCTATACCCGGGGCGTCGCATTATCTGGAGGGCATGCAGAACTGTGTGCCGAAATTCGTGGCATCGCCGCTGATGAGGTTGTCTACACGGGCGATGCGCTGCTGGTTGTGCCGGAGTTTCGCAGGCAGGGGCTGGATAGGGCCATGCTTAATGCCTGCCGAGAGCAGCTCAGAGAACGGTGTGCGATTTATGTGCTATACGAACTGTGGGTGCACCCGGATGGCAGTATTCCTGCACACCATACTGTAGAACACTATGAACAGAAAATTGATCTTGGGCTGCACCCGAATTTCTATGTCGATTTCGATCACTATGGCTATTTCTGTCCGATTTGCGGAGGAAAATGTAAATGCTCGGCGCAACTGTACCTGTGCCGGGTTGCCTGAACTGGAAGGAGGGAATGGCGTTGCGAAAGACTAGCATTCGTACCAAGGTAATCCTGCTGTTCGCGGCGCTGGCGCTGCTGCTGGCGGTAGCGGTGGGCTTGCTTGCATATGGGCTCAACTATCAAAAGCTGGTGAGTCAGTATGGCAGCCTCGCAACCAGTGCGGCGGAGCTGGCGGCTACAGAAATCAACGGTAATTCAATCGCCAATTACCTTGATCGGGGCTTGGACGCATCCTATTTTGTAACAGAGGGAAAACTGAAAAATATCAAAAAAATGCTTGGTTTGCGTTTCATGTATGTTTCCGTGCCCAATATGAACGTAAATGACGCGGTGTATGTGTTTGACATTGCGCTGGACGGCGAGGACACAACGCTGATCAATAAACTGGGTGACCACTCTGGTGCGTCCGATGTATATGATATAACAACCGGAGTCATGAAAACCGGAGGGTCAAGCTCCGACCCCCGCATTACGACAGGTCAGTTTGGATACCTGCTATCCGCCTATGCACCCCTGAAAAACAGCGATGATGAAACGGTAGCCGTAGTAGGCGTCGATGTGGACATGAACATGGTGCTGCATCAGATTATCACGCAATCGTTGCAGCTTCTTTTAATGATGACCGGGATGATCCTATTGTTTGTGCTTGCCGCCTTGCTGATCACGAACCGAAATGTGGTACAGCCCATCAAGCGATTGTCCGAGCATATGGGAACGTTTAACAAAGATGCAGATACGCTGGAACTTGCACCTTTTGTGACTCGATCGCAGGATGAAATCGGTGTTATGGCACAAAGTTTTAACCGCATGGCAGAGAATATCAGGGAATACGTGGAGAATCTGCGTGTGGTTACGGCCGATAAACAGCGCATCGCGACCGAACTGAATGTTGCCAACACCATCCAGAGCTCCATGCTGCCCCGAATGTTTCCCTATCCGCCAGATCGCAAGGAATTTTCTGTATACGCGACCATGGAACCGGCAAAATCGGTCGGCGGTGATTTTTACGATTTCTATGTGTTGCACGGACCGGAAGCGACAGGCACGCATCTGGTGTTTGTGATCGCGGATGTTTCGGGCAAGGGGATTCCGGCGGCACTATTTATGGCAATCACACAATCTCTTCTGAAAACACGCGCTATGCAGGGGGAAACGCCAGCGCGCATTTTCGCCAGCGTCAACGATCAGCTTTGTCAGAATAACGATGCAGGTATGTTTGTGACCGCTTACATGGGCTTGTTGGAACTAGCCACAGGGAAGCTGACAGTTGCCAACGCGGGGCACAACCCACCGCTTCTGCGACATCGGAATGGGAAATACGAATGGCTCAGGCAAAAATCCGGATTTGTCTTATCCGGTATGGAGCACATGAAATATAACGATTTCGAACTGCAACTTGAACCCGGAGACAGGCTTTTCCTCTATACCGATGGCGTTACCGAGGCGCTCAATCCCAGTCAGGCGCTGTATGGCGAACAGCGGCTGGAGGAAACGCTGAACGACTCTGACAAAAAACCCATGGGTGTGATGGAATTGTTACCATTCATTAAGGAGAGCATCGATAAATTTGCCAACGGAGCTGAACAGGCGGATGACGTAACCATGTTGGCGCTGGATTGGTTCGGAGGGACGGCTCAAACAGAGAGCGACGAGCCAAAAACAGCGCAGACCTGAACGAAACAATCGCCATGAAGCGTAACAAACCCCCGCTTGATGAAAAAGCGGGGGTTTGTTATCGCATTGTGAAGGTAAAACAATATTGATACCTTTCACCGAACACGATAGATCGGAGTGTTATTCAGCCGTCTGGTCAAAGGGCAGCGGGATGCGGTTGTTGTCGTGTTCCCATAGCCGATCCAGACGATAAAATTCCCGCTCTTGCGTGTGGAACAGGTGTACGAGTATCGTGCCATAATCCAGTACGATCCAGCGTGCATCAGAATGCCCATCCTTGCGCAGAAGCTGAACGCCAGCCTCGGCGAGCCTGTCCTCAACCTCGTCGGCGAGGGCTTTGATCTGCAATACGTTTCGACCGCTGGCGATAAGCATGGTATCCGTGATGACGGTTAGGTTGGTCACATCCAGCGCGACGATGTCCTGTGCTTTCTTGTCGTAAAGGGCATTGGCGGCTGTGAGGATCATTTCCTTTAATTCCATTCGGGCAATCTCTCCTTTTTGTTGTATGTTTGGGTTATCAGGACGGAAGGCGCTCCAACCACTGGATGACGCGCTGCGTTGTAGGGTGGAGCATAGCCTTTTGGCGGCTTAACACATATTGCTGCGTAGAGCGCATAGAGTTGAGTGTGGCGACAACCAGACTCTGGTTAGCCAACCTGCGTACTTCTTCCAACGCGGGGTAAAAGCGACGGGAAGGCTCGATCTTGTCTGCCAGAAACAGTGCCATGTCGGTTGGTAGCATACCTACGCGGCCTGTTGTGTGGCAACGGATGGAAGAAAGTACATTGGGGTTGGTTACATTATATTCCGTTTCGGCAACCACTGCACCTACAGGGCCGTGAAGCAGGTTCTCGTTATTGAATGTTTCCTTATCCAACAGCAGCCGATGATCCTTGGCGATGCGCTGCAAGGTCTGTAACGGCATACACTTGGCACAGTCATGCATCAAACCGGCCATCGCGCATTCGTCTTCACTCAGGTGATGGATCCGCGCCAGATTGCGGGCGGTGGCTGCGACCAGCAAGGAGTGTACCAGCCTCTTTTCACTCAGCGCCATTCGCAGTCGCGGATACAGGACATCGGCGCCTTCAGGGGATCGCTCCAATCCATAAAGCCCCATGATGCGAATATATTCCAAAACCTGCAATGGCAGTTCCTTGGGCGTTACGCCTTGCTGCAACTGCTCGCGGATGTCTGTGGCGCTTACATCCAAAGGAGGAAGCGAAAGGTATTGAAACTTAGCACCACGCGATTCCAGTGCTTTGACCGTAGGGTGACTGCTCGCATCCCATGTGGAGCGGCGGCATACCAAAAAGGTACACAACTCAAAAACTTTGTCGGGGTTACGCCAGTTGGGCAGATCCAAAAGCGTATCTTCGCCGATCATATAAAACAATTCCACATCCGGCCATTGTCGGTGAAGCTGACCCAATGTATCTACCGTATAGATGATGCCTTCGCGGTCGATTTCGATTCGGGACGCGGAGAATCTTGCTTCCCGCAACGTTGCCAGCCGCGTCATCTCAAAGCGATGCTCGGCATCTTCCAAACCCTCATGTTTGTGCGGCGGGTTGCCGGTAGGTAGAAAAAGTACCCGATTGAGCTTGGCCTCGTCCAGCGCGCAGGCGGCAATCGCCAGATGACGCTCATGGATGGGATTAAAGCTACCGCCCATGAGGCCTATTCGTTCCTTTGCCACATCCGCGCCTCCTTCCATTCACTCATTATACCCGAAAACGATACAAACGAAAAGGGGTTCGCGGCAAATGGTATGCAATCGACTGATTTTCAATTAATCACCGAATTTGGGATCGACTCTATGGCATACGCATTGCCAGAACAAAATGGTTTTAGAACGGAACAATGTACACTTTCGGATCACAAGAGGGAAGCGCAGGCATCTGATCGTTGGCACACTGGTGATTCCAACCTGGGATTACGTTGACACTGCGTGGTGAATTCACTATAGCCCGGATAGATCTGGAATCGTTTTCACCGTGAAAAATGATCATGAGGAGTGGAATATACAGGCTATTTCGCACAAGGCAGGTGTCAGCAAAGCGACCATGTCGCGTGTAATGAAGGATGAAGGCAATCATCAGGCGATTGAAACATGAGCAACCTCCAACCTCCTCTAGCATTATATATTGCAAACATGCAAAGCAAAATCGTTTTCCTGAACGCGATGCGTGATTTAAAACTGAGCATCCCAACGGATGTGGCTTTATGGACTTGGACGAACTGCCGGTAAAGATGATATTCGAGCTTCCTTACAAGCTGTCACGACCATGAAGTAACCCTGCTCGGGGGAAGCAGCATAGAGGTTGATTCAACTCTTTAACGAACCCAACCATTCACCAAAAAGACCTGTCAGGTGCCATGCTGGTTGTTTCAGGAAACAGAGATGTGAGGATGCAAGCAACGATCGCATCGAATTTTCTGCTGTACGCCAATCAAACATCACTTGTTGGCGATGAGCGATCACCTGTCGCCCTTGGTTGGGAATTGGTTCTGCATTTCTCGATATTTCAGAATAGAAAGTTTATGGAAAGAATATCAAGCAACGGTTTGTTTTGGCTTGAAGCGAAGTTGTCCGCATGAGAAAGACAACTAAATGCGTTCTTGTGCAGCCGCGTGGAAGGTGATAGAATAAATCGACAAGAAACCGACACCGTTGCATCGGATGTAACAGCAAGCAACAGCATAGGAATGCGCAATGCCTTGGAACCCCTGCCATCGCCAAAAGTCGACAGGTTGCAGGAGTGAGGTTGAGCTTAATTGGCATCTGAAGTCCATCCTTATCGAGTGCAAGAGGTGTACGGACTTTTAAAATGCAATCTATTCTCGATACAAGCGTGTAGCGCATTACCGTTGTATTGCAACGCGAGGTGAGCACCAAAATAGACAGGTTTGTTACAACTTGGATGGCATTTATCCTGTAAATGATTGAAATGAACCTGTGTGCAGGAGCATAGTGATTGGAGGATTTGTGTGAGACAACGCTGGAAAGTGATTCACCGAATGGGTTTGCTGCTAACCGCATGTGCATTGTTGTTGACTGCCTGTGCATCTGTGCAGGGAGCTGCTCCTGGTGTTCCGGATGGATCGCAGATTCTGCTGGGATTTTCACAGCTTGGCTCGGAAAGCGCGTGGCGCATCGGGAATACCAAGTCCATTCAGGATGCAGCTAAGCGAGCCGGAGTACAGCTGATGTATGAAAACGCGGAGCAAAAGCAGGAAAAGCAAATCAAAGCCATTCGTTCCTTCATTGCGTATCAGGTAGATGTGATCGCTTTTTCCCCCAACGTGGAAGATGGTTGGGACAATGTGCTGACAGAAGCTAAAAAAGCCGGCATTCCTGTCCTCATTACCGATCGACGCATCAATACCGCCGATGAAAGCTTGATTGTGGGTTTTGTAGGCTCGGATTTCTATGCCGAAGGCCGTCGGGCGGGGGAATTTTTACTCAAGAAAATGGCGAATGCGGAGCATGTGAATATCGTAGAAATTTCAGGTACTGTGGATTCCACGCCAATGCGTCAGCGCGGTGCGGGTTTTCGTGGCGTTTTAGAGGGAGACAGCCGCTTTTCGATCATCGAAAGCGTTTCCGGTGATTTTTTGCGTTCCAAAGGCAAGGAGTGTATGCAGGGGCTGCTTGCGCGCCACAAGGATATTGATGTTCTGTTTTCCCACAACGATGCGATGACATTGGGTGCGATGGAAGCCATTGAGGAAGCGGGGCTCAAACCAGGCAAGGATATCGTGATTGTGACAGTTGATGGGGAGCAAGCTGCCATCGACCTGCTCAAACAAGGCAAAATCAACTGTGTGGTCGAGTGTACGCCACTGATCGGTGACAAGATCATGGAATTAGCCAAAAAGCTTGCTGCTGGTGAATCAATTCCACGTAACACTTATTCGGATGAGCGTGTTTTTTCGGAGTTTGATACGGATCTGGATAGCCTTCCGCCGCGAGGGTACTAAAAGATGCATACGTTGTTTGATCGCGTTTTTAATCGTCTGAAGGTGGGAAACAGCCTGGCTGAAAGGCTGAGATTCAGCTTTATGGTAATTCTGGCACTGATGTTAATCCCTACGCTGGTGAGCATCTGGACAATGCGCTCCTACGCCGATAGCTATCATCAGGCTATTTCACAGGTCGAGAGCATCTCTTCTTTAAAGCCACTGGTTACCTCGGATATTCCCGACGAGATGTGGAGCATCGTTGCAGGTCGCATCACTTTTTCGGAGGGTAGACAGTATGCACTGATGGACGAGGTGAACGGCACGATTGAAGATTTGATGGGCACTGCAGCAGGCGGAAAATCCACAGAGTTGACTGTAACCCGCCGTACCATGGATACGCTTAAAAGCTATATAGACCGCATGGGGGAGCAGATTGCTTCCGGCGCAATGGTGGCGGATAATGAGGCACTTTTGGAAGAAGTGCGCAGCGTTGCCTCGCTGGTGGGGGATATGCTGGAAAAGTACGTCACGGTAGAAATCAGCGCGACCATGGATACCAGCCGTCTTTTGCAACAGCAGCTAATTTTAATTCTGTGGCTGTTAGCAGCATTGGTAGCGATTACATTCACGTTTGCGATGTTGGCACAGCGATCGCTTTCCCGTGCTGTTCGAACGCCCATCGCAGAACTGGAGCATTTTGCAGGCGCAATCGCTGAAGGCGATCTGCTGGCGCGCGTGGATAAGCCGGAGGTTACAGAATTACGCGGATTGACGGAGAGCTTGAACGTCATGGCCGGGAAATTGCAGGGATTGATTGATGAAAATCGCCGTGAGCAGGAAAACCTGAAACGCAGCGAATTGAGAACCTTGCAGGCACAAATCGCTCCACACTTTCTTTATAACACGCTGGATGCGATTGTCTGGTTGGCGGAAGCACAACGCACAGATGAAGTTATCCACATTACACGTGCACTGAGCGATTTCTTTCGGATTTCGCTCTCACAGGGGAGAGACTGGATTCCGCTATCCGATGAAATCAAACATCTGCAAGGGTATCTGACCATTCAAAAGATTCGCTATCGCGATATCTTGGATTATGAGATCGACATCTCACCGGAGTTATACAATCGCCAGATTTTGAAACTGTTATTGCAGCCGCTGGTAGAAAATGCAATCTACCATGGAATCAAGCACAGACGAGGACGGGGAATGGTTCGCGTAACCGGCAGGGATCAGGATGGCAAGATGATGCTGACCGTAGTGGATAACGGCGCTGGTATGACGGCGGAACGCCTGCAGCAGGTGAAAAGCAACCTGCAAAATGATGCGCCTGCGGATGGAGAACGCGGCTGTTATGGCTTGTTCAATGTCAACAAACGCATACAGCTCTATTATAATCAGCCGGAAGGCGTACAGATTGAAAGTGGCGAAAGCGGCACAACCGTATCACTGTGCGTGCCGTTTGGGAGGAATGAAGATGTACAAGGTATTTCTGGCGGACGATGAAATTGTGGTGCGCGAAGGCATCCGAAGCAATTTTCCTTGGGAGCAGACGGATTTTGTGCTCGCAGGAGAAGCGCCGGATGGAGAAATGGCGTTGAGCATGCTTCAGGATATCAAGCCTGATATTCTGATTACAGATATCCGAATGCCGTTTATGGATGGGCTTGAATTATGCCGCGCCGTAAGCGCGACCATGCCGTGGCTGTATATTGTGATTCTGAGTGGATACGATGATTTTGCCTATGCACGGGAAGCTATTTCGCTGGGTGTGAAAGAATACCTGCTCAAGCCTGTAAGCGGGCAGGAACTCTTGCTGGTACTCAACCATATCGCTGAGCGTATCCGGGAAGATAAACGCCAACAGGCAAATCTGCGTACCTATCGGGATCAGATCGCTTCCTCCGGACAACTACTCAAGGAACGGTTGCTAACCGACCTGATTTCCGGCTCAAACGATATCGAAGTAACAGAACGGGCGCGAGCACTTCAAATGAGTGTAATTGCTGGCCGCTACCTGACGATGGTAATTGATCTGGGACAGGAACCCATTGGTGCAGAGGAAACGCGGGCTGCGGAGAGCGTGCTATGCCGACTGGCGGAAAGCAGCGGTGGAACGGTTTGCCTGTGCCAGCTTCAAGGCCGATTTGTCATGATGGTGATGGGCGATGATGATAACGATATTGAAGAGCGCACCTATGGCCTTGCGCAGGCTGTGCGTTTTGAGGTGGAACGGAATACGGAACTCAAACCACTGATGTCTATTGGAACTACGGTACGAGCACTCAAGGAAGTGCCCCATTCCTATGCGGATGCCTGCGCCTTGCTGCACACACTGCGCGAATCGGAAAACGCGAACCGCGATCGACGTATTGTGGGGGTGTTGGACCTGGCGCCTAAGGAAAGTCTGTCGCTAGTAAATGTAAAGGTGCCACAGATCTATGAAAAATTACGTCATGCCAACCGGGCGGAGGTTAACGCAATTCTTTCGGATTATATCGCCTCTATCGGGCAGACGGCGGCACAAAGCAAGCTGATGATCAACTACATTTTTGTGGATATTGTGCTGTCTGCTTCACGGTTGATTCGGGATTGCGGTGGCGATCCACAGGAGATTATTCCCTCGGCATTTCAACCGGAAGGCAAAACAGCCACGGCATCAACGCT
>Ga0302289_1000634_pt1 | contig 13869 bp, 11 predicted proteins | sample III_Fen_N1_2_FD_194552 | JGI IMG/M metagenome (GOLD analysis project Ga0302289, IMG submission 194552) | Peat permafrost microbial communities from Stordalen Mire near Abisko, Sweden - III_Fen_N1_2 | ecosystem: Environmental > Terrestrial > Soil > Wetlands > Permafrost | place: Sweden: Abisko... | reverse complement strand
GCGACTCGAATCCTGAAATCTCGCGCGAAACGTAGGCCGGTTCGCGGACCAAATCCAAATCCGGCAAAGCCCACTCGGCCCGCGCAGGGATCACTTCGCCGATCTCGCCCGGCGCATACCAGCGCACGCCTGATTCACGCTGCAACAACCACGCCACCGCGTAACCCGTCGCTTCAGGCGTAGCCCCTTCGATGAACACGCTGCCGTCGTGCGTCCAGATCCGAAACCCATCCGGCCCAATTTCACCGGACTTCGGCAAAAGCAAATCCTCAGCCAGTTTCAGGGGATCGCGCAAATGCGCTGCCGCCAGCGTCCGGCCCACGTAGAATCCCTTTCCCTCCGCGCTGTCTTCTGTGTGCATGGGCCATTTGCATCCGGACATTATTCCGAGAACACGAACCAGCTCCAATGCAGCAGCCCGCTCTTCTGGGTCAGCATCGATCGCCACGACAACGGGCAAAAACGCTTTACTGCCCCGAAAGACCGTCGTCGCCGCATGCTCGCTGGGGGCCAAACCGACAAAAATCGCAATAACGACCAGACTGTGCAGTGCCTGAAACAGGTTACGCATGCCTGGCACCCGCCTTCTGTTCACATCTCTTGACCAAGAGAACCAAACCGACCAACGAAACAAGCGACAAAGCAAACGCGAGGGTTTGATCTATGCGACGCATCAGAAAGGACAACCCGACCAGTGCTGAAAACAAACACCAGAATGCGTACAATGAGCTGACCTGCGCATGCGCCCAGCCGCCTTGGACCAGCCGCTGATAGAGGTGCGACCGGTGCGGTTTCCAGACCGGCTCGCCACGGCACAGACGCCGGAGAAAGGTGTAAAAACCATCGCCAACAAAAGGCCACACCAACATCAATCCAAAAAACGGTAACGAACTTGCTACCACCGGTAACTGTGGTGCCGACAGCGAAGCCAAAGTAATCAAAGGCACGACGGCGAACGAAAAACCAAGAAACGCACTGCCCACATCGCCCATGAATATCTTTGCCGGCGACCAGTTATGGACCAAAAAACCAGCGCAACCGCCTGTCAACATCAGCCCCAGCATGGTCACCACCGGTGTTTTCAAGTAGACTCCCGCCGCGGTCCAAGTCAGTCCGGCAATCACGCCTTGCACGCCGGCGATCCCATCGATGCCATCCATAAAATTGTAAACATTGGTCAGTCCGACGATCCAAACGACTGTGAGCGCAGCACCGAACCATCCAATATCGATCACTCCGAAAACAGAAACCAAGACTTGCCTGAACCAGGCGATGCCTACGACCGCGGCGATAGCCGCACCAAGCTGGCAAAGAAACCTCACTGCTGGGCTCAAAGACTTAAAATCGTCCCGCAAACTCACAGCCGCCACAAACAATGCCGCCCCGAGATAAACCGACAGGGCAGTGCGCAGGTCCACACCGGATATGCAGGAAGGGGTGATGCACTGATGGACAAGGAACGATCCCAGCATGATCGCAATAACGACGACAAAACCAAGACCGCCTCCCCGCGGAGTCACCCGGGTGTGCGAACTGCGCTCGTTTGGCCGGTCGAGCAGCCCAATCCTGGGCGCAAGCCGGATCAAGGCCAAAACCACTGCCCAGGTCGCCAAAAATGCGCCCACACCGACTGCCAGTAGCAATCTTCCAGAATCAATCATACTCAAGAGGATCAAATTGACTGCTCCGCCAGCGCTTCGCGCACCATCTCAGGCATGGCAGTGTCAAGGTTCACGCGAGGGCTGAACCCCAGATCGCGTATTGCACGGGAGGGCAAGTAGCAGGCCGAACCAAACAATTTCGCGCACTTGTCGCTGTCCCACAAAAATCGCCGCCCTCGAACTGTTCCGATCAAATCTCCCACGAGCCCGGCAAGACGCAGTATCCATATCGGTACTACCCAACTAGGAACCGGGCGACCAAGCGCACGACAAATCTCAACATACATCTCGCGCGACGACCACGCCCGAAGGCCTGTCACGAAATACACCCGGCCACCCGCCGCAACCGGTGCGGTGCTCGCAGCCAGCAGACTTTCGACCACGTCATCGACATGAACCATTGAGCGGCGGTTACCATTTTCAGGAATCGGAGGAAACTTGCATCTGGCTACAGCTTTTATCATCTCGCCCAGATTCCCTTTTTGGCCCTCACCAAAGACCATCGCGAGCCGCAGCACGATCGCCTGCGGTCCAAACGGCGATGTTAGCAGCACGCTCTCCGCCGCCAGTTTTGACTCTCCATAGGGCGTGGTCGGGTGGCAGGCCGCGCCCTCATCCAAGCCCTCCGGGCCTGTCTCTTCACCACAAGCTTTGACACTGCTGGTGTAAACAACGCGGACACCAACGTCATCTCCAAGCGCCGACAGCAGCTCTTGGGTGCCAGTGACATTCACACGAAAATAGGCTTCCCGTTCGCCGGGCCGTTCCGCCAGCGCATGTGCGCGACCGGCCAGATGAAAGACCGCGGCTGGAGGCTCGGGCAAAACGAGCGAGCCGGAACCCAACTCGTGAACGACCATCTCGTCCCAAGGCCCAGGTATCTGCTGGCGTGCCACGGCGATTACGCGCCAGCCCTCACGTTTCAGGCGCTCACACAGCCGCCGACCGATGAACCCCGTGGCACCGGTGACCAGCGCAGTTCGTTTCGCGATCATCGTTTTTGTGTCAAAGCTGACTCCAACACTGCGACCCATGCTTTCACCAACGCCCGTTGGTCAAATATCTGCTGTCCGGCCCGCCAGGCATTTTGACGACGTCGAAAGAGTTCATCCGGTTGATCGACGATTTCAGCGAGTAAATTACTCAACCGGCTAACATCGCCAGGTGCCACCACCCAACCACAGTCATGTTTTCTGATCGTGTCAGCCAGATCGGAGGCCTCCGGGCAGATCGCCACCACCGCCTGGCCAGCGGCCAGGGCGCTGTAGGTCTTGCTCGGCATCACGACCCCTTCAGCACCTGGCTTCATCGTCACCAGCGCCACTTCAGACGTGCGCATCGCCTCAATCCAATCAACCTCCTTTAAATTCCCTCCCAAAGAGACGGTGCCACCGGATTTATGCTCACCTAAAGCAGCCTCGAGCTGACGAAACCCAGCGCCATTGCCACGAAAGCTAAGCGCAAATGCTTCCGGCAAACCCGCGTTCATTGCACCTACGATCGTATCAACATCGTGCATACGCCCAAGGTTGCCACAATAGAGCGCGCGGACGGGCTCCCCTTGCGCACCCCTGACCGGAGACATGCTCGCGAAAGGTCGCGCATCGCAACCAACCGGTATCACCACACTCCGTGGAATTGGGCCAAAACGGGCCACCGCGTGTGCGAGGAGTCGTTCACCGAGAAAAACATTCGCCGCCGCTTGATCAAACGTTGCACGCGTCAACCGGTCGAGCAGTCGAGCGCTGGCCGAACCCATGCGTAGCTTTCCTCCGACCACTAGAACGTCAGGAAAAAGATCAAACACCCAGTGCACAACCGCGGTACCCCGGCCAACCCGCTCTGCAATACGCGGTGCATAGAAGGTATTGGTACACACAACCGCCACGTCAGTCCGCGCGTGCGCACGAAGCGCTCGCCCGAGATTCCAGGGATACCGCACGTAGGCTCGCCACCGCAGTGCGAAACGGGCTCTGCGACCACGCGCGCCGCGATAATCCGCCTCCGAAATCTCATAGCGAGACTGGCCCTTCCAGCCTTGTGTAACCAAAGCACTGGTTAGGCCTGGAAGGAACGACGAATATTCGGTCGAAGACCAGAAATCGACCTGACGCTGTGTTGAGGCCGCGATCATTTAACCGCCTCGCCCTTAGCTTCCTGGTATAACGCCTGGAGATCAGCCTCAAATCGTTCCCAGGAAAGTTCACTTAACGACCAAGCGCGGGCGCGCTCGCCCATCTCTGTAAGCTGTGCTTCCGGCAGCGTTCCCCACTCCTTCAAAGCCGTTGCCACCACCGGCTCGTCATCTGACCCAAGCACCCAGCCCACCGCCGCGCCATCGAATTCAGAGGCCAGATCGTTACCCGGCGAAAGCATCACTGGCAGCCCCGCCGACATCGATTCAGCAGCAGCAAAATTGAAATTCTCCCGGTGGGAGTATGACCAATAACCATCACAACCCGCCAGCAGCTGATCTTTCTCTTCACCAAACAGCGGGCCGATCCAGCGAACGCGATCCGGTCCGCCAGCCGCCCGTGCCGCTTCAACCACCGCCGCACCCGAACATTTTTCCTCAGGCCCGACCAACAGCAGAAACGTTCCAGCCGGAGCGTGCCGCGCAAACAAAACGGCTGCCTCCTGCGGGCGTTTCATCGGATGCAATCGCCCCAGCATGCACATCACCCGGCTGTCAGCGGGCAGGCTGAGCCGTAAACGCAACGCTGCTCGCGCCGCCTCAGATCGCAGCACCTTCGCGGCTGCGACGGGCCAGCGTACCACACGACCGTTATCGCTTCCCATCCAGGGCTTCGCCTTCTCGTACTCTCTTCGGGTGGCAAAAATCACCGCTTGTGCGTCGCGTAAAATTCGCCGGCCATAGAACTGCATCCACCACAGCTTAACCATCCGCCGATAAGTGAAAACCCAGGGATCAAGACAGCCATGGGGAACCACCCAATAGGGCATACTCCATCGCCGAGCCTCTCGCCACACCCAATGAGCATGATGACGGAAGAGAATATGGCATTGCAGGAGGTCTGCCGTCGTAAGCAGTGGCTCAGCCTTGGCCAGCTCCTGTTGCGACACATGCAAAAACCAACGATCCAAAGGCGAGCCGCCACTCCAGAGATGGGCCACCCCGTCGTCCGGCGCACCGGCTTTTCCGCGTTCGGAAAACGAAAGCACATTGGCGCCTAAGGCTTGCCGAAACTGCAAAGTCGACTTGTAGGCGCCGCCGTTGGCAGGAAGCAAATCGATCCCAACAACCAATGGTCGCACGACTTTATGACTGTGCTTCAAAGGTAAGGAAAAACGCGGCGAGGCTGAGCGCGGAGCTACGCTTCGCGCATAGAGTTCCCGCAACCTGAAGGCGAAAGACTCTGGTGAGAGTTCGGTTTGTGTCCAAGCCTGGGCCTGCGCCCCCATCACAGCCAACCGCTCGCCCGGTGCTTGCAAAAACTCGCCGATAGCACGTGCCCACTCTGCAGAATCCTGTTCTGGAACCGCTCGAACGAAATCCTGACCACCAATATCCGAGATTATGTCGTGCCCTTCGGACAGAATCGTTGGGAGTCCCGCTGACATCGCCTCCAGTGCCGAATGTCCGAAATTTTCACGGTACGACAGCGAAATATAAGCATCTGATGCAGCCAAAAGATCGAACTTGGCGTCGCCGAAAACCGGACCTAACACATGAACCTGGCCCCGCTCCAATTCAGCCGCCATTGTTTTGGCTCTAACCAAAGTTATGGATTCCTCCGGCCCGACCAGCAGCAAGTGAGTTCCCTTGGTCGCCACCGCGGAAAAGGCCGCAATCGTCTCGAGTGGCCGTTTCATGTCTGCAAGCCTGCCCAAAAACAACAAAACCCGATCGTCAGGTCCAATCCCCAGCGCAACCCGCTGCCGGGCGCGCCGTACCTCCCGGTCGCGCAAATCGATGGGCTCAACCGGCCAGGGAACCATTGCCCCCTCAAAGCGTCCGCCAAAGCGCCGGGCCTTGAGCAATCCGCGTGTTGAAGAACAGATCACCACTCGCGCCTCCCGCAAAATTCGCCGCCCCACACATTCCATCCAAAAGTGTTTGAGGTTGCCCCGGTAGGTGAACACGTACGGGTCCAGCGCACCGTGTGGTACGACCCAATACGGAATTCCCCGGCGTCGCGCCACCTCCGCACCATAGCTAAAATGGCGTCGAAACGGCACGTGACACGAGATCAACGTTGCCCGCCGTTCCGCTGCACGCACCTCTTCAGAGATCCGCCCACTCGGAGTCAAATACCATGCGCGCATGGGATCTGTCCCTGAAGGCACATGAAGAATCCCTGGCAATCCACTGCCCTCGGCAGCCAATTTGCGCGGATCGGTAAACGAAACAATTTTCCCACCCAATGCCCGTTGAAACGCCCCGATGGTTTTCACCGGACCGCCATAAGAAGGAACCATCTGGCAGGCAAAAAACAGGGGATGTATCTGACTATTGGTCATACCACACATCGCTTTATCGTCCGGGCACGTATGCAGAAAATTCCCCCATTTTCCTTTATCCTATTTGATGACGGCGACCGGACGAATTATCGACTCCCGGATACTAACAGCTGAGATGCCCAATATTCACTGTAACGCGTGGACAAGGATCGCCATGTAAACTTCTCCCGGTCATAGGGCTCAAATCCCAGCCCACCCCGCCAAAGATCGATAAGCGTAGAGGCAAGTGAACTGGTGTCACCCGGTACATAATAATGGCCCAATTTACCGAGATACTCCCAAGCTTCACCCACCCGACATGTCACTATTGGGCGGCCTGTCATCATGTACATCGGTATCTTGCTGGGGCAGCGCGCCCGATCAGTGATTGTATCGTGAAGTGGGCTCACATGCGTCGCTGCACCAGCAAGATATAGTTGCAGCTCCCGTTCAGGAACGTATCCAGGAAGTCGAATCCGTTCCTTCAGGCCAAGGGCCTCGACGCGCCGCAGCCCCGCGTCCCTTTCTGCGCCGCGCCCCAGCAAAGTCGCCGAGAAATTGGGCTGTGCATGGGCGGTTTCGATGAACGCTTCCAGCATTGTCCAAAAGCCATAATTCTTGCACAACCCCCCGCAGTAAAGGGCATAGCGACCCAGTCCTTTTGTTTCCATGAAGCGTGCCGCCTCCCTATCTAGCCCGGGCATTTGTGCATTTGCACCGTAGGGTAGATGTTGCACTCGCCGGGCCCCCCCCAGTTGCAACCAATCAGTCAGCCAACGGCTCGCGCCAATCGCACCAGGATAATAACGGCGGCTCCAACGTTCCAAGCCTCCCTGTGCCAACCGGCGCAGCACCGGTGACTGGGCAAAACTCGACTCAAGCTCGACATGATCCATCAACACGAGAGATCCGCCACGCTGCCGGTTGATGGCATTGCGAAAACCCAAGCCACAGACATGGACCAAATCCCACTTGCCCTGCCCGAGGAACTGATTTTTCCACATCCGCTCACCTCTCATTCCCTGATGGGGATAGAAAAAGCTTTTTAGCCCGGAAACCGCCCCAAAATAATCCCGATTATCGGAATGATCTTCCGCCAAAACCTCAACATCCCAACCAAGTTCCAACAACGGAGCCGCCATCCCTGCAGCCCGCTTCATCGTCGCATGTCGGGTGATGACTTGACTGGTTACAAATAGAATTTTCATCGGCTGTCCAATATTTCCATTCCGTTTTCTGAGTGTTTACACTCAATCAACATACTCAAACAATTATAATAACTTAGAAGTACTATTGCGCCCAAACCTATACTTATATTAATCAACTTCGTGGTCAGATTCAAAACCCTACCCAATGCCTATATTTCTCGTGCCGATTACTCCGCGTCTACGTGACGGCATAAGACGCAAAAGCTAGTGCAGTGCCCGAAAAACAACCTGACACGCCAGATTGGGCGTTCAGGCAATTAGATGCACCATGTTGTGCGGCACTGATTTATTATGACTATTCTAGACAAGCTATGCTAGAACTCGATCAAAGTTTTTTCTTTTCCCGAAAAACAACCGACCAGCCCAGTAATATTGCGCCATAAAACTCCCAAAACCCCAGCAAGTGTAGGTAACCACAATGCCCACGCTCAAAGCCATGGCACTTCCGGTTAATATATTCGTCACAGGAGAACAAAAGTATTTCGCCAAGCGGTAAATTATAACATAGGCATACCCCTGAAGTAGATATATACATATCGTATCTCGTCCTAGACCACAAATCGACCGCCTTACCCTTTCAGGGGTTTTCCCATAAAAACGCTCTAAGGACATGATAACAAAACAGGATACCACAAATCCCGCCAGATAGCGCAAGATCACATTTCCAAAATCCCCCCCCCAGAACTGTCTTTGATAAATATACATATGCATTTTCATTCCATAACTGATGGCACATAATAAACGATATTCCGCTAATTACAAAAGCGACCTTCCTCCATGTATCATTCAAGCGTGGCACCCCGTAAGCAGCTAGTAGATAGCCGATCTGAAAAAATGGAAATAGGTATTTTAATAGAAACACCCCGCCTTCATCCGGCATGAAGAATATCGCTATAAGTAATAATACGTAAGTTACAGGAAAAAAACGTCCGGTCAGCTTCGCCGAAACAGTCAACACAAGAGATCCAAATAACGCCCAAAGAAACCACGGGCCGCCTACCGAAGCACAAATGACGGCGATTATATATGAAACCGACAAATGTCGATAGGAGTGAGCAACAAGTATAGTCGCCGAAAAAACCGCCCAAGCCAGGACCGGAATCACATATGCGTGAGCTTTCCCGGTCAAATACGGTACTATTTTCTCCTTCTGCATTCCGGAATACGACAAATATCCACTGAGCGTCATGAAGAGCGGCATATGAAACATATAAATCGCCGTAAACAGCGGATCGCCCCAGTAACCCTCATTTTGATAGGCAACGTACTGGATCGCATGCCCGATCACAACAAGGAGAATCAGGATTCCTTTAACGAAATCCAAGAAAGGGTTTCTATTCATTTTTCCTGGGATCGGAGCCTCTAAAATGGCGACCAAACCGCCGCGCAGTTCGGCCTATCGCACGATGCTTGTTTATTTCTACTACACCACAGACCGAACCCTGAGCGACTCCGGCAGGTACCTCACAAAGTTCAACGAGCACAAGAAAGAACGTAAATCCAAATCCGAGTGCAACCCGCCCACCCGCCGGGGAAAACAGCATATCCCACCATTTTCCCATTAAGAGAAAGACTGCAGCCGGGAAAAGGTCAGGCTGACTAAATACACCTCGCAGCGAGCAGCGAACGAGCAACCAAATAATATACCACCAGAAGAGAACAGCGAGAAATCCATGTTCGACCCAAGCTTCCAGTATTTGCGAATGCGACGGAATGCGAGAAACGCCTAAAGCCAAGTATTCATAAGTTCCCGGGTCCATGTCGGCATTGGCCAATTCCGTTGCCTGCAAGAAAAAACCCTTCGTATCCGTCGGCCATGAACCATGGCCGATCAATGGAGAATCAATGACCGCTAGAACACCACCGACAAATTCCATTCGCCCACCCGCCAGCAAACCAAAACGGTTTTGCGTTTGCTGGAAGTATTTCGCACTGGCGGTCTCCCCCAGCCAGCCCTTCATTGCCGCTGTCTTGTAGAGCTCAGAAAAACCGAATACCCCGATCCCACCCACCAGCACAAGCAGGATCATTGATCGCATTGTAAGCCGGAAACGCCCAGCTTCGACCGGCAGCAGCCGATACGCCGCAATAATCGCGACTCCCGAAACAAACATACATCCGCCAGCCGAGCGAGATCCTAAAAACACACAAAGGAGTCCAAAGGCCGCAGAAACAGCGCCGGCAAGCATAGGAAACTGTGAACCCTGCCAAATGAGCAAACATGGTACAATCGCTTGGATGATTCCGATGCCCTGGCTCTCGAATTTCCCGGTGATATTGATGCCAGCCAATTGTTCGGTTATATCAATCGCACCAGGCTTAAACACATACATGCTGATAATATTCGAAAGCATGTGCCCAAGATAGAACCATGCAACCGCCCTTGGATTCGGCCGCAAGAACTGATAAGCCACAAACATCGATGCACCGAGAAAGATCGGACGCGCAGCGCCACGCATAGCCAACGGCAATTCCGTACCATGCAAATAATCGGTGAATATTGCCGACCCCAGCCACAGGGCCGAGAGGATCATGACGATGCGTATCCTTGATGTCTTCCACTCAACATCCCCAAAAATGAGCATAGCGGGTGCAACAACTACCAAGGCTATCTCAGAAAAGGCAATATAGCCAAAAATCTGATAGAATAAATTGGATCCCAGACCAAACAGGAACAAAGCCCATGCATTTTGACGGGGTGTCATATCGAAATTAACTCAGTATATAGCGCAGCAACGTTATGTCCGTAATCTTCCCAGCGATAATGCTCCCTCACAAGTGCTGCGCCCGAACGGCCGACCCGCTCGCGCCGGTCTGGTTGGCGCAGAATCTCACCAAGCACAGCAGCCAAAGCCTCTGGCGAATGCCCGGCGATTTGTATATAGTGTGCCCCGGGATCACCCGGTAAACCACACGCCTGCGTAGTTACCACGGGAAGACCTGAGGCCATTGCTTCCATCGCAGATTTCGCACAACCTTCGGCCAAGGTGGGGAAGACATAGAGATCCGATTCAGCGAGCAAGCGCTTGAGCTCCGCCTGTGGCAAGGGTCCGTAGAATATGATGCGCGAGGCTCCCTGGTATTTGTCCGCGAGCGACCGGCATTCACTGGCATCACCGGCAACATGCAGCTCGCAGATAATCCCCAATCGTTCCAAATACCCGAGTGCCTGTAAAATGAGGTCCGCCCCTTTCCTAAAGCAGAACGCACCGGTAAACAGGAGTCGCGGAGGGGACTTGATCGCGTAGTCGTTTTTTAGCGAAAAAAAATCCTCACGCACACCAAGATAGGCAACTTGGATACGTTCCGCAGGAAAACCCTCTTCTATAAACGTCCACCGCACGAACTCGGAATTGACAAGTAGTACATCGGCTTCTGCACAATCTTTAAGAACTAATTGCCAGAATGGGTCGCTGGCAGAAATAGTGGGTGTATGGCCGGGGCGTGCCATAGCCCGCTCTATATAGCCGGGGTGCGCGATGCTATGGTCAACCACGACCTTCATTCCTCGAGCCCGCGCTGCTTTTATCGCGCCACCCTGCCCCGCACCACTACGAACATGGAAAATATGATTCTCGCCCAAATAGCGCCGAGAGAGTCGGCCGAAAAGCGCCCAGGTCAGCGCTTGTGCCCGGCCATTCGGCACAAGGTGCAAGCGCGAAAATACCATCGCCGCGTAAACCAAAACCTCCGCAAGCCCGCAACCATGGACCCGTGAAACAGGCAGCTGACATCCCTGAGTCCTCACATGAAGCCGCTTGGCTAGCTCCCGGCGCCCAAGCAAGCGGCCGGCAGCGTTGTATAGCCAATCAAATTTGGGTGATGGAACAATTCCCATCACGAGCGACACCGACACACCGCATTTGCAAAGTGCATTTGTGACCTCGATAAAATGTAACCGCCCTGCTCCCACCGAGATTGTAACGCCGGGCATGTCAGCAGGTGCTACTTGCGTGTTCTCGGGGAACGGATACATACGGTCTTTCATCACAGTCGTTTCAGACTCGGGCAGTCAACGTGAGCTGTGCGGAACGAATGCTTGGACTTTCGCCACATCCACCCGCAATTGCTTCGACCCTTCGCGCAGTTCCCACGGACGGCCAACCGGCTCCGCCGTCACAGCCCGATATTCCAAGCCGCAGTCAGCCGAGATTTCGGCGTACAAACGCGATAAATAATCTTCAGACAGAATTTCCACCACACGCGTGCCCGGCTGACAAAAAACCAGATTGGCCAGTCCAGCTCCATGCGGCGCAACCACACACTCGGCCTCCGCAAACCACTCGATCTGCTTTTCAAAAGTCAGCTTCTCGGCGGCCACGACCTCAAAGCCTAGCGGAACAAGCCCAGCAGCGAGCTCATCGAAATTTATGATCGATCGTTTGCCCCGGCGACGCTGCAATAACAGCCGACGGTTACCAGTTTTGGCAGTTCCCCCCAACCGCTCGCGCAGCCAACGACAAACTTCAATGCGAGATACGTGCTGGGTAAATGTCGGTAGCGTACACCACAGGTTCCCAACCGGGATAGCTCCATTGATATGTAGCGGCCGAAGCCGTTCCGGCATTATCCCTAATGCTGCAAGCGATTGGTTCTGGAAGGGCAGGTCGACTGGTGCGAGCACGGGCATAGAACCAAGCGGATGCCCTGCGCGCTCTAACAACATTGCGCGCGGCAGCACCTCGAACATCCAGTGGTAGTAGTTGTTGGCGTGACCACCACTGAGCAGTACGGCTGCATCCAACGGTTCCTCGAGTTCCCAACCACGAAGCCGCTGCATGATGGGATGGGACCAGCCGCTGAGGTACCCAGCTTGCGGCGCAACAGCGGCCCGCAGCCGCCCGGTTGCATCGGTGGCGCAACCTGCGCGCCCCAGCACCCAAGCCCGTTCGGCCACAAAGACTGCAGGTGGAATCGTGTAATCAACCCCAAAGGGGACCGCCCTTACCCGCGACTGCCTAGTAAGGCCCATCACAGCACGACGAACGACTGTGGCCCCCCTTCCTGCCATGGCATATATAAGCCGCCGGCTATGAACAAGGCAATGAGTCGCAAAACGTACGATTCGGGCAAGCATGGCTATAATAAGCCGTCAGCATTTTTCGAGATCTGCGCGCAAATTATGCGCTTGCGCAACAGGATCGAAACACGACCGGGCAGAGCGCATCATATCAAGCATACGGGTGTAACGCTCAGTTGGAAATCGTTCAAATTCTATGTGAGCAATGGTTAGTAGTTCGTCCAAGGAATCACCGAAATATCCAATATCTCCATGCCTTCGTTCGCATTCGGCAATATAACAATTACGCAGGGCAAACATTGGAGTTAGAAATGACAGGCTGTCCATAAATGTACCACTCGCGCGCAATTTATAGGAATCAGGATTGTCGAGTGAGATAAAAAAATTACAGTTACTCGCTCGCTCAGCAAATTCGAGGTGACTGAGCGGCTTCCTGAAATCATCCATAAACAAACGCTCTGCATCTGGCCACGAATTCCGGTCGGACACGAATCCCACGCAGCTGAATCTAATTTTTCTGCGAAGATCACCCAACCTATCGGCCCAATGACATGTATTCTGCAGCCGCGTCGAAAGATTGCCCAACACACCGATCGTGATCTTCTCGAACCCGTTTTTTGATTTTGGAGCACTCATCGCCCAATGATAGGGATGTTCTATGACCACTGCATTTCTGAACGAGCCCTCAAAAGCCGCAGGCAAATTACTCCGGATACTGGCTCCGAGCAATATCGGCCGGTGCAAACGGTGTAGTGGCCGTTTGACAGCTGTCGCCAAGGATCCAGCTCCGCCCTCGGTCAATAGTTCGCAAAGCTCTCCATGCATCACAGAGTAGACGGGGCAACGCAGCCATCCCGTCGAGAGCGCCAGCTCAACCATCCTAATCGCGATCCCGCCTGCACTACTGAAGATCACACGACTTGCTCCTCCACATCTGGCCATGCGCAGTTGAAACAAAACCTGTCCTCCGCGAAACAACGCACCAACTTTTGACCAACGTGGTGAATACCCAGCAGTCGTAATATATACGGTGCGGTCCGGTGCCGCTGGTCCTTGAGAGAAGGAAACGCCTCTTACTTGATCCGCATGCTCCTTTCGTGAAATAAAACGTATCACCTGTTCGGGAAAGGCACAGGCCACAAGATCTAGCAACGCCGCATTGAATTTTGCGTGTTCGAAGGATCGGGAGTTGGGCTCGATGACGGCAATCATTTGTTGTCTTACGAGCGATTGCGGGGCTCTCGTTTCGCAACGACCACCGAAGTAGCAAGTTGGAAATACTCGGTTACGATTGCTGCGGGATGCAGGATCATATGGAGGGAGTTGCGCGCAGCTTCGTTGAGCGAGAGATTGATTTGAATCAAATTCTGCGCAACTGCCACCGGGATCATCAAGATGTCGATGCTCGCAATCAACCATGCAATACCCACTAATCCGGTCGAATGGGTGACTGGATAATACAGTAAAAGAGAGGCCCCTGTCAAAACCAGAAATGAACAAGCTATGATCATGTGTTTAT
>Ga0302289_1000628_pt1 | contig 13930 bp, 13 predicted proteins | sample III_Fen_N1_2_FD_194552 | JGI IMG/M metagenome (GOLD analysis project Ga0302289, IMG submission 194552) | Peat permafrost microbial communities from Stordalen Mire near Abisko, Sweden - III_Fen_N1_2 | ecosystem: Environmental > Terrestrial > Soil > Wetlands > Permafrost | place: Sweden: Abisko... | reverse complement strand
GATCCAGTTCTTCTTTTGTCACGCCGTTCTTGCGTACGCGCTCCATCTCCTCCACCATGCGGCTGAGCACTTCACCCGCCTGCTTTTCGCCTGTTCCGGCGTAAAGAGTGAGCGTACCTGTACCGGTGTAGCTCGTCGGATACGAATAGACTGAATACGCAAGGCCGAGTTTTTCGCGGATGGATTGAAACAGCCTGGAGCTCATGCTGCCGCCGAGAATGTTTGAGAGCACCGCGATCGGATATTGCCCGTCGCTATCGCGTGCAAAACCCGGTAGGGTCAGGCAGATATGAACTTGCTCGACGTCTTTCTCCACCAGTTTCTCGCGTTTCCCGCCGGGATATCGCTGTAAAATTGGCGTTGTTGCGAGCGGCGAAGCGGGGACATCAAACCAGCGGGTCGCGGAATCGATCAGCGCCTGCTCCTCAAAATTGCCCGCGCAGGCAACGACGATGTTGTTCGGCACGTAAAACTCATTTTTATAGGCCAGCAGTGACTCGCGCGTGAATGCGCGTACGCTCTCCTTCGTGCCGAGGATGGGGCTCGCGAGCGTCTCATCGCCGAAGAAGAGCATGTGGCTCTCCTCTCCCGAGAGGTCTTCCGGGCTGTCTTCGTTCATCAGGATTTCTTCGAGCACGACGCCCTGCTCTTTTTTCAACTCAGCAGGGTCGAACACGCTATGAAATGTAATATCCGATAGTACATCGGAGACGAGGTCGAGGTGCTCATCCAGCACTTTTGCGTAAAAACAAGTGTTCTCCTTACTCGTAAAGGCGTTGATGTTACCGCCGACCGCATCCATTTCGATTGCGATTTGCTCGGCGTCCCTACGCTCGGTCCCCTTGAACACCATGTGCTCGATGAGGTGCGAGGCGCCGGCGTTCTCCTGCGTTTCGCGCACGGAGCCGGTATCCACCCAAACGCCCATAGAAACGGAGCGGACATGCTCGACTTTTTCATAGATCAGACGGATGCCGTTAGGCAGTGTTGTCTGGCGTATCATGCTGTTTTGTTTCCCTTCACGAGTCAATGCTAACGATTCTGTATTGTATCACAAAATAGTTCTTCGCGCGAGAGGTGACCCTTTGCGCGAGAAAAGCGCGACGTTGCCGCCGCGCCTATAATCCAATATCGCTTCGGAACTCAGTCCTTATCCTGCGGGAGCATATCCTTGCGGGTCAGGCTGATTTTGCCGGTCTTGGAGTCGATCTCGATCACGCGGACCAGCACCTGCTCGCCCATGGAGAGAACGTCTTCCACCTTCTCCACGCGCTTGTTGGCGATGCGGGAGATGTGCAGCAGGCCGTCTGTGCCGGGCTTGAGGTTGATGAACGCGCCAAAGTCCTTGATGCCGACTACGGAACCGAGGTAGACGTCGCCGACTTCGATTTCTTTGACGATGCCGTCAATGATGCGCTTGGCTTCCGCCGCGGCAGCCGAATCGGGCGAGGCAATGTAGACCGTGCCGTCGTCTTCGATGTCGATCTTCACGCCGGTATCGGCAATGATCTTGTTGATGACCTTGCCGCCGCTGCCGATGACTTCGCGGATCTTGTCCGGATTGATCTTAAAGGTGATGATGCGCGGCGCAAAGGGTGAGAGCTCCGCACGCGGCTCACGCAGGGTTTTGTCCATCTCGTCGAGGATGAACATACGGCCCTTGCGCGCTTGTTCCAGTGCGCGGGTGAGGATTTCGCGATTGATGCCCTTGATCTTGATGTCCATCTGGATGGCGGTGATGCCGTCCCGCGTTCCGGCGACTTTGAAGTCCATGTCGCCCAAGAAGTCTTCCAGCCCCTGAATATCGGTCAAAATCGCGATGTTGCCGGTGCTGTCGTCTTTGATAAGACCCATCGCAACGCCCGCAACGGACTTCTTAATCGGAACGCCCGCATCCAGCAGCGCCAGCGTGCTTGCGCAGATGGAGGCCTGCGAGGTGGAGCCGTTGGAGCTGATGACCTCGCTCACGAGGCGCATGCAGTACGGAAACTCCGCTTCGCTCGGCAGAACCGGTTCCAGCGCGCGCTCTGCCAGAGCGCCGTGGCCGATTTCGCGGCGACCGACGCCACGCATGGGCTTGGCTTCGCCAACGCTGTACGGCGGCATGTTGTACTGATGCATATAGCGCTTGGTCTCTTCGAGCGAAAGCCCGTCGAGCGACTGTGCTTCGGAGATCGTGCCGAGGGTGGCAACGGTCATGACCTGCGTTTGACCGCGGGTAAAGACTGCACTGCCATGCGTGCGGCCAAAGATGCCGACTTCGCACCAAATGGGGCGAATCTCATCCTGCGCGCGTCCGTCGGGACGGATCTTTCTGTTGATGATCTTGTCGCGAACGACTTCCTTGGTGATGGTGTAGAGAATCGCGCCGATGTCCTTAGCGGAATCGGGGAATTCTGCTTTAAACGCTTCAACGGTGTCGGCCTTGACTTTGTCACCGCGCACTTCGCGCTCGTGACGATCAAAGGTATCGAGCGACCAGACGACCTTGTCGAACGCAAAGGAGCGAACCTTGGCTTCGATTGCTTCGTCCGGATGATAAACCACAACTTCCATCTTCTGCTTGCCAACCTGGGCTTCGATGTCGGCGATAAAGCTGACGACCTTTTTGATTTCTTCGTGCGCAAAGAGAATTCCGTTGAGCATCTCTTCTTCGGAGACTTCGTTCGCGCCCGCTTCAACCATCATGACAGCGTCTTTGGTTCCGGCGACCACGAGGGTCAGGCGGCTCTTTTCGCGCTGGGCGACATCGGGGTTGATGATGAACTCGCCGTCGACCATGCCGACCGAAACCGAACCCGTAGGACCAGAGAACGGTGCTTCGCTGATGGCAAGTACGACAGAGGAGCCGATCATGGCGAGTAGGTCGGGCTGCACATCCTGCTCCACGGACATCACCGTGGCAACGACCTGTATGTCGTTATAAAACCCTTTCGGGAATAACGGGCGCAGAGGCCGGTCGATGAGGCGCGAGCTTAAAATCGCACGATCGGTCGGGCGACCTTCACGCTTGATGAATCCGCCGGGAATTTTGCCGACCGCATATAGTTTTTCCTGATATTCTACCGAAAGCGGCAGAAAATCGACGCCGTCGCGCGCGGTCTTTGCGATAGTCGCGCAGACCAGCACCGCCGTATCGCCCATGCGGACGAGACAGCTTCCACCCGCCTGTTCGGCGTACTTGCCGGTTTCGACGATGAGCGTCTTTCCGCCAAGCTGCATCTGGAAGTTTCTTTCCATAGTATTTATTTGCTCCTTCTTCTTCTTTTATCTTCTTCTTTATTATAACTGATTTTGGGCAAATTTCACCGCGCAAAAAGCAAAAGAAATTTACTTCCTACGTGCACGTGAAATTTGAATTAAGTGAGCAAATTTTTCCGGCGGGACATGGAAAGAAACGCGATTTCATGCTTGCACGGGCAATTTGCAAAAAGAAAGAAAGGCGGGAACACCCCCGCCTTTTCTCTTACTTAATACGGATGTTCAAGCTTGCAGCGACCGTTCTGTAACGCTCGATGTCCTTTTCCTTGAGGTAGTTCAGAAGTCCTCTGCGCGCACCGACCATCTTCAGCAGCCCGCGGCGCGAGTGGTGGTCTTTCATGTGCATCTTGAGGTGCTCGTTGAGGTGGTTGATCCGCTCGGTCAGAAGCGCAATCTGCACTTCGGGGGAACCGGTGTCGCCCTCGTGGAGCGCGTACTTTTCAATGGTTTCTGTCTTAGTCATGGGTTTCATTTCTCCTTTTTTCTAATTCCCGTGAACTGAGAAATACGTCGGAGTGTCGCATATCCCGGTAAACGGCATTTGAATGCTTTTATAGGATAGCATATCCATGCCGGATTGTAAACAATCACACGCATGTTTTTGTGCAACAATCGAGAGAGAGCGGGCGTTTCGCCTGTGTTTATGCGTCACGCAACCCGACAACTTCCTCAATATCCAGCCGAATCTGTTCCTTGAGCGCTTCTAGAGAGTCAAACATCGCCTCGCCGCGCAATCTTTTGCGAAACGCGATAGAGAGCGGCTGCCCGTAGATATCCGCACTAAAGTCGATCAAGTGCGTCTCAATCGTACGCTTTTCCCCGTGTACCGTGGGATTGGTGCCGATGTTGGTCACCGCGCGGTAGACCCCGCCACTGACGAACGCAAACGTTGCGTACACGCCGTCTGCTGGAATCGCGCGCTTGGCGTCCGCCTCAATATTCGCAGTCGGAAAACCGATGCGCGTACCGATTCGTTTGTTTTGCACGACGTTTCCCGTGAGCGTATACCGCCGCTTGAGCAGCTTCTCCGCCAGCGAAACATCCCCGCGTTCTACCGCCTCGCGGATGCGTGTGCTGGAAACCGGTTCGCCTTCAAAGAGCACCGGCTCGACAACGGAAACGGAAAATCCGCGCGTTTTACCGATCTCGCTCAGCGTTTCGGGTGTACCCGCGCCGCGATCTCCACAGGTGTAGTTATAGCCAACCACAAGCCCGCGCACATTCCATTTTTCCGCAAGTAAATCGACGAATTGTTCCGGGCTTAACGCCGCCATTTCGCGCGTGAAAGGCACGCTCTCCACCACTTGGGCGCCGAGAGAGCGTAGCATCATATTCCGATCCCGAATGCCGGAAAGCAGGCGAACACTGCCGCCGAGAATTTCCAGCGGATGATTGGAAAACGTAAACACGACCGGCACGGCACGCAACCGCTTTGCCTCTTCCAGCAAGCGGGTCATGAGCGCCCTATGCCCTAAGTGTACGCCGTCGAACATGCCCAGCGCGATGACGGCGGGTTCGAATTCAGCCATAATCCCCTTCATAAAAACGGTCTCACATAAAAGATTAAAAATCCTTCACTTGAGCCGTTGATTGTCAGTATAAGTGAATCGTGAGGCGAAAGCTTCCGCTCTTCACCTCACCAATACCAAGAAACTCGCCGTCTCCATAGGCGCGAACAAGGCCTTGCGCCGTGTCGCGAACATGAGTTTCTAGTCCGTTTTTGGTTGGAACCGTCCGATCCGCGGGCAAGCGAAGTTCCGGTAAAAACGCCATGGTATCCTCGCAGGAAATGACCAGCGAATGAAGCGTCCCCGCCTCTTTTGCTGCAATCAACTCAGCTATGGTCATCGCGTGTTCGCTCGTAAACGGTCCGCTGCGGGTTCTCAGCAGAATCGGCACATAACCAATCGTGCCGAGCCGCTGCGCAATACTTTCGCAAAGCGAGCGCACATAGGTTCCGCGCGAGCAAACCGCCCGCAGTAAAAATCGGTTCTGTGCGGTTTGCTCGATCAATTCGAGTTCGTGCACGCAGATTTCGCGTGACTTTGGCTCAAATACTTCCCCGGCGCGCGCGAGGTCGTACATTTTTTTGCCATCCACTTTGAGCGCGGAATAAATAGACGCCGTCTGCATTTGGCTGCCGAGAAATTCCGGTAGAATTTGCTCCAACTCGCTTTTCTCTATGCGTCGATTGTCCCGCGCGGTCACAGCGCCATATGCGTCCTGTGTGTCGGTCTGCGTGCCAAACGCGCACTCAAACACGTATTCCTTGTCTTTATCGACTAGGATATCAAACAATTTTGTCCCGCGACCCAGGCAAACCGGCAAGACGCCAGCCGCAGCGGGATCAAGCGTGCCAAGGTGGCCAGCGTGTTTTTCGGAAAAAATCTTGCGAACGTCAAATACGACGTTGCTGGAAGTCATGCCCGGCGGTTTGAGTATCGTGACGATTCCGTCCATATCACTCGCAGACCCCGTGCAGAAGTTCTTTTGCAAGCGTTAAAATCTGCTCGGCAGCTTCTTCGATCGGTGGTTTCATCGTGCAGCCCGCGGCAAGCCGATGTCCGCCGCCGCCAAACTTCACTGCGATCTGGCTCACATCCGCGCAGGTCTTTCCGCGCAAACTCACGCGAATCAGCCCATCCTCGCTCTCGCGCAACAGAGCCGCCACCTCTACGGTGTCGATATCGCGAATCGAATCGATAATGCCTTCGGTGTCCTCATTGGACGCGCCGCAAGAGGCGATGTCCGCAAGCGTGATATAGGAGATACCGATTCGCCCGAATTCATAAATCTGCGCTTTGTTCACGCCAAGAGCATGCAACTTGAGCTTATGAAACGGTACCGTACGAAACAAGCAGCGATTCAAATATGGCAGATCGATACCTGTGTCAAGAAGATCCGCCGCAATGCGCATGGTGTCCGGCGTGGTATTGCTGTAAGAAAAATTCCCGGTGTCGGTCGTGATGGCTGCGTAAAGGCAGGCCGCGATGTTCTTGTTGAGTGAAATCTTGAGGCAGGCGATCACGTTGAAAATCAATTCCCCCGTCGCCCCCGCTTTCTGCACATAATTAGACGCGGCATAGCGATCGTTGGTTCCGTGGTGATCGATGTTCAGCGTGGCCTTTGCCGCGCGAAACAGCGGCTCACATCGCCCGGTTCGCCCCAAATCTGCGCAATCAACAGAAATAACCGCCTCCGCAGGGCGTGCCTGTTCGGGCGGTATGAGTTGATCTGTAAATGGAAGAAACCGGTAAATTGCCGGAACCGGGTCTTCGCAGACCACTTGAGCATGTTTGCCCAGCTCGAGCAATGCGCCATAGAGCGCAAAGCAGCTGCCAAGCGTGTCGCCATCCGGAGAGACATGCGCAATCAGCAGAATATCATCGTACGTCCGCAAAAAGCGGGCGGCATCCTGCAGCATGGCGTTACTCCTTCCCGGTTTCCTGATCCTGTTCGTCTTCTTCTGCGCTGGTTGGCGCGTTTGTGTCTGATTTATGCAGTTCGTTTAAAATCTCCGAAATACGGACGCTGTAGGCAATTGTGTTGTCCAGCGTAAACTTAATGCTCGGCACAGCGCGGATGCGCATGCGCGCACCCAGCTCATGGGAGATGAAACCCGTCGCGTGATTGAGCGCCTCTACACTAGAGATGCGCTTCTTCTCGTCATCATCGTATACGGAAACCTTAACTTTTGCAAATTTAAGGTCTTTGGTGACCTCAACCTCAGTCAGCGCGGTCATCGGCGAGATTCTAGGATCCTTCATCTCGCGGATGACTTCACTGATCGTCTTTTTTACTTCTTCGTTCCTGCGATCTGCACGAAACGTTGCCATATGTCCTCCTCCGCCCGGCGCGCCAAGCGGCCGTTACAAGCGAAAATCCAGTTTATGTGCGCTTAACTTCCTCGACGATGAAGGCTTCGATCACGTCGCCTTCCTGAAGGTCGTTAAATCCGTCGATGCCGATGCCGCACTCAAAGCTCGTGAGAACTTCTTTTGCGTCGTCCTTAAAGCGCTTGAGCGAGGAAATTTTGCCTTCGTGAACAACCACACTGTCGCGCACGACGCGAATCTGCGCGCTTCTGGTGATCTTGCCATCGTTCACGTATGCGCCAGCGATGGTGCCAACGTTCGTTACCTTGAAGGTTTCGCGGACGGTCGCGCGGCCAAGCTCGACTTCTTTGTAAACCGGCTTAAACATACCCTGCATGGCTGCCTTGACGTCGTCAATTGCGTTGTAAATAACGCGGTACAGTCGCACATCCACGTTTTCCTTTTCGGCCATGATGCGCGCACTCGTATCCGGGCGCACGTTAAAGCCGATGACGATGGCGTTGGAAGCGGAGGCAAACATGATGTCCGTCCCCGTGATCGCGCCGACGCCGCCATGGATGCAGCGCACACGGACTTCTTCGTTGCTGAGCTTTTCGAGTGCCTGCTTAACGGCCTCGACAGAACCCTGCACATCCGCTTTGACGATGACGTTGAGGTCTTTGAGCTCGTCAGCAGCCATTTGCGTGAAGAGATCGTCCAAAGAAACCTTGCTCTTACTCTTAAGCTGCGCGGCCTTGATCTTATCGCGACGCTCTTCTACAACCTGGCGAGAGAGTTTGTCCACTTCTGCCACGTTGAGGATATCACCTGCGTCCGGCACTTCGCTAAAGCCAAGCACCTCGACCGGTGTGGATGGGCCTGCCTCGTTGACGGCGTTGCCCTTATCATCGGTCATTGCGCGCACTTTGCCGTATGCCGTACCGGCAACAATCGTGTCACCGCGGCGCAGTGTTCCGTTTTGCACGAGAACGGTCGCAACCGGCCCGCGTCCTTTGTCGAGCTTCGCTTCGATGATCGTGCCCTTTGCGAGGCGTTCGGGGTTGGCTTTGAGTTCCAACACATCCGCCTGTAGCAGGATCATCTCCAGCAAGATATCGAGACCTTCCTGTTTCTTTGCAGAGACAGGCACGATGATGGTCTGACCGCCCCATTCTTCGGAAACGAGTTCGTATTCCGTGAGCTGCTGCCTGATGCGATCCGGATTTGCATCGGGCTTGTCCATCTTATTGATGGCGACGATGATCGGTACTCCCGCCGCTTTGGCGTGGTTAATCGCTTCAACCGTCTGCGGCATGATGCCGTCGTCCGCCGCGACAACGAGGACGACGATATCCGTCACCTGAGCGCCGCGCGCACGCATGGAGGTAAACGCTTCGTGGCCTGGGGTATCGATAAACGTAATCTGGCTGCCATTGCACATGACGGTGTATGCGCCGATGTGCTGGGTAATGCCGCCCGCTTCGCCTGCGGTGACTGCGCTGTTACGAATCGCATCGAGCAGCGAGGTTTTACCGTGGTCGACGTGGCCCATGATGGTGACGACCGGAGGACGAGTCTTGAGCATTTCCTGCGCATCCGTTTCGCCGGAAGCGCTGTCGTGGAGCACTTCTTCGAACGTCTTTGCGATCTTGAGTTCAAGTTCGATTCCGAAATCGGAAGCGACGAGTTCACAGGTGTCAAAATCGATCTCCTGATTGATCGTCGTCGGCATGCCGAGCAGGAAGAGTTTCTTAATGATATCCGATGCGGGCTTGCCGATTTTTTCGGATAGTTCTTTGACTGTTATCGTATCCGTTGTGATCACCGCCTTTTCAATCACGACGGGTTCGGGCCGCCGCATGGGTTGCTTCAGCCCGCGTCTAAGTTTGCGATTGCCTGCCGAGTCATCGTCCCAGTTGCTTGCGCTGGGAGCGGTTTCACGCGAAATCGCTTTCTTATTCTTAGTCTTTTTATCTGCTTCTTTTGAGCGGGCATAAGCGCTCTTGTTAGGATCATAGTTGCTCACGCGATCTTTGCTGCCTGCAGCGGGCGCGGGCGTAGTGCCTGCTGCTCCCGCGGGACGCGGTCCGCGCGGCGCAAAAGCGCCGGGTTGCCCCGGACGGGGTCCCGTGCCGCCCTGTTGCGGACGCGGCGGATAATTACCACCACCTTGCGGGCGCGGTGCATAGCCGCCACTTTGCGGCGGACGCGGTTGATAGCCGTCCTGACGCGGCGGATAATTACCGCCCTGTTGCGGACGCGGTGCATAGCCGCCCGCTTGCGGCGGACGCGGCTGATAGCCATCCTGACGCGGCGGGTAGGTTCCGCCCTGCTGCGGACGCGGCTGGTAGCCGTTGCCCTGCTGGGGCTGATAACCGTTTCCCTGCTGCGGGCGCGGCTGGTAGCCGTTGCCCTGCTGGGATTGATAGCCGTTACCCTGCTGGGGCTGATAACCGTTGCCCTGCTGCGGGTAATTACCACCCTGTTGCGGACGCGGCTGATAAGGAGCGCGGTCGCCCTGCTGTTGCGGTGGGCGGCGGCGATCATCTTGCGAAATGGTATGCGCTTCATACCCGCTGTTTGCGGGTTTCTTTGGCGCTTCCGGCGCGCTAACCGGGCTCTGCGGCTCCTGCTGAGCGGGCTTTTGCGGCTCCGCTTCAGTGGATTGCTGCGCCGGTTGTTCTACGGCAGGTTTCTCCGTTGCCGGTTTTTCCGCAACGGGCTTTTCTGCGGCGGGCGCTTCAACGGCAGCTTCCTGTTTGACAGGCGCTTCCGCTTTGACCACCGGCTGCGGCGGCGGTAGTTCGTCGTCGTCACTTCCTCCGGCATGGGCGGCATGATCCTGATCGGAGTCGAGAATTTCGCGCAGGCGCTCCATGCGCTCGCGCTCTTCGCGTGTTTTACGCTTCTGCTCCTCCTTATCAAGAAGTTCGCTCTCGGAATGGCGCACCGATACAAGCAGCTCTCCAACGGAGCTCTGCGTCATCGATAGCCTCTCCAGAAGTTCTTTGGTTGTCTTCTGAATTCCGTTTGCCGATTCGAGAAAATTGTTTTTTGCCATTTACGTCGTTACCCCCGCGTTTTTCGCAGTCCGCTTTGCAAAGGCGGATGCGCGTTTGTCTTGTTTATTATTTTCTTTGCATCTTTCGATGTTCTTGTTTCTGTCTATTGTCTTGTTTATTATTTTCTTTGCATCTTGCAATGTTCTTGTTTCTGTCTGCTGATTGGTATTTTTCGCATCCAGCGAAGCAACTTTGCTGTCAGGATTCGGTTTTGATCGGCTCCAATGTGCGCCGGATCATCTGCGCAAAGACTTCATCTGTCACCGCGGCAACCATGCGCCCCGGTTTCCCAATCCAGCGTCCGAGTTCTTCCACTTCGATCAGTTCGGTATTAGCAAAAGCGCACATATCACGGTACTGATCTTTTGTGTTGGCAGATGCGCCGGTGTCAATCAGCGCAAGGTGTGCTTGTCTTGCCCGTATGAGCTTCTCAACCACATATGCGCCGGACTTCAGGCGCCCCGCCTTCATCGCAAAGCCGATCGCGCTAGTCAGTTTGTTGTTCATGATAACCTGCAAACTTCGCACGCAGCACGTCGTATGTTTCAAGGTCGATCTTCGTCTCCAGCGCGCGCTCTATCGCGCGTGACTTAATCGCCTTTTCGAGGCATGCGCTCTTTTTGCAAAGATACGCTCCTCTGCCGTTGGCGCGGCCCGTCGTGTCCAGCAAAACGGCCCCTTCCGGGGTTCGCACCACGCGCATCAATTCTTTCTTGGGCTGCATCTCCCGGCAGGAGACGCACATCCGCATGGGAATTTTCTTCGCCAAGCGTTACGCCTCGCTTTCGCCTGATTCGTCTTCACGATAGAAGGCGTCCATAGCCTCCTCCGCTTGAGACTGGCTCTTGATGTCGATTTTCCAGCCGGTCAGCTTCGCGGCAAGGCGGGCATTCTGCCCCTCTTTACCGATAGCGAGTGAGAGCTGGGTGTCAGGCACGATGACCTTTGCCGCTTTTTCTTCTTCATTGATGTAGACCATCAGAACCTTTGCAGGGCTGAGTGCTTTTGCAATATAGACCGCCGAGTCGGAGTCCCACTCGATGATGTCAATCTTCTCATTGTGCAGTTCGCCCACGATGCGCTCAACGCGCGCACCGCGCTGGCCCACACACGCGCCAACCGCGTCCACCTGCATATCGGTTGAATGCATGGCAATCTTGGTGCGGAATCCCGCTTCCCGCGCAATGGACTTAATCTGCACGACGCCGGTCTGAATCTCCGGTACTTCCAGCTCAAATAGGCGCTTGACCAGACCCGGGTGCGTGCGGCTCACGAGAACCTGCGGTCCCTTGCTGTCCTTGCGTACTTCGAGCACATAGACCTTAATGCGGTCGTTGTTTTCATAAGTCTCGCCTGGGATCATTTCGTTCGGGGTGAGGATGCCGTCCGTCTTGCCAAGCTCGACATAGACATTGCCTTTTTCGACGCGCTGCACGATTGCGGTGAGCACTTCGTTTTCTTTCTCGACGTACTCTTCGTAAATCACACCGCGCTCTGCCTCGCGGATGCGCTGCACGACAACCTGCTTGGCTGTCTGCGCCGCAATACGCGAAAATTCCTTTGCCTTAACCTCTTCTTCGAGTACATCACCTACTTCATAAAGCACGTTTACGTGCTTTGCGTCCGCAAGAGAAATTTCGTTGATCGGGTTTTCGACCTCTTCTACTACCGTTTTGGATGCGTAGATGCGAAACTCGCCGCTGCGCGGATCGATCTGCGCGCGCACATTCGCGGTTGCGCCATAATTACGCTTATAGGCTGAGGTCAGCGCCGCTTCGATGGCGGAGATCAGCACGTCTTTGCTAATTCCGCGCTCTTTTTCCAGGGCGCTTAATGCTTCGACAAACTCAGTGTTCATCCTATCGTACTCCTTACAAATAATCCCGTATAGTCACAATCCTGCATGCCCGCCATATGATTCATCCGGCGCGCACGCTCCGTGGATTTTAAAACACCAATTCAGGCCGCGCAAGCGCGAGTGCCTTACGCTCCAGAGACAATTCACCACTCTCAACGCGGAGAACGATGTTGGCCTCGTCAAAGCGAACCAACTCGCCCGTGAATTCTTTTTTTCCGTTCATTGGCGCGAATAGTTTGATTTCGATCCTTTTGCCGATGTTGCGGGTAAAATCAGCGTCTTTTTTGAGCGGCCGGTCAAGCCCGAGTGAAGAAACGGAGAGCATATACGCCTGTTCGATGGGGTCGGCTTCGTCCAAGATCGGATCGACCGCGCGGCTGACGCGCTCGCAATCGTCGATGTTCACGCCACCTTCTTTATCGATATACAGGGTAAGCACCCAATCACCATATTCTTTGATAAACTCGACATCGCACAATTCATAACCGAGTTCTGCGACGGGTTGCTTGAGCAGTTGTTCCACCTTTTGCGCTGTGTTCAATCGTACTCCTCCCAGATTTGCTGACAAAAAGCGCCCGTTAGGCGCAAAAAGCAGCGGGCAAAACGCCCATTGTCATTCAATGCTTATGCTGAAAACATCGTATCCAAACGGTACAAAGCAGCGAAAAAGCACCCTTCAAAACGAAAGAGTGGGTTTTGCCCACTCTCCGCTAAAAGTTCAATCATCCAACAAAAGAAGTATAACAGCCTTCCTCCGTTTTTGCAAGCATTTTTCCGCAAATCCCGCCCTGATTGGCTCAGCCTTCCGTGTGTTCGCCCACGCTCTCGATGCTGACTGTTTTCTTATCGAAAGCACGCGGCAACTGCGTTACGGCATAAAAGATCATCGCGAAATAGGAAGCTGCCGTGGCCGCCCCCAGAATAATGAGGTTGTAAGGCTCAACGCGCAGCGAAAGGAAAGACAGCAGCGAAAGCATCACGCCAACTGCAAAGAGCCCCGTAGCGATCTTGCCAGGCCAGGCCGACATTGCAACCACTTTACGTTTTGCCATAAACGCGCCGCCGATCACCATAAGCAACTCTTTGATTGCCACCAGCAGGAACAGAATGAGATACGCCAGTTTCTGCTTGCCCATGTAGATGCAGACCAACGCAGCTAACGTCATGAGTTTGTCCGCCAATGGATCCAGTAGCTTACCGATATTTGAAACCCATCCATTCGCGCGGGCAATCTGACCATCCAGTACATCAGTAAAAAATGCGAAAACAAATACGCAAAGGGCAGGCAGATATCTGCCCGCCCTGAAAAGCATCACAAAAACGCCAACAAGAATGAGCCGTATTCCGGATAGAATGTTCGGCAAATGTCTCATGTTATGCGCCAATGTCCTCCACATACAACGTTCGAACGCTGTCGTACTGTTTCGGTTCCTGCGCCTTGCGCTCTGCCGCTTCACGCGCCTCAAAGAACTTGAGGGCAACCTGCGGGAACAGCGCGTAGCTGAGCACGTCTTCTTCCTGACGGATGTGATCCTTGATTTCTTCGCGGTAGGATTCCAACTCAGGTTTGAGCAGATCCGCCGGACGGCAGGTGATCACTTCCGCATCGCCAATCGCCTTGCGACGCACTTCTTCGTTCACCGGAGCAGGCAGAGTGCCGTACTCGCCGTGCAGCAACGCCTTGGATTCCTTGGTGAAGACTTTATAGCGCTCGCCGTTGATGACGTTGAGCACAGCCTGTGTGCCGACGATTTGGCTCGTTGGCGTCACGAGCGGCGGATAGCCGAAGTCTTTGCGCACGCGCGGGACTTCTTCGAGCACCTCGTAGTACTTGTCGGACTGGCCCGCTTCTTTGAGCTGGGAAATCAGGTTGGAGAGCATGCCGCCCGGAACCTGATACAGCAACGTATTGGTGTCCACGCCGAGAGATTTGA
>Ga0302289_1000624_pt1 | contig 13977 bp, 4 predicted proteins | sample III_Fen_N1_2_FD_194552 | JGI IMG/M metagenome (GOLD analysis project Ga0302289, IMG submission 194552) | Peat permafrost microbial communities from Stordalen Mire near Abisko, Sweden - III_Fen_N1_2 | ecosystem: Environmental > Terrestrial > Soil > Wetlands > Permafrost | place: Sweden: Abisko... | reverse complement strand
CATTTGCATCTGCTGCAGCCCTTTCCTTATCGGCCCTCGCCGCATCAGCACAACCGCAGGGAACTACAGCGCCGACTTTTGTAGAAAAAATGGCCTCCCGCGCGACCCTGAATCAGGTGCGGCAAGGGGGCTTTGTGCTTTACATGCGCCATGGCAATACTGACAACAGTAAACCGGACCGGGTCCCCAGCGTCGACCTGAAAGACTGTTCAACCCAGCGTCCACTCACGGAAGAAGGTCGCCAATTAGCCGCCCAGGTGGGCAAGTCCATCCGGGCGGCTCACATTCCAGTTTCTGAAATCCACGTCAGCCCTCTTTGCCGAGCCAAAGAATCAGCCCAGGCAGCCTTTGGTGACAAATTTCAGGTTAACGAATTCCTGATGTACACCTCAAACCTAACCACGGAAGAAAAGAAACCTATTCTGGAAACAACACGACAGCTGCTTTCCACACCCGTCGCAAAGGGCAGTAACCGGGTCATCGTTGCCCATGCGCCCAATATGGCTGACCTGATCGGTTACTTCGTCAAACCTGAAGGCACTGTCGTCGTCATTCGTCCCAAAGGCGATGCTGGTTTTGAATACGTTGCCAGCATCCCGCCCACCCTATGGCGAGAACTGCTGCCCTGATACCGGTGCAAACCATGAACCGCCGCCTGTCTTTTTTCCTGATGTTCTTTCTCCCCGTTGTGCTTGCTGCGGGGACGGCAGCCTTGTTCAACTTCGCTTCTTTCTATCTGCTTAATCAAGAACAGCGCGAAGCCAATCGGGAACAAAGCATCGATTTACAGGCAGTGGCCAATACAGTCCAGCTTGGTCACGAAATGCTGGCGATCCAGAAAAAAGTCACCGACACCTTGCATCAGGCCCAGGCGAAAAAGCTCGACGAGGGCATGGCCTACAAGGTTCATACCCAAGTGGTCGACCAACTGGCGCGCCTTGACCTTCTGCTGACGAACGTCCTCAACTCGCCGGGGCAAGCGGAGCTCATCAAACACGAACTGCAGGAAGCCTCCCTGGATTTTCGTCAATACCACCACTACATCGTCATGGCAACCGACATCGTAGCCATCGATCCCTCGGTGGCCGATGACTACATCAATCAAGCCAACGAACGCTATATCGCTTTTGCCGACCATTCCCAGAACATTGCCACCCAACTGACAGAACAGACCCAGCGTCGCATTGTCGCTACCGAAGCAGGCTTGAGCAGCTATGTGACGCACTCCGTCCTGATCGGTTTACTGGGTTTGACGGTAATGACCTTGCTCTGGCTGTTTACTTCGCAGATGCTGACCCGTCGTATCACCCTGATCGGCGAAACCCTGAACAAGCTGGCCGGTGGTGATGACGAAACGCCACTACTGGCCGATGTAGAAAAACTGGGAAATAGCCGCAACAACCTGCTCAGCGAAATGGCACTGTCAGTCATCGCCTTCCGCAATGCCATCGCCGCCCGGCATACCGTGGAAAAAACGCTCCATACCGAACGCAACCATCTCCGCTCCCTGATTCAGGGCATGCCCGATCTAGTTTGGCTAAAGGATGTGGACGGCCACTACATGTATTGCAATCCCCGCTTTGAAGGGTTGTTAGGGGTCAAGGAAGCGGACCTTGCGGGCAAGACCGACTACGATTTTTTCCCCGAGGATTTTGCCGACTTCGTCCGTCAGCATGATCGTCTTGCAATGGAGGCAGGCAAAGCCTGCAGCAACGAAGAGTGGCTAACTTTTGCCTGTGACGGTCACCAAGAATTGGTAGAAGTCATCAAGACGCCCCTCTACGATGAGCAGGGAAAAATTCTTGGGGTGTTAGGTGTTGCTCGCAACATCACCCCCTTGCACGAGGCGAAGAAAACCTTGCAGGAAAGTGAAGCAGTGCTACGCCGTACCCAAACGGTTGCCCGTATCGGTAGTTGGCACATCGAACTGGATTCCGATATGGTTTTCCTTTCCGAAGAAGCAGCCCATATCTTCGGTTTTTCCCTGGGGGAATCCTTGAAACTCGGCGAGTTCCATCAACGGGTACATATCGAAGATCGTGATCAGATCAACCTCGCCTGGAAGAAGGCGCTGAAGAGTGGCCTGTTCGACGTAGAACATCGCATTCTGGTAAATGGCGAAACCAAGTGGGTGCGGGAAAAAGCCGAAATGGAAACAGGCCCCGATGGACGATCGGCCCGGGCGGTGGGCATGGTGCAAGACATCACCGATGTCAAAACAGCCGCGGAAGCGCTGCACGAAAGGGAGGAAATTTTCTCCACCATCGTCAGCCAGGCCGAAAGCGGCATGGTGCTGCTGGAAGCAGGATCGTTGCGGTTTATTGAGTTCAACGATGCGGCCTGTCTTTCCCTTGGCTACAGTCGCGACGAATTCAGTTTGCTCACCGTTTTTGATATTCAGAGCCACCTTGAGCGGAAGGAAGTGGAAGAACGGGCAACGGTTATTTTTACCCAGGGCAACAGCACGTTTGAAAGTCAGTTGGTCAGTAAAGATGGCTGTCTGCGCGACTTCTGGATCAGCACCCGCCTGCTCCTGTTAAAGGGAAACCGATACATCTCCGCAGTATGGACCGACATCACCGTCCGCAAGGAAACGGAGCGGTCTTTGCTGCACTATCAAAATCAGTTGGAAGACATTGTCGCTGAACGCACTGCCGAACTGGCAGCAGCAAAGGAAGCTGCCGTCGCTGCCAACCAATACAAGAGTGCGTTCCTAGCCAATATGAGCCATGAAATCCGTACACCGATGAACGCCATCATTGGCCTCACTCACCTATTGCGAAGGGATGCCCAAAGCCATCACCAACGGCAGCAACTGGACAAAGTCACCAACGCCGCCCAGCATCTGCTGGGCATCATCAACGACATCCTCGACTTTTCCAAAATAGAAGCCGGCAAGCTGACCCTGGATCCCACCAACTTCAATGTGGACCGGGTCGTCAGCAACGTCAGCAATCTGATCGCAGAAAAAGCTGAGACCAAGGGGCTGGAGGTGGTCGTCGATATTGCATCACTACCGCCAGGCCTTCATGGCGATGGCCTGCGGCTAGGGCAAATCCTGCTCAACTTTGCCAGCAACGCGGTGAAGTTCACCGAGCGCGGTAGCATAGTGCTGAGGGGCTCTGTACTCCGTCAAGAAGTTGAACAATTGTGGGTCCGCTTTGAAGTTCAGGATAGCGGCATCGGGCTTACGGATGAGCAACAAGGCCGGCTTTTTCAGGCCTTCGAACAGGCCGACGTCTCCACCACTCGCCAATACGGCGGTACCGGCCTCGGCCTTGCCATTACCCGTCGCCTGGCAAAGATGATGGGTGGTCAGGTCGGCGTCCACAGCAGCCTGGGCAAGGGTAGTACCTTCTGGGTGGAAGCTCCCTTTGGTATCGCTCCCGAACTGGTTCACCATGCGATTCCTGACAGCCTGCCCAAGGGCACCCGGGTACTGGTGGTGGACGATATTGAAGATGCTCGGGAGTCCATGGCCCATACATTGACCATTGTCGGCGCCAGGGCAGATTCCTTTGCCTCCGGGGAAGAAGCCTTGCAGGCCATAGTACGAGCCGATCAGGCAGGCGACCCCTATGAACTTGTGCTGACCGACTGGGCCATGCCCGGTCTTGACGGGCTGGAAACGGCGCAACGCATCAAGGCATTACCCTTGGCCAAACAGCCGGTGTTGATCCTGATCAGCGCTACCTACGATGTAGCCGACATCTCATTGCCCCAGCACGGCTTTACGGCCTTCATCGCCAAACCAGTGACACCGACCAATCTGCTCGCCACCCTGAGCGAAAGCTTGGGCGCTGCCACCGGTACCAGCGGCGAACATCTGAGCCTTGAAACACAGATGACTCGTCATAGCGGTCAGACACTCCTGCTGGCAGAAGACAATCCCCTCAATCAGGAAGTTGCCTTGGAACTGCTGCAAATGGTCGGCCTGAAAGTCGACCTGGCTGAAGATGGAGAGGCTGCATTGGCTCGGGCCAAAGCCCAACCTTACGACCTGATCCTGATGGATATTCAGATGCCGAAAATGGATGGTCTTAAAGCAACCCGGCAAATCCGCCAACTGCCCATCCATCGCCATACGCCGATACTGGCCATGACGGCCAATGCCTTCGACGAAGACCAGGAAAATTGTCTCGCCGCCGGCATGAACGACCACATCGCCAAACCAGTAGATCCGGACCGACTCTATGCCACCTTGTTGCGCTGGTTGCCGCCTCCTCAAGAAGGAGTCTCGCTCCCTTACCCGGCTCCACGAGGCGACCATTCCTCTGCTCACGATGAGCAACTAAAAAAACAGCTGTCGGCAGTGGATGGTCTGGATACCCCAAAGGCATTACGCAATGTCGGCGGTAACCCTGGCCGCTTGGCAGCGTTATTACTCCGCTTCACCCAGGACCACGGCAATGACGGCGTAACGCTAAGGCAACAATACCTGGGCAAGGACATCGACAGCGCAACCCGCCAGGCCCACACCCTGAAAGGTTTGGCCGGAACCCTGGGATTACCCGCTTTGCAATCGGCAGCCGCGGCACTGGAAACTGCCCTCAAGAAAAATGAAGTCGATACGGTGATGCAAACCTTGACGCAACTGGAAAAGGAATTGGGCCACACCTGCAAAGCACTGGAATCTCTACCTGGTGATGGGGCAGGAATTCCATCACCGCACAACAACCTGGACCTGACCAAGCTGAGGCAGCAACTTCAAACCCTGCGTAGCCTGTTGCTAGCTGATGATCTGGAGGCAACCCACCTTTATGCGGCCCTGCAAGATGATCTCGCATCGATTTTCGGTGATGCCATCCGCCCCTTGACGCAGCAGATTGATGGCTTCGCTTTGGACGAAGCCCTGGCAACGCTTGACTCCCTGCTCAAGGAAAAACCGGAACTTGAAATGAATGACAACAATGCCGTCAAACCTTAAAGCCAATCCCCCTCACCGCTTGGGGAAAGGACGGTTTTCAAGTTTGTCCTTTGCCTTCCTGGTCGTGGCGCTCTATGTGTTCTGTCTGTGCCTGTTCGGCGCCTTACTCCTGCGCGAACTTAATCGCCTGCAGGAAAACACTGAAAGCATTGCCCGGGAACGGGGCGTCGTACTGTTTCGCCTGATCGAAGTTACCCGGGACTGGAATGCCCGGCACGGCGGGGTTTACGTACCCATCACCGCAGACACTCAGCCCAATTCCTATCTGCATGATCCCAAGCGCGATGTGATTACTCAGGACGGCACCCGCCTGACCAAGGTGAATCCGGCTTTCATGACCCGCCAGATTGCCGATCTGGCGGAGAAGATGGACGGCGTCAAGTTCCATATCACCAGCCTCAACCCTGTCCGTCCCGCCAACAAGGCCGATGCCTGGGAAGAGGAAACCCTGCGCGCGTTTGAAAGCGGGACCAAAGATCGCCTCAGCTTCATTGCAAACGAGGCGCCGGTACACCGCTATATGGCACCGCTGACCATCACAGCATCTTGCCTTCATTGCCACGACAGCCAGAACTACAAGATCGGCGACATCCGCGGCGGCATTTCCGTCACCATGCCAGCAACGGCATTGCTTGGCATCCAGCAGGAACAAAAGCAACGCGCCATCTGGCTCTACCTGCTGGCGGCTCTGGCAACCGGTGCTACCGGCCATTACCTGATGTACCGTCACCGCCTGTTTGTCCGCACGATACAAAACCTCAATGTCGCCCAGGAAAAACTGATCCTGGAGCGCACCCAAGCCCTGGCCAACACCAATGCGGAATTGCTGAAAGAAGTGACGGATCGGCGGGAAAGCGAAAACAGGCTGAAAGAAAGTGAAGAACGCTACCGTACCGTGCTGGACTTCGGCACCGACGGTGTCATGGTCACGGAAAACGGGCTGATCATTTTTGCCAACAAACGGCTGGGAGAAATGCTGGGCCGGGAATCAAGTGAATTCATCGGCAAGAATGGGTTGGAACTCTTGCACCCGACGGAACGGGAGCGAGTCGCCCACTATCGGGATAACCGCGTGAAGGGGCTACCTGCCCCCACTCAATACCGTACCCGCCTTCTCCACAAAGAGGTGGAGCACCCGGTCATTGCGGACTTCTCCGTCAAGACCTTGGAAACTGCCCCCGATCAATCCCCCCGTATCCTGATCAGCGTGCGCGACGTAACGGCCGTACTGGAAGCAGAACGGGTAAATCGAATTGCCAGCGCCGTTTTCGAAAACGCCGCCGAAGCCATTCTGGTTACCGACAACAAGAACCGCATCGTTCAGGTCAATCCGGCCTTTACTGCCATCACGGGCTACACCCCCAACGATGTCCGCGGACAGAATCCGAGACTGCTGCGCTCCGGCCGCCACGACAAGGATTTCTATATCCGCATGTGGGACAGCCTGAACACTACTGGCCAATGGCAAGGGGAAATCTGGAACCGACGCAAAAATGGCGATGCCTTTATCGAAGGGCTTTCCATTACCCGCATTTCCGGTGACGACAATAATGGCGGCTATGTCGCCACCTTCAGCGACATCACCCGGCGCAAGGAAGCGGAAGAAGTCATGCGCCACAAGGCCCATCACGACCCGCTGACCGACCTGCCCAATCGATCCCTGTTCTACGATCGGCTGCAAAATGCCATGGCCAATGGCCGACGCTACCAGCGCTGCTTTGCCCTGGTCTATGTGGACCTCGATTACTTCAAGAGCGTGAATGACAACTTCGGCCATGCAGCAGGAGATGCCTTGCTGGTGGAAACCTCCCGTCGCCTTGGTGTCTGCCTGCGGGAAGCGGATACCGTAGCCCGGCTTGGCGGCGACGAATTTGCCATGATCCTGACCGAAGTCAGCAATGTGGCCGATGCCGAAGACGTTGTCCAGCGCGCCCTGAAAGCCATGAGCCTTCCTTTCGCCCTAGCCGAAGGAACAGCCATCATCTCTGCCAGCATTGGCATCGCCATGTATCCCGACCACGGTGGTGAAACAGAAATCCTGCAACGACATGCCGACTCGGCACTGTATTTGGCCAAGGAAGCCGGTCGCAATACTTACCGTGTTTACTCGCCGCCTACGAGTCACATCTGACGGGATAAACTGGGGGCAATCCTTCCCCAATTACCCATGCCTTGCCCATCCGGCTGTGAGGAAAAGCGCCAGTCTTTTTTGATCGGCGTATTGGCAACGCATCTATTACCGGCCCCTGACACCATGCTGCGAATCGTCTCCCTCAATCTCAACGGTATCCGCTCTGCCACCACCAAAGGTGTTTTCGACTGGATGGCCAGCCATAACGCCGACATCCTCTGCCTGCAGGAACTCAAGGCCCAGGCAGGAGACCTGTCAGAACAAATGAAAGCGCCGGAGGGTTATCACGGTTACTTTCACTATGCTGAGAAAAAAGGCTATTCCGGTGTCGGTATCTACTGCAAACGGAAACCGGATCGGGTGATCGAAGGTATCGGCCACGCCGGCTTCGATGCCGAGGGCCGTTACATCCGTGCCGACTTTGACTCCCCTACCAGCAAGCTTTCAGTCATTTCCGTTTATGTGCCCTCCGGTTCCAGCTCGCCGGAACGCCAGGAAGCCAAATTTGAATTCATGGCGGAGTTTTATCCCGTTCTCGCCGCGCTCAGGGCCGAGGACCGCGAGGTGGTGATCTGCGGCGACTGGAATATTGCCCACAAGGAAATCGACCTGAAGAACTGGAAGGGCAACCTCAAGAACAGCGGCTTCCTGCCGGAAGAGCGGGCCTGGTTGAGCAAGGTGCTGGACGAACAGGGCTGGGTGGATGCCTACCGACACCTTTACCCGGACACCACCGGCGATGCCTACACCTGGTGGTCCAATCGGGGCCAGGCCTGGGCAAAGAATGTGGGATGGCGTATCGACTATCAGATCGCCACACCGGGCATTGCCGCCACCGCCCGCTCATCGGCGGTCTACAAAGACCAGCGCTTTTCCGATCATGCGCCTCTGACCGTGGATTATGACTTTCCCCAATAAGCCATAAAAATAGAAGAAAGCGGGGAAGATCATGGCTGCATCCAAGTCGGGCATGGCAAAACTGATGCGGCCAGTATCACGGCGCACTCACGGGATATCCATTGGCGTTGTACTGGTCTCTTTCCTTTGCTGTGCGGCCATTTGGTGGCTGCAATTGCAGGATCAGAATACGTTGTTGGCCGAGGCGGGAGAAACCGCCGAACGCCGTGCCGTTCTGCTGGATACCGCTGCCAGTGACAAGATGGATACCTTGTTACGAGCCGTGGATTTGGCCTTGCAGGGTTTACGGGATGCTTATCTTGATGACCCCCATAGCTTTGATAAAGCAGCGCAACTTGTCGTAAAAAGTTTTCCTGCCGAGGCCCTCAACAACATCGTTGTTATCGATGCACAAGGCATTATCCGTTACGCCTCCCAAAGTGAAGCCATGCGGGTTAATGTCAGTGACCGGGAGTACTTCAAAGCCCATGTCGCCGACACCCAAGACCACTTGCTGATCAGTCGCCCCATTCAAGGCCGCTTAACAGGGCAATGGGCCGTTATGGTGACTCGGGGGCTTTATCGACACGGCAAGTTCCAGGGGATTATCGGCATCCCATTGCGTTCCGATTATCTGTCCACCAGCCTGAATCGCCTGACCCTGCGTGAAGGGGATCGCGTCCATCTGACAGATGCAGACGGTTATTACTTGGCCCGGAACAAGGATCAGGAAAGATTTCTCGGTAATCAGCTTCTTCCTGAGCGGCCCCAACGCAATGCAAAACCAGGCGACTCGGGAATTTTTCGGGTTCAATCGCCAAACGATCACGTACCCCGCATCTGGTCCTGGCAGCGCCTTCCACAATGGCCCCTGGCGGTCTCTGCCGGCCTGGATGAACAGGCCGAGTTAAGCCCTGTCCTCAGTCAGATCAAGAGCAGTCAGCATCGACTGCTGGCTGGGCTGGCTGGGGTCATGGTTGCCGGTATCGGTATCGCTTTGCTGATCCTGCGGCTTGAGCAGGAGAAATCCCGAATCGCCAGCAGCCGACAACGCTATCTGGTCTTACTCAAAACCATGGGGGATGGCGTTCATATCCTGGACCAGGAGGGCGATCTGGTAGAAGCCAACGCGGCCTTCTACCAGATGCTGAGCTTGGACCAGAACAGCAAAAAAACGCCAAATATTGTGGACTGGGATATCGAAATAGCCAGTAGTGGAATGCCCGCATCCACCAACGCCCTGTTCCTTTCTGCCTTCGACCTAGATAAACCCATCACTCTTGAACGGACCATCCAATGCGCAGACCAGCGCGTCATTTCGGTCGAAGTTGTTGCCCAGGGTATTCAGTTGGAAGGGCAGCTTTACCTGCTGGCTTCTTTCCGCGACCTGACGGCCCGTAAAGAACTGGAAGCGTCTTTGCGGGAACGGGAAGATCTGCTTTCCAATCTCTATGAGGTCTTGCCAGTTGGCATCTCTGTTACCGATCCGGTTGGCAACATCATTGACTGCAATCGAGCCTCGGAAGTAATCCTTGGCATCAGCAAAGCCGATCATATTGCCCGCCATTTAGCAGGCAGGGAATGGGTACTGATTCACCCTGACGGCAGCCCTATGCCCCCAGAGGAATTACCCAGTGTAAGAGCACTGAGCAAAGGTGAGTTGGTCAGGGATGTGGAGATGGGCATCGTTACCGCTCAAGGAGAACGCTGGTTGATGACCAGTGCCTTGCCCCTGAAAAACCCGCGCTACGGCGTCGTAATTGCCTATGTGGACATTACGGCTCTGGTGGCCGCAAGACGGGCCCAGGAGAAAAGTACGGCACTGCAACAGGCCCTCCTAGACAAAAGCGCGGTGGGAATTTTCCTTGCCTCAGCTCATCGCTTGATAGACCAGGCAAGCCAGCGCGCTGGCCTGATGTTTGGCTATGCCCCGGAAGAACTGATCGGCCAGAGTTTTGAAAAAATTCACCTTGACCGCGCCCACTTTGAAGGCTTCCGGGTTCATTACGAAAAATTGATTCACCAGAATCTGGTGGATATTGAATATCCATTTCGTCGCAAAGACGGCAGCATTTTTTGGTGTGCTGTTTCCGGCACACCTCTTGACCAGAAAGATTTATCCAAAGGCATCATCTGGACGCTACTTGATGTCACCGAACGACGTCTGCTGACCCAGGAAATTGAAAAGCAGCGTCGCGATCTACAAACCATCCTCAACAATATTCCGGCCCTGGTGGGTTATTGGGACAACACCCTGCACAATCGCTTTGGCAACAAAGCGTACGAGGAGTGGTATGGCCTACCCCCTGACCAGCTTCCCGGTATGCATATCAAGGACCTGTTAGGAGAAGAGGTTTATGCACTGAATTTGCCAATGATCGAAGCGGTCCTGAAAGGCGAGGTAAAGGAATTTGAACGGGAGATTCACTCACCGAAACCCGGACTGCCAACCCGTCACGTACTGGCCCATTACATTCCAGATCTTAAGGATGACGTCGTTCAGGGCTTCCTTGTCCTCGTGTTCGACATCAGTCCCATCAAGAAAGCCGAGTTGGCCCTGCAGTCTGCCAAAGAGCAAGCGGAAGCTGCCACCAAGACCAAAAGCGAATTCCTGGCCAATATGAGCCACGAAATTCGCACCCCCCTGAATGCCGTCATCGGCTTTGCCCGATTGGCGAGGGACATGGCCATGACTGATGAGTTGAGGGATTATCTGAACAAGATTCAGGAATCTTCCTTGGCCTTGCTTGCCATCCTCAACGACATCCTCGATTACTCCAAGATCGAGGCCGGTCGTTTGAATATGGAAAATAGGATCTTTGCGCTGGAAGACGTTGTTGAACGAACCTGCGACCTGTTCTCCTTGCAGGTCAAAGAAAAAGGGCTACAGCTGACTAGTGACATCGCCCCCGATGTACCCCGTGCCCTGACCGGTGATGCCCTGCGACTGAGTCAGGTATTGGCAAACCTGGTCGGCAATGCCGTGAAATTTACCCACGAAGGGGGCGTGCAGTTACATGTCGAAACCGTTCATGGAGATGCCCAGCGTTGCACGCTACGCTTCAGTGTGCGGGATACCGGGATTGGTATTTCACCGGAACAACAAGCCCATCTGTTCCAAGCCTTCAGTCAGGCCGATGCCTCGATTACCCGGCGTTACGGCGGTACCGGACTGGGATTGGTTATCTCCCATCGCCTTGCGGAAATGATGGGTGGTGAAATTGCCGTCTCCAGCGTCTTTGGCAAGGGAAGCACCTTCAGTTTCACTGCAAGTTTCGATCTGGACAATCCATTACTCCTGGATGGCACAACCAACCAGCAGCACGCCGCTTCCCCGGATACCCTGCGCGGCCTCCGGGTGTTGTTGGCCGAAGATAACCAGCTCAGCCAGCAAGTTGCCCGGGCTTTTCTTGAGAAGATCGGTATGGTGGTCTCCTTGGCGAGTAACGGTGCCCAAGCCCTGGAACTGGCAAAAACAAACACCTTCGATCTGGTGCTAATGGATCTACAAATGCCCCATATGGATGGCTGCGAAGCCACCCAGTACATCCGCCAACTGCCTTCGGGAAAAGACCTGCCGATTCTGGCCATGACGGCGGCGGCCATGCCGGAAGATCGTCAAGCGGCCATGGCCGCAGGCATGAATGATTACATCGCCAAACCCTTTGAACCAGAGCAGTTGATTGAAACACTCAGTCGCTGGGTCAATCCCGAAAGCATTTCCAGTCAAACAAGGTCTTTGGTCATCATTAGCCCGGATCAGCCCTTATCCCTTCCTGAATTGAAGGGGATCGACAGAGCTGGTACCTTGGCCAGGCTCGGCGGCGATCATGACCGCTACGCAGACATCCTCCGCCTCTTTGCTGCCCAGAACCGCAACACCCTTGATCACGCCAGCAAGCTGCTATCCGAAGCAAACAAAGACGGCCTTCGCCATCTGGCCCATGGACTCAAGGGCGAAGCCGGTAGTGCGGGTATCGTCACGGTTCAAACTGCTGCGGCACGTCTTGACGAAATCATCCATTCGGCATGGCAAGTAGCCGCCAACCCGCCCGGGGAAATTCAACAAGCGTTAGATACGCTGGCTCTTGCCCTAAAACAGGCTCTCGCCGAGATTGATGTCTGGCTTGCCACAAAAGACACTGAACCTTCAGCCCCTGCTTCTGAAACAAGGCAAAGCACCATTCCCGTTGACTTCGATCGGGTTGAACTGGAAGCACGGCTCAAAGCCTTATCTTCGAGCTTGCAGCGCAATAGCCTGGAAGCGCGGAAACAGATCAACGAACTGCTGGGACAAATGCCTGCCAACCAGCCCCTGTTCCGGGAAATGGACAGCCAAATCCGCACCTTCCATTTCCGAGAAGCCCGCCACACCCTGGAAGTTCTACTCCAGCAACTTTCCAAGGAAAGTCCTCGCCATGAGTGATCTACGCGCATCCCGTCCATCGATTTTGCTGGTGGATGACATTCCCACCAATCTGGAAGTACTGGCCGGAGCCTTGGAACATGATTACGACTTGAGCTTTGCCTTGTCCGGACCAGAGGCCCTGGAACTGATCAAGCACAACCCGCCAGACCTGATCTTGCTCGACGTCATGATGCCGGACATGAGCGGATTCGAAGTGCACCGGATACTTCGCGAAAACCCGCTCACCCATGATCTGCCGGTGATTTTTGTAACTGCCGATGCTTCCGAAAGCAGCGAGTTGATCGGTCTCAATCAAGGTGCTAATGATTATCTGGTCAAGCCGATACAGGGACCGGTCCTCCACGCACGGGTCCGCAATCTATTGGCCCGATACCAACTGGAAAAATCTCTGCGGGATAGCGAGGAAACCTTTTCCACCCTGGCCGGCGTTGCGCCGGTCGCCATCCTTCGTCTTGATGCCACCCTGGACTGTGCTTACGTCAATCCCTTGTGGACAAGCATGACGGGCCTCTCCCAGGACCAGTCCTTGGGTAGCGAGTGGCTATCCATGCTCCATCCTCAGGACCGCCCCCTCATCACGGAACAACTGCTGAATTGTTTGGGTACCGCAGTTGGATTCAAGAGAGAGTTCCGCATTATTTCCCTCACGAAAATGTTCTGGGTCTATGGTCAGGCCGCACCAATTCAGCATCAGTCCAATACGGAAAAACCCGGACTGATCCTCACCCTGACTGACATTACGGACCGCAAGGCAATTGAGGCCACGTTACAAAAGCAGGAACAGCAGCTCGAGATCCTGATCAGTTCCATGGATGATGTTGTTATCACCCTGGACACCTCCAGTTGCATCAGAACCTTTCACTGTCCGCCCAAACATCTTGGCTTCGACACAGCCGAGTCATACATTGGTTGCGATTACAGTCAAGCACTGCCAACACCTCTAAGCACTGCTTTGCAGGAAGTCGTCCCCCTTCTGATGGCCGATCCTTCACCCATCTCCCGGGAATTCACCCTGGATACCCCTGCTCAAGGAAAACACCATTTCAATGCCATTTTTAGCCCCCTCTTGAACGGTTCAGGCTGGCCGACGGGCTTTCTCTGTGTTGCCCGGGATATCACTGAGCGCAAGGAAATGGAGCAGGAACTAGAACGGCTTGCCACCACGGACACCCTGACCGGCGTCGCCAACCGTCGCCGTTTCATCGATCAGGCTGAAATTGAACTGCGCCGCTTCCATCGCTTCAATACTCCTGTCGCCTTGCTGATGCTGGATTTGGATCACTTCAAGCAGGTCAACGATACCTATGGCCATGCCGCTGGCGATGCAGTGCTCTGCCATCTGTCCCGGCTCGCAGAAGCACGGCTACGGGGTAGCGACCTTTTCGGCCGCCTTGGAGGGGAAGAGTTTTCTATCCTGCTTCCCGGTACAGACCTGGAGGGTGCCGCCGATTTTGCCGAACAGTTCCGCCAATGCGTTGCGTCATCACCCGCTAATACGACCAGCGGCAACATCCCCTTTTCCTTGTCCATCGGCGTCAGCATCTTCATGCCGGAAGACAGTTCGGTCGAGTCGGTTTTCGCCCGGGCCGACGG
>Ga0302289_1000620_pt1 | contig 14041 bp, 3 predicted proteins | sample III_Fen_N1_2_FD_194552 | JGI IMG/M metagenome (GOLD analysis project Ga0302289, IMG submission 194552) | Peat permafrost microbial communities from Stordalen Mire near Abisko, Sweden - III_Fen_N1_2 | ecosystem: Environmental > Terrestrial > Soil > Wetlands > Permafrost | place: Sweden: Abisko... | reverse complement strand
CAGGGGTTAATAATTGGTTGATTAACAATCTAAGCTTGCCGGTGGCTGCTCAGTTGAACCTCAATATTAGCAGGCAATATTTGGATACTGGAACTAATACGTATCGTAGCATCTCGCCTACTCCGGCTGATATCACGGTTACTGAAAATCCGAAAACATTTGACGCACCACAGTGGAACGAAACCACGTTTAGCTGCAATACCAGTTTTGCCAAAGACAGGGCCTACCAGCTCTTTTTGGATAAGGGAATTTTTGGATCTTCAGGTTTCGGAATCCTTGGTATCGACAATAGTGGTGACAATAATGGTGATGCGGGGAGCAACGCTTCTGCGCTGAACTATGGGACTATAAATATCAATGATCTTGTGCTATCTTCTGGCGGAGCGCTTTCGCTAAAAGCGACGAATACTAATATCAGTAAATCTGGTAGCATCGTCATTCCGGGCGGCTATGTCGATTTGCAGGCTTACAACATATCTTCGTCTTTAATCGATAAGGTCAACGCTCCTGGCAACGAAGAATTGGCGGGGTCGGTGTCGTATAAAGGTGATCGGGGAATTATTACGCTGGGCTTGGGCGCGAAGGTTGATGTGGCCGGAGAATTTACCGACAGCTACGATACCGGATCGCAAGTCGTGGTGGGTGGAAAAATAAACCTCACGGCGAGTACAATCAATCTTGATCCACAATGTATGCTCGACGTTTCTGGAGGCGCTACCGTTTCGACTGCGGGCAAAATTGCCTACGGTGCGGCTGGCAAGATAAAGATCACGACGGGCACCGCGACCGGATATTCAAAGATCATTGGTGGCAGACTCAATTTGGATAACACGTCCCAATTAAGGGGCTTCGCTGGGATTGGACAGTTGGGAGGCGTGTTGGATATTACCGCTTCGTCTATATTGGAAGCGCCCGAGGCTATCTCGAATGTCCGCGTTGTGAGTGTGGACCCGAATAACGGTACGCTCATGCTCACCCCTGAGTTCTTCAATGGCGATATTCCCTCGGGGAAAGGTGGGTTCACGGAATTCGATCTCACTGGGCTTGGGATCTGGACCGATTTGCAGGGAAATCGACTAGCTCAAGATCCGGAATATGCTATCGCTTTGAAAGGTAACGCGGCCCCAGATAATGGTATTTTCCCAAACCTAATTGCGCCTCGCGTGTTGAATTGGGATTCAATAACGGGCGGAACGGTTCTCGAGGCAGATGTGCGTTTGCGCAAAGCCGTTAGCCTCAGTTTTACTTCGAAAGCTCTCAGCAACTTAAACGGTGATGCGGGTAATTCTAGGGCGATACTCTTGGATAACTCTACCACGGTGCTGACAGATAATAATATCGGCACAGGAGGAAATATCTCAATTACGGCAGCTAACCTTGGGACTATTGAGTTGTTAGGCAAGCTCATAGCGCACGGCGGGCAGATTGCGGTGTCGGCTCCAGCCGACACCGTTGCCGCAAACCCTACCCTGTATCTTGGAAGTTCGAGTGAACTCGATGCTTCCGGCACCACACTTTGGACACTGTTGAATGCATCGCGAGCGAATTCAAAAAGTGCAACGGGCGACACCTTTTATAAATCTGATGTTAGTGGCGGGGGGGCGATCATCTTGAGTGGCGGTATTGTAGCAGAACCTGGCTCACGAATTTCCGTTGCCGGTGCCTCGGACACTGTGAAGTTGCTTTCTGGTAGCCTTGCGGAAAACCAGACTATGACTTCGAATGAAGTGCTACTGCCTGTTTATAAAGGAAGTGATGGTGGCAGCCTAACTATAACGGGTTACGGGTTACTATTTATGGCTAGTAGTTTGGATGGAAAAGCTGGCGGGAGTACAGCAGCTGGCGGCAATATCTCGGTTCTGGCGAATTCTGTGACGATCGATGATGTTGCCATCGGAAAGAGCTTGGTCGTCACCCAAGAAGCCCCCAATTTTAAGTATCACGAGATTGGAAATCGAGTGACCAAGGTTAGTAAATCTGGAGATACTGGGTTGCCTTTTACTGATCAGGAAGGAAACCTGAGCCAAGTATATTTCGATGCCGACTCCATTTTGGCGGGAGGTTTCGACAGCGTAACGTTGACGGGCAGTATCGTGCAAGTGGATCACGACGTTAAAATCGAAAACGTCGGGAAGATAGCCATTGCTGGCTCGGGGGTGCTCTCCTTAGCAGATGGAGCGAAGCTCTCGCTTTCAGCTCAGTATATCGGCCTTGGCAGACCTTTTCTACTACCGGGAAATATAAGCGCGCGGGGAACAGTTCAAGCTACCTCGGGCACGGGTTTATTGAATGTAACGGCAGGATCCTTGATCGATATTGGCGATTTGATTGTACAAGGCGCGAAGACCGTCAGTTTTGATGCAACTAAAAATGGCATGACGAACGGGGCCATACGCGGGGGCGGAACACTTTCGGCGGCAGGAGATATCACACTCTTGGCAGGCCAAGTGTACCCCATTACGGGTGTCGAGTTCTCGATTATTACGCCGGGCTCCATCGTAATCGAACGGCCAACCGCTTTTTCGGCACTTCCGGCTGTACCACTGTCCGCCGGTGGGACTTTGAAGCTCTACGCTTCCACCATTAAACAAGATGGCGTTCTGCGCGCCCCCCTTGGTAAAATCATTCTGGGTGCTCCGTTGGGTACTGACGGACAAACCACGACCGTTCAGGATCCTCAAACCGGCGTAACTGCACCGGTAACGACTTCGTTGGAACTCGCGCCGAATAGTATAACATCCGTTTCCGCCGATGGGGCGGTTATTCCGTATGGAGTAAATATTAATGGCGATACCTGGGTTGCGCCGGACGGTACTGATATTACGATTTCGGGCCCCCAAGCTACGGCCAAGACAATCAAACTATCGGCCCGCTCCGAACTGCCAAGTGATCTATCTAATGTAGCAGGCGTTTTTATTCAATCTGGCGCGCAGGTGGATCTCAGTGGCAGCGGCGACTTGATGGCCTACCGTTTTGTCACTGGAACCGGTGGTAAGAAAGACATTCTTGGTGCATCAACGAGTTCATTTGCGATTATTCCAAGTTACAGTGATGGCTATGCTCCGGTAGCTGCTAATAACTCATCGACTGATGCGCAATCGGCATTGGGTTACGACCTTGGTTATGTATTTAATACGGACCCCAAAACCGGTCAGCCGGTTTATGCACTCGGTGCCCGAATTTTTCTCGAAGGTGGTGGGGGATTAAATAAGGGTTATTATACGGTGTTGCCGGCCCGCTATGCATTACTTCCTGGTGCGTATTTAGTGACACCTAAAACCTCAACGGCTACTGCGGCTCCCGCCTCTGCGCTCGATTTGCCGGAGGGCTCAGCGTTGGTTTCGGGTTATTTCTATAACGATTTCAATCAATCAGGACGTGATCAGGTCCCGTACAATACTTTTGAAGTCGCGTCGCAATCCGTGATTACCAATCGCGCCAAATACGATCAATTATCTGCGAATACGTTCTTCCCGGCGGTAGCAAGCAAGAACGATATTGCAGCGCCACGGCTTCCCGTCGATGCCGGCAGGATCGTTCTGGCAGCGCAATCGCTGAGTCTAAAGGGCAATATAAATATGAAAGCCACCGGTGGCCGGGGAGGTATGGTGGACATCGATACTGCTGCAGCCATCAAAATCGGCGGTGCGCCATCACCTGACTCAACGGTTTTGGTGCTCGATCCCCAACAGTTGACTGGGTTAGGCAGTATTGTAATCGGCGGCACCCGTTCAGATGACAACACCTCGATTGAAGTCAAAACCAGCAATCTTGAGGTCGCCCAAGGCACCACACTCTCCGAGCAGGATCTAATTTTGGTTTCAAATGATATCCTCAAAATCGATGACGCCGCCAAACTTGGCGGCAGCAACGCAACCTCAACCGGCTATAAAGCTGATGCCCTGAAACTACAGGGTGATGGGGCGCTTGTGCGCATAAGTGATGATACCAATGCAGTGACGACCCGGCAGGCCAGTAGTGGCAGTGCGGGTAATCTTACTCTGGGTGCGGCAACTTTCAGCGGAGCGAGTGTGACCCTCGACTCCTCTGCCAATACAGCAATTAATGCCGAGGCAATATTGGGCGGTTCGCACTCTCGGGTCAATTTAAGCAGCGGTCAGATCACTCTACAGTCTTCGGGCGACACCTCGTCACCAACAGGCCTCGTATTAAAAGGGAATGTACTCGCAAATCTCAGCAAGGTGTCTGCGCTTTCCTTGAACAGTTATGGCTCGATCAATTTCATTGGGGATTATATTACGCTGGGAACTGACCAGGCGCAGCTGAGCAATCTGGAGTTGCACGCTGCTTCCCTTCTGGGCGACGGCAGGGCTCAGGTTAACATTTACGCGAATGAGGTATTGTTGGACAACGCTAAGAATGTTTCGGCTATCGATAGCTTTTTAGGCACCATGGACGCAAAATCGAATCTGACGTTTACGACGGATAAATTGCGTCTGGGTTCAAACAAGTTGTCGGTGAAAGATTTTGCCAGTGTCACCCTCACTGCTGGTCGCGAGGTGTTAATGGAAGGCACGAGCTCGGCGCCTGGTACGCTTGAAGTCGCCGGAGCGTTAACCATAAACACACCCGCGATGTTGGGTATGGCCAATGCCAATCAGGCTTTATCTTCCAGCAGCGCGATGGCGATTAACTCAACTGCTAGCACTGTGGGTGCAGACACTCCAGGTCTTGGCGCGACCCTAACCCTTAGCGGAACGGGCACCAGCACGGGCGATCTGGCATTGAGCATAGGCACAGCGATCACACTGCCTGGCGGCAAGATCACGGCTCTAGCTTCGAACGGTGCGCTCGCAATAAATGGCAAAATAGATGTCGGGGGTTTGACCAGAAATTTCTATGATGTGCCTCAATATGCTGATGGGGGAACTATTTCGCTGTCCTCTGATCTTGGTGATATTGATATATCCGCCGCCAAACTCTACATAGGTCATTTTTCAGCAGATCCTGTTACGAGTACCTGGAAGGGCAACGCTGGTACACTAAGTATCGCTGCTCCGAACGGTCTTTTGATTGCCGATGATAAAACACTCTTGAGTGGACAGGCTAATGCTGGCGGCTTGGGCGGCTCATTCGATCTGGATGCCAGGCACATCGGATTTGACGCGACGACAAATGTAAACCGGCTCTCGTTGCTACATGGCAAGCTAGTGAGTGGTGGCTTCGACGATGTTGTCTCCCTTCGCGTACGCTCGGGCGATGTCGAAGTGGATGGGGGCATCCAATCTCATAATTATTCTCTTTCGGCAGATAGTGGCACAATCACGGTTGACAGCGGAGTAATCATTAGTGCCGCGGCGAATTTGTACGGAAAGATCAGCAAACTCAGCGATCTTCCATCGCAGGTAAATTCTGACGATCTGACTGGTGGCACGATCAATCTCGCCGCGACGGGCAGTGTCATTCTGAAAGGGGGGGCTCAACTGACCGCCGCGGGGTATTGTTTTGATAATGCGGGTAAAGGTGGTGCCATCTCACTCTCAGCCGGTGAATATACTTACACCTATGATGCCGCGTCCAATAGTTATACTGGAAAGGTGGGCGACAGTGCGGTGGTGGACATTCAACCAAACGCTACGGTCGATCTTTCTGTGACCAACCGCTTTACTACGGAGGATTTGGTGCGTTCTCCCGATAACCCCTGGCAGTACTCGGTCAACCGCACTGATCTACCCACCGTGGGCACTGCCGGAACTTTGCATATTCGCGAGTCGCAAGCTGCTATATTGAATTCGCCGAAGCAATTCGACGGTTTAACCAGCGCTGATTCAGCAGGCGAAAATCGAGTCATTGGTGCGTCGAGTGTCGTTATCGAAGGGTTTAAAGTTTACGATTTGAACAAGACAGGCGGGATGATCGATTCGTCTGTGGAGCAGGGGATAGCATCTGATGGTGGTCTATTTGCTACCGTAGTCTCTTCATCTCAGTTAGTGGGCAATGCAATCTACCACTTTGAACCCGGTGCCGAGATCGTAAACACTGGCTCAGCTACCAAACAGTTGGTCACAATCTACAAGGTCGGAACCAGCCCTGCTATCAGTTCGATCAAGCTTCAAGTTGGAACAAGCACAATATCGATTCCAGGTGGGTTGCCATTGGGCGACGTTCTCAAGCCCTCCGTAAAGTGCACAGCAAACTATGATGATGGTACCTCCAGTGCTGTTTTCGCTGCGAACGCCTCGATTTCATCATCGAGTACTAAAAAAGTGATATCGATTGCGTTTGTCACGACTTCGGCAACCACTCTTTCGATCTCGACGGCTACAGCGGCGACGTCGACGATTTATACACCGTTTACAGTCGCGCTCGATCCAGCGCTTGCTACGACCGTCAATAGCTCAGTCGCTGTAAAAACCGTAACGTCATCGGGGGATATTACGCTGGTCAACAGTTGGAATCTGGGCGCGTCGACGACCGATGCTGCTACTAAAACAAATAAATATACATACCGCTTTAATAATGAACCAGGCATTCTTACTCTTCGGGCAAGAAACAATCTCATTTTTGCTTTCGACGCTAGTTTGAGCGATGGTTTTGATACCGATAGTACTTACGGTTTATGGATGGGCAAGCTGCAGAGCACACGATCTTGGTCCTATAATCTGGTAGCAGGTGGAGATTACACTGCTGCTGATGCCCGACGGGTACAACCGCTGACCAACTTGACTGCAGATGACAACAGCGGCTCGGTCTTGGTGGGACGAGGTGCAGTCGCGCTGTCCAAATTGACTGGTACGAAAGTCACGCGCAGCAGCATTGTCCCAACTTACTACCAAACAATCCGCACGGGCACAGGAGATATCTCTGTCTATGCCGCGCGAGATGTGCAGCTTCTTAATCCGCTGGCTACGGTATACTCCGCTGGTAGCATGGCCGAGGATCTGTCAGGTTTCGACACGCCTAACGTGGCAGCAACACGGGTACCTCCAGTGGTGGCTGGTTATAATGATCCTCAGTCGCCGTTTTACGGCGTCTACTATGGAACGAATGGGGGCAATGTTACAATTATTGCAGGCAAAGATATTGCTAGATATTCGCAATCATTTGATGCGGCGGGCATGGTCAGCGACAGCAGCCCTTCTTCAGTTCTGGAAATGCCAACTAACTGGCTGTATAGAAGAGGTCTTGTGGTTGACGGTAAGTTCGCCGCGGTCGCTGCCTCGGGGTTGACGAATAATGGCATTGATTCGACGACTTGGTGGATCGACTACAGCAATTTTTTTGACGATATTGGCACATTGGGTGGCGGCAATATCAGCCTCGTTACCGGGCGCGACCTCATGAACATTAACGCGTCGGTTGCGACGAACGCGAGAATGCCTGGGCACGATTCTTTCGGTCAAGCGCTTCCTCCGGACACTAGTAAGCTTTTGGAACTGGGTGGCGGCGATTTGTCGGTTCGAACGGGGCGGAATATTGACGGTGGCGTCTATTACGTGGAGCGAGGCACGGCTGACCTCTTTGCGGGTGGGGAAGTGAAAACCAATTCAACACGCTTTTCGGCTGCAGTAAAGCAGACCTCTACAGGCACTGAAGACGAAGAACGATGGTTGCCGACCACATTTTTTCTGGGAAAGGGAAAGCTGAACGTGAGCGCGGTAGGTGACATTAAAATCGGCTCCGTAGCCAATCCATATTGGTTACCGCAGGGGGTCAATAATCGCAACTATGAGGCGACTTACTTTTCAACTTTTGACACTTCGGATACTGTTACCGTGTCATCGCTGGGCGGTAGTGTGAAGGTATGGGCTCAACCGGACAACGATATTTCAAGTGCAGCGTCGCTTTTATCTTGGTATGCTAATATACTCTCCAATATCAATTCGATGCCAGATTCTGTTGCAACTGCAACAACCGAACCGTGGCTACGTTTGTCTACTGGCTACTCGGCGACGGCGAGCTATGTTAATCTTCTGACTGCACGTGCGCCTTCAACCGGTTTGCAGGCGCAACCTGCTCTTAGTGCTATTTTCCCCGCCAATTTGAATGTCACTGCGTTTTCAGGTGATATAAATCTTGCTGGTCTTGTCACCTTAATGCCTGCGGAGCGAGGGGGGGTAGATTTATTTGCCGCAGGCAGTATTAATGGCTTTGTCGTCGATGGCGTGGAGCAAGGGGCAGCGGCGGTCAGTATGGCGGATTCTCAGCCGGATAAATTGCCGAGTATCACCACGCCAATTGCTCAACAGTCGGTAACAGGTGCCGCGTTGGATATAGGGCTGGCGCAGGTGACAAATCTTTTTGCGAGCACAGGGGCGACTAATTTGTCTCTAAACAGTCGATTGACGATTCATGGGCAAAACCAGTCGCAGTCCCTACATTCAGGCGACAGCAATCCTGTCCATATTTATGCTGAACGGGGCGATATCTCGGGGCTCACGCTCTTTTCGCCGAAAGCTACTCGTATCGTGGCAGGTAACGATATTACTGATGTTGCCTTTTATGTTCAGAATGTCGGTGCGAATGACCTAACATTGGTTGATGCGGGTCGCGATATCATTCCGTACAATCCGAATTCCATCTTGCGTCAGGCTGCTGTCCTGGCAGGAAACTCTCTTAGTTTTGTTTTGGGAGATGTTGGAATTGCAGGCGATACTCCAAACGCTGGAGATATACAAATTGCAGGTCCGGGATCCTTGGAAGTCTTGGCTGGGCGAAGCCTCGACCTCGGAAGTGGTACGATCACGCGAAAAGATGGCCTCGCGGAAGGAATCACTAGTATCGGTGCGGAACAAAACCCTTACCTGGCAAAGATAGTGGCGCAGGAGGGTGGAGCTAATATTGTTGTAGCTGCAGGAATTAGTAAGTCGGGAACAACGGCTGATAATGCCTCTAGTTCTTTCCAGCCGGGCCTGGCCAATGTCGGTTTTAATTACGCAGCCTTTATTTCGCTGTTTCTCGATCCTGATCCTGCTACTTCGACTGAAACTCGGTACCTCCCAGTGCTAGGCGAGCTTATGGGGTCCAGCAGCACGGATCCCTACCAGATACGGTCTGAATTCGATCACATGAGCGAGATGACTCTTGCTGACAAAGAGGCGAAAGATCGGCTCTTGCTCGCAGTATTCTCGCGCATACTGCGTGATTCCGGCCGAGATCATAATGATGGCAATAGCCCTTATGCCCGTACTTATGAACAGGGCGTGGCGGCAATCCAGACCCTAATGCCAGGTAGCTTATTGCCTAACAGTGATGGGAACACGGGGTCTGTCTGGCAGGGCAATATTTCGATGCCATCCAAGCTTGTTAAAACCTATGAGGGGGGTGACATTTCACTCCTTGTTCCTGGCGGTTTGGTGACAGTAGGTCGTGCGTCCGATAAAAACACTCCGGATCAAGGCATTCTGACGCAGCGAGGAGGTCAGATATCTATCTTTTCTTCTGGCAACGTCGATGTTGGTACGTCGCGCATCTTCACACTGCGTGGCGGTGACGAGGTGATTTGGTCTACTAAGGGAAATATCGCTGCTGGTAGTGGATCAAAGACGGTTGCCGCAGCGCCGCCCACGCGGGTACTTGTCGATCCGCAAAGTGCTGACGTCCAGAATGACCTTGCGGGTCTGGCTACAGGCAGTGGCATTGGCGTGCTGGCGACACTCGCCGGAGTTAAACCTGGCGACGTCGATTTGATCGCGCCGACCGGTACGATCGATGCGGGCGATGCGGGCATCCGTTCTTCGGGGATGATCAATGTTTCCGCTGTTACCGTAGTGAACGCAGCCAACATCCAGTCGAGTGCAGGCACAACGGGCACTCCGGTGGTGGTGGCTCCTAATATCAGCGGCCTGACCACGGCTTCGACAGCTTCTGCCGGAGCTTCCAGCTCTGCCGGTGAGGCAGCGCGCCAACAGCAACGGGCGGCGTCCCAGCAGCAGGAAGACGTATTACCCTCAATCATTCAAGTCGAGGTCCTCGGTTATGGCGGCGGCGAGGGCGAAGACGTTTCCAAGAAGAAAGACGAAGCGGGCAACGGCTGAAGCGGAATGTATTACCGCAGAGATCGCAGAGACGGATAGAATCGGTATTCCTCTGCGCACTCCGCGTCCTCGGCGGTTAGTTTTCTAATGGCCCAATCCTTTGGAACACGAAGACAGCCGAGGCGGCGAAGAAGGTACGGCGTTTGGACATTCGTGAACTTCACGTTCTTTGTATTCAACCCCGCATTGTTCACCGCGGAGTTCGCTGAGGACGCAGACAAGGAGATCCCGGCCGGATCGTTCCAGTGTTCCTGAGTGTCGGACTGTCGCTTCGCTCGGTACCCTATTAAAATTGTCTTTGTTTACATTGTCGCGCGCCGGAAGGAGTTGAATCGTCGGGTCTGCCCGGCCCGTTTTCGTCGCCGTTGCGTAACACGATGCTAGGGAGAAAATCGATGGGCCGGTACGTCACCCAATTGTTACGGAGTTCGGCCTTGATGCACCCCGGCAGCTGCGGTTGGGTCTGCGCTTTCAGCCTGTTGGCGTCAGAGAAAACTAACTTCTTCCAATGAAACTACGCGCTTTTGTTATAACATTTCTGCTGGCCGCTGTTGCTCTCCATGCGGAGTTCAAGGTGGACTCCGTGCTCGCCAATGCGAAGAGCGATCCAAAGAACGCTCCGGCGATCGTCGCACTCGCGGCCATCGATAACCCGAAATTCCTGCTGCCGATCGTTTCGGCTTCGGTCGAGGCAATGCCCGATCAAGCGGTCGAAATCGTGCGGGCACTACTCAAAGTCGCCCCTAAACAGGCGCTGGACGTTGTGCGTGCCGCGATCAACGCACAGCCTAAGTTAGCGGTGAAGATTTCGTCTTTGGCCTCGGCGATGTTTCCGGATCGAGCGGAGCAAATCGCCAAATTGGCTAGCGAAGCCACCGGAGAAATTCCGGAGACGGCTGAGGCCTCTCCGACGAGTAGCAATCTAGGTGGCGGCGCTTCTGGTGCTTTCCCCTCTGCACCCGCTTTTCCCGCCCAACCGATCCGCCCCGATCTGGTCAGCCCGTCTTCTTGATACAATCTTCTATAACCAACCGACATGAAACGTCGAGCCGGGGTAGTTGTCGCGATGCTAGGGTGTGCTTCTCTGCTGTCCGCAGGGGAACCGTTGCTGTCCGTGGGGCCGGAGATTCCGATATTCCTCACGGCGGCCGCTACGGTGCGATACGATGACAACGTACTGCTCCAATCGGTGGGCAAGAGTTCAGATACGATTTTCGTGCTGATGCCGGGTGTGGATCTACACACGACGGGCGGGATCTCGCAGGCAGGGCTAACCTTCAACGAACAGTTCATCCGCTATTCTTCGCATTCAGGTCTGAACAGCAATCTGGCGAGCTTGGCGGGCAACTATGCCTATAACGGCGCGGCATCCCAATTGTCGGTCAACTCCTCCTACCAGGAGATGGATCAAAGCAACCTATCCCTGCGCAGCGTCGATGAAACGGTGCGTCGCGATCTTACGAATGTTGCCGCTAACGGATCGTTCGGCATGACTGCCAAAACAAGTTTGGGTACCGGTGCATCCTTTGATCGCACCCGATATCCCCACGTTGGGTATCAGGACAGCGAGGACTGGTCGTTCCCTGTCGATTTATATTATGCCGTGACCCCCAAAGTCGACCTGAGTCTCGGCTACAGTTATCGGCGCACGACGCTTTCCAATTCAAGCTACAACTCAAAGGACCACTTTATAAATCTTGGTACGCGGGGTGCTTTTACGCCAAAACTCAGCGGGCAAATCCGGGTTGGCGTCACCCAGCGTCGCAGCGATGCAGGCGATTCCACCAACCAGCTCGGCCTGAGCTCAGTGATAAACTATCTCGTGTCCCCCAAGACGTCGGTGAACCTAACCGCTTCAAACGACTTCACGAATTCGGCTTACGGTACTTCGCAAAAGACCCTTTCGCTCGGCAGCAATGTACAGTTCGCGTTTACTCCGCAATGGAGTGCAACCACCGGTGTGAGTTTCGATTCGACCAGCTATTTGTCGGCCCAAGCTCGGAAAGATAAGTTCTGGGTCGGCAATGTCGGGCTCAACTACGCGCTGACCTCCAATTCCGCGCTCCAAGTCGCCTACCTTTATCGGAAAAATGCTTCGAATCAGAGTGTGAATTTTAATAATAACGTGGTGAGCCTTTCCGCCTCCATCCGCTTTTAATCGGTGGCGTCACATCTGGCCCGGTAATTGTCAGCAGATCATAATATAATAATATGCATTTTCGCTTCATTTTATGTGCCGCGGTCCTGGCTTCAGCTTTCTCGTTGGTTCGGGCGTCCACAGCCGCCCCTGCCCAGGCTTCGAGCGATTATCAACTACAGCCCGGCGACATGGTGCGCATACAGGTCTTTCAAGAACCTGATCTGGATCGCGAATTGCGGGTGTCACAAGAAGGCCAGATCGCCCTGCCGATGATCGGTCAGGTTGACGTGAAAAATAAGGCGCTTAGCGCCGTCGAGAAGAACGTTCGCGAGTTGTATGATCGCGATTATTTGGTCAATCCGCAGGTTAATATTACCGTTCTCACCTATCAAAAAAGGGCGGTCAATGTCATGGGCGCGGTGAATGCGCCGCAGGCGATTGAGTATCCACCTGAACAGACGCTTTCGCTGCTCGATGCAATTTCACGGGCCGGCGGTTTCAATCGGTTTGCCGACAGGAAAAAGGTTTTGCTCACGCGGACCTTTACCGATGGCCGCACGGAAAAGTACACGATCAATGCTGATCAATTGATTGCCGGCACCTCAAGTGAGCGCTGGGTGTTGCTCAAGGACGATGTAGTTTTTGTTCCTGAAAGTGTTTTATGAACGACGAATCCAACAGATCTTCGGCTGGCTCCGAGCAGCACGGCTCTTCGGGCAGCAACTATCCATCGCAGGACGGTATGAGCGCGGTGGGGTACGGCGATAGTCCGGTCCAGCGAACGTTACGCGATTATCTCATGATATTGCGTGAGCGTATCTGGTATGTCGTGGCCGTTTTTCTCGCGGTTTTTTTGGCCAGCCTGGTTTATACACTGAGCACGACGAAGTTATACACAGCGTCGTCGTCGATCGAGATTTTGCGCCACGATCCGGTGGTGATGAAGGTCCAGGAGGTCCGAGACTCTGAACTCCGCGGCCCGGAAGATTTGAATACTTTTGTGAAGTTTCTGGAGAGTGCGACACTGATACAGAAGGTGGCTGAACGTCTCAGTGGCGAAGAACGAAAGGCATTAATGGCTCCATACGAAAACAGCCGCAGCGGCGATCCGATGCTGCCGGAGGAGGTTTTGGGGCTGAACCGTCGTATTGCACCGGTTCGGCAGACACGAATTTTATTGATCTCCTATACGCATCCCGACGGCGAAGTAGCAGCCAAGATCGCCAATTATTTTGTCGAGGAGTTCATGGCCTACAACTCTCGCTGGCGCAACGACGAGTCCCTGAAGGCGGTCGACGATCTAAAGGTTCGCGCGGATCAGCAGCGCAAGAAAGTCCAGGAGCTGGCCAATAATCTCCAAGCCTATAAAGAGAAGAATAACATGGTGTCGCTCGACCAGCGCAAAGACATCGTGACCGAGCGGCTGAAGAATGTGAGCATGCTTTTGACGCAATCCATGTCGCACTTGGCTGAGGCGGAGTTGCGCTGGAACCAAGTCAAAGAACGCCAGGCGTCCAAAGGTAATCTCGCCGATCTGGGCTTCATTGCCTCAACCCCGATCATACAGAATCTGCTTCAACAAGTCGCGACGCAGAAGATTGCGGTGGCGCAACTACAGCAACGTTATCGGGCGCTTCATCCCAAAATGCAGGAGGCAACCCGTTCGCTCGCCCAAACTGAGGCTGAACTCAGCCGGGCGCTGGACAGTGCCGCGGTCAGCATTCGCAACGAATATGAATCCGCTCTCAAGTCTTTGGAATATGCGAAGACGGATCTCGGCAATCAGGAAGCCGAGGCGTTGAAAGTCGACCGGTTTTCGGTGGAGTACCAGTCGCAACAAAACGAACTTACGGTCAACGAGCAGCTGCTGGCGAATATCATCTCCCGCATGCGCGAAACCTCG
>Ga0302289_1000616_pt1 | contig 14123 bp, 13 predicted proteins | sample III_Fen_N1_2_FD_194552 | JGI IMG/M metagenome (GOLD analysis project Ga0302289, IMG submission 194552) | Peat permafrost microbial communities from Stordalen Mire near Abisko, Sweden - III_Fen_N1_2 | ecosystem: Environmental > Terrestrial > Soil > Wetlands > Permafrost | place: Sweden: Abisko... | reverse complement strand
AGTGCTTAATGCATTAGGGACTGTACCCCGGCACATTTTCGTTGAGCCGGCACTTGCGCATCGTGCCTACGAAGATACGGCCTTGCCCCTGATTCTTGGCCAGACCATTTCCCAGCCTTTTGTGGTTGCTCGAATGAGCGAATTGCTGCTGGCTGGCCGGCAAAGTTTGGGCAAGACCCTTGAGGTGGGGGCCGGCTGCGGCTATCAGGCCGCCGTGCTGGCAACCTTGACCAAAGATGTCTATGCCGTGGAGCGTATTGGTCCTCTTTTGACCCGGGCTCGGGATAATTTGCGGCAACTGAAGTTGAGCAATGTGCGGCTCAAACATGCCGATGGCAATTGGGGCCTGCCAGAAGCAGCGCCTTTTGATACCATCATCCTGGCTGCTGCGGCAGCACAGGTTCCGGCCAAGTTGCTGGATCAGCTGGCACCGGGGGGGCGTTTGATTCTTCCCTTGGGGAGCAGCAATGGGGCGGATCAGGTATTGTCCCTGATCGAACGCGGACCTGACGGTTTTGTGGAAAACCGCTACGATGCGGTGCGTTTTGTCCCTTTGTTGCCGGGAGTCGAATGAGTTTTCGCCTAACTAGTCTGGGAGTTGGTGCGGCTGCGGCCCTGTTGGTATCGGCCTGCGCCAACCAAGCACCTGTTCCTGTTGTAGATCGCGGGCAAAGCGTGTCTGTTGCAGATAGCGCTGCCGCGCCGGTGGATGTTCCACCAGGCTACTACATGGTGAAAAAAGGCGACAATCTGCTGCGAATTTCTCTGGATAACGGACAGTACTATCGGGACGTTGCCGCCTGGAATAATCTGGAAGATCCCAACAGAATCAATGTCGGGCAAGTACTTCGCGTTATCCCTCCGGAGGGCGTAGCCGTCACCAAGCCGGTTACTGCTCCTGTCAGTATTGATAGCCGTGCGCCGGTAGTCGTTGCTGGCAACGGCGTCAAACAAGAACCTAAGGGTGGGACTCAGCCTTACTCTGACGAAACATTGGCTCGGATGCGGCAAGGAGATAGCAAACCGGTTGAGAGCAAGCCGCAGTCCGTGGCTTCGCAACCATCACCTGCGCTTACTGAAAAACCAGCGGCCGTCGTTGCTCTTGCTGATGGCGAATGGGCTTGGCCTAGTAACGGAAAGGTCTTGGCACCGTTTAATGATGGGACAAACAAAGGACTTGATCTTGCCGGCAAGATCGGCGACCCGGTTCAGGCCGCCGCAGGGGGCAAAGTTGTTTATGCCGGGACCGGACTGCGGGGCTATGGCAATCTCGTCATCATCAAACATGACGCCACCTATCTTTCCGCCTACGCCCACAACAGCAAGATTTTGGTCAAAGAAGGCCAAAGCATTACCAAAGGCATGAAGATCGCCGAGGTGGGAAGCAGCGATGCTGACCAACCCAAATTGCACTTTGAAATTCGTAAGCAAGGCAAGCCGGTTGATCCCCTTGCCTATCTGCCCAAGCGCTAAGGCATCATGACCGACGGCACTTCCGACCCTTTCAGCGATAGCAACGATGAGGCGGTTAGCGAAGAGGCCCTGTTGGAGGCTGGTGGCGATTCAGTGCCTGTCGAGGAACTCCCTGCTCTTGAGGCTGAGTTGGAGTTTCTTGACGATATCACCCAGCTCTACCTCAATGAAATTGGCACTAGTCCCCTTCTGACCGCAGAAGAGGAAAAGACCCTGTCCAGGGCATCATTGCAGGGGGATTTTGCTGCCAGGCAGCGCATGATCGAATCCAATCTTCGCCTGGTGGTCAGCATTGCTCGGCATTATCAGAATCGCGGAGTACCTCTCGATGATCTTATCGAGGAAGGTAATCTGGGGCTGATTCATGCTCTGGAGAAATTCGATCCTGAACGGGGCTTCCGGTTTTCCACCTATGCAACCTGGTGGATACGGCAGAACATCGAACGGGCCATCATGAACCAATCCCGCACCATTCGGCTGCCGGTTCATGTGGTCAAGGAACTTAATCTAGTGCTGCGGACCTTGCGGCAGATAGATACCGGTGAAGAAGCTGGTCATCATCATAGTATTGAGCAGGTGGCGCTTCTGTTGGACAAACCGATAGAGGAAGTTCAGCACATTCTTGCTTTGTCCGAGCGTACGGCATCTCTGGATGCACCGCTGGACGTAGACCCTGACTTGTCCATCGGCGACTCCATTGCTGATGACAGTGCTGCAGAACCCGACGCTCAACTGGCTCAACGGGAAATAGAACACCGCATGGCGGATTGGGTCAATGATCTGTCCTTGCGTCAGAGAGAGGTTCTTGAACGTCGCTATGGGCTCAATGGCCGCGAAGTGGAAACCTTGGAAATCATCGCCCTGGACCTTGGTGTTACTCGTGAGCGGGTACGGCAGATCCAGATGGAAGGCCTCAAGGCCTTGCGGCGGCAATTATCCAAAGATGGTGTTCGGCGAGACGCTCTGCTCTAGGTTTGGAAAGTATGAAAAGGTGACGCGGTATAAAAAACTCGGCATCTTGAGGGCGGTGCGGTGGTCACTGAAGGAAAAATCCATTAAAGTGCCCCTTTTCTAATAACAACATTTGGGGAACCCCATGAGCAATAAAGGGCAAATGCTACAAGACCCGTTCCTGAACACGCTCCGTCGCGAGCACATTCCGGTGTCTATTTACCTGGTAAATGGCATCAAACTTCAGGGGCAAGTGGAGTCCTTTGATCAATACGTCGTGCTGTTGAAGAACACCGTTACCCAGATGGTGTACAAGCATGCGATTTCTACCGTTGTGCCTGCTCGTCCGGTCAATTTCAGCCAGGAAGGCAGCGACGAGTAACAATGGCTTCTTTCTTCTGCGGATCAGGTCAAGCGCTTGTTTGACCGGCCCGCAACCCACTCCGGTGGTCGTACCGGAGCAATCCTTGTTCAGTTGGATTTTGGCGACGGCGATTACGCCGAGCGTCTGGAAGAGTTCAAACTTCTGGTGACCAGTGCTGGCGCTGAGCCCCTTGCCGTCGTTGGCGGCAAGCGCAGCAGCCCTGATGCTGCCCTGTATGCAGGTAAAGGCAAGGTCGACGAAGTGGCAGAGGCTGTGCAGTTGCATGATGCCGATATCGTCCTCTTCAATCATGAATTGGCTCCTGGCCAGCAGCGGAACCTGGAAAAGAAACTGCAGCGGCGGGTGATTGATCGCACCAGCTTGATTCTTGACATCTTTGCTCTGCGTGCCCGTAGCCATGAAGGCAAGTTGCAGGTGGAACTTGCCCAGCTACAGCATCTGGCAACACGGCTGGTTCGGGGCTGGACTCACCTTGAGCGCCAAAAGGGCGGTATCGGCCTGCGGGGCCCGGGTGAAACCCAGTTGGAAACTGACCGTCGCTTGCTCGGCAAACGTGTGGCGATGCTCAAGGAAAAGCTCAAGCTCCATGAGCGCCAGCGGGCTGTGCGGCGTCGTTCCCGCAGCCGGGGTGATGTACTGTCTGTCTCCCTGGTGGGTTACACCAATGCGGGGAAGTCCACGCTATTCAATGCGCTGACCAAGGCAGGTGCCTATGCGGCCGATCAGCTGTTTGCGACCTTGGATACCACCTCTCGCCGTCTTTATATCGAAGGGGCAGGGCAAATCGTTCTATCGGACACGGTTGGTTTCATTCGGGATTTGCCCCACGATCTGGTGGCTTCCTTTCATGCAACGCTGGAAGAAACTGCCCAGGCAGACTTGCTATTACACGTTGTGGATTCGGCAAGTGCCGATCGGGACCAGCAAATTCAGGCGGTGACGAGTGTTTTGGCCGAAATCGGCGCCGGCAGTGTTCCCCAGATTCTGGTGTGGAACAAAATTGATGCAACAGGAGTCTCACCAGGCTTGGATCGTGAGCCCGGGGGCGAGATTGCCCCTGAGAGTGATACAGCTGTGCCGGTTGCGTCGGATGCCGGGATTGCCCATGGTAAAATTGATCGTATTCGTGTCAGTGCCAAAACCGGAGCCGGTCTTGATCTATTGCGCGGGGCTCTGGCCGAAATTGCTCTAGCCCATCGGATACCTGACCCAGAGACCGATACCTCAACCCAACCTTATCAGCCAGAAAACCAATGATCGCCGGAATACTCATGTCCTTGAACGACCACGGTTGGGGCAACAAACCCAGCTCGGACGATAAGCAGCCCGGCAACAAGGGCGACGGTCCCCCCGATCTTGAAGAGCTCTGGCGTGATTTCAATCGCCGTTTGTCGGGAGCCTTTGGCAAAAAAACGGGTGGTGGTGACAACGGCAACAATGGTGGCTTTTCTGCCCCTCCCAGCCTGACGCCGCGCCAGTTTGGTGGTGGTGTTGGTCTGTTGGCGGGTGTGGTGCTGCTGATCTGGCTTGCCAGCGGGTTTTACATTGTGGATGCCAGCCAGCGCGGCATCGTATTGCAGTTCGGCCGCTACAAAGAAACCACTGACCCCGGTTTGCGCTGGCGCTTGCCCTGGCCCGTACAGAGCCATGAAGTGGTCAATCTTTCCGGCGTACGTACGGTGGAAGTCGGTTACCGCGGCGCTGAAAAAAACAAGGTGCTGAAAGAGGCCCTGATGCTGACGGATGATGAAAACATCGTCAGTGTGCAGTTCGCTGTGCAGTACTTGCTCAAAGATCCCGTCAAGTATGTTTTTGAGAATCGCAATCCCGATGATGCGGTGATCCAGGCAGCTGAAACGGCCATTCGTGAAGTGGTGGGCAAGAACAAAATGGATTACGTGCTGTATGAAGGCCGTGATGTCATTGCCGCCAATACCAACAAGCTGATGCAAGACATTCTTGACCGCTACGACACCGGTGTTCAGGTGCGTTCCGTCACCATGCAGAGTACACAACCTCCCGAGCAGGTGCAGGCAGCATTTGACGATGCGGTCAAAGCAGGTCAGGACAGGGAGCGGCAGAAGAATGAAGGTCAGGCCTACGCCAATGACGTCATTCCCAAGGCCAAGGGTACGGCAGCCCGCTTGATGGAAGAAGCAGAAGGCTACAAGAGTCGCCTGATTGCCATGGCGGAAGGTGATGCTTCCCGCTTCAGCCAACTGCTCGCCGAGTACAGCAAGGCGCCGGAAGTCACTCGCAGTCGTCTCTATCTGGAAACGCTGCAACAGATTTATTCCAGTACCAGCAAGGTCATGGTCGATGCCAAGGGCCAGGGCAATCTGCTTTACCTGCCTTTGGACAAACTGATGCAAGCAGCTGGTGCACAAACTGGCGCCGCTACTGTTGATAGCAATGCTGCCGCCGCGCGTAGTAATAGCCCGGTGACTGCCATCCCCAACGAGTCGCCTCCACAACTGGAAAAGCTGCCCTCTGTTGAGCGTAGTGGCGATTACCGTTCCCGCGAAACCTTGCGCTCCTCCCGCGAACGAGGAGATCGTTAATGAACCGTACTCTTTCTCTCGCCCTATCCGGTCTATTCGGACTATTGGTGATTTTTGCAGCCACCGTATTTACGGTGGATCAACGCCAGTTCGCCATTATCTTCCAGTTGGGTGAAGTCCGCGAAGTGATCTCCGAACCAGGCTTGGCATTCAAGTGGCCTTTGATCCAGAACGTGCGTTTCTTCGATAAGCGCATCCTGACCATGGACTCCCCCGAGCCCGAGCGGTTTCTCACTGCCGAGAAAAAGCCAGTACTAGTGGACTCCTTTGTCAAATGGCGTATCCATGATGTGAAGCAGTACTACGTTTCCGTCAGTGGCGACGAACAACTGGCGCGTACCCGGCTGGCGCAAACAGTGAATTCCGGCCTGCGGGAAGAATTCGGCAAGCGTACCGTGCATGATGTGGTGTCCGGCGAGCGCGAAAAGATCATGTCCGAAGTGCTGAAGAAGGCTGATGCCGATGCACGAACGATGGGCGTGCAGATTGTGGATGTACGGTTGAAACGGGTGGATTTCCCTCAGGAAGTTTCCGAGTCTGTCTATCGCCGGATGGAAACTGAACGGAAGCGGGTTGCTAATGAACTGCGTTCTACCGGTGGTGCCGAAGCTGAAAAGATCAAGGCGGATGCTGACCGTCAGCGGGAAGTGATTGTTGCCGAGGCTTACCGTGAAGCCCAGAAAATCAAGGGTGCTGGTGATGCAAAAGCTGCCGCCATTTACGGTCAGGCCATGGGCAAGAACCCCGAGTTCTATGCCTTCCTGCGTAGCATGGAGGCCTATCGCGCCAGCTTCAAGAGCAAGAGTGATGTGATCGTGGTGGAACCTAATTCCGATTTCTTCAAATACTTGAAGAATTCAGGCAAAGGTAAGTAACAAACCTCACCATGGGCACCACTTTTTTTCTGGCCCTCGGCCTGATGCTGGTCGTTGAAGGCATGATGCCTTTTCTTGCGCCGAAGGTCTGGCGCGAGACCTTTCGTCGCGTAATCGAATTCAAAGATGGACAGCTTCGCTTCATGGGCCTGTCCTCCATGATCATCGGTTTGCTATTGCTCTGGATTTGCCAATGATGCGCTGGATATTGCCCGAGGCCATCGAGGATATTTTGCCCCTCGAAGCTCGGCAACTGGAGGCCTTGCGCCGCCGTCTGCTGGATGCTTTTACCTCCCACGGCTATGAGTTCGTGGTGCCCCCTTTGCTCGAGTATGTGGAGTCCCTGCTTACTGGCAGTGGCCGCGACCTGGATTTGCGTACCTTCAAATTGGTGGACCAGTTGTCGGGCCGCACCATGGGGGTTCGTGCCGACATCACGCCCCAGGTCGCTCGAATTGATGCCCATCTGCTTGGGCGCAAGGGTGTGACCCGCCTCAGCTATTGCGGCAGCGTGTTGCACACCTTGCCTGCCGGCTTTAATGCCAGTCGCGAGCCGATGCAGATCGGTGCCGAGCTTTATGGCCATAGCGGTGTCGAGGCCGATATTGAAATCGTTCGTCTGCTGGCCGATGCGCTCGCTCTGACAGGCTTGAACAAGCTGCGCATAGACGTCGGTCATGTGGGGCTGTTCCGCACCCTGACTGCCGCTGCCGGGCTTGATGTTGAAGCAGAAGAAGAATTGTTCGCCCTGTTGCAAGCCAAGGATTTGCCTTCCTTGCAGATCAAACTTGCCGCAACTCCCGAGCCTGCCCGCTCCGCACTGTTGGCGCTGCCTAATCTTTACGGTGGCCGCGACGTACTGATCCGGGCTCGTCAGATTCTGCCTGCCAGTGTCAGTCCTCAACTGGATGACTTGGAGCGCCTTGCTGACTCTCTGGCCGGATTGCCGATCAGTTTTGACTTGGCCGACCTGCGCGGCTATCACTATCACAGCGGTATCGTTTTCGCGGCCTATTGCGACGGCAGCGCTGCGGCGGTTGCCTTGGGTGGTCGTTACGATAAGGTCGGACAAGCCTGGGGGCGGGGAAGGCCAGCTACCGGGTTTTCCATCGACTTGCGGGAACTGGTCAGGCTGGCACCCAAAGCCAAGGCCAGCGGCGCTATCCTTGCACCTTGGCCGGAAGATGATCGACTTCATGCGGAAGTCAGCAAATTACGTGTTGCAGGTGAAATCGTGGTCATGGCCTTGCCTGGTCATGAAGGCACCTGGAGCGAGACTGGTTGCGACAGGAAACTTTCCCTGCGTGACGGTCAATGGATCATTGAAGCACTTGAAGAAAACTGAAGGATTAACCGAAAGGTTTAAAAGGAATTTGATATGGCAAATGCCCGTAATGTAGTTGTGATCGGTACCCAGTGGGGCGATGAAGGCAAAGGCAAGATCGTCGACTGGCTGACCGACCACTCCCAAGGTGTTGTGCGCTTTCAAGGCGGTCATAACGCTGGCCACACACTGGTCATCGGTGGCAAGAAAACCGTGCTGCATTTGGTGCCGTCGGGCATCCTGCGGGACGGTGTGACCTGCTATATCGGCAACGGTGTAGTGCTGTCCCCCGAGGCGCTGATCAAGGAACTGGACGAGCTCAAGGCTGCCGGTATTGATGCCGAGTCCCGTATCAAAATTTCTGAAGCCTGTCCCCTGATCCTGCCTTATCACCAAGCTATCGACCAGGCACGGGAGTCCGCCAAGGGCATCAACAAGATCGGCACCACTGGCCGTGGCATTGGCCCAGCTTACGAGGACAAGGTAGCCCGTCGCGCCATTCGTCTGCAGGATCTGACCAAACCCAAGCGTTTTGCCGAAAAGCTGGCCGAACTGCTGGAATATCACAACTTTGTCCTGACCAAGTATCACGGCGCTGAGCCGGTGGACTTCCAGAAGACCTACGACGACACGATGGCAATCGCTCCCCGTCTGGTCAAGATGATCGCAGATGTGCCCCGTGCACTCTACGACGACCATAAAGAAGGTGCCAACCTGCTGTTCGAAGGTGCCCAAGGGACTTTGCTCGACATCGACCACGGCACCTATCCCTTCGTGACTTCCAGCAACTGCGTGGCCGGCGCTGCTGCCGCCGGTGCTGGCGTTGGTCCCGGCATGCTGCACTATGTCCTGGGGATCACGAAGGCCTACACCACCCGCGTCGGTAGCGGCCCTTTCCCTACCGAACTTTACGATGCCATCGACAAGCAGGATCCTGTCGGCAAGCATATGGCCACCAAGGGTCACGAGTTCGGTGCGACCACTGGTCGTGCCCGTCGTTGCGGCTGGTTCGATGCGGCGGCCCTCAAGCGTTCCATCCAGATCAACGGTGTATCCGGTCTCTGTCTGACCAAGCTTGATGTGCTGGACGGCGTGGAAGAACTGAAAATCTGTACTGGCTACAAGATCAATGGCGCTGTTTCCGACATTCTGCCCGTAGGCGCAGATGACCTTGCCTGCTGCGAGCCGATTTACGAAACCCTGCCTGGCTGGAAGGACAGCACTGTTGGCGTGAAGCAACTGGATGGTTTGCCAGCTGCTGCCCGTGCCTATATCAAGCGCATCGAAGAAGTCTGTGCAGTGCCCGTGGATATGATCTCAACCGGTCCTGATCGGGAAGAAACCATCGTTCTGCGCCATCCCTTCAAATAAGCACTGAAGTTTGGATGAAACAAAGGCCGGGTTTCCCGGCCTTTGTTTTTTTGGTTTTCCGTCTTGCGCGGTCAAGTGGTGATGTCTTGGTTTCCATCGGCAATGATTGAAAGTATTGCCTCGACGATGGGTTTAGTCGCAAAGTTAAGAGCGATATTCATAGAAGCGGGGTAGGGGGCTTCTCCGGTAAAGTTGCCCTTCATGTGCACTATCAAGATGTTGCCGAATCAACTGCGGGGAAAGACGGTATGGAAGGTTTAAAAGATCCACTGACCAGCACAGGTAAACAACGCCTGACCCCGAGCTCCTTGGTGAGTTATCTTGACCAGTATGTGGTGGGGCAGGATGAGGCGAAGAAAATTCTGGCGGTGGCGATTTATACCCACTACAAGAAGCTGGCAAACGCCCGATCGGGCGCCTTCGAGTTTTCCAAAAGCAATGTGCTGCTGATCGGCCCTACCGGCACGGGGAAAACCTTGCTGTGTGAAACCCTGGCCAAAGCGCTTTCCGTCCCCTTCGTCACGGCGGACGCGACTTCTCTGGCGCAAACGAAATATGTGAATGAGGAAGTTGAGGCCGTCCTGCTCCGCCTGGTGGACAAGGCTGAGGGCAATGTTCAAAAAGCCCAGAACGGCATCATCTTCATTGATGAAATCGACAAATTAAAGTCTGCCGACAACGGCGATCACAGCACCTCCGGGGACCGGGTGCAGCATGCCTTGCTGAAAATCATGGAGGGGGCTCGGGTAAAGCTAGGGGGCGATCAATTCATCGACACGACCAACATTCTTTTCATCTGTGGCGGTGCATTTGTCGGCTTGGAGAAAATCACCTCCAAGTCCGGTGACTTCGGCTTTCTTTCCATCTCTGACAGCGACAATCAGCAGATCCTGGAAAGGCTGACTGCCCGCATCAAACCAACGGATCTTTTTACCTTCGGCTTGATTCCGGAGTTTGTCGGTCGATTGCCCATCGTCACTCGCTTCCATGCCTTGTCGAAAGAGGTGCTGGTCCGGGTGATGACGGAGCCAAAAAATTCTATCTACAAACAGTTTCAGGAAATCCTGAAGCACGAAGGCGTTGATTTACTCATCAAGCCCTTGGTGTTTGAGCAGATTGCCGAACTGGCGGTGGAGTACAAGGTAGGCGCGCGGGGGCTACGGGGGATTTTTGAAGAGGTGATTACCCCTTTGCTCTATGTGCTGCCGGATCGGAACGACGTGCGTCAGGTCGTCATCAACTCATTGTTTGATGAACCGAAACTGCTTGCTGCGATAGAGGGTTGATTCGCTGAAAGGGGGAATAGCCGTTGCGGCCATTCCCCTTGGGACATTAAGCCGCTGCGAGGGCCTGTTCCAGATCGGCGATCAGGTCATCGATGTGCTCAATGCCGATGGATAGGCGCACAGTATCTTCCGTCACACCAGCCTTGACCAACTCCGCTGGAGATAGCTGGCGGTGGGTGGTAGAGGCGGGATGGCAAGCCAGGGACTTGGCATCGCCGATATTTACCAGGCGGGTAAATAGCTGCAAGGCGTCCTGGAAACGGCCACCGGCCGCAGAGCCGCCGTCAACACCAAAGGTCAAAATGCCGGAAGGCTTCCCGCCCAGATACTTCTTGGCGAGGGCATGGTCGGCATGGGTCGGCAGGCCGGCGTAATTGACCCATTTCACCTTCTTGTGGCCTTGCAGGTACTCGGCAATCTTGCGCGTGTTTTCGGTAATCCGATCCATGCGCAGGGCCAGGGTTTCAATGCCCTGCAGGATCAGGAAGGAATTGAAGGGGCTGATGGCGGCACCCATGTTGCGCAAGGGCACGACCCGGGCGCGGCCGATAAAGGCAGCGGGGCCGAGGGCTTCGGTATAGACCACACCGTGATAGGACACGTCGGGCTCGTTGAGCCGCTTGAAGCGCTCTTTGTGTTCGGCCCAGGGGAATTTTCCGCTATCGACGATGATGCCGCCGATGCTGTTGCCGTGCCCGCCAAGATACTTGGTCAGGGAGTGCACCACGATGTCGGCACCGTGCTCAATGGGGCGGCACAGGTAAGGGGAGGGCACGGTGTTGTCCACGATCAGGGGAATGCCCTTGCGATGGGCAATCTCGGCCAGAGCGGCGATGTCGGTAATGTTGCCCAGAGGGTTACCGATGGTTTCTGCGTAAATGGCTTTGGTTTTGCCATCGATCAGCTTTTCGAAGGAAGCCGGATCGCGATGGTCGGCAAAACGGACCTCAATGCCGAACTGGGGGAAGGTATGGGCGAACAGGTTGTAGGTGCCACCGTAAAGGGTGGCTGCTGAAATGATGTTGTCGCCGGCTTCGGCGATGGTCTGGATCGCATAGGTAATGGCAGCTTGCCCAGAGGCTAGGGCCAGTCCAGCGATACCACCTTCCAACTCGGCCACGCGCTTTTCCAGCACATCGCTGGTGGGATTCATGATCCGTGTGTAGATGTTGCCCGCTACCTTCAGGTCGAACAGGTCGGCGCCGTGCTGAGTGCTATCGAAGGCGTAGGACGTGGTCTGGTAGATGGGCACCGCCACCGCTTTGGTGGTGGGATCCGGTGAGTAGCCGCCATGGACGGCAATGGTTTCCAGTTTCATATTGTTTTGTTCTCCAGTGTTTGGACGCGAAAGTATATCGACGCTATCCAACCTCGCTTCCAAACAATTGGAATGTACTTTTCGGTTTTAGTGGATAGCTTGGTGCGGCTGTTCGTTGCTGGTTTATTGCGTTGCGGCAAGAGAATTGGGAATAAACCCTTTAGATGTAAGTTATTTCTAAGCTATTCTCCTTCATAATTGATAATTACAGTAATTCAGCACCGACCGAGGTGCTGTTTACAATTTCAGCATCTACAAATCAACATCGCCAAACGCGAGGAGACCATGGTGAGCTACAAGGATTTTTACCGTCGTTCCATCGAACAGCCCGACGCCTTCTGGACTGAGCAAGCCCAGTTGGTAGATTGGCAAACCCCCTTTACCCAGGTTTGCGACTTTTCTCGCCCCCCTTTCGCCAAGTGGTTTGTCGGTGGCAAGACCAATCTGTGTCACAACGCCGTGGACCGCCACGCCGCCACGCGTCCTGATGCACCGGCCCTGATCTTCGTTTCCACAGAAACGAATGAAGAAAAGACCTACTCTTTCGCCGAGTTGAAGTCCGAAGTGATGCGCATTGCTACCATCTACAAGAGCCTTGGCGTGAAGAAAGGTGATCGGGTATTGATCTATATGCCCATGATTGCCCAGGCAACCTTTGCCATCCTGGCCTGTGCCCGGATCGGCGCCATCCATTCGGTGGTGTTCGGTGGTTTTGCCTCCGGCTCCCTGGCAACCCGCATCGACGATGCGAAGCCTGTGCTGATCGTCTCTTCTGATGCCGGTATGCGTAACGGCAAGGCCGTTCCCTACAAGCACCTGCTGGACGAAGCCATCAATTTGGCCGAGCACAAACCCGCCAAGGTGTTGATGGTGGATCGCGGGCTGGACAAGGAATTCAACAAGGTGGAAGGTCGTGACGTCGATTACGCCACCCTGCGCCAACAACATCTGGATGCGGATGTCCCCTGTGAATGGCTGGAGTCTTCCGAGCCTTCCTACATCCTCTATACCTCCGGTACCACCGGCAAGCCCAAGGGCGTGCAGCGGGATACCGGCGGCTACGCCGTGGCGCTGGCTTCCACCATGAAGCACATCTATTGCGGCGGCCCCGGCGAAACCTTCTTCTCCACCTCCGACATCGGTTGGGTGGTGGGTCACAGCTATATTATTTACGGCCCCCTGATTGCTGGTATGGCAACCGTGATGTACGAAGGCACACCTCTGCGCCCCGATCCCGGTATCTGGTGGCAGATCGTTGAGAAGTACAAGGTGAATGTGATGTTCTCCGCGCCGACAGCGGCGCGCGTGCTGAAAAAGCAAGACCCTGCTTTCATGCACAAATACGACATCTCCAGCCTCAAGCATCTGTTCATGGCGGGCGAGCCTCTGGATCAGCCCACTCACGAGTGGATCATGACCGAACTGGGCGTTCCCGTCATCGACAACTACTGGCAGACCGAAACCGGCTGGCCAATGATTGCGTCTGCCCCCGGCGTAGAAAAGACCAAGATCAAGTACGGCTCTCCGGCCTTCCCCGTTTATGGCTACAACCTGAAGATTTATCGGGACGATGGCACTGAGTGCAATCCCAACGAAAAGGGTATTGCCGCAGTGATTCCTCCGCTGCCCCCCGGCAACCTGACCACCGTCTGGGGCCAGGATGAACGTTTTGTCAGCACCTACTTCAGCTTGTTCAAGGACCCGCTGGTGTATTCGTCCTACGACTGGGCGATCAAGGATGATGAAGGCTATATCTACATCCTCGGTCGTACTGATGACGTGATCAATGTTGCCGGTCACCGTTTGGGTACTCGCGAGATCGAAGAAGCCATACAGGCTCACTCTGCCATCGCGGAAGTTGCGGTGGTCGGCGTAGAAGACAAGCTCAAGGGCCAAGAGCCCGTAGCTTTTGCCGTGGTCAAGGATGCCGCCATGATCGCAACGCCTGAACTGCGTGCTGCTCTGGAAGCGGAAGTGAAAAAGACGGTGGATGGCATTCTGGGCGCCATCGCTCGTCCCAAACACGTCCACTTCGTTACCGGTCTGCCCAAGACCCGTTCCGGCAAGATGCTGCGTCGTTCAATCCAGGCTTTGGCCGAAGGTCGTGACCCCGGCGATTTGACGACGATTGACGATCCTTCCACCCTGGAACAAATCAAGGACGCACTTTCTGCTTGATGATTTGTTTCGTTAGTCTTGACGTGCGGCGCATTTCCGGTAGAATGCGCCGCTCTTTTGCAGGCGCGTAGCTCAGCTGGTTAGAGCACCACCTTGACATGGTGGGGGTCGTTGGTTCGAGTCCAATCGCGCCTACCAGAATTCCTCAAAACCGTTATTGGTTCTGATGTAACTCAGGTAGTCCAAACAAAAAGCCGCTCCGGTTTCCGGTGCGGTTTTTTTGTTTTTAAGCTTAGGAAAGGCGGGAAGAGGCTCAGCCAGCGTTTACCAGAATTCCCCGGGTTTTTTCAGGTACGACTTTAGGTACTACAGAGGTACTACAGGGCGGTCGGGTGGAATCCCAGTTGTTGAAATTAATTCATCATTTGAGCGGGTTCCATCAGCAATACCTTCGACCCCTA
>Ga0302289_1000614_pt1 | contig 14215 bp, 13 predicted proteins | sample III_Fen_N1_2_FD_194552 | JGI IMG/M metagenome (GOLD analysis project Ga0302289, IMG submission 194552) | Peat permafrost microbial communities from Stordalen Mire near Abisko, Sweden - III_Fen_N1_2 | ecosystem: Environmental > Terrestrial > Soil > Wetlands > Permafrost | place: Sweden: Abisko... | reverse complement strand
TCTCCGTCAATCCGGTGGATACCAAGGTGCGGCAACGGGCGGCGCCGACAAACGGCGACCACAAAGTGCTGGGCTGGGATGCCGCGGGGGTGGTCCGTGCCGCAGGGCCCGATGTCACCCTGTTCAAGCCCGGCGACGAGGTCTGGTACGCCGGCGCCTTGGCCCGCTCGGGCAGCAATGCGCAATTGCAATTGGTGGATGAACGCATCGTCGGCAAGAAGCCCCGCAGCCTGGATTTTGCCCAGGCCGCCGCCCTGCCCCTGACCGCCATCACCGCCTGGGAGCTGCTGTTCGACCGGCTGGAAATCCCTCGCCTGGCCCCGGCCCTGCGCCCCCCGGCTGCGGACGCGCTGCTGATCATCGGTGCTGGCGGCGGCGTGGGTTCCATCCTGACCCAGCTCGCCCACGAACTGACCGATCTGAAAATCATCGCCACCGCCTCCCGCCCCGAAACCCGCCAGTGGCTGGAGGACATGGGCGCCCATGTCGTGATCGACCACAGCCAGCCTTTGGCGGCCCAGATCAAGGCCCTCGGCCTGCCGCCGGTGCGCTACGTGGTGTGCCTGAACCAGACCGACCAGCATCTGCCCCAGATCGTCGAAACCATCGCGCCCCAGGGCCGCTTTGGCCTGATCGACGACCCGGCCCATTTCGACGCCACGGCCTTCAAGCAGAAGTCCGTGTCCATCCATTGGGAATTCATGTTCACCCGGGCCGCCTTTGAAACGCCGGACATGATTGCCCAGCACGAACTGCTGAACACCGTGGCCGATCTGGTGGACGCCGGCCATCTGCGCAGCACCGTGGCGGGCCACTTCGGCACCATCAATGCCGCCAACCTGAAACGGGCCCACGCCCTGATCGAAAGTGGCAAGGCCAAAGGCAAGATCGTGCTGGAAGGTTTCGATGATGGCCCTGTTGGCAATGCCACTTTCGGCCAGACTTTGCCTTGAGGGAAAGGCAAGACGCCCTGAGAAACTGTCTGGAAAAAAAGGAGGAAACAAACAGTGCAACCCCTCCCGTCCTCCCCTTGTCAGGGGAGAGGCCTGCTGCCCAAAGCATCTCTAAGCGAACTCCCTCTGACAAGGGGGCTGGGGGGTTAAAAGTCTCGGCAAATCCATCATTGACAGTTTTCAAGACAGCTTCTCAGGAAAGGAATATCGGAATAACTCCATTCGCATTGAACCCTTCGTCAAGCCCAGGACGGGCTTGTCAAAACCCATGCTGCGTCAACGCGAGGCCCATCGACAAGGTGGATGCGGCCCTGACGCAAACACGCCAGTGAATAGTTGCGTAGCGTTTACACTCGCGGCATAACGCTGTCGCACACACCCCCCAGAAGCGACCACCTCCAATATCCGTGTCCCCACGCCATGAATAGCGAAACCCCGAACCACCGCGCTGGCTGGATTGCCGCCGCCGCGACGATCTGCATCTGGACCGGCTTCATCCTGGTCACCCGTGCCGGTGGCAAAGGGGTACTCACCGGCTGGGATGTGACCGCATTGCGTTTCGGCGTCGGTGCCGTGATTGCGCTGTTCTTCCTGCACCGGGTGCAATTGCCGCCCCTGAAGGTGATTGGTCTGTTCTCGATTTTCGGCGGCATCGGTTATGCCATTGCTGTGTATTCCGCCTTCCGCTTCGCCCCGGCCGCCCACGCTTCGGTGCTGCTGCCGGGTTCGCTGCCCTTCCAGACGGCCATCTTCGCCTGGCTGCTGTTGCGCCAACGGCCCACACCGCCGCAACGCATCGCCCTGGCCTTCGTCTTTGCCGGCATCGTGCTGACCGCCGCCGATACCCTCTCCCACGGCCCGGCCCTGACCGGCAACCAACTGCTGGGCGACCTGCTCTTTCTTTGCGGCTCCGCCACTTGGGCGGTATTTACCGTGCTGCTGCGCCGCCATCCCATGCAGCCTCTGGCGGCCACGGTGTCCACCACTCTGGGCAGCGCCATCCTTTATCTGCCGGTGTGGTGGCTATTCCTGCCCAGTACGCTGACCCAGGCACCACTACAAGAAATCGCCATGCAGGCGGTCTACCAGGGTGTGCTAGTGGTGTTCGTCGCCATGCTGCTCTACACCAAAGCCGTGCGCCTACTGGGGCCCCACAGCGTATCCCTGCTGATGGCCATCGTCCCCGGCCTGTCAGCCCTGGCAGCGGTGCCGGTGCTGGGCGAAACCCTGTCGGCGTGGACGCTCGCTGGTCTCGCTGCTGTCACTACCGGCGCGATTCTCGGCGCACGCAGGGTCTGACCCGCCGAAAACCGTCTGGACCTTGTCTGCGTCCATGAGCAATACGTCCTCCCTAGCCTGCCAGCAGGGCTAAAAGCGTTTGTCGACATGCTTTGCAATGGCCTTCCGGCAACACAAACCGCCACAACAATGAGAGACAAAAACGACTGATAAAAAACCATTATGCTTAAATTGTCTTGGCAATAAAAATTAGCCACTCGACCAAACCCCGGCAAGAGGATTATCCTCATCAAAACCGGATTGAATTAACACTTTGGTCATAGCACTTTCTCAACATCACAAGCTGCGTTTCTGCGCACAAGTGAGGGACCGTAAAGATGGGCAGTTCCAAAGTACCCGACGCTGTACCGATTACGTGGCACACCGGTCCCGTGAGCTACGACATTACCGCCGACCTGATTCAAGACCGGCCGGCTAATCCAGTTTCAGAAACGCCCTTGGCAGCGCTGATTGATATTGATGCCCTGCGCACCATTCTGGATGATCTGTCTGCCCTGCTCGGCATCACGACAGCGTTGCTGGACCTGGAAGGCAACATCATTCAAAACGCCGGTTGGCAAAAAGCCTGTACGGCTTTTCACCGCGCCGTTCCCACCTCCTGCGCCAACTGCACTGAAAGCGACCTTTTCCTCGCCAGCCATCTGCAGGAAGGGGAGTTCATCGATTACAAATGCAAGAACGGCTTGTGGGATGTGGTGACGCCGGTCTTTGTCGGCGAACAGCATCTGGGCAACCTCTATTGCGGCCAGTTCTTCTACGATGACGACGTGGTGGACGATGACTTTTTCATCGCCCAGGCAAAGCTCTTTGGCTACGACAAGGCAAGTTATCTGGCCGCCATCCATGAAATGCCCCGCATCAGCCGTGAACGCGTGCGAGGCATCATGGCAATGATTGTCGGTCTCGCCTCTTATCTTTCGAATCTCTCACTCACCAATCTGCGCTTGCGGGAGAGTCGCAGCCAGATGGAAACCCTGATCAATACGCTGCCAGACCCAGTCTGGCTGAAGGATAAGAACGGAACGTTTCTGGCCTGTAACCGGGCCTTTGCCAACATGCTCGGCGCCACTTCCGGCGAGATCATCGGCAAGACCGATTACGACTACTGTCCGGCCGAAGTAGCAAATTTTTTCCGCCAAAAGGACAGTGAAGCCATCGCCGCCAACGGCCCCAGAATCAACGAAGAATGGTTGACCAACGCCGAAAGTGGACTACCTGTCCTGCTGGAAACCATCAAGACAGCCTTACCCGACATTAACGGCAATCCCGTCGGGGTACTTGGTATCGCCCGTAACATCACCGAACGAAAGCAGGCCGAAGAAAACCTGCACTTGATGTCCCGTGTTTTCTTCAACAGCGGTGAGGCCATTCTTATCACCGATGCCAATAACAAGATTCTTGCTGTGAACCGGGAGTTCACAAAATTGACCGGTTACGAACAAAGTGAAGCTCTGGGCAAAAATCCCAGCTTCCTTTCCAGTGGCGATACCCCCCGGGAGGTTTATCGGGAAATGTGGGCGGCCCTGGCAGCAACCGATCACTGGCAAGGTGAGCTCTGGGACCGGCGTAAATCGGGGGAGCCCTATCCGAAACGGCTTTCCATTTCCGTGGTGAGGGATGCCGACGACAACATCGTCAACTACATTGGCAGCTTTGAAGACATCACGGACCGCAAGGCCGCAGAAGACCAGATTCGTTACCTCGCCCACCACGATGCACTGACTGGTCTGCCCAATCGTTTCAGCCTATACGAGCGTATCGACCAGGGCATGAGCTTTGCCCGGCGCTTCAACAAATCCATGGCAGTCATGCTGATCGACCTGGACCATTTCAAGACCATCAACGATACCCTCGGCCACAATGCCGGTGACCAGTTGCTGATCCAGGTGGCCAAACGCTTGGAGCGAACCCTGCGTGAGAGCGACATCGTTGCCCGTCTGGGTGGTGACGAATTTGTCGTGGTGCTGTCGGGCGTCGACATGAATGCCGATGTTGCGGAGATTGCCCGCAAGATCGTCGATTGCATCGCGGCCCCCTATTCCATCGCCGGCCATGAGTTGCGGACGACACCCAGCGTCGGCATCTGCTTCTATCCCGGGGATGCCACCGAAACAAGTGAGCTAATCAAGAACGCCGACATCGCCATGTATCACGCCAAGGCGGTGGGGCGGAGCAACTACCAGTTTTACACCGAGCAAATGCGGGAAGAGGTTACCCAGCGAGTCACCGTCGAAAATGAACTGGAACTGGCCGTCAAGGAAAAACAGTTCGTGCTGCATTACCAACCGCAAATCGACCTGGAAAACAATCGGGTGGTGGGCGTTGAAGCGCTGATCCGCTGGCAGCATCCGACCCGGGGCATGATTTACCCCGATGATTTCATCGCACTTGCCGAAGAAACCCGGCTGATCATCCCCCTGGGGAAGTGGGTTCTGGAGGAAGCCTGCCAGCAACTCAAACGCTGGCATGAGAGCGGGCTGTGCGACCTACATATGTCCGTCAACTTGAGTGCTGTTCAGTTCCAGGACTGCACACTACCGTCCCTGGTCAAACAGGCCGTGGAACAATCCGGCTTGCCCGCCTCCTGCCTCCATCTCGAAATCACCGAGTCGATGGCCATGCGTAACCCGGAAGAAAACATCATCATGATGAAAGCCCTGGCTGACATTGGCGTCAAGATCGCCATGGATGACTTCGGCACGGGTTATTCCTCCCTCGCCTATCTCAAACTTTTTCCCATAGACATCATCAAGATCGACCGTTCCTTCGTGAAGGACATCGAAACCGATGAAAACGATGCGGCGATTTGCGAAATGACCATGCTGCTGGCCCAGAAACTAGGTATGCACGTGGTGGCGGAAGGTGTTGAAACCAATGTCCAGCTTGAGTTTCTTTCCCACATTGGCTGCCAGTGGATTCAGGGTTACCTCTATAGCAAACCCCTCGCCTCCGACCAGGCCTTGGAATTCATCGAGGCCTTTCAACAAGAATCACCCGAGGCAGCCTGACCCTAAGGGCGGGCCCAGCAACGCATCGTCCAGGTTTAATGACCTTCCCTGGACGCGCCTGTTAAAAGTTCAAATGCTGGCATCGACCTTGCCTCCAATTCTGAGGATTGTTGCAAGCACGACAGACACCTTTGGCGAAGGGACAAAACATGACGGAAGTTAAGGACGCACTGCGGGTGGCAGTGGCCACCAAGGGCAATGAACAGATCAACGAACACTTCGGCCATGCCGACGAGTTCAAGGTTTACTCGGTGGGGCCGGAAGGCGTCAGCTTTGAAGAAGTGCGCGTTGTGGAGCATTACTGCCAGGGCGGCTATGGCGACGAGGACAAGCGCGAAGTCATCCTGCGGGCCCTGGCCGACTGCAAGGCCCTGTTCGTCGCCCGGGTCGGGGACGGCCCGGCCAACAAGCTACGGGAAGCCGGTATCGAACCGGTAGACGACTATCCCTTTGGCGCCATCAACGCATCCCTGACGGACTGGTACGGGAAACAAACCGGATAACGGTTCTGCTGGAAGGACTTGAATCTGGCCCCTGGAGCAACGCCTCAGGATTACCTGCGTTACAGCCCATTGACCCTAGCCAATATCACCAGACAAGTTGGTGCACCAACGCACGGAGTCAAACAAAGGAATGCCGATAATCAAGGCACGGTCAGTTCTGCCACGATAAGGAATTGGTGGCGAGTTGAGCCGCACTTCCCTGATGAGTATTCAGGGCACCTTCCTCACATTCCCGCCCGAGAAAATCATGAGCCAACCTGTCAATGAACACATCAAGAGCCAACTGATCGACGACTTCAACGCCATCATCAGCGGCACGGAACAACTGCTGCAATTCGTCTCGGATGAAAGCGGTGAAAAAGCAACGGCATTACGGGACAGCCTGGAGAAAACTTTGTCCATCGCCAAAAACCGTGTGCAGAACTTTCAGCAGACAACAACTAACCGATTGCGGGAAGCGGCCATCAGCACCGACGAATGCATGCACAAGCATCCCTGGCAAGCCATTGGTATCGTTGCCGGACTTGGCGTTATTGCCGGAGTTGTCACGGCTCAGCTGTTGCATGACCGCCAATAATTAGCCCTTTGGCCTGACCAGCAGGATCATCCTTTTCATGGAAGCCTCGAACGTGCCATCATCTTGATTTGCATTGCAGTACCCACGGCAAATAAAGCAAATCATGACTGACTCCACTGGCTGGTTACGCTCTACCCAGGCGATTTTGGGTAATACCTTAAACGCCTGGATCGATCAACGGGCAGGCAGCAAAGGTGCCGCCCTGGCTTTTTATACCCTGTTCTCCATCACTCCCATCCTGCTGCTTGCTATTGCCGGAGCAGGCTATTTTTTTGGAGCGGAAGCGGCCGAGGGCAAAATCATTTCGCAAGTGGAAGACTTGGTCGGCCGCAACGGCGCCCTGACCATTCAGTCCTTGTTGTCGGGAGCCAGAAATACTTCCCGCGGAATGGTGGCGACCATGGTGGCGAGCCTCTTGTTACTGGTGGGCGCCACCAGTGTCTTTGTCGAAGTTAAGGGTAGCCTCGACGAACTTTGGGGTGTTGAGCCGCCCAAGGGGCTGGCCATCATTGGCTTCCTGCGGACGCAGTTGCATTCCTTCGGCCTGGTGCTGGTCCTCGCGTTTCTACTGCTGGTATCCCTCGCCCTCAGCACCGCCCTGGCCATCTTTGAAAACCTTGGAGGCGATGTAATTCCCTACGCCTATCTGGTGCTCGCCCCCCTCTCGTCGGGAATTACCTTCGGCGTGATTGCCTGCCTGTTTGCGGTGATCTACAAGGCACTTCCCGCTGCTCCCCTTTCCTGGCGCGATGTCTGGATCGGGGCGCTATTCACGGCAGGGTTGTTCAGTTTGGGGAAATACGCGATTGGTGTTTATCTGGCTGCCAGCTCGGTTGCTTCCAGCTTTGGCGCGGCGGGATCCCTGATTGCGCTGCTGCTCTGGATCTACTACTCGGCCCAGATATTTTTCCTGGGTGCGGTCTTCACCAAGCAATACGCCTTGAGCTACGGCAGCCTTCGATCCCTTCAGTGTCCTCCGCTGGCCGTAGCAGCCCTGAAGGAAAAACAGTAGTGCATCCCGTCGTCGGCGTTTTGCTATCCGAAGCAATCAAGCCGAAACAAGCTGCTGGATTTCCTGGCAGACAAGATCAACGACTTCCGGCCAATTTCCTTGCTGATGTTGGCGGAAGATGCGCATTGAGGGATACCAGGGTGAGTCGGCTCTTTCCAATTGCCAGCGCCATTCACTGGACTGCCGAAGCAAGAGCCAGCAGGGTTTACTCAGAGCGCCCGCCAGGTGGGCAACGGCGGTATCAACGCTGATGACGATATCCAGATTTTCCATCAGGGCCGCCGTTTCGCTGAAATCAGACAAGCTGGTTTCTGAACGATAGCGTCGCGGAAACTGCTTGAATACATCGATGTCTGCCGCCGGGATTTCTTTTTGCAGACAGACGATGTCCACATCAAGTTCGGCCAGGGGCAGCAGCACCGACAAAGGCATGTCCCGCGTGACGTTGATGCGTTCGCCCTGCTTACCGGCCCAGACCAAACCAATGCGCAAACGCTGGCGAGGACCGAGGGTGTCGCTCCAATGCTGAATGCGCGCAGCATCAGCCTGCAGATAAGGAACTGCGTCCGGTGGCCCGGCAATCCCCAGGGCCAGGGGCAAGGACATTAGGGGGCAGTGGCAATCGTAGGCAGGCAGCGCTTCCTGCTCGTCGATCAAGGTAATGCGAGTATCCAAACTCTGCAACAAGGTTCGCAATACGCGGGGAACCCGCAGGATGACCTTGCCGCCTAAATCTGCCACTCGGGGAACAAAGCGGGCGAATTGAATGACATCGCCCAAGCCCTGCTCAGCCCAGAGCAGAATGGTCTTGTTCTCCAACCCTTCTTCTCCCAGCCACAGGGGCTGCGTCGTCGGCAAATACTGGGGCGCCAGTTGCATGGTTTTCCAGCGCCATTCGTACAGTTGCCAACCGGCCTCAAAATCTCCGGCGGCAAGTCGGCAATGGCCCAGTTCCAGATAAGCCTCTGCCAACTCCGGATCCCGCAGGGTGGCTTGACGATAGGCTTCCCCCGCTTCTTCAAGACAATTGAGATTTTGCAATACGTTGCCGAAATTGACCCAGTGCCGGGCTTCGCCGAAGGGCAAAAGCAGCAGTTGCCGATAGGCCTGCAAAGCCTCTTCGCGGCGATTGAGGGACAGCAGGGCATGGCCCCGATGATCAATGGCGCCCTGATGATCCGGGTTGTCCTTGAGCAGGGCCGCGTAGGCTTCTTCGGCAGCGGTGTATTGCTGCATGATCATGTAGATGTTGCCACGCCGGAACAGCACATCGCTGTCATCGGGCGTTTCCTGCAAGGCCTGCTCAAAGGCTGCCAGGGCCTGGTCGCGGATTTCGTCCCGCAGGGCCAGGTTTTCCGGCAAGGGACCGGAGACGGCCAGCAGTTTGCTGCATTCGATCAGACTGTCTTCATAACGCCCAAGCTCCGCCAGGATCAGCACCCGGTTCAGGTAGCAGGGCGCGAAGTCGGGAACCCGTTCGAGGATTTCATCGATGACGGCGAGAGCCTCGGGCAGTTGCTGCTCGTTGCGCAAGGCGATGCTCTTTGCCAGCAGACTGACGATCTGCTCAAGCTTTGTGGCGGATTGCGTAGCAGGACTCAAGCGGCGAAACCCCTGAAAAGAAAACAGCGGACATTCTGTGCCTTGGCAGGAGCAAATCGACCCCTTGCACTGAATGAATTTTGTTAAAGCCTGTGACTAGGTCGACGGCCCTTTGCGAACCGCATAGCGATTGGCCAGGATGGAACAAACCACCAACTGAATCTGGTGATAGAACATGATGGGCAGCACGATTACCCCCAGGGCCGGATGGGCGCCGAAGATCAGCTTGGCCATGGGCACACCGGAGGCCAGGGTCTTTTTCGAGCCGCAGAAGACGGTGGTGATTTCGTCCTCCACCGTGAAACCTTGCAGACGAGCAATCCAGCGGGTGAGATAAAGCACGATGGCCAGGATCAAGCCCGAGCCAAGTGCTGCCGCCAGCAACAGGCCGACGCCGTGGTCGCGCCAGAGACCGGAAGCCACGGAATCGGCGAAGGCGCCAAAAACCATGAGCAGGATTGCACCGCGATCGACGGCAGTGGTCAGTTTCTTGTGGCGGTGATGCCAGGCATGTAGCAGGGGCCGCAGCAATTGCCCGGCGACCAAGGGCAGCAACAGCATCTTGGCGATACCCAGGACCGCATCGACAAAGGACAAACCTTGATTGGACACCCCGGCCAGCAAAGCCACCAAAGCCGGCGTTAAAACGATACCCAGCAAACCCGACAGGGTGGCGTTGAAAATCGCCGCCGGCACATTGCCCCGGGCAACGCCGGTCAGGGCAACGGAAGAAGAAACGGTGGAGGGCAGCACACACAAATAGAGAAAACCGAGGCCCAGGCCTGCGGGCAACCAACGACTGAAAAGAGCATCGAAGCCCAACCAAAGCAAAGGAAAGGCGACAAAGGTAAACAACTGCACCGACAGATGCACCCGCCAACGGGACAGGCCGTCCTTCAGGGCGGTCATGGAGATTCCCAGACCGTGAAGGAAAAAGACGATGGCGATGCCAATATCGATCAGCGCATCCACATGGAAGGGTCCGCCACTGCGGCCGACTTCTGGAAAGATGCTGGCCAGGATAACGGCGACAAACATGCCCACCAGGAACCATTCCTTTTTCAGGGTATGGGTCAGGGATTGCAGGGCAGACCGGGGCGCTTGAGGGGCGTGGTGGGACACGGAAAATCCTTGGCTGAAAGCAGGCGGGCACTGTAGCGTAAGCCGTCTGTTTTGGGCAGATTTGGAAGGCCGGGGAAGCGGGGAAAATCGTGATTTCGCCCCTTTTAGCCCTTCCCAAGGGAGCCCTTAAGAAGCAAGAAGGGGCTTATTGCCTCAAAACAGCAGTGCTGCCCCCATTGTCAGACTTGCGACAAACCCTCAAAACTACCGCTTCCGGCCCAGATGACACCGCGCAACCATGCGGCTTTAGCCGATGGCACCGACCTTGCTGAACAAGAACAAACCCCCAGCACAAGGATAAAACCATGCCCAAGCCCAAAAAACACGTACTCGTCTGCACCCAAGGCCGCCCCGCCGGTCACCCCCGCGGCTCCTGCCAGGAAAAAGGCTGCGTCGACGTGTTCAATGCCTTCATGGCCGAATTCCAGAAACGCAACCTGTTTCAGGAATACCTGCTGACCAGTACCGGCTGCCTGGGCCCCTGTAATCTAGGCCCCAGCGTGCTGGTTTATCCCGAAGGCGTCATGTACGGCGGCGTCAAGACGGAAGATGTCGCCACCATCATCGACGAACACCTTCTCTTCGACCAACCGGTGGAACGGCTCAAAGTTCCGCCCCAAGTCTGGTAATCCATCATGCAACAGTTCGATATTGGTGACATGGTGTTCGCAATGGAACCTATGTACAACGACGGGTTCATTCCTGAACTTCCAGAAGATGCCCTGCTGGCGCCCCCCGGTACTGTCGGCGTGGTGGTGATGTTCGGCTATGCCGAAGCTGATCCGGGCCAGGAAATCTACCTGGTCCGCTTTGAAGGGGACGACGGCATCCTCGGCCCCCCGGTAGGCTGCCTCACCGATGAGATATTCCAGGACGAAACCAAGGCAAAAGCCCTGTTGGCGGCCTGGAAAGCGGCTGGTGGTGCGGCGGGAAGCGGTCGAGTAGTCGCTGGCTAAAGGGGGAAGGGGTGCCTGGGATGGCGGCCCCTTTCCGGAATTGATGGCCCGGCCAAACGCTCCTTACAAAAGCAGTGAGGCCAGCCTTGAGCCTTAAGGAGGCAGACGCACCCACAACCTCGGCCAAGCTGTCCGATTCAGCGCAATTCATAAAAACTTTTTCAAGTTAACTTCGTAACAACTTGAAAAACAACAAAATTAAAAATTAAAGTTTTCCCGGAATCTGCCGTTTATTTACTTACTGTGACGCAAATGCATAGGAGGTAATGAAAATGCAATTCAAGGTTTCCTTCAAGGGTATGAGCCAATTCATTGGCAGCCTGACTTTTGCGACCAACTATATCGAGAAGCATTGGGGTTCCCTCACCCAGGCCTACGAGATCGGCGTCAAGATGGAGCCTGTTGCTCTGCGTTCTCGCTAAGCCCAAGCATTGCTGCCATCGATGAAGAGCCCCACCGGGGCTCTTTTGCTTTTCAGGCCCCCGTTTCTCTTGCAACGAGCTTGTTCCCTTCGTCGCAATGTCGTGATTACCACAATCACAAAAGCCAGTATTTTCAATTAAATTCATAAGGTTATACATCCACCGCAAATCCGGCACGGCAGTTGCTCAAAGGTCCACGTCACCCAACCCCAAGGGAGAAAGTCATGGATCTGCCGATTTACCAAGAAGAGGCCGCCCCTAAAGGCGGCTGCAGCGCCGGGAGCTGTGGCTCCACCGACGATCAACTCGGTCACCTCTCCGACGACATTCGGAAGAAGGTTCAAGACCATCCCTGTTATTCCGAAGAGGCGCACCACTACTTTGCCCGTATGCACGTAGCTGTAGCTCCGGCCTGCAACATTCAGTGCCACTACTGCAACCGCAAGTACGACTGTGCCAACGAATCCCGTCCCGGGGTTGTTTCCGAATTGATGACCCCCGACCAGGCGGTGAAAAAGACCCTGGCCGTGGCCGCCACCATTCCGCAAATGACGGTGTTGGGCATTGCCGGACCTGGGGACCCCTTGGCCAACCCCGAGCGGACCTTTGAAACGTTCCGCCAACTGGCCGAGAAAGCACCGGACATCAAGCTCTGTGTATCCACCAATGGCCTGGCCCTGCCCGACCACGTGGAAGAGCTGTCCAAGCACAACATCGACCACGTCACCATCACCATCAACTGTCTCGACCCGGACGTTGGCGCCCAGATCTATCCCTGGATTTTCTGGAAGAACAAGCGCATCTACGGTCGCGAAGGCGCTGCCATCCTGATCGAGCAGCAACAGAAGGGCCTGGAAATGCTGACGGCCAAGGGCATCTTGGTGAAGGTCAATTCCGTGCTGATTCCCGGCGTGAATGACCAGCATCTGAAGGAAGTCTCCAAGGTGGTCAAAGCCAAGGGCGCTTTCCTGCACAACGTGATGCCCCTGATCGCCGAAGCCGAACACGGCACTTTCTACGGCGTCATGGGCCAGCGTTCGCCCAACCCGGCAGAACTGAAGGATCTTCAGGATGCCTGTGAAGGCGACATGAACATGATGCGCCACTGCCGCCAGTGCCGTGCCGATGCCGTCGGCCTGCTGGGCGAGGATCGCGGTTCCGAGTTCACCCTCGACAAGATCGAGGAAATGGACATCGACTACGACAAGGCCATGGAATTCCGTGCCGAAGTGCGCAAGGGCATCCAGGCCGAACTCGACGCCAAGCGCGCTGAGGCCCACGGCAAGGTGGTGTCCCTGGAAAAGGACGAGCCGCAAGGTCGCCCGGTGCTGATGGCCGTCGCCGCCAAGGGCCCCGTGATCAATATCCACTTCGGTCACGCCAAGGAATTCCTGGTGTACGAGGCGAGCTACAAGGGTGCCAAGTTCATCGGCCATCGCAAGGCGGAAGCCTATTGTGCCGGCGACGAGACCTGCGGCGATGGTGAATCCATCCTCGGCAAGACCATCAAGGCCCTGGAAGGCTGCGAGACGGTGCTTTGTTCCAAGATCGGTTACGAACCTTGGGGCGAGCTGGAAGCCGCTGGCATCCAGCCCAATGGCGAACATGCCATGGAGCCCATCGAAGAAGCCGTCATGGCCGTGTGGAACGAGATGTTGGCTGCGGGCAAGCTGGACCAGCCCGCCGAAGCCAAGAAGCGCGCCTGAGTCATCAGGTTCGCGACCACATCAGCCTTTAACCATCGTTGCAAGATCATCCCCGCTGCGGCGGGGATGACAAAAAAGCGGAGAGAACGATCATGGCCCTGGAAATTATCGAAAGCTGCGTCAATTGCTTTGCTTGCCAGCCGGTGTGCCCCAATGACGCCATCTACGAAGCCAAGCCCCACTTCCTCATCAATGAAGACAAGTGCACCGAATGCGTTGGCGAATTTGCCGATGCCCAGTGCGCCAGCATCTGCCCCATTGAAGGGGCGATTCTTGATGAGCTGGGCGTGGCCCTGAATCCCCCCGGCTCTCTCACCGGCATTCCGCCCGAGCGCTGGGCTGCGGCCCAACTGGAAATCCAGGCCCGGGGCGGTACACCTCTTTAAGGAATATTCATGGCAGTCATTCAGTTCTACGAAAAATCCGGCTGTTCCGGCAATCGCAAACAAAAGGCGATGCTGGAAACGGCCGGCCATGAAGTCCAGGCCAAGGATCTGCGTGACGTTTGCTGGACCCGGGAACGCTTGCTGAGCTTTCTGGCCGGTATGCCCGTTGCCGACTGGTTCAACAAGGCTGCGACCGCCGTGAAGGAAGGCACCATCGTGCCGGAAGAACTGGATGAAGACACCGCTCTTGGCTTGCTGCAGGAAAACCCGCTGCTGATCCGCCGCCCCCTGATGGAAGCGGCCGGCAGCCGCATGGTGGGCTTTGATACCCAGGCAGTGAATGACTGGGTTGGCCTTGGCAATCAGGTTTTGCCTACCCGCAACATGGAATCCTGCGCCAACCACGATCACGACCATGGTGATGATGGCAAAGGCCACCACTGCCACGATCCCCACGCGGCGGCGAAGTCCCACTGAATTTGAACCGCAGCAACAGAACAACTTAACGACGGAGAAGCATCATGCCCCACGCGGGCTCCAGCAATAACGCGGTCACCGTCCTACCCGGCCTCCACTGGGTGGGTGCGCTCGACCCGGATTTGCGCAGCTTCGACATCATCCTTCGCACCGCCAACGGCACCAGCTACAACGCCTATGTGGTGCGCGGTT
>Ga0302289_1000613_pt1 | contig 14227 bp, 17 predicted proteins | sample III_Fen_N1_2_FD_194552 | JGI IMG/M metagenome (GOLD analysis project Ga0302289, IMG submission 194552) | Peat permafrost microbial communities from Stordalen Mire near Abisko, Sweden - III_Fen_N1_2 | ecosystem: Environmental > Terrestrial > Soil > Wetlands > Permafrost | place: Sweden: Abisko... | reverse complement strand
AATGAGAGGGACGGTGGGGGCCGATGAAGGCCCCCACCGTCTTGGTATTACTTCGCGGCGCCGCTGGGCACCACGACTGCGGAACTGCCACCTGGCCAGCAGGAGAAGCCCGCCGGGAGGGCGGCCTTGCCTTCTGCGACCATGTCGAGGCACTTGCTCACGAGGACGTTCGGCGTGTTGGACACCGATGCCGCCAACTTCTCGTTGGCGAGCGCCTGCTGCGCTGCGGTCTGGACCGCCTGCTCAGCGATGCGCGTCTGCGCGACCTGGCCCTGGAGGGCATTGATCTTCGCCTGCGTCGCATCGTCGTAGTTCAGGACGGTGACGGACAGCTCGAACACCTTGATGTTGTTGCCGACGGCCGTCTGGGTCTGCGCGAGCGCCTGCTTGCTGAGGACCGACAGTTCCGGTGCGTTGCTCGCACCGGTCCGGGGGTCGACCGATAGCGGGTCGTAGCTCGCGAAGACCTCGTTCAGGACCGACTGCAGGTTCTTCGTCACCAGGGAGTCCCTGATGTTGTCGAACGCGCGGTAGTTCTGGAACAGGTTGTCGACGCTGGTCTCGTTGACTTGCCACTTCACGTAGGTGTTCGCGCAGGCGACGATCTGGTGCGCGATGCGCACCTTGATGCAGAGCTCCTTGTCAACTTCCTTGTTGTGGGTGTCGGTCTGGATCGCGCCATCCATCAGCGTCACGTCTTCCCAGGGCGCCTTGAAGTGGGCGCCGTTGGTGAGGTAGCCGGTGGGTGCACCGAACGCCGTCGTGATGCCGATGTCCTTGGTGGGGATCGTCGTGAAGGTCGAGAAGAACCCGACCACAGCGAAGATCACGAACACGACAACGGCGACGATGGCACTGATGCCCTTCGTGTCGCTCGACTTGCTCTTGATCGCGCTGATCATCGCCCCAACCGCAATCAGCAGCAGGACGACCAACACAATGGTGATGAACATTCTCATCATCTTCCTTCACCTGGGCATACGCATCCCAGAGTGAAGTACGGCTTGGACTTGGGGGTCCAAATAGCGCTTCACTCTGGGAATGTTTTCATTCCTAGCTTGTCAAAAAACAAGACGGGGCGAACCCCTGTCTGTCTGAAATACTTTAGCACACTAATCATAAAATGTCAACAGCTTATGCCTAGAGAATGCGGGAACGAGTGGAGGTATGAAAAAGCTCCCACCACCTCTTTGGACAGAGATTGATGAGAGCAGTAGTGTTAGCCCTTGCCGACGATGCGGATCCATGAGTATTCATCGTTACCGTGCTGTTCCAGGCGGGTGGTGACCCACGTATTGTCCGGTAGTGCGAGGCATTCTGCGGCCACGCCGCACCGTCTGGTTTCGCCGTCGTTGAGGACGATGTAGGCATTGCCTCGGCGGTCCTGCGCAACAGTCTTCACGTAGGTCGGTCGCGGCGTGGCCGGTGACATCTGTGACCCAAAGAATCCTAAGCTAGCTACGGCAAGTAAGGCGCTCGGTATGACCCAGAGCAGCCAGCGTGACCCGCCAACCAGTTTCATCGTCGTCTTGCCCCTGGGCCGGGGGAATCGCTTGGTGGCGACGAAGAGAGCTATGACGCTGAAGAGGATGAACATCAGCATGCTGATGACAGCGAGGACTGGTGAGAAGATCACTCGAACTCCTTTCGGAAGGTGCCGATACGGATGTATCGAGGTAGTTATACCATGATATGTCACCACTAGTCAATCTGTCAGCCGCTTCCCTATCTGCTACACTAAGGGCATGTATAGACGAATACTTCTCAAGCTTTCAGGTGAACAACTTTCAGGCGACGCGGGGCATGGTCTCGACCCCGAGCGTATCAAATGGATCGCTGGTCAAATTAAACCAGTTATCGACAAAGGCATAGAGGTCGTGGTGATGGTCGGGGGCGGTAATTTCATCCGTGGCGCAGAGGTCGCGGGTCATGGTATCGGTGACGTGACGGCGCACAATGCGGGTATGATGGCGACGCTCATCAACGCGACAGTTGTGGCAGATATCTTCAACGCAGCAGGTGTGCCGGCACGCGCTCTGACCACTGTCGAAGTGAATCAGTTTGCTGATCAGTATACTTTCCGTCGGGCAAATAACCACCTCGACAAGAAGCGTGTCGTCATTGTCGGCTGCGGCACGGGGCGACCATTTCTCACAACCGATACGGCAGCGGTTAATCTTGCGCTTGAGATGCAATGCGACATTGTCATCAAGACGACGAAGGTCGATGGCGTGTACTCGGCTGACCCCGTCACCCACCCCGACGCGCAGAAGCTTCATGATCTGAGCTACGATGACGTTCTCAATAACCCCGACATTACTGTGATGGACAAAGCGGCAATCGGGCTCGCGATGGAAGAGAAGAAACCAATTCTCATCTGTGCACTTTTGACTGACGGCAACATCGCTCGCGCAGCAGACGGCGAACAGGTCGGCACGCGAGTCTCATAAACGCGCAAGCGGCCACTGCTACCCCTGACAACGTATTGATTTAATATACTTGTTGTGATATAATATAAATATCTCATATCGGCCGCCTATCCCTACGAAAGGAGTTGGCCATGAAGTACCTTGCGGATATTCTCACCGCGACCCGCGTCGTGATGGCTTTTGCGTCAGGATGGGCGATTCTCACGCAGCAGTGGCTACTCGCCATCATCTTCATGAGCATTGCCGCACTGTCTGATGTGCTTGACGGCTACTGTGCGCGTCGCTGGCCTTACTCGGCTGAAGATGAGCAACGCCTTCCCTGGCGTCGCATCGATCCCCATACGCTCGACAACGTACCCGATCTGCTGATGCAAGTCATCTCGATGATTGCGCTGGCCGTCGTGTTGCCGTACTGGTGGTGGATCAACCTCATCTTCTACGGCATCGGTGTAGCATTTTTCGTCAGTGTCGAGCTGTTAGCTCGAGCTGGCAAAGTGCGTGCTGCCGAGACGACAGACGTCATCTACGGCTGGTGGTATGGCCTCGGCATCGTGGCAATCATCGCGGAACTCACGTTCCGAATTGGTTGGCCATGGCTACTGGTGGCACTCGAGCTGATCACGATCGCACTGATCATCACGTTCAAGTGGGATCGTGCGATCACACGCCCCGAGACTCGTGCGCGTGCAGAGAAACGCCGTGCGCAGCTTGCTGCGTGAGTGTATAACAGGTCGTTGGAATCGGGCATACCCGGCTCCAGCGACCTTTTTCATGTCCTAAATGAGTTGACAAATATTCGTATGTAGATTGTAATAGTGCTGTACTAGTACGAGACTACTACACGACCCTTGACAAGAAGGAGGTGACCGCCGTGTTGCGCGGTTCAGGTATCGCGATTCAGCCGCTGGCTCCCCTTCTGGGGTCCAGCCACAAGATCATGTGCTTGCCCAGTGTGTTGCAGACAGCCGTGGACCAATTCCACCCCTATCTGCCCGTACTTGGGCGCGAAGCAGACGTCTACGGCGTCGATTACATCGGTCCGTCATTCGCTGACGGGACACTCTACCCAGAAGCTGCGTCGTGGGCGGTCGAGACGCTCGACGCCGGCGATCAGGTGACACTGGTCGGCATACGCTTCGGCGGTATGCAGATTCCGTACATCACCAAAGAGATGGTAGGTATGAGGCTTGAGCTCGAACACTTCGCGCCTCGATTGCACGCGATTGTCATCAACGCCCCTTCCGGACCACTGACGTGGCCGCCAGCGTGGCCTGCGATGATGTGTCGTGCACGCCCAAGAGATTGGCCGCTGCTCGCAAGTCAGCTCAGGTGGGTTGCGGCGCGCGGTGGTCGCGAGCTCCCACTCGAATATCTCAATGACGTGGACGTAAGTTACATCGCGTACTTCGGTGAGGAGAAGGATTTCGATGCGGTGCGGCAACCTGCAGCAGCCAATGTATGGCGACCATACATGGCGCACGTCGAAGAGGCCAAGACAGTCGATGTCGAATCGTTTGTCGAAGTCGTCGATCGTCTCCTCACTCTCGCAGACTAGTCTCGTGGCCCCGGTAATCCCGGGGTCTTTTCATAATCTTATTTGTGTAGCTTGTGACAAATCTCTGCAGCGCTGGCTGCGCTGTTTGCCCAGGTGTAGCGCGTGATGTTGTCGAATCCGCGTGCGATAAGGTCTTGGCTCGTCTGCTTATCTGCGACCTGACGGATACGCTCGGCGGCTTCTTCGGGTGAATTGGGGTCGAAATAGAGCACGCTATCTCGGCCTATTTCATGGAATATCGGGGTATCGGCAGCGATAAATGGCAGGCCGCGTTGCTGTGCCTCGAGGACCGGTAAGCCGAACCCCTCGAGTCGGCTGGCACTGATACTGCATCGTGCTTCAGAGAGCGCTTGCTTATATTGCTCATCCGTCGCGCCATCGTAGATGATGACACGGTCGGTAACGCCCATCTCCTTCATGTGTGCCTCTATCTCCTTGCGACGAACTGCGGGCATCTTGCCACAGAGGTGGAGTGTCACATCGGGTAGGAGTGCGAGCGCATCGATGAGACAATCGACGTTCTTATAAGGAGTAAACGCACCCATATAGACGATGGAATTGGATTGGTAGTGAGGCGGTCTCTTGTCGCTCACCTCGTCATCCTCCAAGACGGCTTCACTCCGGGCTTCTGTCGAGTACGCATCGGCAGAAGACTCGGGTTGCAGATGTCTTGTCGAAAGATGATGCTCACTCGCGCTTGCCATTACTCGCTTCCCCAAACTACCATCTGCCAGTCCCCGTTCCCCAATTTTCTCCGCGAAGTTCTCATTGACCGCATTTGCCACAGTGACAATATCACGCTTGGTGGCGTGGGCATCGAGTAACTCTTGGCGGGCGGTACTACTGACGGTTGCGACTGTATTGGCGTGGTTGAGTTGCCAACGCATCGGCGCGTATGACAGATGGAAAAGGCGCCAACCGAGCCGAATATACCATGGGAACCATTGTGGGGGTATTCGGTGCGTGAAATATATCATGTCGTGAATAGTCAGCACGAGTTTGTAGCGCTTACTGAGGGTGCCCATGACGAAGAATGGCGAGTAGACGAGTTCATAGCCAGCCTTCGAGATCTTGCGCGCAAGCGTGAATACCTCGGCGAGGAAGTTTTCTGGCTTATTCGCCAGCATATACTCACCTTTTGGGAGCTTATCGAGTTGTCGAAGGTCGTGGACGAGCCAGACCATCTCGAGATCATCGCGTGCTGCCATGGCGTGTGCGAGTTCGTGGGTGTAGCGGCTGACGCCGTCGAAGCGGTTTTCGACTAATATCCAGCGGGCATCATAGAGGACTTTCATGCTGTCTATTATACGATGCTATAATAGACTTTATGAAAATCCTCATTGCGTCTGATTTGCACGCCCCTGTTCTCAACGGCGTCGCGACTTTTAGTAGAAACCTTGCCCTTGGGCTCGCGGCACGTGGCCACGAAGTTATCGTCCTCGCACCAAGCCAGGACGGTAAGAAATCGGTAGAGTTTGATACCAATCACTCGGTCTATCGATTGAGGTCGACTATCTTTCCTTTCTATCAGAATATCCGCGTTTCCCCGACTCCCCAGCTCGAGATCCGCAAGATTATCCAGGATTTCCAGCCTGACATCATCCATATCCAGATGCCGATGTGGATTGGTATGGCGACGATGAATTATGCAAATCGCTATGATATCCCCGTCGTCTCGACCTCTCATGCCATGCCAGAGAACTTGATGGATAACATTAAGCGGCTCGCGAAGGTGTCGCGCCCGATCAACCGCGTGCTGGCAGATCATGGACGAAGGTTCCACAACCACGCTGATTCGATTACGACCCCTACTCTTTCTGGGCTCAAGAGCTTCGGTAAGCAAGTCGATAAGATTACAAAGCCAGTCTACGTCATCAGTAACGGTATCAATCTCGAGGATTACAAACCCGGTAAGGCACCGAAGTCGCTCTACAAGAAATATAATCTGCCGACTGACCGCCCTATCGTGACCTATATTGGCCGTGTCGATGCCGAGAAACACCTCTGGGTACTCCTCAAGGCGATGCGACGCGTCTTGAACGGTGGCCATAAGGCGCATCTCCTCATCGTCGGTGCGGGAGTTGACCTCGCACACATGGAGCAATTGTCGAAGGAGCTTGGTATCGCAAAAGATACGACCTTCGCCGGTCGCGTCTCAGAGGAGGACAAATACGCGCTCGAATATGTCGGGTCACTCTACGCGATTCCTTCACCAGCTGAGTTGCAGAGTATCGCGACGCTCGAGGCGATGGCAAGTGGTCAGCCTGTTGTGGCTGTTGATGCTGGTGCACTTGGTGAACTCTGTCACGATGGCGAAAACGGCTACCTCTTCGGGCTTGATGATGATGAGGGTATGGCTGAAGGAATCTTGGCAATCCTCGACGACTCCAAGCGACGCGAAAAATTTGCCAAAGAGAGCCTCCGTATCGCTGATACTCATGATCTAAAAAATGCCATCAAAGAGTTCGAAAAACTCTACCGCAAGGTGATCCGTGACAAGAGGCGTGAAATCGCGACGCGTCCGACCACTCTGCTCGAACGTCTCCGCGACTTCGCAGAATAAGATAGGTATGATAATGAAAAAAGGCCGCGCGAAAGTGTGGCCTTTTTCGATGATACTTACGCGAGAAACTTGCTGATTGCGCGGGCGGCTTCTTCGGCTCGCTCGTAGTGGATGAGGTGTCCGACACCTTCGATGATCGTGAACGTATCAGGGTGGATGGCAGTTGCGAACTTCTTCACCTCTCTCAGTGGTGCGACGGTATCTTTGTCGCCGGCGAGGAGCAAGATGCGTTTGTCGCGAAGTGCGGGGGTGTAATCGATTGAACCGTGGCGGTTGATATCGGTATAGAGTTTGCTATAAAACTCGATGCTTGAGATATAGTCGAGGTTCTTGAAGTGATGGTCGTAAATCTCTTTGCGAAGCTCTTTGTCCGTGGTGTGCAGGAGCGTCCACGTCAGTCCGCGCGAGATAGTGCGGCTCTTGACGAACTTGTCGCCTACCCTGCCGGTGCGATGGCCGAGCTGGTATTGGAGTGCACCGAGGATTGCGCCGCCACGACGGGCGTCATTGGCGCGAATTGGCGTCGGCACGGGACTAATGAGGACCATATCGTGGTCGTAGAGCGTAGGCGCTTGGCTCACCATACTACTGACGACGAGTCCACCCATCGAATGACCGAGGATGTGAGGTGCCATAGCGAGACCAAGTTTCTCGACGAACTCATTGGCAAGCGCGGCTAACGCGTCGATTGTCCATTGGTCGCGTGGCATGAGGTCACTTTGGCCGAATCCTGGAAGATCTGGTACGATGAATCGAATATCGGGCATCAGAGGAATGATGTATTGGAATCCCTCGTGACTCCCAGTGAAGCCATGGATGAGCACCATGGTCGTCGGTGCGTCATCGTGGTAGGTCCAGTATTGGACGGTTACCCCGTGAGAGAGCTTGAGTGAGTCTTGCATAGCTATACCTTGAGCATCCTTTTGTGTTCGCGCTCGATGTCGCGGCGCTTAATTGTTTCGCGTTTGTCATAGTTCTTCTTACCCTTACCGACGGCGATGACGAGCTTAATGAAGCGTCCGGTCGTGATAAGTTTGGTTGGCACGATGGTCATGCCCTCTTTCTTGCGTGTCTGGAATAAATCAATCTGTTTGCGACTGGCGAGCAACTTGCGGATGCTTGTGTCGACACTTCGAGCGCCTGGCTTGCCGCGTTCGTTGAGCTTGAGGCTGAAGCTGGCGTTGTTGAGCCATAGTTCGCCATCACGAATCGTGACGTATGAGCCCTTGAGCTGGATATGGCCATCACGCGCCGCCCGCACTTCTGGACCCGTCAGTACCATACCCGCGACAATCTCGTCGCCAAGTTCATAATCAAACTTAGCCCGTCGATTGAGGATCGGGGCATGAGTTGTCGATGCTGGCTTCTTAGGCTTTGGCATAATTTTATTGTAACAGGTTGTGAGATATGAAAAAGCGACGCCATATCCCCTTATCGAGAATGTGTCGTCGCGTTATGTGTTAGACGAGCTTCTGCAGCTCAGGGCGGACCAGCTTGCGCCAGGTCGGTCGCAGGTTGCGGATCTCGACCTCGAGTTCGTTCAGCCGGTACTGGGCCTTCTCCTTGCGACCGGGGTCGCATCGCTTGTTGGTGGCGATGAGGCGGCGCTTGGCGATGGCCTCCTTGAGCGACTTGGCGAGCCAGTCGTAGAGGAAGGGGTCGTTTCCTGCCATCCGCTGCCGTTCGCTCTTGATGCCGAGGTTGGCCATTCGCACCTCGGACTCGTAGTCCTCGGCACGCCGGTCGATCTCAGCGATGAGCCGCTCGTTGGTCTGCACCTCTGCGGCGAAGCGCGCCCAGGTGTCCATGAGGTCTGCAATCTCGAGTGCCCGCGCGAGCACGGCAGTCGCGTGCTTGTTGCCGGTGATCTTGACAGACTTGACCGGGACATTGGCGAACGTCTGTCTCAACAGGGTGAAGATAACGGCGGCCAGCGTCTCGTGCAGTTCGTACCCATAGGTATAGCTCATCGTGACGCGGTTCCCGTGGTTGCGAAGGGCGAAGATGGTGTGGATGTCGTCAAGCTCTGCTGCCGCCCTCTGGGTGATCAGGAAGCTCGGTTCGACCACAATCCGGCGGATACCGGGGTCAATTGCGAGGTGCATGCTCGTCATTTGTCCGTCCTCTCATAGAAAGGTGCGGGTGTTCGCACTGGGGTAAAGGATACCATATAACAGCATTTTTCGCAATTTATGCAACAAAATGATGAAAAGGTATTGCATTATCATAACAATTGTGCTATAATGTAAATCAATGTGGTGATACACCGCATCGAACTTCTCCAGAATCATCGAGCTCACGTCTGACAGGCAAACCAGCATTTATCCCCGTAAAGAAGGAAAAATACTGATTTGCCTGCCAAACAACAGGCTCGTTGAGAAGAGAACTTCACAATCCTCTCAGCGACAACAACTCCGAAAGGAACCCGCATGATCAGCAAGTCCGCACTCCTCGAGCAGGTCACCGAGCTCAAGAACTCGAAGATCGCCTTCCTGGCCCGTCTCGAGGCCAGCCCGACGAGCTTCGGCATCCTCGGCGCCGTCTCCGACATCGTCCGCGACGGCGTCGTCACCCGCTTCATCGTCGGTGGCGACATCATGCGCGTCACCATCGACGCCATGGGCGACCGGGCCATCCTGGAGCCGATCAGCCGCGCCAACCAGTTCAAGCCCGTCGTCATCGACCTGGCGAACAAGACCCCCGAGGTCGACTTCACCCCCGAGACGGCGGCCCAGGCCTACGCCACCTACAAGCTGTTCGCCGAGGGCCCTGCCCCGACCGGCGCCCAGCTGGCGGCAGGCCTGAACCGTCACGTCAAGTGACGGTTGCTCATCCTCGGATGAGTAGCTGCTGAGAGGAAGTAGTGGAGCACGGGATACATCACCCCCGTGCTCCGCTACAACCCAACCCCTACCCGATGATTGACCCTGAGAGGGTCTTTTTTAGTGCCAAAAAGAAGCCCGTATCTTGCTTAAGCTTGAGATTTATGGTGAAACTGGTACGATAGGTGGTGTCGTACCGCCTGGTGCGCAACCGAGAAGAGAGGAACGCGCCATGGCGCAGAGCACCCAAGACATCCTGCGGCAGTTCGCCGAACTGGTCAATGACGTCGCCGGCAACCCTGTCGGGGACGTGCAGCTCGACAAGTCCTTCGTGGAGGACCTGGACATCGACAGTCTCGCGATGGTCGAGATCCTGGTCGGCTGTGAGGAGCTGTTCGGGGTCACCATTCCCGACAACGAGTCCAAGAACCTCAAGACCGTCGGCGATGCCGTCGCCTACATCGAGGCCCACAGCTGAGACCTTCTCTCTACTACCCCGTCGCTACCATCACGGTACCGGCGGGCTTTTCATATCTCAGGGACATGAAAAAACCGCCCGGTTGAGGGCTAGCGTGGAGTGACTCCGACGCCAGCCCCCGATGGGACGGTTAGGTGTGCACGGGGAACCCGAACGGGTGGTCCGCGTGATCCTTGTCACTGAGCCCACCAGTAACAAGGGGTTCAGACGACTCGAGGTCGACCAGTGCCTCCGCACGCTTCTTGCTCGTGTGTCCGACAGCCTGACAGATGTCATGGTGGGTGCCCTTCAGGTGTGCGGTGAGCTTGGCCTCAATCGCAGCGATGACCTGCGTGAGATCCTCGGCGGGCACTTCGCGCAGGTACCTCTGTCCGCGCCGGCCTGGAGTGAGGGCGACCGTTCCCCATCTGGGGTCGGTGACAACGATACTGATGGGATTGAGTCTGGGTTTGGTGCGGGCCATAGTTCCTCCTATTGTCGTGGATGGCCTTGTACCTTAACTTTAATATAAATTAAATCTTATGTCAAATAATGGCCAGAGGTCATGTTATACTAAACAGATATGATTGCTGACGTGACTATCACCGAAAAATCGTTTGGTCCCAAGATCTTGATGACAGGGATCAAGTTTAGTGTGGACGACGGCGAAAAAGTTGGTATCATCGGTCGCAACGGCGTCGGCAAGTCGACCCTCTTTGGCATCCTGACAGGACAAGACACTGATTACACCGGTGATATCGTGTTTAAGCGTGGCTCTACTATCGTGTCGACGGCACAGGAACACCACGACATTGGTGATACGACTGTCCTCGAATACATCTTGCAAGGTGTCCCCGAATACGCCGAGCTGAAGCATATCCTCCATACCTACCCTGAGACAATGGGCGATGATATGAAAAAGATTCACGCCTATACCGAGGCGCTCGATCGGTTTGGCCAGAAGAACTTCTACCAGATTGAGGAATTGGTAATCGAGGAACTCAAGAACTTCCAGCTCGAGGGTGTCGGTGAACGGCAATTTGCCACTCTTTCCGGCGGACAGAAGCGGCTTATCGAGGTCGTCAAGATCATGCACTCAGATGCCGATATGGCGCTGGTCGACGAACCAACGAACCATATGGACTATGTGGCGAAGGGACAATTTATCGATTGGATGCACTCGGCGCGCGAAGCGATGCTGGTCATCACCCACGATCGCGACGTGTTGCGCGAAGTTGATCGTATCATCGAGCTCCGTGATGGCTCAGCGCTTAGTTTCAAGGGAAATTATGACGCGTATCTGAAGCAAAACGCCATCAGTACCGGCAGCGCGATGAATGAGTTTGAGATGATCGAGAAGCGCATGGTTAATCTCAAGGCGAAGATTATCGATTATCAGCGGCTCAAGGAGAAGGCGCGCAACCCCGCGACTATCCAGAAGTTTAAGCGTCTCGAGATGACGAGCCGTGCAGAATTGGCCGAGCTCGACGCGAAGGAGCGACCAACGTTCTGGATCGACAAAGATTCAGTAGAAGATCTTAATTATAAGGTCGCGGCGCAATACCAGAGGTTCAAGGCACGCAATATTCGGCTAAAATTGCAGAGTGATGAATCGCGCAGTAAGCACATACTCGTCGAAGCGAAAGATTTGGCGCTCGGCTACGGTGATGCTCCCCTCTTCGAAGGGGTCAACATCGATCTCCGCGAAAGCGAAGCAGTCGAGTTGCGTGGGCGAAATGGCGCTGGTAAGACGACGCTCATCAAGAGACTATTGGCGTCTGCCGCGGCCCCATCATCTCACGGCACGGCTTCACGCCGGGCATCTGGAGACGCTCGGGTTGCAGATGTGCCGAAAGACGATGGCGCCACTCCTTCTGGCATTGTGAGCTTCGCTGGCTCAATTACACTCGATTCGCATACGCGTATCGGGGTGTATGAGCAGGAAGTCGACACGCGCTACTTCGAGCTTGCGCTTGGCGTAGCGATTGAACGTATGTATCTCGACCGAGGGTTGACGATTAGTGACACTAAGATCCGCCAACTACTCTCCGACTACCTCTTTAACGATGGTGATTTACAAGTACCTCTTTCACGTCTATCGGGTGGCCAGAAGGCGCGCTTCCAGCTTATCGCGATGCTCGCGAACGATCCTCAGCTGCTCATCCTCGATGAGCCGACCAATCACCTTGATTTGCCGAGTATCGAAGAGCTTGAGACGGCACTCGTCGGCTATACAGGTGCGATACTCTATGTGAGCCACGATAATTACTTCCGCGACAAGATCGGTGGCGACGTCGTGCAAATTGGCGTGGTCAACTAGGTATTATGCACTTCGAGTACTGATACCAGACCGGACTGCTTGGTGGACGATGTCGAGACCATCAGTGAAGTCTTCATACGAATAGCGCGCAGAGATAAGTAGCTCATAGAGATCGGGCTCGATTTCGTCGACTACTTCTTTAAGCATGGCACTTGCCTGCGTCTTCTGACTCGGGCGGCGTGCGTTGATGAGGAGTTGAAATAGGTCTACGCCACTGTACTGGCCTAATGTACGCACCGCCTCGGTGCTATACGTAGGACAACTGTACCCATACCGGCCTGCATGGATGGCCATCGATGCGATTGAGTCGACATCTCCTCGTGGGCGCATGTCGAACTGCGCACGCCAGCGATTGGCGATCTCCTCGGCAAGTGCTTCTTCGAAGAAATGATCGCCCGTGTGCCCGTAGTGAGGGGCAGTTACCTCATGAGGTGTCGCATAGGAAATGTGGTGGCCTCCCTCCTCATCGACGAAGTCCCATGCACTCAGAGATGGCGCGATGGTGCTGTGGGTGAACTCGTGTACCAAGATTGCCTCAAGGGAGGCATCGCTCGCGAAGGTTGAGTCTGGATCGAGTGGTGCGTAGAGTATCGTGTGCGTCGGGGCATCGTAAAAAGCCCGCATAAGCTGGTTATCGGACACCTGCGTGTATTTCCGCACCGTACAATCAACAGGCATATCAAGCGTGGAAGTGACGAAGTCTCGTGCACGCGCGATAATTTCTTTCTCATGCGCTGAGATTGGTAGTTCCCTACCAGGCGCGATGACATACTCACCTTGGATATAGTCACGAAGTTCTGCCAGATTTAACGCGCGCACTCCCACTTCGCTCGGGCGCAACTCTGCCCACTTCGATTGACGCTCAGTCAAGAAGTGAACGTATTGCTGCTCGAGGTATGGTGTGGGCGGATGACCTCTCGACATAGTGTGATGTATTACATCATATTTGATAAACTAATACAATAGGGTTGCGTGAGCTATTTGAGGATGCCTTTCGCGCGTAGTGTCTCGTCGATCTTGCGACGATCGAAGCCACGGATGATGACGCCATCGATATCGGTAACAGGCACGCTAGATGTAGCGCCACCTACCTTGGCGAGGAGCTCGTCGAGTGCACCCTCTTCTTCTTCGATATCACGTGTCACGAACGAGACACCGAGGTGCTCGAGGTATTGTTTTTCAGTTTTACAAAATGCGCACCATGGAGTGCTATAAATAATGACGCTGGGTGTAGTGCCTGCCATAATTCCCCCTCTTTGTTGATGTTATCTAGTGTCTATTGTACCGCGACCGACGCTAGATATCAACCCGCTCGCGTTTTTTTTGTGAGACTGGTATGATAAACACTAGAACGATGAATAAGCGGCGGTTTGAACAAGCATTTGCTTTGCCGACAGTGGTCATCACTGCCGTGATATTGATGATGCTGCTCGTCGGTGGCCTATCTTCAGTAACAAGTGTGCGTCGCGGATTGAACGAACAGTACTATGCGACACTTGCGCGCGAAGCAGCGGAGTCTGGAGTTAGCTTTGCCGAAAGCTGCGTCGATCGTAACCTCGGCAATGGATCATCCACAGGTTGGGGATACGATGCGTCGACACTTGAGACTGGTGATACGTGCAACGGGTCCTTCCCTAGCGGCGTAGATTGCGTCGGCGCACCCACTGCGGATACGGATCAATGTTATGTCCATTACGATATGTCAGGTTCGCCGGGGGTAAGGTCAAACTTTAGTATTGGGGCCGTGTCTCTTCCTGCAAGCGGTACTTATACTATCAACGTGACGGGTACCGTGAAGCTCTACAACAGCTCGGGTGCCGCCTATAAGACATATACCGCACAGAGCTTCTCTCGAACAGGCGTGCAGCCTTCGTTTCTCCAGGTTGCATTTGGGTATTCGAGTACCGTCGGTGCATTCTTCGGTACGATTGACCCGAATGGTGGCGTGAAGGCGACGGGATATAACGTTGATGGACAGCTGGGTAATAGCACTACGACGAATGCCCTCTCTCCAGTAGTGTTTGGCATACCTTCTACGGTACGTGCAACGGCGCTGTACTCGAGTTTCTTGTCTGTGGGTA
>Ga0302289_1000609_pt1 | contig 14308 bp, 12 predicted proteins | sample III_Fen_N1_2_FD_194552 | JGI IMG/M metagenome (GOLD analysis project Ga0302289, IMG submission 194552) | Peat permafrost microbial communities from Stordalen Mire near Abisko, Sweden - III_Fen_N1_2 | ecosystem: Environmental > Terrestrial > Soil > Wetlands > Permafrost | place: Sweden: Abisko... | reverse complement strand
CCCAGCTGCTTACTTTCTCGAAGGGTGGTGCGCCCGTTCGTAAGGTAACTTCCCTTTTTCCGTATATCCAGGAAACCGTACAGTTTGCGCTCAGCGGATCAAACGTTTCCTGCAAATTTTCCTTCGAGGCTAATCTCTGGCCGTGCAATATTGACAAAAACCAGATAGGACAGGTAATAGATAATCTGGTAATTAACGCAAAACAGGCGATGAGCGGCGGTGGAACGATCGAGTTGACGGCCCGGAACGTAGCCTTTAATGAAGCCGATCATCCTGTCCTCGATAAGGGTATGTACGTCAAACTTTCGATCAAGGATACGGGCACGGGTATTTCAAGCGATATAATGCCACATATCTTTGATCCGTTTTTTACCACAAAAACAAAAGGTCATGGGCTTGGTCTTTCTACCTGCTACTCAATTATCAATCGTCATGGTGGCTATATCGACGTTGAATCCGAGTTGGGCAAGGGAACGACTTTTCACGCGTACCTGCCTGCGGTGACCGAAGTTGAATCAGAAATTGCCCCGATAATGGTCATACACTCGGGTACCGGTATGTTTATTGTCATGGACGACGAGGACGTCGTGCGTGAAACCGTTTGCCATATGCTTGAAAGCCTCGGATACTCCGCCGTTGGCTGTACCGATGGTACCAAGGCAATTGACTGTTATATAGAGGCTTCCGGAGTCAACAAAGAAATTGCCGGTATAATCCTTGACCTTACGGTCCCGGGCGGCATGGGCGGAAAAGACACGATTGCCGAGATCCGAAAACTGAATGCGGAAATCCCCGTTTTTGTCTCAAGCGGCTATGCCGAGGATCCCGTCATGACAAGCCCAAAAGATTACGGTTTTACGGGAAGTATCTGCAAGCCGTTCACGAAAAGTGACCTTGCGCGGTTATTGAATAAAAATATCAGTCGACTTTGAACGTATATCCTTTTCGGGAAAAATAGACTATTAATTCCTCAAGCGCTTTGGGAACCGCACTTCTGTCGACCGGCTTGTCGGGATTTGAGTAGTCGCTTTCGGGAAATTCCTTTCCGCGAAAGCAACCGTCATGAAGAACTATCACGCCGCCGGAATTTTTCTCGATGGCCTTCTCGTATTCCTTGATGATTTTCGGGTACTTGTTCGGACTATATTCGGAATCCGGGGGAAAGGGCATTGACGTGAGTCCGACTATCTTGAGCCCGCGATCCCGTATCAGTTTTCGATATAAAGAATTCATGATCGCATAGGGAGGCTGCGCATACTTGCACTTAAAGCCCTCGATTCCGATCGCCTTTCCTATCGCCGAATCGCACCGGTCAGTCTCGGACTCCAGTTCGGAACGGGACATGAACAGCGGAAACTTGTGGTCATATGAATGGTTCGCAATGATATGACCTTCATCGACGATTCTTTTTGCCAAATCCGGATGAGCTTCGACCTGTTTCCCTATTACGTCAAAAAAAGCCCGTATTCCGTATTTTTTCAGAACATCCAGCACTTCGGCCGTTACCGAAGCCCTTCCATTCGGGCCATCATCGAAGGTGAAAATGATATTTTTCGAAGGAAGTCCAGTTGAAGCATAGCTGTGGATTACCGTAGTGCAGCCGGTCAGGATCAGCGTTGACAGGAATAATGCTATCGGAGTTTTCATCGCTATTTTCCTCTTTATGCATTCTATCATCGATTCGCCGATGCCTGATTCGTAATACTACAATAAAGCGTTTTATAAAATTGAGAAAATAGACAAATATTGACAATTTGGGCCAAAAGGGCGATAGTAAACGGATATTGAGGGCATCTGGGGGGAGGGCAACCCATGAAAGCATTTGACTTGTACAGTTTTTACAAAGAAATACAAAGCGACAAAATTCTGTTTTGCTATTCCGGCCCCATTTCCCATTCTACAATAGAAGGTATCGGTCATACGCTGCGGCTCGATCTCGAACTTGGAGAAGTCGACTTTTCGACTTCGCAATCGGTATTTTCAACCTTCATCGAACAAATGCAAAACATCCTGAATTATTCGGCGGACATAATCACGAAGGACAGCGAGATCGAAAAGGAACTCAGATCGGGAGTCCTTGTCATAGGTCACGAAAACGACGGTTTCTTCGTTTACTGCGGGAACAAGATGCTCAACAAAGACGTGGGCAAACTTCAGGCAAAAATCGACTCATTGACCGGACTCGACAAAGACCAATTAAAAGCCCTGTATAAGGAAAAGAGAAAGCAAAGTCCGGACGAGGGCAGTAAAGGCGCGGGACTTGGATTGATCGAGATGGCGAGAAAATCCGGCAAGCCATTGGAATATGTGTTTACGGCCATCGACGGCGATTTTACCTTTTTTTCGATCAGGGTAGTCATTGAGGGAAAGAAATAATGGAAAATTTGCTCATCGAAAAAGGGAAATCTTCCCCATATATATTTTTTGACGCAACAAGCGGCGTGTTGACCTTTCAGGGAGAATCCTTCCCCGAGAACGCCGCGGCCTTTTACGATCCGGTGATAAAATGGGTCAATGAATATTTTGCATCGTGCGGCGAAACGGGGACGACGTTCGAATTTGAAATTATATACTTTAACTCAAGCACGTCGAAAATATTCATGAGCCTTTTCAGCCTGCTCGACGCGCATTCGGGGACCGGAAAAAAAATCCGGGTAAACTGGAAAGCGACCGGGGAAAATGAAACCGCCATCGAATGCGGCGAGGAATTCAAGGAAGACCTTGAAAATCTTGAGTTTAACATTTTAGTGATATAGATGAGCGATACCGAAATCAGGGATCTCTTCGGGCGGGAAGAGGATCTTTTCGAAAAATACGCGTTAATAGTCAGCGGCGGGCTGGATACGGAAAATGACACGGCGATTTTCGCGGAACTGCTTAAGGAATACCGTTCGCTTCTGATACAGAGCAAAAAACTGGTAAAAATTTCCGACCGGGTTCACGGCAAGATGAACAGCGAGCTTCACTCGACGAACGAGCTTTCCAATACCGATTTCCTGACGGGCTTGCACAATCGCCGGCACTACAGCGAACTCCTTCACAAAGAATGGAAGGGCTGCAGCCGGGACCGTATTCCCTTTTCCGTACTCATGTTGGATATCGATTTTTTCAAAATATACAACGATACCTACGGTCACCAAAAAGGCGACGCTTGCATTCAGATGATCGCAGCGCAGATGAAAAAAACAATCAGCAGACCGCGCGATATTATCGCGAGATACGGCGGCGAGGAATTCGTTATATTGCTTCCGGATACCGCTCTTGACGGGGCGATCGCGCTCGCGGAATCGATACGGTCTTCCATCGCGTCCGTTTGCCTGGAGCACAAAGGATCCCCCGTTTTCGGCATCGTCACTATTTCGATCGGGGTCGCCTCGGTAATACCCGACGAAAAGTCTACGCCGGAAAGTCTTGTGGGCAAGGCCGATGACGCTTTGTACGTCGCGAAAGAAAAAGGACGAAACAATGTCAAATCCGCTTAGGCTGAATTCGATCAAGGCAAAATACGTCATCACGGGAATCACTATCTGCCTGCTTTCGGTCATACTCGTGTCGATCACAAGCTATATCGTGTCCTACAACATCACGTCGGACCTCTCGGATAAAAGAATTTACGAGATAACCATGAGAAAGGCCGCGGAGTTCGACTTTTGGTTCGATACGCAGCAAACGATTATCGATTCCTTTTCCCGGGACATCCTTGCGGGCGACGATTATACGCGGGGAAATCTTTCAAAGCTCATGGCGACGAAAATGTCGATATTCGGAAAGGAATACTCCGACGTGTATTTCGGATACGCCGACAGGAATCTTGTTTTGGTGAGCGGGGTAGGCTGGGTTCCGGACCCGGGATACGACGCGACTGCGCGCCCATGGTTTCTCGACGCCGTAAAATCGGACTCGGTTATCTTTACCGAACCCTATGTGGATGCCTGGACCGGTAACCTCGTGATAACGGTAGCCAAGGCGCTGACGAAGGACGGAAAACTCATCGGAGTGCTTGCCGCGGATATTTTCATCACCGATCTCGTCAAGGTAGTGAATTCGGTTAATATCGGCGAAAAAAGCTATGCGATGCTCTTTGACGGTCAGGGAAGAATTATTTCGCATCCCGACAGGAATTTTTTGCCTACCGAAAATGGTTTCAAGACGGCCGCCGAGATTAAATGGAAAGAGTACCCGTCTTTTGTCTCGTCGTTGCTCAAAGGAAAAGAAGGCGAGAAGATCGCGCTTCGCGATTATACCGGGGAAAAATCATACTTTATTTCCAGTCGTACCCACAAGAACGGATGGAATTTCATCATAGCGATAAGCCAGGACGAATACAAAAAACCTCTGAGTATTTTATTCGTCGGTTTTGGCGCAGCGTTCGCGCTTTCGTTTTTAATCGGGCTTGCCGTCATGTACAAAATGGTCAATTCGATGATACGTCCCCTTAAGTCGCTTACGGACACCGTCCGGAATTTTTCGGGCGACGATATGTCCGTCAGGGCGCAAGTCTCCTCGGATGACGAGATAGGAATTCTCGCGGGAACGTTCAACGCGATGGCCGAAACGATCGGCGAGCATAGCCGCACTCTTGAGGCAAAGGTTGAAGAGCGCACGCTTGAATTGAAGGAAACAAACGATCATATAATGGAAAGCATCGCATACGCGCGCAGGCTGCAGAACGCCATAATTCCGAATCTGCAGCAGCGGCTCGGCCTGAACGAGGATAAATGCTTTTCGATCTGGCGTCCCCGCGATACCGTGGGCGGTGACATGTTTTGGTGCCGCAGCGACGGACGCCGAACCCTTTTCGTGATAGCCGACTGCACGGGGCATGGCGTTCCCGGAGCGCTGATGACGATGACCCTGTCGTCGATTCTGGACGCCGCGGCGCGCGAAACGGGTTTTGACTCTCCCGCGAAAACGCTCGATCTCGCAAATCAGAGGCTTATGCGGAATCTCAGGGAAAATAACGACGACGCCCAGATACTCGACGGCGCCGACGTCGCAATGCTCATGATCGACGCGGAATCGGGACGGCTTGTTTTTTCCGGAGCCGGACTTTCGGTCTTCGCCGTTTCGGGGGGCGAGATCGCGGAATTCAAGGGCAATAAATATGGAATCGGTTTTTCGTTCGGGAAGACCGTTTCGTATTCCGATCTTGAATTGCCCGTCGTGAAGGGCCAAAAATTATATTTTTCCACCGACGGCTTTATGGATCAAAACGCTGAAACCGAAAAAGTGGGTATTGGCAAAAAAGGCTTTATCGCGCTTCTTTCAAAACTTTCAACCCTTCCCATGAGCGGGCAAAAACTCGCTTTTGAAAGCGAGATCGACGCGCGGCTGCAAAAAGTCGCCCAAAGAGACGACATCACCATCGTCGGCATGGAGCTATTTTGATTCGCGCGCAAAATTGATTATACTTAAGCACAGATATATGATTTTATGGAGGTCGTCATGAAAAAGCTTCTTTTGGTAGTCGTCATGCTGTCGGTAGTTTGTTTCGCGTTTTCTCAGGAAGCGGTACAGGCAAAGCTCGTCAAGCTGGGAATAAAAACCGTGCAGACCGCGAGCAATCCGTCGCCGACCATTCAAAAAATCTACAAGTTTAAAGAGAATAATCTTGACGGCGGGATTATCGTGTTTACGCTGAAGGATCTCAGGATCGACGTATTTGCGACCGTCATGAGAACATCTGCGGGTTTTGTCGTGCAGTCGATCGAGCCGGTAAACGCAAACGCGTTCAATCAGGAACGGATGGGCCAATTGGCAGATTCCTTTTCATGGTGGAATAACGTAAACGCAAAAAGCATTCCGGACGTCGTTTCGTCCGCGACGCGGCACTCGAAAGGCATTTATCCCGAAATTAGCGATGCGATCACCGCAGGGATTAAAATATTGCAATAGCGATTTAAAATGTAATTTAAGCAACCCCGCGTTGTTAACCTTCGTCGGGGGCTAAAAATGCGCAGAATCGCGGGGGTTGTCGCTGTATCTTGTTTGCTTTCCTGCCTTTCGCTTTTTGCCGGAGAACGTTCTCCGGCTGAGCCTTTTGAAACCGCCGTTTGGCCAGTCGCGCCGAACGCTCTTGATGGCGTCATATCGCCCTTGATGGCCGAAGCGGGCCTTTCCATGAATCTTCCCTGCAGTGACGCGGTTTTTATCCGGAGGGTGTTCCTTGACGTTCTGGGGACGACGCCTTTGCCGGAGGAAGTCGATGCCTTCTGCGCTGATACCCGGAAAGACAAAAGGTCGAGTCTCATCGATTCGCTTTTCGACCGCGACGAGTATGTCGAGTATGCGTCCCTGCATTTAGCCGATTTATTGCGCGTCAAGTCCGAGTTTCCCGACAATCTTTGGCCGAACGCCGTACAGGCATACTACCGCTGGATCTCGGACGCGGTGAGATCGAATATGAGTTACGCCGATTTCGCGCGCTCTCTCCTTCTCGGATCAGGGAGCAATTTCCGTCAGCCGACTGCAAACTTTTATCGTGCGATGGAAGAACGAACGCCGGAAACCATAGCGAAGACCGTCGCCCGGACATGGATGGCAGTCGGATGGAATTCCCTGAGCCCCGAGTCGCGGGCCGGACTTGCGTCGTTTTTTACGCGCGTCGGATATAAAAAAACCCTTGAATGGAAAGAAGAAATCGTCACCCTTAATCCGGCCGCGCTTCCGGTCAACGCGCGCTTTCCCGACGGCAAGGAAGCGACGCTCGCTCCGACTTCCGATCCGCGCGCGGTTTTTGCCGACTGGCTCGTCGCTCCCGGCAATCCCTGGTTTTCCCGCGCGGCCGTTAACCGGGCATGGTTTTATTTGATGGGCAGCGGCATCGTCGAGCCGGTCGATGACCTTGGAGCCGCGTCGCCCGCAGGCCGTTCGCCCGCGCTTGATTTTCTCGCATCCGAATTCGCCGGTTCCGGCTATGACATGCGCGCGCTGTACAAACTGATCCTTAATTCAAGAACGTATCAGCAGTCGTCGATACAGGCGCCGGGAATCACGTCGTCGTCCCCGCTTCCGTGGACGAGATACGCGATCAGAAGACTGGACGCCGAAGTTCTCGCAGACGCGCTCGATCGGCTAGGCGGAACGGTTGAGTCATATTACAGCGCGATCCCCGAACCTTTCACCTTTATACCTCCGTCCGCACGGACAATCTCCCTTTCCGACGGAAGCGTCACCTCTTCCTTTCTTATGCGCTTCGGAAGGCCTTCGCGCGATCTGGGACTTCTGTCGGAACGCTCGAACGCAATCGACGAAGAACAGATGAGGTATCTCCTTAACTCGACGGACATGAAAAAAAGAATCGAGCAGAGTCCCGCGCTGAAAGACGCATATAATTTTCCGCCGGACAAAAAAGACGCGCAGATTCGCGAGATATACCGCCAGATCCTCGCGCGTCCGCCCTTAAAATCTGAAATTGCTCTTTTTGCAAAACTCTCGGCGGCCGCAAAATCGTCGCAAAAGCAAGCCGCGATGGATCTTGCCTGGGCTTTGGTAAACAGCAAGGAATTTTTGTGCAAACATTGATGGATCTCGTACATGGAGGCTTCCGGTGAATATGCGTCGAATGTTTTTTCCTGTTGTTTTGTTCATAGCCGGTGCCGCGTTGGCTTTTTCCGCCGAGAGCGTTCCGGCCGCAAAGAGCGCGGCCAAGGCCGTCGTTCAAATATGGCTTTGGGGAGGTCCTTCTCAAACCGATACCTTCGATCCGAAGCCGGCTGCCGGTTATGATTACAATGGACCTTATGCGACCGATATAGCGACCGACGTGAGCGGTATCCGAATAGGACAAAAGCTGCCCTTGCTCGCGGCGATGGCCGACAAGTATTCGATTATCCGCTCGATGACGCATGCCATCAACGGTCACGAGACGGCATCGTATATTATGCAGACGGGCCATGAGTCGGGCGGTCTCGTGTATCCCTCGCTTGGCGCTGTGGTAAGCTATTGGAAGCCCCGCGAAAATCCGGGAAAACTCCCTGCGTATGTCGTCCTGACAGAAACTCAGGGACGCTTCGCGGAAGAGGGCTTTCTCGGGCCCATGTACAAACCGTTTTACACGGGCGGCGATCCGGCGAGAACGCCCTTCCTCGTCGAAGGGATCATCGCGGACGGAATTACCGACGCAAAACAAAAGTCCAGACGGGATCTGCTGCATGCAATGGATACTCTCGGAAATGCGGCTCCGTCGGATCCTTCGATCGCGGCATTTTCGAAAGCGGAAGACGGCGCCTATCAAATGATCTTGGGAACAGAACGCGACGTGTTCAATCTTTCAAAAGAAAGCGACGCGACGCGCGATATGTACGGCCGCAATACGTTCGGACAATCCTGTCTGGCCGCGCGCCGACTCGTCGAGGCTGGCGTTACCTATATCACGATAAACTACAAGGGATGGGATACGCACAAGCAGCATTTTTCGACTATGAACCAAAAGCTCCCCGAACTCGACAAGGGCCTGTCCGCCCTCATTTCCGACCTCGATAAAAAGGGCTTGCTCGACACGACGATAGTATGGTGCGGCGGCGAATTCGGACGAACTCCGAAAATTTTATGGGAAGCTCCGTGGGGCGGAGGGCGCAATCATTTCGGCGCGGCTTTTTCCTATTTGATCGCAGGCGGCGGTTTTTCGGGAGGCAAGGTCGTGGGAGCCACGGACGCGCACGGAGAGAAAGTAATCGACCGCCCCGTATATCCGAAAGACCTTCTCTCGTCGATACTTCTCAGGCTCGGCATCGATCCCGCGAAAGAGTATCCCGATGGTCCCGCAAAAGGAATGCCCGTCATGCCGCCTTTATCCGACAAACCGGGAACGGGCATACTGAGGGAGCTGATGCCGTGAACAAAAACAAGAGACCCTTTCAATCGATTTTTTTTCCGCTTGCATTGATGCTTGTGTTTTCATCCGCGCTCGCAGCGCAGGCGGTCCCAACCATCGCATATGCGTACCCTGCCGGGGCTGAACGCGGAAAGGAAACGCAAATTATCGTTGCCGGACAGAATTTGAAAGGATGCAAAACGGCGATCGTCGGAGGCATCGGCGTGACCGCGAAGATAAAGCAATATCAGGGCGGGGCCGGCCCGCTTGACCAAAAAGGCATGGATGCCCTCAATGCGTATATCCAGAGCCGCATCGCGTATCTTAAAAACAATCAGCTTCCGGTTCCCGATATTCCCATACTGCCGATCGTTCCGAATCTCCTGTATCTCGGCAAAAAATCCGAAGCCGAGCTTCGCGCGCTTTATTCGATTTATATCGACAACGCGAACAAACCCAAAGCGCCGATGAGCGAGCAGGTTTTCATCACGCTGAAAATTGATAAAAACGCCGCGGAGGGAGACCGGGAACTGCGACTGGTGACTCCCCGGGGCATCACGAATCCGCTTGTTTTTCAGATCGGCCATCTCGGCGAGATACGCGAGAACGGTCCCTGGGAAATACCCGAAACCGGACGCAAGAACGTTGCGGCGTTGCCCGTGGTACTGAACGGGGAGATCATGCCGGGCCAGACCGACACCTGGGACGTGCCGATGAAAAAAGGCGACAGCGTGCTCGCTGTCTGTCAGGCGAGAAATCTGATTCCGTATTTGGCCGACGCGGTCCCCGGTTGGTTTCAGGCAACTCTTTCAATTTTGAATGATAAGGGAAAGGAACTTGCATGGTCTGACGATAATGGTTGGGATCCCGATCCCGTCGTGGCTTTTACCGCGCCGGCTGACGGTGTTTATTCATTTGCGATCCGCGACGCGATTTATCGCGGGCGCTACGATTTCGTTTACCGCCTGATAATCGGCTCCGAATCCGACGTTATCGCGCAGCTTCCGAACCCAAGTCTCGTCGGCGTGCCATTGCCCGATCCAAATGCAGCTCCCTCTTCCGCTCAGCAGGTCTCGACCGTTTCTGCCGCGAGCTCGCCGAGCTCGCAAAGCTCGGTATCCAAGCCGTCTCTTCCGGCGACTATTTCCCTTGGTCAATCCGCGAGCGGCGTCATTCTTGCGAGCGGCGAGGTCGATTCATTTCGGCTAACCGCAAAAGCCGGCGATAAACTTAAATTCTCCGTCCTTGCGCGAATGGCAGGCTCCGCTCTCGACGCGACGCTTACTCTCCGCGATTCGACGGGAGCGATCATCGCATTCAATGATGATTTCGAGGATAAGGCTTTCGGTGTGTATACGCATCATGCCGATCCCCTTATCGTCGTGACGATTCCCGCAACCGGAACGTATACCATGTCCGTCGCGGATGCGTCCGCGCTCGCTGGACCGGACCGGTTTTATATGCTGAACCTCCAGGCTCCCGAACCCGATTTCACCGTGATTTCGCAAGCAAGCGCGGTCAGGGTAAGGCCGGGCTCAACTGCAGGTATAGTCATGCAAGTCGTCAGGCGCGATAACTTTACCGGCACCGTCGATATTTTCCTCTCAGGCGGACCCAAGGGGTTTTCGGCCAAAACGGTGACCATTCCCGCGGGCCAGGATACCGCTACGATATACGTTGCGGCTTCGGTACTGGCGGCGTCGGGCCCTAGCGAACTGAGTTTTTCGGGAAGGGCAGTGCTTGATACAGGAATCCGCTTTCATCCGGTACTTCCCGCCGACCTTCGCATGGAGGCTTTCGGCAACACTCATCTCGTTCAGGCGGATACACTCCGCGTCCTGGTGATGAAGAAGGGGACGAAATAGCGCTCATGCGCGCGACTCATTGGTTGCCGCAATCCCTTACGGCCGTTTTGCCCGGCTTTGCCGCCATGATCTTGGGCTTTGACCGAAATGGTTTTTAAAAACTCTGTTGAACGTGCGCAAGCTTACAAATCCCGAATCGAGGGCAATGGCCAGAATGGATTCATCGTTGGCTTCCAGTCGCGGAAGAATTTTTTCCAGACGGACATTGTTTACATAAGCGCTGAAGTTTTCTCCCATGAATCCGGAAAAGACGCGGGAAAAATGAGATGGACTCATTGCGGCTAACGCCGCGGCATCTTCCAGACGCAAGGGGTTTCTGTATTGTTGATGGATGAATTCCAGAGTTTGGCGCATTCGCTGCCGAACCGGATCCCTGCCGGAAATAACCGTTTTTTTGGGTGTGCCCAGTTCCCGTTCCAGCAAGGCGCAGATTCGCTGAAGATTTCCCCTGACCAATTCCTTAAATAGCGGGTTTTGCCTTTTCAGCTCGCTGATTGTCTCTTTTATCAGGGGAGCAATCATCTCGTCGCGAAGAATCCCGGAGCCAAGTACCGCTTTCGTCAAGTCGGAATTGAGCGGCCAGTGCGAGGGACAGTTCACAAGCTCCGGACTGAAAATCAAAATTGAATAGGTACAGGTGCCTTTGACGCTCTCATAATAGTGGATATCCCGGGATCCCAGCACGGCAAGATCTCCGGGAAGTAATGTCATTCGTTCCTGATTAACCCCGAGTACAAGCGAACCAGTCTCTGTCAGGATAAGTTCAATTTCCGGATGCCAATGCGCCATATAGCTCATGTCAAAACCCTGCCAACCGGAAACAGGAAAGTCGGGGTCATCATAATGGCGTTTTTCCGCAAATGCATGTGCTATCATAGCGACAGTATATAATCAAATATCGCAAAATTTGACCACTTATTGCGTTTTTTTGGCGAGATTTCACTGATAATCGGGTTTATGATTAACGAAATTGGCATATTCCACAAGCTAATTCAGGAGATCGACATGAAGAAAAAAGCGTTAATTGTTCAGGGCGGCTGGGATGGTCATGAACCTGTACTCGTTGCGGAATTGTGCAAGGCAATTCTTGAAAAGCATGATTTCGAAGTGCAGGTGTCAGACACGCTGGATTCATTTGCCGATGAGGAAGCGTTAAAAAAACTTTCCTTGATAGTCCCTGTCTGGACTATGGGCGATATCAAATATGAATACTGCCTGTCTGTTCTCGCTTCAGTTGCCTCGGGAGTCGGGTTGGCCGGCTGTCACGGCGGAATGTGCGATTCCTTTCGCCAGAATGTCGACTGGCAGTTTATGACAGGCGGTCAATGGGTCGCACATCCGGGAAATGACGGCGTCGAGTACAAGGTGCGGATTATAAACGGATCGCATCAAATTGTCGAAGGACTGGAAGATTTTACGGTTCGCTCCGAGCAGTATTATATGCATGTCGATCCTGCCGTGAAGGTTCATGCCGTTACGCGTTTTCCCGTAGTCGAGGGCCCTCACTCCGGAAATGGTCCCGTAGATATGCCGGTTGTTTGGACCAAGATGTGGGGCACGGGAAAAATCTTTTATACCAGTTTGGGTCATCATGCCGATATCCTCGAAGCCGAACCGGCGCATACCATTTTGGAACGCGGACTGCTTTGGGCAGCGCGGTAAATGGAATCGTCCAACGAGTCAACTTGTTGGCGAATTTTCAAGGAGGAAATATGGAAAAGACGAAAATAGGCCTTGTCGGCTGCGGGAATATCAGCGGTATCTATCTGCAAAATTGCGGCAAGATGTTCAGAAATCTTGAAATTGTCGCTGTGGCGGATCAGGTGATCGAGAAAGCCGAAGCACGGGCGAAGGAATTCGGGATTGCCCGGATTTTAAGCGTAGAAGAAATGCTTGCCGAGAGCGATATCAAAATCATTCTTAATTTGACGATACCCAAGTCGCATTATCAGGTAAGCAAGGCTGCGCTTTTGGCCGGTAAAAGCGTCTATGTGGAAAAACCTTTGGCGTTGACTCTCGTTGAGGGTGAGGAACTGGCGCAGCTGGCGGAAGAAAAGGGCTTGCGCATCGCATCCGCTCCGGATACTTTTCTCGGTGCGGGAATTCAGACCTGCAGAAAACTGATCGATGACGGCTGGTTGGGAGATATTACCGGAGGGGCGGCATTTATGCTATGCGGAGGCCATGAAAGCTGGCATCCGGATCCCGAGTTTTATTATCAGGCTGGCGGCGGCCCGCTTTTTGACATGGGCCCGTATTATCTGCATGCCCTGATAAACCTGCTTGGAGCGGTCTCAAGAGTTTCCGGTTCTGTTCGCGCAAGTCAGGCCGAGCGCACTATTACGAGTTCGGCAAAATACGGGAAAATAATTCCGGTGGAAGTCGCTACGCACACGACGGCGATTCTCGACTTTGAAAGCAAGGCAATCGTCACGCTGGTAACCAGCTTTGACGTTCCCGGCGGCTCGACTTGCAACCCGATCGAGATTTGGGGCAGCAAGGGCAGCCTTCAGGTTCCCGATCCCAACACCTTCGGCGCTCCTGTGCGTTTCCGTAAAAAGGGAAGTCCCGACTGGAGCGAGATTCCCCTGCTTTTTGATAACGCGGAAAATTCCCGCGGTCTTGGTCTTTCCGATTTGGCGCAAGCTATACAGGCAAAACGTGTTCCCCGAGTTTCAAAAGAGCTCGGCCTTCATTGCCTTGAAATAATGACGGGGATACTTCAATCGTCTGATAATGGAAGTCCTGTGATGATGAAGCATCCCTGTTCAAGGCCGCAAGCTCTTTAATCGGCATGCTTTCGCTACTCTTTTTGGAGGATTTTAATGTCTATATTCGAATCATTCGCGCTTTCGGAGATCGAGCTTTTCGATCAGGAACTTCTCGCCAAACGCGAAGCTGACAGGCGTTATCTACTATCCCTCACGACCGACAACCTTTTGCTTCCGTACCGGCTCGAAGCGGGCCTCTGGTCCGAGCCCGCAAAACCCGAAGGAATTCACTGGGGATGGGAATCGCCGACCAGTCAGCTGCGCGGCCATTTTCTTGGGCACTGGCTTTCGGCCGCGTCGATGCATGCCGCCTCGACGGGCGACGCCGAAATGCGGGGAAAGGCGGAAGCCGTCGTGGACGGACTGGAACTTTGCCAGCAAGCGAACGGCGGCGAATGGCTCGGCTCGATTCCGGAAAAATATCTTGAGCGTATAGCCTGCGGCAAGGCAGTCTGGGCGCCGCAGTACACGGTTCACAAAACCTTCATGGGCCTTCTGGACGCGTACCGGTATTTGGGATCCGCGAAGGCCCTCGTTCTCGCCGAAAAATGGGCGGTCTGGTTCCATCGCTGGACTCAAAAATTTTCAAGAGAGCAGATGGACGATATCCTCGACTACGAAACCGGCGGCATGCTTGAAGTCTGGGCCGATCTTTTTATATGTACGGGTAAGGCCGAATACCGCGAACTGATGGAACGCTATTCGCGCCGCCGCCTGTTCGAGCCTCTTCTCGCAGGTTCCGACCCGCTTTCAAACATGCACGCGAACACAACCATCCCGGAAATTCTCGGCGCAGCCCGTGCCTTCGAGGCGACAGGCGAGGCCCGTTGGCTCGATATCGTGAAAGCGTATTGGAA
>Ga0302289_1000600_pt1 | contig 14448 bp, 12 predicted proteins | sample III_Fen_N1_2_FD_194552 | JGI IMG/M metagenome (GOLD analysis project Ga0302289, IMG submission 194552) | Peat permafrost microbial communities from Stordalen Mire near Abisko, Sweden - III_Fen_N1_2 | ecosystem: Environmental > Terrestrial > Soil > Wetlands > Permafrost | place: Sweden: Abisko... | reverse complement strand
CGAAAAGTGACATGTAACACTGTAAAATGAGCTACATTATACATATGAAAGACATGACTACGGGTCACGAGGCCAAGACCATCCTTTTTTTCGCCTTCCCGATGCTGCTCGGGAGCGTGTTCCAGCAGTTTTATAATATGGCCGACAGTTTTGTCGTCGGTACATTCGTGGGAAAGCAGGCGCTGTCTGCGGTCGGCCAATCGTTTCCCGTTATTTTCGTGTCGGTCGCCCTGGTTATGGGTTTCGGCATGGCAAGCAATATTTTGATCGCGCAGTTCTTCGGCGCGAAAGAGAATGATCGGGTTCAGGGAGTGGTCGATACCACGATCACGGTAACTCAGGTTTTTTCCGTCGCCGTAACCATCCTTGGCATCGTGCTCGCGCCTTTTATTATCGGCCTGATGCAAACTCCCGAAGACGTGAAGAATGACGCCGTCCTTTACCTACGGATAATCTTCGGCGGCTCTCTGGTAAGCTTCGGCTATAACGCGGTAAGCGCGATTCAGCGCGGGCTCGGGGATTCGAAGACGCCCTTGTATGCATTGATGATTTCTACGCTTGTAAACGTCGTGCTCGATCTCGCGTTTGTCGTTCTTTTTGGATGGGGCGTGTGGGGAGTCGGAATCGCGACCGTTATCGCGCAAACAGTTTCCCTTGTCTGGGTGCTCGTGTATCTCAAGAAAAAAAATCCCGAACTTCGGGTCAGTCTGTTCCGCTTTCATTTTGACCGCGAGATATTCAACAAGATTTTTTCGATCGGTCTCCCCTCCGGCATCCAGCAAGCTCTCGTCGGCGCGGGTCTTATGACCCTGACGGGAGTGGTCAATTCTTTCGGTACGAATCCCTCGGCCGCCTATTCGGCCGCCGGAAAGCTCGACAGCTTCGCGATCCTGCCCGCGATGAATATCGGAATGGCGATTTCGACGTTCACCGGCCAGAACCTGGGGGCCGGTAAAAAGGACCGCGTTCACCGCGGGCTCGCTTACGGCACGTTAATGGCAGCCTCCATAACCCTTACCTTCGCTTTTCTCATGTTCACCTTCGGGAATATATTCATGCGCCTTTTTTCCAATGATAAGGAAGTCGTCCGCATCGGCTTTGAGTATCTTCGTATCGTCTCGCTCGGCTATATCCTGCAGACGATGATGTTTTGCTTTTCCGGCGTCTTGCGCGGCGCGGGCGCGACCTTCATCACCATGCTGATGACCTTGCTGGCGATGTGGATCGTCCGTATTCCGCTGGCATTCGTGCTGTCCCGTTATTTGGGAACAGGGGGTATCTGGTGGTCGATCGTGATAGGATTCGCCGTCGGAATGACCGGAACGATTTTATATTATATTTTCGGAAAGTGGGAACGAAGGGTTATGGTTGGTCCCCGTCGCTGAGCGACTGTGCCCGATTCGCCGCCGCGATCATCTCGGTATAATACCGCATTTCGATCGCGCCTTCGCTTATTCCGCAAAGCCTCAGCGTTTCGCCCAAGATTTTTCTTGAGCGTTCGATCGTTTCGCCGTCGGGATTGTCTTTGAGAATCTCGATTTCGACAAACCAGCCGATCGGATCGACGAGGGACAATTCGACGGTTACGCGCGTGCTGTCAGCGCCGTCGGAGACGACATAGTCAAAGCTTTTTGTTTTTTTATGCTTGAGCGAATCGCAGGAAAAGCCGAGATCGGTGATAAGGGTTTCGAAGGCTTCGCGGTTATCGATCGAAAATTCTTTCTCGTCGTTTACTTCGATCGCTCCTTGCCGTTCCTTTTTTTTATAGGTGACGACGGTGATTCCCCCTTCTTCCCGAATGCGGACTTTTACCGCTTTCCGCGCTGCATTTCCGTTAGTCCAGTATGCGTCAAACTTTTCGGTTTCGCGTCTGAATGTCGCGAATGTTCCGATTTTTTTTTCGGTGGCGGCGGGATCGGCAACGTGCGCTTTCAGTTCGATTTCTGTCATTGTTACTTCCTTGAAAAAAAAAGGCCGCCAGCTGGTGCGGGCGGCCGAATCAAACAGACGGTTAATTCCAGTTCAGGATTGATCTGTCGTAATCGGAAGGAGCCTTGTATCCGAGCAATTCGATGCAGGTCGCGGCAAGAGAGGAAATGCCGAGGCCTTCGTTCAGCTCGTGCTTGTATTCGCCCTTCGAAGAGGGATCGTAGATGATTCCGGGAACGGGGTTGAGCGAGTGGCTGGTTTTTGCCTTTGCGCTTCCGTCGCTCTTGCGCGAGACGGCGCCGGTCTTCTTATCGTGCTCGAACATGTCGTCCGCGTTGCCGTGGTCGGCCGTCAGCACCATGATACCGCCGGCCGCGTCTACCGCTTTTTTAAGGCGGGCGAGCTGGAGGTCCATCGCTTCCATGGAACAGATGACCGCTTCGTAAATGCCGGTATGTCCGACCATGTCGCCGTTCGGGAAGTTGAGTCTGATAAAGTCATACTTGCCGGACGGAATAGCCCCGAGAAGATAGTCCGTGATTTCGGCGCACTTCATCCAGGGACGCTGCTCGAAGGGAAGAACGTCGCTCTTGATCTCGACGTAGGTTTCGAGCTTTTCGTCGAACTTGCCGAGTTTGTTTCCGTTGAAGAAATACGTGACGTGCCCGTACTTTTGAGTTTCGCTGATCGCGAGGCTTCTCACTCCGGTAGCCGCGAGGAACTCGCCCATCGTGCGGTCGATAGCGGGCGGCGTGACGAGATATTGCTTGGGAATATGAAGGTCGCCGTCGTATTCCATCATGCCTGCGTACTCAACTGCGGGAACGCGCACGCGGTCAAACTTGTCGAATTCCTTTCCGGACTCGAAGGCCGATGTCATTTCAAGGGCTCGGTCGCCGCGGAAGTTGAAGTAGATGACCGAGTCGCCGTCTTCGATCGTTCCGATCGGCTTGCCGTTTTCCGCGATCACGAACTCTTTCAGATCCTGATCGATGATTCCCGGGATTTCCTTCCGCCAGGTTTCGATTCCCTCATGCGCGGAGGCAAACTGCCGGCCCTTGCCGAGTACGTGGACGTTCCATCCGCGTTCGACCATCGACCAGTCGGCCCCGTAACGGTCCATGGTGATGAACATGCGTCCGCCGCCCGAAGCGATGCGGTAGTCTGCGCCGCCACCGTTCAATCCCTTGAGATAGGCCTCGAAGGGATCGATATAGTCGAGGGCGCTCGTCTCGCCGACGTCGCGTCCGTCGAGAAGGGTATGCACGCGCGCGGTTTTTACGCCGTCTTTCTTGGCTTGCTCGAGCATTGCCTTGAGATGGTCAATGTGCGAATGGACGTTGCCGTCCGAAAAAAGCCCGATAAAATGAAGCTTTGAATTGTTCTTTTTTACGTTCGCGATGAGCTTTGTCCAGGTATCACCCTTGAACATGGCCCCAGTGGCAATTGAGGCTGAAACGAGTTTCGCGCCTTGGGCGAATACGCGGCCGCATCCGATCGCGTTGTGGCCGACTTCGCTGTTTCCCATGTCTTCGTCCGAAGGAAGTCCGACAGCGGTTCCGTGAGCTTTCAGTTTGGTCATCGGGCAGGTTTTCTGGAATGCAGCGAGCGCTTCCATGTGCGATTCCTGCACTGCGTCCCCTTCCTTGAATTTACCGTATCCGACACCGTCCATGATGACGAGCACGAGCGGGCCTTTGCGACCCTTCCAGTTGGCGTTTTTGTCGAGAGCTTTTACCATTGCATATCTCCTGTGAATTGATTGCTGTTAATAATGATCAATGTAGACATTTTGCGTTGTTTGGGCAAGGTTTGCGGAGCTTTGAAGTTTTTTTTTACGTTATAGGGTTGATATCCAGTATACCTACCGTTCGGTATAGAGTGCCAAGTATCTTGCCGATTTTGCATTATCCCTGCAAAATACCCACATGAAAAAGAAAGCAGATGGCTCATTTATAAACAATTTATACCTGTATCGCGAAGCTTGGTCGCTCGACAAAAGGCGCGTGCTCGGTGAGTGGTGGATGTCCCTGACCGGATACCTGATGTGGATTTTCGGCAGTATCATTTTCATTAAATATCTTTTGTGGTGTCTCGAGAACAACCGGCCCGCGCACGAAGCCTTTACTTTTCTCGTCGCGGCCATGCTGATCGAATGCGCCGTCGGGACGAGCAGAACCTGGTTCTGGAAATATTACCGGCCGCTCTCCGCAAACCGGATGTACACCGCGTTTTCGATGCGGCTTTTTGAGCGCGCGCGAAACGCCGATCTCGCAAACTATGAAGACCCCTGTTTTTATAATTCATACACTCTTGCGGTTAAGGAAGCCGGAGCGCGGATGGAATCGGTTGTCAAGAATATCCCTGAAATCGGAGCGGCGACTCTTTCCGCGGTAAGCGTGACGATCGCGATGGGTAGTATTGATCCATGGGTGCTCGTGTTTATCGTGTTTCCCGTCGTCGGGAATTTCGTATTCGGCAAACGCCTCAACCGGCTCAACTTCGAGCGCGATAAAAAGGTTGAGTCTCACAGGAGAAAGGTGACTTATGTCGATCGGGTTTTTTACATGGGCGAGTACGCGAAGGAACTCAGGCTTTCGAAAATCGGTTCGGCCCTTCGTTCCACGTTTGAGACAGGGCTCGTCGGCATGCTGGAAACATTCAAGCGTTTCGGCTTCAAGAGTCCCTCGACGAACTTTGTCCAGAACATGTTTTGCTATGTGTTTAATTTCGAGGGGCTTTTTCTGTATGGCACGTATCTTGCGATCGTGAGAAAAAGTATTTCCCTGAGCGACTTTGCCGTTCTCGCGAGCGGCGTCGTCAGCGGTTCATGGATGATAATCAACCTTTCGACTGCAATCGTCGAGTTGATGAAAAACGGCACGTACATCGCCAATCTCAGGACTTTTCTTGAAACCGAAAGCGAGATACGCGATAAGGATGGCGCATCGGACTTGCCGGGAGAATTTGAAACAATTGAATTCCGCGACGTGAATTTTTCTTATCGGGGGCAGACAAAAAAAGCGGTAGGCGGTTTATCTTTCAGCCTTCGCCCCGGTGAAAAGATAGCTCTCGTCGGCGTGAACGGCGCGGGGAAATCCTCGCTCGTAAAACTGATCACGCGGCTTTACGATCCTTCGTCGGGGACGATCCTCTATAATGGCCGCGATATCAGGGATCTCAAACTCGCCCAATACAGAAAGCTCTTTGCGACGGCCTTTCAGGACTACCGTATTTTCTCTCTCACGGTCGCCGAAAACGTGCTGATGCGGCCTCTTGCGCCGAGCGGTACCAGCGAGGGAATCGCGGAGCGGCGGCTCGTCGAGGAAGCGCTTGCCGACGCAGGCGTTCTCGAGCGCGTGAAATCGCTAAGCGCGGGAATGGACACCGTGCTGACGCGCGAGTTCGACGATCAGGGCGCGGTGCTCTCGGGAGGCGAGTTCCAGAAGATCGCCATCGCGCGGGCCTTCGCGCAGGATTTCGAGATCGCCCTTCTCGACGAGCCTTCGAGCGCGCTTGACCCGATCGCCGAATATCGGCTTTACGAAAACATGATGAGACGGTGCCGCGAACGTACGGTCATATTTATCTCGCACCGTCTGTCTTCCGCGACGCTCGCGGATCGCATTCTCGTCATGGACGGCGGCGTCATAATCGAGGAGGGTTCCCACGCGGAACTGATGAGGACGGGAGGCGCGTACGCCGACATGTTCAGGATGCAGGCCGAGCGTTATGTCGTCGACAATTACCGGACCTTCGCGGAGGAATCGATATGAAAGGGAAAATAAAAGTCAGCAGGATAAAATTTCGAACCCTGGTCTCCAATATAGGTTTTCTTTTTCGCTACGGCTGGAAAAGCGCTCCGCTGTTTCTCCTCGCCGCGCTGATTTATCCCGTATATCAGCAAGTGCTCATCTTTTTCGAGCATACGTACAGCATAAAATTTTTTATCGACTCGATTCAGTACGGTCGGCCGTTCGGCCCCGTGCTTCGGTATATCTGCGTCATCGCCGTCCTCGTGACGCTCAATCTCGCGTTTGGCGCGTTTTTCGGGCATTACTTTAAACCGCTCTCTCTCGAAAAAGTGTATGCCCGCATGCGCCGCGACTTTTATACAAAAGCCGCGGAAGTGGACCTCGAGTGTTATGACGATCCTGAATACTACAATGATTTTGTCTGGGTACTGAATCAGGCACCGGAGCGCTTCCAGACTACGCTCGACGAAACGTGTTCGATCATCGGCGCGATCGCTGCCATTTCCTGCGCCGGCGTGTTCATCGTATTCACCGATCCCGCCGGCCTTCTGTTCGTCGCGTTCAGCGTCGTTACCACAACCTGGGCTGAGACCAAGCTCGGCAAGCTCAAGTTCGCGCTCGACAGGGAACGCTCGGCGGGACAGAGGAAACAATCATATGTCTCCCGCGTTTTCTATACCGCAGACTCTGCGAAAGAAATCAGGCTTACTCCCGTGTCCGACCGACTCTTCGGCGAGTTTAAAACATCCGGCGACGAAATCCGGACAGCGATTAAAAAACACGCTCCTGCTCAGGTACGCTTCGGCATATTCTCCGATTTGCTTTTCCAGCACCTGCCGCTCGAATTTTTCTATTCGTTCTGGGTTATTTTTCGCGTGCTCATCCTTCATAACCTGTCCTACGGCGATATCGTCGCGCTTTTGAATTCGAGCAACCGCATGAAGAATTGCCTCGAAAGAATCGCGTCTCTCGTTTCCGAGTACAATACGGCGGCTCTTTTCGTCGACAAGGTTCGCGCTTTCCTGAACCGGCCTCCGCGCATCGCATCTCCCGCGAAACCGCGTCCGCTTCCCGAAAGCAAATGGGAAGTCACCTTACGCGACGTTTGCTTCTGCTATCCCGGCAGCGACAGGCTGATACTCGATCATGTGTCGATGGTTATTCCCGCCGGCAAGAGTCTTGCCCTCGTCGGTCATAACGGCGCCGGAAAAACAAGCCTTGTAAAGCTTCTGATGCGCCTCTATGACCCGACGTCCGGTTCCATTTTCGTGAACGGGATTGACATACGCGAGTTTGATCCCGCCGAATATCGGGCTCGTGTCGGCGTCATTTTTCAGGACTTCCAGCTTTTTGCGACGAGCGTCGCCGAAAACGTCGTAATGGAAAGTACGGCTGCGGACGACAGGCGAAATCCCGCGATCGAAATGAGCCTTGAGCGTTCGGGATTTTCCGGACGGCTTTCCAAAATGAAAAACGGTCTATCGACGCAGATAACGCGAGAGTTCGACGATTTGGGGGAAAGTCTCTCGGGCGGAGAGGCGCAAAAACTCGCGATCGCCCGCGTCGTTTACAAGGGAGCCGCACTTTCGATTCTTGACGAACCGTCGAGCGCCCTTGATCCGATCAGCGAGTATCAGCTGAACGAAACGATGCAGCGCGCGTCCGAGGATTCGACCGTCGTGTATATTTCGCACCGGCTTTCCACGACGCGGCTCGCGGACCGCGTCTGCCTTCTCGAAGGAGGGCGAATTGTCGAGGAAGGCACGCACGAAGAGCTTATGGACGCAGACGCGGCTTACGCCCATATGTTCAATCTCCAGGCCGAGCGCTATCGGCCCCCGGAAGCGCGGATAAACAGATAAAATAGTCGGGTCAGTTCGGGTTGGGCCGAAATGACCCGAATTTTTTATCTGGCTATTGACTAGCGAACGCTAGCTAGTTTATACTCCGGTTATGGAACAGCAAACGCACCAAACCGGGATTCCCACCGATCTTGACACTTCGAAGGGCCGTATTGTTTTCGCCGCTCTCAGGCTTTTTGCGTCATCGGGCTATCATGCAGTTTCCGTGCGCGATATTGCGCGCGAAGTCGGTATTAAGGACGCTTCCATCTACAGCCATTTCGCGAGCAAGGACGAAATTCTCGCGACCATTATCGAGCGGTTTCGCCTCGCGTTCAAATCGTCTATCCCCGACGAATCGGAATTTGAACTCGTTTTCAAGCATTGCGACCCGCGAAGTTTTTTGCGAAGGGGTTTCTCTCTCTTAAAAAAAAGACTCGAAGATCCGTCGATGGCCTGGTCTTATTTCGTGCTGATACGGGAGAAGTTTGATAATGAACTTGCCTCGGACGCATGGTATGGCCATCGCGCAAACGTAGTCGCATACGTTGGCGCGGCATTTACTTATATGATGGAAAAAAAACTGATTCCGGAATGCGATCCCGTATCATTTGCGAAATTATACGAGTATCCGCTTTTTCTCATGCTTGAAGAGTACGTCGGCTACCTCTGTCACGGGGAAGATACCTCCGTCATCGAGCGGGACATGAAAGCCCATACCGATTTTATCGTCAGTCTTGTCATGGGGAATTGTCCAACGTAGTTTCAAGGAATCGTCCAACGTAGTTTCCAGGAGAACTTTATGAAAAACATCAAGCATCTGGGCGAGGACAGAATTCTCGCTTTGGTCGTCCGCTATTCCGCGCCTGCGATTGCCGGCATGGTGATATACGGACTCAACCGCATCGTCGGAAATATTTTCGTCGGAAAATTTCTCGGGCGCGAAGCCATGGCCGGTTTTACCGTAGCCAATTCCCCCGTAATGATTCTTCTGTCGTTTATAATGCTTGTCGGTACGGGCTCGTCGGTTTTGATCTCGATGAGTCTTGGCAGGAAAGATTTCAGCGTGGCTTCGCGAGTTCTCGGAACTGCGGTGGCTGTCGGTTTCGCGTTCGGCCTGTTTCTGTCCGCGCTTATGTGGATTTTTACCGAACCGCTTCTCATTGCGTTCGGCGGCGAGGGAAAGTCGCTTGAATACGGCGCAGCGTTTATCAGAATCTATCTTGCGGGCAGCGTATTTTCGTTCTGGAACACGACGCTCAACAGCGCGATCCGCGCGGAAGGTCAGCCGGGAAGGGCGCTCGTCACGAATATCGTCAGCTTTCTTCTAAATACCGCGCTGACGCCGGTTTTTCTCTTCGCCTTTCCGATGGGAATCAAGGGCGTTGCGATGGCGAATATCCTCTCACAGTTTGCCCTTACCGTCTGGCTCGGCGCGCATTTTTTCGGGAAGAGAACCATTCTGCCTCTGAAGCCGTCTTCGCTCAAGATCGATATGTCTATCGCGATACGAATGTGCACGTTGGGTTCCGCGCCTTTTTTCATGCAGTTTCTCGGCGCGTGCATGTCGCTCGTCACGAACAACATCGTCAGGCATCTCGCGGGCGATCTTGGTCTTGCCGTGGCGGGTTCGGTGTTCAGCGTGTATTTTCTTCTCATCATGCCGCTTCAGGGAACGAGTTCGGGAATCCAGCCGATTATAGGCTATAATTTCGGGGCGTCGAACCATCAGCGAGTGAGGAGAACCGTCCTCGTCGCGCTTGCCTTCACCGCTGCGATCTGCCTGGTCGAAATGATCCTTGCGATCGGCTTTCGCGAAAGACTCGCATCCCTTTTCACGAGCGGCGACACGGCCCTCGTAGCCGCCTGCGCGGGAGGTCTCCTCACGATTCTTCTCGCATTCCCGATTGCCGGCGTGCAATTTGTCGCTTCCAGTTTTTTTCTCGGTACCGGAAAAGCGAAGGAAGCCCTCGCTGTGAATCTGTTCCGTTCGCTTTTCGTTTTGATTCCGCTATTAACCCTCCCGCAGCGGTTCGGCATGGCAGGTCTCTTCGTTTCGTATCCGCTGGTCGACGTTCTCGTTGCCGTTTTGGGCGTGATCCTGATGTTCGACGGGATGAAAAAAGCGAGTCGGCCTGGATTGTATACCGAACGGTAGGTATTGGATTGACCGTATACGATTTTTTGTATACTTATTAGTGCAATAACCAGGAGTCGCAAATGACAGTATTGATAATCGACGGAAGTCCGCACGCGAACGGCGGAACAAACGCATCGCTTCGAATCGTCGAAAAAGAATTGACCGATGTCGGAATAGCCGTGGAATACGCCCATATCGGCGCTCTTTCGATCAGAGGCTGCGTGGCCTGCTACGCATGCAAGAAAACGGGAGAATGCGCTATCGGTGACGACCCTGTCAACGCGACCATTGAACTGATGAAAAAAGCCGACGGTATCATCATCGCGTCTCCGGTCTATTACGGCGGAATCGCCGGTACGCTGAAATCGTTTCTTGACCGCGTCTTTTTTGCGGGTAGCGGATTCGGTTATAAGGTCGGGGCCGCGATCGTAGTTTCGCGCCGAGAAGGCGGCATCTCTACCTTTCACGAAATCAATAACTACTTCAATCTCGCGCAAATCGTCGTCGCCCCTTCACGATACTGGACAAGCGTCCACGGCAACAACGATAAAGAAGTCGCACAGGACAAGGAAGGAGTGCAAATGCTCAAAACCGTCGCGAGAAACATGGTTTGGCTCATGAACGCAGTTGCCGCCGCGCCGAGTCGCGAAATCGGGGAAGACGAGGCAAAGCGCGACGTTACCAATTTTATCCGATAGAGGGTCAATTACCTTGTACAGTAATTTTTGAACGTATAACCGATATAGAGCTGGGGCTCAAACAGAAACCAGGCAGGCCATTTATTTTCTCGTTGGGAAAATGTCTCGGGTAAATTGGTATTCACGGGCCAGCAGTTAAAACCGATCGCAGGCTTGATATACAGCCTTCCATGAAACAGGTCGATTTGATATCCGGCATGCGCCATCAGGTAGAGCTGAAATCCCGTTTGAATAAGTGTCCCGTCGCTTGCGTTACAGGTTTGCACGAATGGCATGGCCGTAAGGGACGCATACAGCCCTTTCCAAAAAAACCGCTGATAGCCGAGACCCAAGCCAAAGTCCCGGGCAAACCCCGGATAATCGAATTCAGCGGCGTATTTGTCCGATCCATAAGGGATTCCAAGCGGCTGTTTATATTTCCATGTAATGCCGTGCAGGAAAAAAGTATTTTTTTTGTCAGGACGGTAGCCAAAGCCAAGCTCGTAAAAATCCGCGGAATCGGGCATGAGATTCATGGCCATAAAAGCGGACGTTTCCAGAATGTAAGGTCTTTCGACCGTATCCAGCGCCTCCGCGGAAAGCGGGAAGACGCAACACAGCGCAAACAGCAGAAATAATCCCGCTGTTCGCCGGTAAAATGCACTTATCATCGTATGCCTCCATAATATATACGAAGAACATAAGACAAGGCTAAAAAAAAGGCATTGATCAAAGTCAATCAGGGCTGCTATCGGGCTGATTTCTTTTTTTTCTCCAAAAGCCTTTTGCGTATTCTGCTGAGCGATTCCGGTTTTACGCCGAGATAACTCGCAATCTGGTATTGCGGAATTCTCCGTAAAAGATCCGGCCGTTTTTCGACCAAATCGCCGTATCTCTCTTCCGGCGTCGAAGTCCTGTAACGGGCTAACGTTTCCTGAAGTTTTTCCGCCATCGTTTCGGCCATGGCAAGGCATATAGACTTTAATTGCGGATGTTCGGCAAGCGCTTTTTCTTCTTGCGCGGCATTACTCGTTATCGCAAGCGTGTCCTCCGCGCATTCCAAAAAATGAACGGCGATCGAGTCGGAGCCCTGACCCATCGGAAGTATCGGCTCTCCCTCGATAAAAAAATCGATCGTTTTGTCATCGCCGTTTTTTATCACATAGCTGCGGATGCACCCGGAAAGTATAAAATAGGCATCAACGACGCAATCGCCTTCCTTCAGGAGAATCGTGCCCTTGGGAAATTTTTTCACAAAGGAACTGCTTATAAAAATGCGCGCAAGTTCGTCGGTCATCGGGAAATAACGGGACAAATAAGAAATCAATTCTTTGTTGATACCGACGTCATCCATAAGACGTATATAGTATCAGAAGCGCGCACATAAGTTCTACAAATTTTCTTGACAAACTAATCGCAATAGATATAATCTCAATTGTGATATATAACGAACACCCGATAGGTAAACTTGTCGAGCAAATGACCGTGATTTCGCTCACGATCAGAAAAAAAGTTGAAAGTGTGCTGAGGACACGGGGAATCACCTGGGCTCAATTCGGCTGCCTTCAGGTAATTGCCGAGAGAGAAGGTTTGTCCCAGGTCGAGTTGGCGCGTTTGGTCCGAGCGGACGTAAATACCGTTCGCGTCGTATGCGACGGTCTGGAAAAGCGCGGTCTTGCCAATCGCGTGCCCGATCCCGATGACCGGAGGATTCACCGCATCGCGATCAGCGAAAAAGGGTTCACTGTTCTATCGGAACTTTTTCCCGGCGGTCTGGGAGAAATTTTCATGCGGCTTGCGAAGTCCCTTCCGGAAGAACGCGCGCGTCAAATCGTAGCTGATCTGGAACCTCTTTTGGCAATCGTCGTCGGTATGGATATTGCTCCCAAAATACAAGAAAAAGGAGAACGGTAAATGGAATCGATTTTCGCAACCGGACTGCTCATCGCCGCCGCAACGATCAACACCGGAGGGTCGGCTCTGATGAAATATGCCACGCAATATAAGGCTCATGCGGGTTCAAAGCAGGGTATCTTTATCTTGCTGATGTTTCTGGCCATGGGAGCGTACGGAGCTTGTTTTCCGTTATATGCGATGGGCTTAAGCAAATTGAAACTTTCGGTCGCACAACCCGTTTTTTCCGCGACAGGCTTTGCGCTTACCGCGCTCGTCGCCGTTCTTGTCTTTCAGGAAAAGCTCGTCCCAATGCAAATTGCCGGAATCGCTGTTATTATCTCCGGAATAGTTCTCGTCGCCCTTGCGCGATAAAACGCGCGTTCATTGCCCACCTGGTCCCTTCTTTACGGTCGCATTGCCGATTATTATGTCCGGCAGCTTTAATACCCCGGAGCTTGCTCCGGGGTTGTTGATTTCGTTTGACAAACGCAAGGGTAGGGCAAATAATTAAACCACCGCCAGGAGTAGGTTAAATGCAGAAAAAGCAGAAGGGCAACGAAGTCGATCACTCTTCCAGTGGTTCGGATTCTGACGATTTATCGGATTCCTCTGTCCTTCCCAACGAAGATCTCCTTCCCTCGTCGACGGATGAGCAAACTGCCCTTGAGAACATTCTTCAGCTTTTTATCAAATCGGCCAATATTGATTTCTCGCATTACCGGCAAACTACCGTGCTTCGCCGCATATCAAGACGCATTTCGCTGAACAATAAAAATGGTTACGTCGAATATTTTGCCTTTTTACGGGATAATCCGGACGAAATAGAACTATTGTATGACGATCTGTTACTCTCGCATACCGAGTTTTTTCGGGATCCGTCCGCTTTTGAAGAACTTAAAAAAACCGTGTTTCCCGCTTTGGTGGAAAAACGGCCGGCAAAAACCTCGATACGCGTATGGGTCGCAGGGTGTTCAACCGGCGAGGAAGTGTACTCTCTGGCGATCTGCCTTCATGAATACCTCGCTGAAAGCAATTCCGGCGCAACGGCCCAGTTTTTCGGCACGGATCTGAATCTCCGGCACATTACGACCGCACGCAAGGGAATATATCCGGACAAGGTTCGAAAAACCCTTTCCCCCGAACGTCTTGCGCGGTATTTTGACCAGACACCCGATGGCTTGTTGGTAACCAAGCAGATCCGGGAGATGTGCGTTTTTGCCGTTCAGGACATTACTCAGGATCCTCCATTTCCTTCCATAGATCTCGTAAGCTGCCGCAACGTGCTTATTTATTTTGATATCACATTGCAGGATATTGTGATTCCCCTGTTTCATTTTGCCCTGAAGCCAACCGGTTTCCTTTTGCTTGGATCTTCCGAGTCAATGGGGAAATTTACCGATTTATTCACTCCGGTTAACCAGAATATCAATCTGTATACAAAACGATTTACGCGAAGCAATCCGGTGTACCGGTTTCCGGTAAGTCAGAGATTTATAAGGACGCAGGAGGAGCCTGCGCAAACGGTTGAAATAACCGCAAAACAGCACGGGGCATGCAAAGATATTTCCAGGGAAATCGATTCAGTGCTTCTGTCCTTGTATACGCCTCCCTGCATCGTCGTCGACGTCAATATGCAGATTCGCCAGTTTCGGGGCGACCTTACACCGTATATGACGCCTGCTTCGGGCGAGGCGAGCCTTAAGCTTTCCCGGATGACGCGCGAAGGCCTCATGCCCGACATTTACGTCGCCGTCGAGGAAGTCAAAAAGAAAAAAGAAAAAGTCGTAAAAAGAAATATCACGTTCAGGCATAATGAGACGATCTCGAGGGTTGACCTTTCAGTGCTGCCGCTCGTCGATCCTTCGACCGGAGAATCCTGCTTTTTTATCGTTTTTGAAACGCCCGTCGCAACAAACTCGGGCGACGGTTTTTCCCTGTCGCAAACCGACGATGTCGAAACCGAGATTTCGCGGCTCGGGAACGAATTGCAGGCGGTGAAGGAACACTTGCAGACGATCGTCGAGGAAAAAGACGAAGTCAATCAGGAAATGTGGGCCGCGAACGAGGAGATTCAGTCTACCAATGAGGAACTCCAGAGCGTTAACGAGGAGATGGAAGCCGCAAAAGAGGAACTGGAATCGAGCAATGAGGAACTGATCGCGCTGAACGAGGAGCTGCAGGCGAAGAATGCGCTGCTGAGCCAAAGCGAG
>Ga0302289_1000596_pt1 | contig 14511 bp, 15 predicted proteins | sample III_Fen_N1_2_FD_194552 | JGI IMG/M metagenome (GOLD analysis project Ga0302289, IMG submission 194552) | Peat permafrost microbial communities from Stordalen Mire near Abisko, Sweden - III_Fen_N1_2 | ecosystem: Environmental > Terrestrial > Soil > Wetlands > Permafrost | place: Sweden: Abisko... | reverse complement strand
CGCTTCGGCTTTCCCCCTGAAGCCTACTTCAACGCCGGGGTACAACTCATGAACCTGCCTCGCTGGCGGGCTGAGTCCCTGGGGCGTCGCTGCCTTGAGTCACTGCAGGATGAATCCGCTTGGCCGCGTTTTCAGGCGCTGGATCAGGACGCCCTCAACCTGCAGGTGAAGGGCGATTATCTGCGTCTCCCCATGCGGTATAACCACGGCCAGTATCACAAGGGTGAAGCTACGGTGCTAGGCTCTCCCATCCGTTTTTCCTCGGCAGGAAGCACGACAAAAATCATCCAGTTTCTTGGTCGCGTCAAACCGACCATGGCCTGTTACCAAGGTCCCGGACTGGCTGAATTCGAACGCTACCAAGCCGCGTCGGAGTGGCATGACGTCGCGCCCTTGCCCCCTGTGCTGGTGACCGATCTGACCGACTTGGCCGACAAACTTTGCACCGAGGGTCGCTGTGAGGATGCCGTAGCCCATTTGAAACAGGGGTTGTTCACCCTGGCTGACCGGATAGCAAAGGAATCAAGGGCGTGAATTCTGTTTTGCCAACCACCACCCTGGGCGTTCTTCCGCTGCGGGTCTACTACGAAGACACCGACGCGGGCGGCATTGTCTATTACGCCAATTACCTGCGTTTCATCGAGCGGGGCCGTACCGAGTTTTTGCGCAGCCTGGGTTACAGCCAGGAAAATATTGTCCGTGAAACAGGGCTGGCTTTTGCCGTGCGTTCTGTCAATGCCGAGTATTTATTACCCGCTAAGCTGGACGATGAACTTATCGTTACATCTCGCATCGAAAGCCTGGGCAAAGCTCAGGTAATGTTCGCCCAGCAAGTATTGCGTGGCGACACCTTGCTGCTGGAGGCAACGGTTCGGGTAGTCTGTCTCGATACGCGCAAGGGCAAAGCTGCTGCCATGCCCAAAGAAATTCACGAAAAATTCAAGACCATTTTTGAAGCATCCGCCAAGGTAAATCCATGAACCTGTCCCAGGACCTTTCCATCATCGATCTTTTCCTCCAGGCCAGCTTTGCCGTCAAGCTGGTAATGAGTCTGCTGCTGGGGGTGTCCGTCATGTCCTGGTACTGGATCTTCCGTAAGTGGTTTGCTATCGGTGCGGCCCGGGCTCGTACCGAACAGTTCGAACGGGACTTCTGGAGCGGTGGCGACCTCAACAACCTCTACCAGAGTGCCATCAATGACCGCCACAGCACCGGCGCCCTGGAACGCATCTTCGAATCCGGCTATCGCGAATTCACCAAACTCCGCGGCCAGAAGAGCCTGGACCCCGGCACCGTAGTGGACGGTATCCGCCGGGCCATGCGGGCGACCTATCAGCGGGAACTGGATGACCTGGAAGCCCACCTGTCCTTCCTGGCCTCGGTCGGTTCCGTATCGCCCTACGTCGGTCTGTTCGGTACTGTGTGGGGCATCATGCATGCCTTCCGCGGCTTGGCCAACGTGTCTTCCGCCACACTGTCGTCGGTGGCTCCCGGCATTGCCGAGGCCTTGGTCGCTACCGCCATCGGCCTCTTCGCCGCGATCCCTGCCGTGATTGCCTACAACCGTTTCGCCCATGACGTAGACCGCCTCGCCGTGCGTTTCGAGAGCTTCATGGAGGAGTTCTCCAACATCCTTCAGCGGCAGTTGAGGTAAGGCCATGGCCCGTCGTCAGCGTCGCTTGAAAAGCGATATCAACGTCGTCCCCTACATCGACGTAATGCTGGTGCTGCTGGTGATCTTCATGGTCACCGCGCCCATGATCCAGCCCAGCAGCGTGGACCTACCCACGGTGGGCAAAAGCAACACGCCGCCGGTGGCTCCCCTGGAAGTCATCATCCGCGCCGACCAGACCGTGGCCCTTCATGATCGATCCAAGACCGGAAGCACCGAAGTCACCCTTTCCCGCAGCGACCTGGCCGCTCGCCTCAAGGCGGCACAACAGGCTAACCCGCAGCAGGCGGTGCTGATCGCCGGCGACAAGAACGTCCGTTACGAAGCAGTACTGAGCGTCATGGATGAATTGCAGCGACAGCAGGTCGGCAAGATCGGGCTGCTGGTCCAACCCAGGGCAGGCAACGGCCAATGAGTGGTGTAAATCCGTCCATGGACATGCCCCTCGCGCCCCAAGAGGCGCCGGGCAAACGGGCGGCCCTGATCATGGCCGTGGTCGTTCATGCCGTATTACTGGGCTTCCTGATCTACGGCATCCGCTGGCAGACCCAGTCCCCAGAGGCCGAATCCATTGCCGTGGAACTGGTTCGGGCCGGGCCGGCGCCCAAAGCCGAACCGGCGCCTGAGCCTCAAGCGGAACCCACACCACCGCCCAAACCTGAACCCAAGGTGGTACCTAAGGTCGAGCCCAAACCCGAGCCCCGGGTCGAGCCGAAAGCCGCACCCAAGCCGGACATCGCCCTGAAGGAAAAAGAAAAAACCAAACCAGAACCGAAGCCCGAGCCGAAACCGGAGCCCAAAAAAGACAATCTTCTGGACAAGCTCAACAAGGAATTTGACCAGATCACCAACCGCAACAAGACCTCCAGCGTGACCTCGGCCTTGGACAAAGAACTTGCCCAAGCCAAAGCTGGACAAGCTGCCGCGGCCAATGCGAAGGCCATGGCCGACTACATTGGCCGTATTCGCGGCAAAATCAAGGGCAACTGGATACTTCCACCGGACGTCAAAGGTAATCCTGAAGCCATGTTTGATGTGACCCAGCTACCTAGCGGCGAAGTCCTCTCGGTCAAACTGCGTAAGTCCTCCGGCAACAGCGCCCTTGATGCCGCCATTGAGCGGGCCATTCTCAAATCCAGCCCCTTGCCCAAACCCGAACGGGGTGAAATGTTCAACCGCGAACTGGAACTGAAATTCCGCCCATTTGACGATTGAATAGCCTCAAAACCTGCGCCCGCTATAATTCCCGCCCATGAAATCCATTAAAAGTCTGCTTGCCGCCCTTCTCGTGGGCGTATCTGCCGGGGCCAGCGCCCAGCTTTCCATCGAAATCACCGGCGCCGGTGCCAATCGCATCCCCTTGGCCATTCCCGCCTTTGACGGGGAACGCATTGTTTCTACCGCCCTGGTATCCGTAGTTCGGTCCGATCTGGAACGTAGCGGCTTCTTCCGTATGGTGGATCCGGGCACCGCCCCCATCGGCGAAAGTGCCGCCGTGGCTTACGGAGACTGGCGCTCGAAGGGCACCGACGCCCTTGTCACCGGCAGTGTCCTGCCCTTGGGCGAAGGTCGTTATGACACCCGTTTCCGTCTTCACGATGTACCCAAGCAAGCACTGCTGACTACCGGCGGTTTTGCTCACACATCGACGCCTTACCAATTGCGCGCTACGGCTCACCGCATCGCCGACGTCATCTACGAAAAACTCACGGGTGACCGGGGCGTGTTCTCCACGCGCATCGCCTACGTGGTGAAGAGTACCGGCCGTTTCGAGCTACAGATTGCGGATGCCGACGGAGCCAATCCCCAGACGGCGCTGGCCTCTCGGGAGCCTATCATTTCCCCCACCTGGTCCCCCGATGGCGGCAAGCTGGCCTATGTGTCCTTTGAGTCGAAGAAGCCTGTGGTCTATGTGCATGACCTGGCCACGGGTCGTCGCCACGTAGCCGCTAACTTCAAGGGCTCCAACTCTGCTCCGGCCTGGGCCCCTGACGGCAAGCGCCTAGCCGTGGTGTTGACCAAGGATGGTGGTTCCCAGTTGTACACCCTCAACATTGATGGCAGCGGCCTGCAACGAATTGGCAGTTCCGGCGGCATCGATACCGAACCCCAGTTTTCCCCCGATGGCCAATGGATTTACTTCACCTCCGACCGGGGTGGCAGCCCCCAGATCTACCGCACAGCGGCCAATGGAGGCGAAACCCAACGGGTGACCTTTAACGGCAGCTACAACGTGACGGCCCGACTTTCCCCCGATGGCAAGAATATGGCCTACATCGCCCGGGACGGTGGCCGCTTCCAGGTTGCCCTGATGGACCTGGCAACCAAGCAGACCCAGATCCTGACTGATTCCGCCCGGGATGAGTCTCCCAGCTTTGCGCCCAATGGCCGCATGATCCTCTACGCCACCGAAGTTGGCGGTCGTGGCGTGTTGGCGGCGGTTTCCAGTGATGGCCGAGTCAAGCAGCGCCTATCCGTTCAGGCTGCAGATATTCGGGAACCAAGCTGGGGCCCCTTCATCAAATAACAAATGTCCTTTCACCCAACCACCCTATTCACCGCCCCGGAGATTGCCATGAGTTCCCCCCTGTCGTTCCGTTCCCTGTCTTCCATCCTGGTTCTTGCCGCTGTATTGGCCGCTTGTAGCAGCCAACCGCCAGCACCTGAACAACTGCCCTCAGGCGTGGAAAACCGCGACCCCAATGCCGTCGCCGGCCGGGTCGGTAACAGCGACGGTATCGACCCCTTGAGCATGGCAGCCCTCAAGGACCCTCGTAGCCCCTTGTCCAAGCGCGAAATCTTCTTTGACTACGACAGCTACGTGGTTCGTGACGAATATCGCCCCCTGGTCACCGCCCATGCAAAATTCCTGGCGGCCAATGCCAAGGTGAAAATGCTGGTGCAAGGCAATGCCGATGACCGCGGCAGCCGCGAATACAACCTGGCCCTGGGGCAGAAACGGGCTGAAGCCCTGAAGAAAGCCCTATTGCTGCTGGGCGGCCGGGAAGACCAGATCGAATCCGTCAGCCTGGGTGAAGAAAAGCCCCGTTGCGAAGACCAAACTGAGTCCTGCTGGGCCCAGAACCGTCGCGACGACATCCTCTACACTGGCGAGTTCTAAAGCATGAAACGTCTTCTTTCCGCTGCTCTGCTGCTGGTTTTCAGCCAAGCCCATGCTGGGTTGTTCGACGATGATGTCGCCCGGCAAAAGGCTGACACGCTCCAGGTTCAGGTCACAGGCCTGTCCCAGCGTGTCGAGGAAGCGGGACGCAACCAACTCGACTTTTCCAATCAGATTGAAAGCCTCAAAACTGAATTGGCCAAGTTGCGGGGCCAGCTCGATGAGCTGAGCTACAACCTGGATGCAGCCCAAAAGCGGCAAAAAGACTTTTATGTGGATCTGGACAACCGCTTGCGTCGTTTTGAGCAAGCGGTTGCCGGCAAGAGCGATACCACAGCGCAGGACGCTGGCAGCACAGACCAGCCCAAGCCTGCAGCCAATCCTGCCAACGAAGGCAAGGACTATGAAACCGCACTGGTTGCACTGAAAGGCTCTCGTTTCAAGGACGCCTTGGCTGGATTCACGGCTTTCATCAAGAACTACCCGGGCAGCGCCCAGCAACCCAGCGCGCACTTCTGGGCGGGTTATGTCTCTGCTCAATTGAAGGATTATGTCCACGCAGCCGAGCTTTACGGCAAAGTTGCGGCTAATTGGCCCAACGACCCCCGGGCTGCCGACGCGATGGCTGAGCAAGCCAGTGCTCTTGAGGCTGCCGGCGACAAGTCCGGTGCCCGCAAGGTTGTCGAAAGTCTTGCAGAAAAGTATCCGGGATCGGATGCTGCGAAACGTGCCCGCCCCAGTGGCAAAAAGAAATAAACTTCCAGGGCCGCAACAGCGGCCCTTTTCATTTGTACCTCCATGCCCTCAAACACTGCCCCCTTCGATGCCAAGTTGCGCATCAGCGAGATTTTTTATTCCCTTCAAGGGGAATCCACCCGGGTGGGCCTGCCGACCGTATTTGTCCGCCTGACGGGCTGCCCCTTACGCTGTAGCTGGTGCGATACCGCCCATGCCTTTACTGGCGGGGAAGCCAGCACCGTGGGCAAGGTACTGGAACAGGTTGCAGCATTTCAATGTCCCACAGTTTGCGTCACCGGCGGGGAACCGCTGGCCCAGAAAAACTGCCTGACCCTGCTGAGTGCCCTTTGTGATGCCGGTTATTCTGTTTCGCTGGAAACCAGCGGCTCCCTGGCCGTTGCCGATGTCGACCCCCGGGTTTCCCGTATCGTCGACCTGAAAGCGCCGGACTCCGGTGAATCGGATAAAAACCTGTGGTCCAATCTCGATCAGTTGTCGTCCAGAGATGAACTCAAGCTGGTTCTTGCCTCTGAAACCGATTACCAGTGGGCGGTAAAAGTATTGCAAGAACATCAGCCAGAGCGCCGCTGCACGGTCTTGTTTTCGCCGGTTCAGGGGACGTTGGCGCCTGCAGCCCTGGCGGCGTGGATTCTGCGGGACCGATTGCCGGTCCGCTTTCAACTCCAACTACACAAAATCCTCTGGGGCAATGAGCAAGGAAGATGAAATGAGTACGAACAAACCAGCCGTCGTGCTGCTGTCCGGCGGGCTCGACTCCGCCACGGTCGTGGCCATGGCTCGGGAACAGGGCTTCGATTGCTATTGCCTGTCAGTGGAATACGGCCAGCGCCATGTGGCAGAGCTGGAAGCCGCCCGCCGCGTGGCCGCAGCCCTCGGCGCAAAACAACATCGTATTTTGCACATGGACATGAACCAGTTCGGCGGATCGGCCCTGACCGACTCGAGCATCAACGTCCCTGTGGAAGGCGTGCAGCCCGGTATTCCCGTCACCTATGTACCCGCCCGCAATACCATCATGCTGTCCCTGGCCATGGCCTGGGCCGAGGTTCTGGATGCGGCGGATATTTTTGTTGGCGTCAATGCGGTGGACTATTCCGGCTACCCCGACTGCCGCCCTGAATTCATCAAGGCCTTCGAAACCATGGCCAATTTAGCGACCAAGGCAGCGGTGGAAGGACGCAAGCTCGTCATCCATGCGCCACTGATGGCCATGAGCAAAAGCGACATCATCCTTGCCGGCACTCGTCTCGGTGTGGATTATGGCCTCACCGTTTCCTGCTATCAGGCCGATGCACAGGGTCTGGCCTGCGGTGTCTGCGATTCCTGTCGCCTGCGCAAGGAAGGATTTTTTGCCGCCGGTGTGTCAGACCCCACCCCTTATCGCAATCAGTAATACCAAGCCCTTGCCGAGACGGCGTCCAGCCGCGAAAATCCAGGGTCTTGACTAGGGAGCGCTTTTGAAAAACCTGGGGATACGCCAGCGAGTACTGTTGATCGCCCTTGTGCCGATGACGGTGATCGCCTTTGCGCTGGTGGCCTATTTCACCCTGCTGCGTTATGGCGATGTGGAAAGCGCCCTGACCCACCGCGGCAGCACCATGGCGCGGCAACTGGCGCCGGCCTCGGTGTATGGCATGTTTTCCGGCAACGTCACAGAGTTGGGCCGACTGGCCCAGGCCGTCGCCAAGGAGGCGGATGTTTCCTCCGTCTCCTTTTTTGACCGTAGCGGTCTGTTGCTGGCTTCCGCAGGGGACCGTCGCAGTGCCGAAAATGCCTTCACGCTGCCGGATGGCTGGCAAGGTCAGAGTCCTGATGGGCAGACACTGTACTTCCACGTAAAGGTTGTTCAGACCGGCTTCGACTTCGACGATCCCTTCTACGAGAGCACGGATCCCCGTTCTCTTCGCACCCTAGAACTGGGCAGCCTCACAGTTGAAATCAGCCGTAAGCGAGTTGCGGCCCGCAAGATTGAAATTCTGGTCGTAAGTCTGCTTTCCGTGCTGGTCATGCTGCTGGCAACCTCACTGCTGGCACGGCGCTTGGGCCGGGACATTACCGATCCGGTTGTTGCGCTGGAGGAAGCTGTGCATCGCATTCGTGAAGGCATGCTGGCCACCCGGGTTCAACCTCATCCAGCCCGTACGCTGCGAGCACTGGAAGAAGGTATCAATGAAATGGCCGCGGCCTTGGAGGCCGCCAGCAACCGCTCCGCCGCCGCCCTTGCCAGTAGCGAAGCTGAGCTACGCAAGCAATACGACTTTGCCAGTGCGCTGCTTCAGGCCCAGTCCGATGCTGGTGTGGGCATGATGATCCTGCTGGATGGCCGGGTTGTATTCGCCAACGAAGCGGCGCTAACCATCCACGGTTATGGGCTGGACCAACTTATGGCACTGCCTGACACCTTGCTGCTGGTACCACCGTCCGAGCGCCCCCGACAACTTTCCCGGCGCCAGTTCCTGATGGAATCCAACTGGCCTGGTGAACGGACAGTTGTCCCTATCCTGACCCAGACCGGTGAGCTTCGCCATGTGGACATGGTGATGATGCCCCTTAAAAATGATGCCCGCTCACCGCGCTTGGTGGTCATTGAGATTGATGCGACCCAGCGCATTGTCGACCAGGCACGCATTGAAGCCACGAACATTGAACTGCAGGCCCAAAAAGAAGAGGCTGAACGGGCCAATATGGCCAAGTCCCGTTTTCTTGCAGCGGCCAGCCATGATTTGCGTCAGCCGCTGCACGCCTTGAATCTCTTCACGGCCGAACTCGAAAGCCGGGTCACAACTCCGGCACAGCGCAGACTCTCGCGCCAGATCGGTACGGCTGTCGGCTCCCTCGGGGAGCTGCTTTCCGCCTTGCTCGACGTCTCCCGTCTCGACATTTCCGAACTCAAACCCCAGCGGCAGCCGGTTGCCCTGATGCCCTTGCTGGAAGCCGCCGCACTGAATCATCAGCGTAGCGCCGATGCCAAGCACCTGCGCCTGACAATTGTGCCGACTCGCCTGTGGGTAGATTCCGACCCACGCTATCTGGCCCGCATCATCAGTAACTTGATCGGAAATGCTGTTCGTTACACCCCGAAGGGCCGAGTGCTGATTGGCGTTCGCTCCCAACAGGGAATGGTCCGTGTTGAAGTCTGGGATACCGGTATCGGCATCGCCCCCGAACACTTACCCAGTCTTTTCCAGGAGTTCTATCAGGTCCACAATCCGGAACGGGACGCCAACAAGGGGCTCGGCCTAGGATTGTCTATTGTTGAGCGACTTGCCCGTGCCCTTGACCACCCAGTCACCGTCCGCAGTACACCGGCCCGCGGTACTGTTTTTACCGTCACCTTGCCCAAGGTTGCGCCAGTTATCAGTGAAAGTGATCCTGAAGAATCCGGCGAGCTTGGCACCGGGGCACGCATTCTGTTGGCAGTCAACGACTACCCAACCTGCACGAGTCTGGCATCCTTGCTAAGGGGCTGGGGGTATCGGGTGTCGGAAGTAATGAACGAAGAAAGCTTCATGAGTACACTTCATGCGGAAGCCCCTGATCTGATCGTTTGCGATGAAAGCTTGTCCGAGGGGCTGGCCGCCCATCATCAAGTCAGCAGCTCCGCCATCTATCCAGTGGTGATCCTGGGTGCGGCATCCGGCAACCTGAGTAGCAGCGAACTCCGAATTGCCGGACAGTTGAGCAAACCGTTGAAACCAGCCCGGCTGCGAGCCTTGCTGCGGGCCATTCTTGAAAACTAAAAAGCTGAACGCTGCTGACTAAATCCGCTGCCGACTCTTGTTTACTGCCAACAGGGCCTGGGAGCGATTGGTAACGCTCAGGGCCTTGAAGATAGCGGAAACGTGAATTTTTACCGTACCTTCCGTCACCCCAAGCAGTTCGGCAATCTGGCGATTGGTCTTACCTTCCGTCAGAAGATCGAGAACCCGGGCTTGCCCCGGCGTTAGACCAAAACGTTCAGCGACACTACGGCCACGGCTTTTGCTGACAGCACCTTCCTGGTATTTGGGCGGCAGGTAAATTTCACCGGCTAATACCAAGCGCAGGGCGTCCAGCATGGACTCACTGGTACTGGCCTTGGGTACAAATCCCGAAGCGCCACCTTTGAGAGCACGCTTAACCGTTTCAGGATCATCCAGTGCCGAAAGAATAACGACCGGTACATCCGGAAACCGTTTGCGCAAAACGCTGAGAAAGGACATCCCCGTCAACCCCGGGAGCATGATGTCCAGCACCATCAGATCAATATCCGGGTGCTGCTCAAGGATACGAAGTGCGGCATCGGCATCTTCTGCCCCCATGGTTTGCACTTCTTTTTCGATGCCCCTGAGAGTTTGCAGCAGGCCTTCGCGAACCAGCGCATGATCTTCAACCACCAACAACTTGAGCACGCTAAGCTACCCCCAGGATGAATGACAAATGACAGTTTTTACAGCCGCGTAGTCTAACGCCATTCCTTGTACGATGAAAGAAAGTCAGTGCCACCAATTACGGGTACCATGGGCATTCACAAGGAGGTGTCATCATGAGCGGAGCCAATCCCTTTCAGTCTTCTAGCGATCCTCAGGATTTCATCAAACAATTCTGGGGTGGCCTCAATATACCGATTCCAGGCATGGTGACCCCTACGTTGGATACCAATGAGTTGGAAAAACGCATTACTGACTTAAAAGCGGTCGAAGGCTGGCTCAAGATGAACCTCAACATGCTGCAAATGAGCATTCAGGGGCTTGAGATGCAGAAGATGACCTTGTCGGCAATGCAGGCCATGAGCCAATCATCGGCGGATGGTGCGAGCAATCCGTTTGCCAGTGCCGCGTTGAATCCGGCTCTCTGGCCCTGGAACTTCATGACGGGTAATCCCGCAGATGCTGCATCCCCAAGTGAGGCGACCAAACCAACGGCTGAAACATCTGATACGCCCCCCTCAGCAGAGAGCAAGAAGTCGCGCTAAAACGACAGCTTATTGCTTGGAGAGGAAAGACTGGGCATCCTCAAGCAGATTGATCAGGTCTTCCTCATCCAAGCCAAAATGGCGGCAAATCGGGGCTTCAAACTTTTCCCACTCGACGTCAACACTGACTCGCATCGAGTTGTGATGTACATGTTCGGCCAGATGACCAATCCCGATGAGGTTTAGCGCTCCGGTACTGATACTGGGGCCGGATTCGTAAACACCCATTTCGTGGTGAAGCAGAATTGCTTGGCTCAGGTCGTCGGACAGATACCAAGATCGGGCAAGAAAGTAACCCATGGCCGCATGATGAGTGCCAAGGGTTTCATCCTCAACAGCAGTAAAACCTCTATTTACGGATTGATTCGCGCTGGCCAGCACCGTTTTGTATTCAGGGAATCGCTGCATCAGCATGGGAATTCCGCAATCATGAAAAAGGCCGAAGGTATATGCCTCGTCTTTAGCGATCCCGCGCAAGCGGCTGGCAAGGTACGCCGCTACTGACGCAACTTTCTCTGCGGTATCCCAAAACCGGTCCATGGCAGGACCACTGTTGCCGCCCACATGACGCAGCACAAGGCCCGTCGCCATTGACGACACATTCTTCATTCCGAGCAGGTCAACAGCAGAGGCAATGCTTGATACTTTCTGCCGGAGGCCAAAGGCGGGGGAATTGACCGCCTTAAGCATTGCACCCGACAAGCCAACATCTGCCATGATTGCCTTGGCAACGCGCTTCAGATTGGGTTGGTCACTTTCTTTTTCTTCAATCAGGATATTGATGACTTCGGGGCGCGGTGGAATGCTCAGCGCCAGATGCTTTGCTGGATCAATCACAATTTCACCCATCGTTCCCATGTCCAGCCCCTGCTCATCAATTGATGGATCATCATAGGCAGGCTGCGGCTTTCTGTAAATTAAACGAAAGTTATAGAGCCCCTTCGTTGTCGCACCTATCTGATTATTTATTGATCTTGACCGGCCGTTTCCAGTTACTGATAGACAACTGCTTGGCTCTGGAAACTGTGAGCTGATCCGGTGGCGCATCTTTTGTCAGGGTCGTCCCCGCCCCCAGAGTGGCGCCACGACCCACGGTCACTGGAGCAACAAGTTGGGTATCCGATCCGATGAATGCATCGTCTTCGATAATCGTTCGGGATTTGTTTACACCGTCGTAATTGCATGTGATGGTCCCGGCACCCACGTTGACCCGTTGTCCAATGGTGGCATCGCCCAAATAAGCCAAGTGATTAGCCTTCGAATGGGCCGCGATACTGCTGTTCTTCACTTCAACAAAATTACCGATATGTACGCCCTCACCAAGGACAGTCCCTGGCCGCAAGCGGGCATAGGGGCCGATAACACTTTTGCCACCAATTGCAGCATCATCAAGATGGCTAAAGGCCTGGATACGTACCCCATGCCCGACAGTGACATTCTTGAGTACGCAATTAGGACCGACGGTGACCCCGTTCCCCAATATGACGCTTCCCTCAAACACACAGTTCACATCGATACTGACATCAACTCCGCACTGGAGCTTTCCACGTACATCGATGCGGGCCGGGTCCGCAAGAAGAACGCCATCCTCCAGCAATTGTTGGGCAATGTTGGTTTGATGAATGCGTTCCAGTGCTGCCAGTTGTACCTTGCTATTGACACCTTCAACCTCCCATCCATGGTCGGGATGGAATGCTTTGACGGCGATTCTGTCCGCTGCCGCCATGGCAGTGGTATCCGTCAAGTAATACTCGCCTTGGGCGTTTCGATTGCCCAGCTGCGGCAACCAGCGTAGCAATGCTGTTGTTGGTGCCACGATGACGCCGGTGTTGACCTCCCGGATGGAGCGCTCGGCATCGTCTGCATCCTTTTCCTCAACTATGCGGACAATCTTTCCATGCAAGCGGACAATTCTTCCATAGCCCTTGGGGTTGTCCATGAGTACGGTCAGCAGCGCCAGATCGGCAGCGCCGGCTGTGGCAATCAAACCACGCAGGGTTTCCGCGCGAATAAGCGGGACATCACCGTAGAGAACGAGGGTTGGCAATGACGCATCAAGATGGGGTAAGGCTTGCAATACGGCATGACCCGTCCCCAACTGTGGCTCCTGCTTTGCCCAGCTCAAATCCTCTGCAGCCAGAGTTTCTGGGACCAGTTCTCCACCGTGGCCATACACCACGCAGATGCGTGCTGCGCCAAGCTCACGCGCGGTGTCTATGACATGTGCCAGCATGGCCTTGCCTGCCAGGGGATGCAAAACCTTGGGCAGATCGGATCGCATGCGTGTGCCTTTACCGGCAGCAAGAATGACGACGTTGATTGGGGTCTGGGCGGTCATAGGCGTTGAAATAAAAAAGGCGTGGCGGGATTTTATTCCCGCCACGCCTTTACTTGAGCTACCGATGTCGAATTAACGCGGCAGGTTCGTGGAACCCATCAGGAATTCATCGACAGCACGGGCGGCCTGACGGCCTTCACGAATAGCCCAGACCACCAAGGACTGGCCGCGGCGCATGTCGCCAGCCGCAAATACTTTTGGCACATTGGTAGCGTAGGCCTTGGCACCGGAGGCCTCTGTATCAGCCTTGATATTGCCACGGCCGTCCTTTTCAACGCCAAATGCGTCGAGTACGCCAGCCACGGGGCCGAGGAAACCCATGGCGAGAAAAACGAAGTCAGCCTTGATCTCGAATTCTGAACCGGGCACTTCGTTCATCTTGCCGTCTTTCCATTCAAGGCGAACCGCTTTAACTGCCTTGAGTTTGCCGTTCTCGCCAATGAATTCCTTGGTGCCGATGGACCAGTCGCGATCGCAGCCTTCATCATGGGAAGAAGAGGTGCGCATCTTGAGGGGCCAGTAGGGCCAAGTCACCGCACCGTTTTCCTGCTCGGGAGGACGGGGCATCAATTCGATCTGGGTAATGCTGGCGGCGCCGTGGCGATTGGAAGTACCGACGCAATCGGAACCGGTGTCACCACCGCCAATGACCAGCACGTGCTTGCCCTTGACGTTGATCGGGTTCTTCTTGCTGCCGTGGACTTCCTTGTTCTGGGGAATCAGGAACTCCAGAGCGAAGTGCACACCGGCCAACTCACGGCCAGGAATGGGCAGATCACGGGGAGCTTCGGCACCACCGGAAAGCACCACTGCATCGAACTGCTTTTTCAGCTGATCGGGGGTAACGGTCTTCTTAGCATCATTGACGATGCCCTTGGGCAGCTTGGCGTTGGTGACCATTGTGTTGGTCACGAAGGTCACACCTTCCGCCTTCATCTGGGCCATACGCCAGTCGATCAGGCGCTTGTCCAGCTTGAAGTCGGGAATGCCGTAACGAAGCAGACCGCCGACCCGGTCATTTTTTTCATACACAGTCACATCGTGACCGGCTCGGGCCAATTGTTGCGCGGCAGCCAAACCAGCGGGGCCGGAACCGACAACGGCAACCTTCTTGCCTGTCTTCACCGCTGCAGGCTGGGGCAGAACCCAACCGTTCTCACCGGCCTTATCGATGATGGTTCGTTCAATGGACTTAATGCCCACAGGCGTCTGAGGAATGTTCAGGGTGCAGGCCGCCTCGCAGGGAGCAGGGCAAATGCGGCTCGTGAACTCGGGAAAGTTATTGGTGGAGTGCAGCACCTTGATGGCATCCTGCCAGTTACCCTTGTAAACCAGATCATTCCAGTCGGGGATGATGTTGTTTACCGGGCAGCCGTTATTACAGAAAGGGATGCCGCAATCCATACAGCGCGCGCCCTGCACCTTGGCTTGCTCATCGCTGAGGTGATGAACAAACTCCTGGTAGCCCTTGAGACGAGTCTCGACGGGCTCGTAGGTTTCAGACTGACGTTGGAACTCTAGAAATCCGGTGGGCTTGCCCATTTATGCGGCCTCCAGTTGCTGCTGTTCCGCTTGATCCTTGAGCACGCGGCGGTACTCATGGGGGAACACTTTGACGAATTTGCCACGGTAGTTGTCCCAGTCAGCCAGAATGGCTTTGGCACGTT
>Ga0302289_1000592_pt1 | contig 14531 bp, 11 predicted proteins | sample III_Fen_N1_2_FD_194552 | JGI IMG/M metagenome (GOLD analysis project Ga0302289, IMG submission 194552) | Peat permafrost microbial communities from Stordalen Mire near Abisko, Sweden - III_Fen_N1_2 | ecosystem: Environmental > Terrestrial > Soil > Wetlands > Permafrost | place: Sweden: Abisko... | reverse complement strand
TGATCAATAAAATTGCCGCTCCGATCAGGATTGCCCCAATCGCGCCCAGAGGAAACGTCAGAACCGCAATGGTGTAAGACGAGGCCACGCCTTTCCCGCCGCGAAAACCAAGGAACATCGGCCAGCAATGCCCGATCACGACGAAGAATCCTGCGATATATCCGCCGATCTGCCCACAAAGAAACTGCCCCGCGAGTACGCCCAAAAGAGCCTTCATCGAATCTCCGGCAAACGTGATCGCACCCGGACCGTAACCGTAAACGCGTACCATATTGGTGCTTCCTGCGTTGCCGCTGCCGTGGTTACGCACGTCGTCATGATAATATGCGCGGCTGACGATGACTGCGGTCTGAATGTTGCCCAACAGGTAGCCGATGATGATGCTCGCAAGGATTGCCCAAATCTGTAATGTGAAAATGCCGGTGAAAAACGTCATTGTTCGGACCCCTTCTTAATGTTACAGAAGAAAATCCGCTTTGGAGTTCCTTCAAAATCAATCATTCTCTCTTATTTTCGGATGAAATCACCCGAAATATGCGTCGTGTTTTGAGTATTATGCCTGCTCGGATTCCTTCTTTTTGCTGCGGAAGATAATCCGAATCGGGGTTCCTTCGAAACCAAAGGATTTCCGGAAGAAATTATCTAAGTATCTCTCATACGAAAAATGTACGATCTCCGAATCGTTGACGAAGATAATGAACGTAGGCGGCTGTACGGATACCTGCGTGGAATAGTAAATTTTCAGCTGCTTGCCCTTGTCGCTCGGCGGATCATTCATCATAACCGCTTCGCTGACGACGTCGTTGAGCTGACCGGTCGGGATGCGGCGGCGTGCCTGATCAAAGGATTTGTTCACCATCTCCAATACTTTATTCACGCGCTGACCGCTCTTTGCGGAGATAAACAGCATCGGCACATAGCTCATAAACGAAAGGTCTTCTGTAAGGCTCTTTTGAAACGCGACCATCGTATGGGTGTCTTTTTCGATCAGATCCCATTTGTTGACGATTAGTACGCTTGCTTTGCCTTCTTCATGCGCATAGCCCGCGATGCGAACATCCTGATCACTCAGCCCCTCGGTTGCGTCGCAAACGATGAGCACCACATCCGCGCGGCGAATAGCAGAGAGCGAACGAATGACGCTGTATCGCTCGATGGTTTCGTCCTCGACGCTGCGTTTTCTGCGGATGCCGGCGGTGTCCACAATCGTGTATTCGCGACCGTTGCGTTCAAAGTTGGAGTCGATGGAATCCCGAGTCGTGCCGGGGATTTCACTCACGATGGTACGCTCTTCGCCGAGCAGCGCATTGACAAGGCTCGATTTTCCGACGTTTGGCTTGCCGACCACAGCGATATTCACGCGCTCGGTTTCCGTTTGCTCAATGTCCTTCGGAAAGTCTTTTACAATCGCGTCCAAAAGATCGCCCAATCCAAGCCCCTGCGCGGAGGAAATGGTATAAGGATCGCCAAGCCCCAGCGCGTAGAACTCATACATCGATTCTTCGAACTTCGGCGCGTCAACTTTATTGACCGCGAGTACGATAGGCTTTTTCGAGCGGCGCAATAGTTCGGCAACGTCCATATCTTCGCTGGTCATGCCTTCTCTGCCGTCTACTAGAAATACGATCACGTCCGCCGTTTCGATGGCAAGCTCCGCCTGCCGCCGCATTTGCGAAGCGATGATGTCTTCATTTGCGGGCTCGATACCGCCGGTGTCAATCAGCGTAAATGAATAGTTGAGCCACTCCGCGTCCTGATAGATGCGGTCTCTCGTGACGCCCGGGGTGTCTTCTACAATTGCGACACGCCGACCGATCAGGCGGTTAAAGAGCGTCGATTTGCCGACGTTCGGGCGGCCGACAATCGCTACCAAAGGTTTTTTCATGTTCTCTCCTGCTGTCGCTTATTGCGACATGTTCTCTATCGATGATACCGCGCGGTCAATAACCGACTCGGTGTTGGTCTATTCTGAAAATATGAGTTCAACGAGGTCTTCTCCTGTTGCGATCGGAATGATACGCGTGTTCAGTGTCGTCTCCGCCTTAACTTTGCTCATGCCGTCGAGAAACAACTCCTCGTCTGCCTTGAGCATCGCCCGTGGGATCAATAGTGCACGCCCGAAATCCTCGCCTTTGAGTTGGTCTACGAGGTCTCCGCCGGTGATCAGGCCGCCGACGGTGACGCTCTCGCCGAAGTATCGGTTTTGGATCGCGCGGGTGTCAATCGTGATTCCATACGGCAAAAGCTGCTTGTACGATTCCTGAAAGAACGCATGCGCGGAAGTGCCACCCGCCATTAAAAATCGCTTTGGCTGTTTCAGCGGCTTTCGTTCTTCCAGCGCTTCGAGCATTTCGCCTTCAAACAAGCGAAGTAACCCAACGCCGTTTTCGATCTGTGGGAATCCTTCATAGTCGTCAAAGGCGGGCAGTGTTCTGCCGCAGAGCGTATACCACTCGTCCGCTAAAAATACAAACCGTGTCCCATGCTGGTGTAAAATTTCGTTTTGTCGCGCCTCGATTTCGTCTATGATCGCGTTTGCTTCTTCGCGCGTATACGTCCGTAGCGGATAGAGTCCGTTTCGATACCGTGTTAATCCCACAGGTACCACCGCGAGCGATTGCGCCTGCGGGTAGAGCGCAAGCATGTCGTTGATAGATCGGCGCAGCACTTCCCCGTCGTTTAGTTCCGGACAAAGCACGATTTGAAGGTGAAACTGCAATCCTGCTTCCGCGAGACGCTTGAGTTGCGGCACGATATCACCGGCATGTGGGTTCTTCATCATCGCGCGGCGCACTTCAGGATCACTCGCGTGCAGCGACACATACAGCGGGCTGACTTTGCGACGGATGATACGGTCTAACTCGCGCTCGTCTAGGTTTGTCAACGTCACATAGTTGCCCATCACAAACGACATGCGCCAGTCGTCATCTTTCACGTGCAGGCTGCTTCTACCGCCTTTGGGCATTTGATCGATAAAGCAAAACACGCAGTGATTCTTGCAGGTGCGCATTTGATCCATCAAACTAGTTGCAAACGATAACCCCAGCGGTTCGTAATCGTCTTTTTCGAGTTCGATGATCTCTTGCTCGCCGTTTGATTTTGAAATTTCCAAAGTTACCAGTTCGCTTGCGGTCAAATCTTCGTAGTCTACGAGGTCTATTACCGGCTCGCCATTGATAGAAATCAGCACATCGCCTTTTTGTAAGCCAGCGCGCTCCGCCGGAGACCCGGGGAGCACATCGCTGATGATCTGCTGCTTTCTATGCATATTTTCCATAATTGCATTATACCATCGATCCGGCAAAAAGCCAAATTGCCGCGTGATTCACGCCCTATCGCCGCATGTTCTGAAAAAACAATCTGCATTGGATTCAATCTCAGCATTTAACGCAACTGTCAAATATTACCCGATTATTCCAGTAAAATCAATTAAAATCATCGATAACGCTGATATAATAATGAAAGAATATAAACTTTTCATAAACGGGAGCTTCAACATGGATCAGCACATTCTCTCCTTCCTCCTTCGCGCAAAAAAGAACACCTATGCCGCACATGGAGCGGAGGCACCCTCTTCCCGCCCGAATTCACACGATCTGCAATACTCCGAGGGTGACCTGCTCTATATCGACTCGTATCTTGGCGGGCTTCAATTCGCGGGCGAGGAGGCGGTTTGGGACGGCGACGTACCTCTCTGGACGATGAACTATTGCGGACGTGTTGTCGCGGATGGGTTCAACGGAGATTTTCTGAAACGTGCATTATTACTCGTGCCGGATGATGCGCCTTATCGCGGGCCGGAATTGTATGTGGAGCAGGACATGGAATACCGCTGCCATGCAAAAGGCGATGCAACATGGTATCAGGGGTATGAGGAGATTACGGTTGGCGGCAAGCGTGTGTATGAATGCTTTTACCACGGCGGCGTGATTTTATAATTGCGATTTAGATTATAACAATGCAAGGCATGCATAAATTACGGATCAGCACTCATAAAATATACTATGTAAAATGTAGTTCATACGGCGTTGTTTAATTGACGCTCATCTGTATATTTGATATCATTAAATCGATAACACATCACTGATTTATCAAATTAAGCAAGATTTAGAAACACGGCAAATCGAAAGCGAGGACAATTCATGTTAAAAAAAGATGCTTTTGTACAACAATTGATCGACAGTTACGGCAACTGGGTCTGCGCGCCGGATAATCTCAACTGCGCGGGTGGCTCGGCACGCATGACGCACGATCTCTACCCCTATGAGAAACTATTTTCGCCGATTCGCGTAAACAGCTTGACCATCAAAAACCGTCTCGTCATGGCACCGATGGGCAACATCGACATGGCGGAAGAGACAGGCCGTCCCAATGCGAAAATGCTGCAATATTTCTTTGCGCGCGCAAAGGGCGGCGTGGGCCTCATCACGACGGGGCTCATTCCGATCAGCCACGGCATCGATCATTCCATCACCGAGCTGGGCGGGCTTTCCTATTTCCCGCGCATCGACCGCAGCCGTACGGTGTTCTCCGGCTGGCGCGACCTTGCGCAGGGCTGCCACAACTACGGCGCGCGCATCTTTGTTCAGCTGACTCCCGGTCTTGGGCGCGTGGGCAATCCGCAGTGTCTGATTACGCAAATGAAGTTCCCCGTCTCTGCCTCATTCAACCCGAATTTCTATATCCCCGAAATCCCCTGCTTGCCGCTGACTGGCGGGCAGCTGCACAAGATCATTAAAAACGCAGGTCAGGCGACGGCGGACGCAAAGGCCGCAGGGCTTGACGGCGTGTATCTGCACGGACACGAAGGCTATCTGCTTGAGCAGTTGACCAACCCTGCCTTCAACCGCCGTAAGATCGGAAAATATGCCGACTGGCAGCGTTTCGGCATCGACACCGTCAAAGAAATGCGCCGCCGCGGCGGAGCGAAATACCCAATTATGTACCGCATCGATCTCTCCCTCGCGCTCAACGAAACCTATGGCGAAGAGGGCATGCAGGTCAGCGCGCTCAAGAAGTTTAAAAACGGGCGCTCCGTGGAACAAACACTCGACTACATGGTCAACCTCGTCAAAGCGGGCGTGGACATGTTTGACGTTGACCTCGGCTGTTACGATAACTGGTGGTTGCCGCATCCTCCGGCAGGCATGCCCGCGGGATGCTTCCTCGAGGTGAGCAAGCTCGTCAAAGAGCGCTTTGAGTCGCTTAAAATTCTGAGTAACGCCGGCGTTCCCGTCCCCGTCGTCGGTGTCGGCAAGCTGGGTTACCCTGACCTCGCGGAAAAAGCCTTGCGTGACGGCATGTGCGACATGGTCATGCTCGGCCGCCCGCTACTTGCCGATCCCGAATGGCCGAACAAGGCATACTCGGGCAAGGTCAGCGAGATCCGCCCGTGCATCGGCTGTCAGGAAGGCTGCATCAATGAGTTTGTAGACGGAGGACACCCGCAATGTGCGGTCAACCCCCGCGCCGGCTTTGAAGATGTCATGCCAGAAGCGATCACGCCCGCTGAGGTGAAAAAGAAGATCGCTGTCGTTGGCGCTGGCCCCGCGGGCGTGCTGTTTGCTACAATGGCTGCGCGGCGCGGACACAAGGTAGACCTTTACGAAAAGACAAGCAAAATCGGCGGCAAGATCGTGCCCGGCAGCGTACCGCGCATTAAATATGACATCCAGAACTATCTGCTTTATCTGGAAGACGAACTCAAAGCCGCGCAGAAGGCATATGACCTTACGGTGCATATGAATACAGAGGTCACGACGCTGCAGCTCAAGGCAAAGAACTATGACGTAGTGATCTACGCCATCGGAACACGGAGCGGCACACCGAAGATTCCCGGACTGGAGAAGATCAAGCACGTAGAAGCCACCGACCTATTGGTAGATGATACTTTACTTGGCGATGCGAAGAATATCGTGATCGTCGGCGGCGGCGTGGTCGGTTGCGAAACCGCCTATTGGCTCGCGTATGAAAAGGATGACCGCAAGGTGAAGGTCGTCGAGATGCTTCCCTATTTTATGAAGGGAACCTGCACGGCAAACCGCGGGCACATCATCCATTACCTCAAGGATCAGGGCGTTGAGTTGCTCAACAGCGCGATGGTGAAGGAATTCGACGAAAAACACGTTGTAATCGAACAAAATACACATAAGAGCGTTCCAAATCCTTACAACACCTGGCAGCCGATTCTGCCGGAGAATGTCGAAAACCCGCTTGCGCCCAAGCTCGGCAACGTGCCTAAGCGCATCTCGCTGGATTGCGACCTCGTCGTACTCGCCATGGGCGGCAGACCGGACGACGCGGCATATCTCGAAGGGCAAAAGGAACTGGTTGCGCCGGAGGTACACAACATCGGCGACAGCTTTACCGCAGGTCGCGTGCTGGAAGCCTGCCGCGCCGCCTACGCGCTCTCTACGCGGATTTAACGGAGGAAATACAATGGCTATGATACTCTCGCCTGATCAACAGGCGATGCTTAACGGCGAAAAAGGCGATGTCATGGCGAAAGTCATGAAAACGCTCGTGCTTTACGGTGAAACCTTTGGCGCGGAGAAGATGGTACCCGTCACGGGCGGCTGCGGGCATCTGGTCACGAGCTTCGGTCTTTCCGTGATGAAGCCCGTCTATGCGCTGATGGATCAACTCATCGACAGCGGTGTGCTTTCGGGTCAAAAATTCACCGCTGATCCACGCCCGCTGGATAAGAACGTTCCAAAAAGCATGTTGCAGGATCTGTTTTTTCACGTGATGTATTCCAAGCAGGCGGACTATGAAAAGCAGCTGCAAACACTCGGTTTGCTTAGCGAGGACTCATTCACCTGCGCGTGCTATCTCGATCAGGTTGGCAACAAGCCAAAGGAAGGCGACGTGCTCAGCTGGGCGGAGAGCAGCGCGGTGGTCTACGCAAACAGTGTGCTTGGCGCGCGCAGCAACCGCAACAGCGGCATCCTCGAGCTCTTCGGCAGCATCGCGGGCTGTGTCCCCTACTTTGGTCTGCTGACCGACGCGGGACGCAAGGCGACCTGGATCGTCGAAGTCAAGACGACGAAGAAGCCGAAAGCGCAGATCCTCGGAAGCGCGATCGGCATGAAGGTCATGGAAGAAGTTCCGTTCGTTCGGGGTTTGTCCGATTTCATCGGCACAGAGCTCAACGATGACGCAACCGCCTACCTCAAGGATTTCGGCGCGGCAACCGCCAGCAATGGCGCGGTGGGGCTCTATCACATTGAGCACCTCACGCCGGAAGCAAAAGAGCTGGGAGAATCGCTCATCGCGACAAATGCGAAGACGTATGTCATCGACGATGCAGAGCTGGAACGCGTGAAAAGCAGCTACCCGGTCATGTGGAAAAATCCGGACGCTGAACCGAAGCTTTGTTTCGTCGGCTGCCCGCATCTTTCGCTCAAGCAATTGCATGACTGGACAACGGCGCTTTCCGATGCGCTAGTGAAGTCAGGGCGCACGAAGGTCGCTGTGCCGACGGTGTTCACCTCGCCCGTTACCGTGCAACGCGAGTTTGAGAAGACGGCGGACTATCAAAAGCTCACCGGCATGGGAGTTATTCTATCGTACATCTGCCCACTGATGTACATGAATAACCCGCTCTGCGGCAAGATGCCCGTGGTGACCAACAGCAACAAACTGCGTACCTACACCACCGCGCGCTATCACACCGATGCGGAGATTCTCAATATCCTCTCGAAAGGGGGCAACTGATATGTCGAAAACATTTCAGGGTCGCGTTGTCGTTCCCGGCAGTGCAACGGCGCAGGCACTCGTTTCAAAACAGGGCTTTAACACGCTGGCAAGCTTTCAAAAAGCACTGATGTTCAAGGACAAGAACGCGAAGTGTTCTGACCAGAACAATCCGGAGCTCTACGAAAAACCGATGCACGGAGCGGCGCTTTGTCTGCCGCAGACAATCGGCTCCACCACGGGCGGAATGGTGCTCTTCTGCGCCGCCGCGCTTGGTCAACAGCCTGCCTGCCTGCTCTTTAGCAAACCCATCGACTCTCTTGCCGCAGCGGGCGCTATCCTCGCGGATGTCTGGACGGATGTTTCCATGCCGGTTGTCGACAATCTCGGTGAGGAGTTCCTCTCTTATGTGACCACGGGTGTCAGCGTCGAGGTCAAAGCGGACGGCACAGTTATCGTCGGCTAAATCGATCGAGCAAAGCAAAAGGGAGCGGGAAACCGCTCCTTTGTCACGTTGTCCTGAATGTAATCATCCAACGATAGAATGAAAAGCAGTTTTTCTCAAACGAGGTCGCTCCATACGGCTTTTGTTCGCGAGACTACAAATGTAGCGATCCCAAACACAATTGAAATGGTTGATTCAAAACGAGTGAGTATGTATAATAAAATACGTGTTTTAACGGTGCGAAAGTAATCATTACGGTAAAGGACAACCATGTACGAAAAATACTCGGGTTTACCCGATACAACCAAATCTACACACAAAAACGGTAGCCGCCCGGCTGACCGCGCTGACAGCCGTCCCGCAAGAGCCGCGAACGGTCAAATGGAGTATTACCAAGCGCCGAACCGTAGCGCTTCGCAATCAACCGCTAAACGCGCAAATGCGCGCAAAGCCAAGGAACGCAAGCGCAAGATGATGCTCGGTGGAATGAGCCTCGCGTTTCTTGCGCTCATCGTTGTCGCCGTGCTTATATTGGTTAAAAGCTGCTCCGAACCCGCTAAGGTCGATCTGGCAACCGGAACCTTCCACATCGGCGTCGCCATCAACGGCATGGACGTTTCCGGCAAGACCATAGACGAAGTGCGCCCGCAGTTGGAAGCCAACGAAACCACGTTCCTTGAGCGCATCGCAATCACGCTCTCCAGTGCGGAATTGAACGCGGTCATCACCGGCGCGGACATGAACGCCACCACGAACCTCAACGAAGTCATTGAGCAGGCGCTCGCCGGTGGCGCGAACCAGAGCTACTCCACCACGGTCAGTATCGACGAAGCGGCGCTTTCCAACCGCATCGACGCGATCAACCAAACCTCCAGCAAGCCGCCTGTGGACGCAACCGTGACCATGGACTTCTCCAGCAGCGGCAAACCCGCACCGCAATATATCGATGGTACACCGGGCTTCGGTCTGGATGTCGCCTCTACCATAGAGTTGGTCAAGCAGGCGATCGCTGCGGGTCAATATCAAACCACGCTAGCACCCACGCTCACGAATATTGAACCTTCCATCACGCTTGCTGAAGTGCAGGCAAACTTCTCGCCAATCGGCAAATTTACCACGACGTATGCCTTCAAGGGTACGGCGGAGGATACGCAGGAACAACGTGAACTCATTCCCAATCGCGCGTTCAACGTGGAAAAATCTGCTGACGCGATCAATGCGCAAGTCATCAAGCCCGGCGAGACGTGGAGCTATAATGACGTTGTCGGTGATCGCACGGAGGCAAACGGCTGGAAGTTAGCCAACGGAATCTTTGGCGGCGACACGGTCAATAAGCAATATGGCGGTGGTGTTTGCCAAACAAGCACAACTTTATATAACGCGCTCCTGCAAGCGTACCCGAATATCGAAATTGTTGATCGATCGCACCACTCATTCCCATCCACTTATGTCGAGATCGGGCTTGACGCAACGGTCGATACCAATCACATCGATTTTAAGTTTAAGAATATTTCGGAACACCCGCTCTATATCTACGCCTATTGCACCGAAAACAAGATGTACAGGAGCCGCAAGCGGGATCTGACGGTAGTGATTTACGGGCAGGCATTGCCGGAAGGGCACGAATATAAGACCCGCTCGGTTGTTGTTTCCGAAGAGTCGGCGGGACCGGATGAGATCACCGAAACGAAAAAACTATTCATCGGAGAAGAGACTATTCTTGCTCCGGCACGTTCTAAAATCACGGTGGATGTCTTCATCGACCACTATGTTAACGGCGAAAAAGTGGAAGAGATCTATCGTCAGCCCGGTCCGGATGTTTACCCCGGCAACCCGCTGAGAAAGCAGGTTGGCATCATGCCCACTCCCTCACCGATACCATCGCCGACACCAGTGGCAACGCCGACACCTACGGCTTGACCAGTAAACGTTTCGGTTTGCAAGACTTTAAGGCAATAAAGAGAGTACGAATTTCTCCGTGCTCTCTTTTGTTTGTTATGGTGTTTGTTCTGATTCTTGTCGATTAAACTAGTCGTTTTCTAGCGGAAATGTGATGCTCCAATTTCCATCCACACGCGTTTTGGCGGAGTAGAAATCGCCATAAAGCGTGTACTTCGCTAACCTATCTTGCGATATATCAAAAACATAATCAATATAATCCGCCCGCCTATCCATATCTGGATCGCCTGTGTTGTACCCGCTGCGATAAATTGGGTTGCCGAGGATCAATGTTCCGTTCTCATTCTTTAGGTACAACGCCGCATGATCGTCGAATTGATTACGCCCCGGCGTGTAGAGTTGAATGTGTAGCTTTCCATCAATATATCCAACACCCGTTATTGTGAATCCTTCCAGAATATTGAACATTTTTTCTCCCGGCATCAAGACAGTCGCGCCATTCTGATCCGACTGTTCTGTTTTCACCGAGTCGGATATCGCGCTCCAATCCATTTGTACTGGAACATCCAGTTCTTCCAGCTTGCCACTCAGCAGCGTTTGGAACGAAATTGTAATCTTTTTCCCACGAATGGTGTCATTCGGGTTCATGCTACTTGTCTGAATCAAAAACGTAGCAGTTTTTGTCGCCTCATCGTAACCAATCTGATTGCAGGTGCCAACGCTGTCAAATCCCGTGCGAATGTCGTAGGAGTCGTAAAAATCGACGGTTGCGTCCAACCGATCCTCTTTCAAATCGCGCACCGAAACTAAAACTTCCGCCTTCGCGCCGTGCACATACGCGCTTTCGACTCTTATCTCAATTCCCTTGTCGACAGCGCTTTTCTGAACAGGTTTGAAAAACTGCGCCGTTTCGGGCAACACTCGATACAGCAAATCATTCACGACGGGAATTTCTGCCGCAAGCGCAGGAGTAATCGTCATCAGGCACACGGCAAAAACTGCAAACGCAATTCCTGCTCGCTGAGCAAAACTTCGCGTGTTTTTTCGAAGAGAAATACCCAACTCACTTTGCACTTTGTTGCGTATGCTTCTTAAGTGTTTACGGTTAAACCCATCGTTTATTCGTTGCATGTTTCCCCTCCATTCAATTGTTCCCGAAGTTTCTGTTTGGCACGAAATATTCTATTTTCGACTTGCCGAATCGAAAGATCAAGCGCAATTGAGATCTCCTTTGGTTTCTGTCGGTAGTAGAAACGTCGTAAGATGATTTCACGGTCAGGTTCACCCAGCGCGTGAATTGCCGCGATCAATTCGCGCTGTAAAACCGTGTCTAGTGTCTGGTCAAACAGGCCAGCCCCGCACGATGCCAACTGCTCGTCCAGCCCAACTTCACTTTTCCGTTCGATCATTCGATAGCGGTCGATTGCACGGCTTTTGACCGCTACGCAAAGCCATGTTTTGATGCTGCCGCGCGTTTCGTCGAGCGTTCCGCTCGTTTTCCATAACTGAATAAACGCATCCGCGACACACTCTTCCATGTCCTCTAATGTACCGACATGACACAGAATTGCTCGCGCTATGCTCCAAAGCAGTCTCGAATAAGACTGAATCGCCGCATCAAGCGGACGCTCATCCCCCGCTCTCATCCCGGTTAGCATCAGCTTATCTGTCAAACGTGGATCACCTCCGGTGTTTTCAAATCATTCTAGCTATAGTACGAAGCAATAGAAGAAATTTCTCATCCAACAATTTATTATAATCGAAATAGCTTAAATATTCGAAACAACCTAAATAATCAAAACAACTGAAACAATCAAAACAACTTAAATAGTCGAAACAACATATAAACAGAGAGCACGGATTTCTCCGTGCTCTCAGTGTATCGCTAGACTTAGTACATGCCGCCCATGTCAGGGCCGGGCGCCGCGGCGGGTGCCGGAGGCGTCGGGATATCGGTGACAAGGCTCTCGGTGGTGAGCACCATTGCCGCAACGGAAGCTGCGTTCTGCAGCGCGCTGCGGGTGACCTTCGTCGGGTCGATGATGCCTTCATCCGCGAGAATGGCGTAGGTGTCGGTTGCGGCATTGTAGCCGTAGCCGGGCTTGTTCTCGCGGCGGATATTCTCCACCACGACTGCGCCGTCCACACCTGCGTTGATCGCGATCTGGCGAACCGGTTCTTCCAGAGCGCGCAGCACGATGTTCACGCCGGTCTTGTAGTCGCCGGTCGAATTCTCGGCAAGCTTCTTGACAAGGTCTGCCACGTTCAGCAGCGCAACGCCGCCGCCGGGAACGATGCCCTCTTCCACAGCCGCGCGGGTTGCGGAGAGCGCGTCCTCAATGCGGAGTTTGAACTCCTTCATCTCGATTTCGGTGGCCGCGCCAACTGCGATGACGGCGACGCCGCCCGAGAGTTTGGCGAGACGCTCCTGGAGCTTCTCTTTGTCATAATCGGAAGTGGTTTCGGCGATCTGCGCTTTGATCGCGGCGACGCGCGCCTTGATCTCATCAGCATTGCCTGCGCCTTCGACGATGATCGTGTTATCCTTGTCCACCTTGACCTGACGGGCGGTGCCGAGCTGCGTCAGCTGGGTTTCCTTGAGGTCGAGACCGATTTCGGAGGTGATCACTTCGCCGCCGGTGAGAACCGCGATATCCTGCAGCATGGCCTTTCTGCGATCACCAAAGCCCGGGGCTTTGACGGCGATGCAGTTAAACGTGCCGCGCAGTTTGTTGAGAACCAACGTGGTGAGCGCTTCGCCTTCGACATCTTCTGCGATGATCATCAGCGAACGGCTCTGCTGGGCAATCAGCTGAAGAATCGGGAGAATCTCCTGAATGTTGCCGATCTTTTTGTCGGTGATGAGGATGTAGGGATTATCCAGAATGCCTTCCATCTTCTCGGTATCGGTGACCATGTACGCGGAAGCGTAGCCACGATCAAACTGCATACCTTCGACGATGGTAAGCTCGGTCTTCATGGTTTTGCTCTCTTCAACGGTGATGACGCCGTCGTTGCCGACCTTCTCCATCGCGTCCGAGATGAGCTTGCCAACGTTTTCGTCGCCAGCGGAGATCGAGGCGACCTGCGCGATGGCGTTCTTGCTGCCGACGGGCTTGCTCAAATTTTTGAGGCCTTCGACCGCAACGATAACGGCTCCTTCGATGCCATGGCGAACGACCATGGGGTTCGCGCCAGCGGCAACGTTCTTCATGCCTTCGCGAACGATTGCCTGCGCAAGCAGGGTCGCCGTGGTTGTACCATCGCCTGCAACGTCGTTGGTCTTGGTGGCGACTTCCTTGACAAGTTGTGCGCCCATATTTTCAAATGGGTCGTCCAGCTCGATCTCTTTGGCGATGGTTACGCCATCGTTGGTGATCAAGGGAGCTCCGTATTTTTTATCCAGCACGACGTTGCGGCCCTTGGGCCCGAGGGTAATTTTTACGGTATTGGCCAGTTTGTCCAAACCGGTCTGAAGCGCTCTACGCGCATCTTCGCTATACTTAAGCTGCTTTGCCATCGTTCATTTCCTCCTAATTATTCCACAATCGCGAGAATGTCGCTCTGTCGAACGATCATGTACTCTTTGTCGTCCAGCTTGACTTCGGTGCCCGCATACTTGGAGCAGATCACCTTGTCGCCCGCTTTGACGTACATAACGACTTCTTTGCCGTCTACCACGCCGCCGGGGCCAACCGAGATCACTTCCGCCATCTGCGGTTTTTCTTTTGCTGCGGTCGGCAACACGATGCCGCCCTTGACAACCTCTTCGTTCTCGATGCTGATGACAACAACGCGATCGGCTAAAGGTTTCAGTTTCATATGAGTTTCGCCTCCTACGCTTTTGAATTACTTTTCATTTTGTTAGCACTCTTTTTTGTCGAGTGCTAATCACGAAAATTATTATATCACGAATGTTCGATGCGTCAACTTTGAAAATGCAACGAAAATGTGAAAATCTCCCATAAATTGCTAAGTAAATCATATATAAAATCTCAAATTACATATTGACTAAGCATTCAGCTTGTAATACCATTCATTTGAGTGAACAAATTTAAAATTACTATTAATCATAACTTTCTATTTGAATTTTGGAGGTATTATGGATCAGCGATATTATCAACTTATAGAAGAACGCCCGGAGTTATTTTCGAATAAAATTGGAGATTCTACAGTAAAAATTATCATTGATCCAAACGACATTAGAGATTTTGAAATCGAAAACAATGTTGTTTTAGGTGTTATTTATCAAGATCAATACATCATCCTTCTAAAAGATCTCGTCACGCATCCGAATGGTAAACGCGGCACGTACATTCGGATTATTTCTGCAACAAGAAACTCCGGTGTTGTAATTCTTCCAATTCTTGATGATTGTATTATATTTTTAAAACATTTTCGTCATTCTACTAGGTCGTACCACTATGAAATACCGAGAGGGTTTGGCTCGGACGATCTTAGTGTTGAGGAAAATGCAGCAAAAGAACTGTTT
>Ga0302289_1000591_pt1 | contig 14541 bp, 14 predicted proteins | sample III_Fen_N1_2_FD_194552 | JGI IMG/M metagenome (GOLD analysis project Ga0302289, IMG submission 194552) | Peat permafrost microbial communities from Stordalen Mire near Abisko, Sweden - III_Fen_N1_2 | ecosystem: Environmental > Terrestrial > Soil > Wetlands > Permafrost | place: Sweden: Abisko... | reverse complement strand
CGTTTGCTGAAGGCAGCCGAATCTAAAAAGACCGGAACCTGAGTGTATCCGCAAACAATTCGCCCGTTGTTTTATCCGGTAATGCATGGATGAAAGACTCCTCAGTTTGACTCTTCACCTCCTGACTGGCGCATCACACATGGCTTTTATCGCCGCCCTGACGGGTAGAAATACCACGGATGCATGCGGTTACAGATATTGATCATTCCATTCCCTTTCCCTTACGGTTTCGGTGGCGTTAGCTCCTTTTCTCCACCAAAGCCTCCCAGCAACAGCGATGGGACCAAAGTCACATCGCCTTACGATAGATTGTTATCTCCCATATCTTTTCACGGCGATGCCGGAGGGGAAACTCTCCGGCATCGCCGTCTATTGTCTACCTCACCAACTGTAAAAAAAGCCTTCTGTCCAATCTGCCAAAGTTCTGTAAAAAGCTTGACAAATCTGGCACTAACCGCTAGTATACAAAATACAAAGAAAGAACAAGAGGTGTCTTGATGTCAGTGATGCGCTTTACTCCTTCGGTCGAAAGCAAGCCTATCCGTGAAATTGCTTACGAAACGCTCAAGCACGCCATAATCACCGGTCAGATTCCCGCAGGCGCGCGAATCGTAGAAACGGAGTATGCAGATAAGCTGCACATCAGCCGCACACCGCTTCGTGAGGCATTGCGCAAACTTGAACGCGATGGCTTGGTAGAATACGTCCTCAGGCGCGGTGTTGTAGTGCGAGCATTCACCATCGCCGATGTGGAAGAAATCTATACCATCCGCAATGCGCTGGAACTTATCACCCTGCCCGCAATTATCGAAAATGCCACACCGGAAGATATCCGATCCCTGCGTGAGAAACTGCATAAGTTGGATCTGTATATTGCCAAAGACGATGTGGAGAGTATTTCTCCTTTGGCTCGCAGTTTTCACGATCAACTTACCGCCATCTCCGGACTCAACCGTATCCTGCGCGTGATTCAAAGTCAGGATGAATACATCCGTCGCTTTTCTGCTATGAGCATCGCCAAGGAAACACGCCGCAAAAGCGCGCATGAAGAGCACTATACGCTGCTGGAGTACGTGGAAAAGAAGGATTTAGAGAACTTCGAGAAGCTGATGCGCAAGCACATTGAGCGCAGTAAAGAAACCTGCCTCATCGCGCTGGAAGAAGCGCATTTCCAGCAGGATCGCGAGTAAGACCGCCGTTCCCGCCGCTAGTATATGGCGGCGGGATTTTTGTTATCATAAAAGTTGTTGAAGGAGACAAAAATGATGGAAACAACCTGGGATTTGAGCGTATTCTACAAGAACTTCTCCGACCCCGCCTTACGCGCGGATATGGAAGCACTGAAAAGTCTCACCGTGGAAGGGCACAAACTGCTTGCGTCCGAGCTGCCCGTGGTGCAAAAGCTGGAGGCGCTCGTTCGCCAGTTGGAGCTACTCAGCAATAAATACGCCCGCGCCGCCATGTTTGCCCAGCTGACGCTGTCCGTGGAAGCTGAGAACCGCGAAGCCTTCCTCACGATGGAGGAACTGAGCGCACTGATGGTAGATTTGCAGGTATTCCAAAGCGCATGCACGCGCTATATTGGTACCGTGGAAAATCTGGATGAGGTGATTGCACAGAGCGATACGCTCAAGCAAAACGCGTTTATACTGCATGAAGCCAGTCAGACCGCCAAACACATGCTGCCCGAAAGCATGGAAAAATGGATGTTGCGCATGTCCCTTAGCGGTGGCGATGCCTTCCAAAAACTGCGCGATCAACTGATGGGCACTATCACTGTTGAATTAAATGGTGAAAGCCTTCCCCTGCCCGCCGTACGCGGCAGGGCGTTTGATCCCGACCGCTCTGTACGCAAAAGTGCCTTTGAGGCAGAGCTTGCCGCCTACCCCAAGGTTGCACTTCCCATGGCTTTCTGCCTTGGCGGAATCAAAGGCGAGGCGCTCACGATGTGCGAGGCGAAAGGCTATCCTGACGTGCTTACCCAGCAATTGGAGGAAAGCCGTATGGATCATGACACATTAAATGCCATGTGGACGGCTATCCGTGAAGCTCTGCCGGATTTTCGCCGCTATCTGCGCGCCAAGGGTAAGCTTCTGGGACATAGTGACGGACTGCCCTTCTATGATCTATTCGCACCTGTGGGCAACGATACGCAAAGGTACACCATTGAGGAGGCACGGGATCTGCTTCGCGACATCTTCGGCAAGGCGCACCCCAAGATGGCGGATTTCATGCTGCAAGCCTTCGACAACCGCTGGATCGACCTCTATCCCCGAGAAGGCAAGGAAGGCGGTGCTTTCTGCTCGGAAAACCATGAAATGAAGATCTGCCGCATCCTAAGCAACTTTGTAGGCAGCTTTGCCGATGTAAGCACGCTCGCACATGAACTGGGTCACGCTTGGCACGCCCACTGCATGCAGGAATTACCCCTGCTGATGGCACAGCCCCCCATGCCTTTGGCGGAAACCGCCTCCACATTCAACGAAACCATGCTCTCCCACACCGTGATCGCCTCCGCGGACCCAGAGCGGGCCTTTGGACTCTTAGAAGGCATCCTGATGGAAGCCACCCAGTGTGTGGTTGATATCTACAGCCGCTTTCTGTTTGAAAGCGCCGTGTTTGAAGCCCGCAAAACGCATACCCCTGCCGTGGAGGAACTGCGCCAGATGATGCTCAACGCGCAGGAGGAAGTCTATGGCGATGGGCTGGATAAAGAGGTGCGCCACGCGGATATGTGGATCAACAAAGGTCACTACTACACCGTTGGCTTGCATTTTTACAACTTTCCGTATGCGTTCGGGCTGCTGTTTGGGCTGGGTGTATTCCAGAAATACCAGCAGGAAGGCTCAGCATTCCTGCCCAGGTATGATGCGCTTCTGGCTCGATGCGGCAGTGACACAGTCGCCAATGTTGCTGCCAGCGTAGGTATCAACGTGCGAAGCGTCGATTACTGGCGCAGTGCACTGGATGTATTGCGTGCTGAGATCGACGAGTTCGAAACACTGGCCGCGCGGAGAACCGCGAAATGAACGCCGCACCTTTTCGCGCACCGTGGCTGATGACGCTGGCACAAGTATTTGCCGCAGCCGGAGCACCGCTTTACGTTGTGGGCGGAGCGGTTCGCAATGCACTGATGGACTTACCTGCAAACGATTTTGATGTCTGCGGCTCTGCCCGCCCTGAACAGGTTGCTGCGTTTTGCGAGGGAACGGACGTCAGGACTGTTCTGCGTGCGGCACACTTTGGCACTGTGGAACTGCATGTGGCGGACGAAAGTGGCCGCCACATGGCAGAATACACGACCTTTCGGGTGGATAGTTACCGCTGCGGGCATCAACCGATCGCAGTACACTTTGCCGATACCTTGGAAGTGGATGCTCTCCGTCGTGATTTTTCCATCAACGCGCTCTATCTCCCATTATCTATCGACCCCAGTGCTCCCATGGAGGTGCTTGACCCGACTGGTGGGCTTGTCCACATGCGGCAGCGCGTGCTGCACACCGTGACCGTCGACCCTGATCAGGTGCTAAAGGATGATGGTCTGCGGATTCTGCGTGCAGCGCGATTTCAGGCAGAATTGGGCTTTATGCCTTCTACCGCTTTATTATGTTCCGCTGCTAAGTATGCTCCGCTGCTTAACGACATCGCCCCTGAGCGTTTGCGGGATGAGCTCACAAAGCTCCTGCTATCTGATGCCAAGTATCCCACTCTGCATCGCAATGTGCCCCCCATTGCCGCGGGGCTTGCTACCCTATGCCGGACTGGCTCATGGCCATATCTGTTTGGAGCGCTTGTGCCCAATGAAACCGCGATTGCCGCAACCTCCTTCTACCACGCGCCAGATGGGTTGCCTCCTATATCCGGCAAGCTCGCTTTACTCTTTTTTAACGAACAGCCTGCTAGCCTTGCGGAGAGAATGACCCTCTTGCGCTATTCCGTACGCGAAACGGAAGCGGCCATAGCAGCCTTAACCGCTATGCGTGGTATCGACTCTGGTTCAATCACATTGATGGATGCCGTTCGTATGGGAATGGTTCCGGTTTCTCATGCAGAGGCTGCCTTGAAAGCTTTCAGCCAAGCAGGTGAAACCGGAAATGTAGCACTGGAAAAGGCAAGCGCTCTGCGATTGGCATTGCAGGACGAATCTGTGCCCAAAAGGTTGAAAGATCTCGCCATCCGCGGCGATGATCTGTTGCCGCTTTGCCGTAGGCTAAACTGCCCAGTAAAAGCGATCGGTCCTACGTTGGACACCTTATGGCAGTCCGTAGTGGAAAAGCAAGTGCCCAATGAACGATCAAGGCTGCTTTCACATGCGGAAACGCTCCTTTCAATCGCGCCTCCCCATTGATCTTCCGATCTGTTGTCCCCTAAGATCAACAAAGATTAAGCCCTGTGCCCACAACGATGGAGTTTTGCGAAAGCCTGAGCTTGAAAATGCACAATCAGGTCAGACGCATCAGCATCCAAGCAAACCCAGTTCATTTGGGCTCGATTCAGTGATTGAGAAACTGCTGCATCAGCGTCAAACCCTTCGTATGACGATTTTTTGCGTTCTGTAAAGGTATCCAGCAAATCATCCGAGAACCTCCACCGATACAGGAAACCCATCCGCTTCTGTCTGCTTCATCCCTCGGAATTTCTCGATTCTATGCACCTTAAATACTTCTTGTACATAGCCATAAAATACTTGCATAACAGATTTGGCTATGTTATAATTGTCTTCGCGGTTCCATGAACCCGACACACATGCATGCGCAAAAGAGGTGAATTCGCATGAAAGAAAAAATCCATCCCAAGTATGGCAAGGCAATCGTCCGTTGCGTATGCGGTGAGACGTTTGAGACTGGTTCCACTAAGCCGGAGCTTAAGGTAGAAATCTGCTCCAAGTGTCACCCCTTCTTCACCGGCAAGCAAAAGCTGGTGGATACCGGCGGACGCGTGGATCGCTTCAAGAAGCGTTTCAACATCGAATGACGATTACAGAGCGGAGGCTTGCCTCCGCTTTTGTATTTCAAAGAATCCGATGATGGAATTCTTATTTACTCGCAAGTGCTTCCCATGCTCCATTGTTCAGATTCATGACACATCATCTGAAAAACTTTGTGTCGTAAGCGATAGCAATTTCCCCAAGCAAATAAACATCGAATCATTCTCTTTTGCATCCGTCTTCGCAGGTATATGCAAAACGCATAACTGCGTATTGTATGGAACAGATTCAGGTATCCCTCGATCAATCATCAATCAAAAGCCCTCGCCGATCCTAAACGGCGAGGGCTTTTTAATTGATCCGAATGCTTGAGTTTATCCTCTTTGCTTGTGCTGTCATACACGCAACAGCTATTTCTTTCCCAGGCTCAGATATTTCAGGACGGATCATCCCCTATTTGCACGGTTCAGCCTTCACTGCCCATAATCTCCTTATGAATGGCTGAAGCCGCGTGTTTGCCCGCACCCATGGCGAGGATCACCGTAGCCGCACCGGTCACCGTGTCACCGCCGGCATAGACATGCGGGCGGCTCGTGAGGCCATCTTCCCCGTTGGTGATAATGCAACCGTGACGGTCCGTATCCAACCCTTCAGTCGTGCGATGGATAAGCGGATTGGGTTGTGTGCCGATGGCCATGATCACGGTATCCACATCCAGAGTAAACTCGCTACCCTCTATTTCGATCGGTCGGCGACGGCCACTTGCATCCGGTTCTCCCAGCCCCATTTCAACACATTTGATGCTGGTTACCCATCCCTTTTCATCGCCAAGAACCGCCGCAGGATTAACCAGCGTGCGGAAAATCACGCCTTCCTCCTGTGCATGTTCAATCTCCTCCAAGCGGGCAGGCAGTTCTTCCATGCCACGGCGATATACAATATATACCCGTTCCGCTCCCAGTCGCTTGGCACAGCGCGCCGCATCCATGGCAACGTTACCTCCGCCTACCACAGCAACCGCGTGGCTGCGCTGGATAGGGGTGCGGCTACCCGGGAGATAAGCTTTCATCAGGTTGATACGGGTAAGGTATTCATTGGCACTGTATACGCCTTTCAAGCTTTCGCCGGGGATGGACATAAACCGTGGCAAGCCTGCACCGGAGCCGATAAACACAGCCTCATAGCCCATCTCAAACAGTTCATCCACGGTCAATGTGCGGCCGATAACCACATCCGTCTGGATTTCCACACCTAGTGTTTTCAGCCCATCGATCTCTTTCCGTACAATATCCTTAGGCAGGCGGAACTCGGGAATGCCGTAAACCAGCACGCCCCCCGCAACATGCAATGCTTCAAAAACAGTAACCTTATAACCAATTTTAGCCAAATCGCCGGCACACGTAAGCCCGCTCGGGCCAGCGCCGATCACAGCGACCTTGTGTCCGTTGGGCACAGATGGTTGCGGCTGCACATCGCTATGCTCACGGTGCCAGTCAGCCACGAAGCGTTCCAACCTTCCAATCCCTACACTATCGCCTTTGGCTTTTCGAACACACATGCCTTCACACTGTGTCTCCTGTGGGCACACACGCCCACATATAGCAGGCAATGCTGTACTGCGGTTAAGTACTTCATACGCGCCATCCATATCTTCGTTGGCTACCCGCTGAATAAAGCCGGGGATATCGATACCTACAGGACAGGCGTTCACGCAAGGGTGGTTTTTGCAATCAAGACAGCGCTTTGCTTCTGAAGCAGCCATCTTCCATGTATAGCCAAGCGTGACTTCCTCAAAGTTATGGTTGCGAACCTCCGCAGGCTGGGTAGGCATAGGTGTTTTTTGCAGACTCATATTGCGTTCAGGCATGTCATCGAGCCTCCTTGGCAAAAAGGTTGCACGCCGTTTCACGCTCGTGCTGCTCAAACTCGCGGTACATCTCCCCACGCCTGAGCGCTTCGTCAAAATCTACCAGGTGGCCGTCGAAATCAGGCCCATCCACGCATGCGAACTTCGTTTCACCACCCACAGTCAAGCGACAGCCACCGCACATCCCCGTGCCATCGATCATGATCGGATTCATGCTCACGATTGTTTTCACGCCGTATTTCTTGGTGGTGAGGCTCACAAACTTCATCATAATTAATGGCCCGATGGCAATGACTTCATCGTATTGGTTTCCGGCGTTGATGAGCGATTCCAGTGCGGTTGTTACCAACCCCTTTTCGCCATAACTGCCATCATCCGTCATCAATTTAAACTCATCGCTGATGCTGCGGAACTCCTCTTCCAAAATCACCAGTTCGCGGGTTCGGAAGCCAACCACGCTATGCACAACAGCACCCTGTTCATGCAGTTTTTTGGCAATGGGCAGCGCAATGGCGCAGCCAACCCCGCCGCCTACTACACAAACCTTTTTTAAGCCCATCGTATCCGTCGCCTTGCCAAGCGGCCCCACTAAATCCTGCAACCGCTCTCCTGCTTCCAGGCTATTGATTTCAATGGTTCCAGCACCCATCACCTGGAATATCAGCGTGATACTCCCTGTTGCGCGGTCGAAATCCGCAATGGTAAGCGGAATGCGTTCGCTGTCCGCTTTTGCGCGTAAAATTACAAATTGCCCCGGTTCAGCCTTCCTGGCAATCAAAGGAGCGGAAATGGTCATCCGAACCACAGTCGGATTGAGCGCTTGCTTTTCAAGAACTTCAAACATACTTGTAATCCCTTTCGTGACGGCAATCCAGCGGATGATATCACACCGTACGGCCTTTGTCGGGTCAAGGCAGATACCGACCCTGTTGGTTTCGCGAGGGGGCATATGATTCCAAATCCCCGACACACCTGAGTATGCGTGCGATCATGTACTGGAGCAAAGAGCAACGTCTCCAAATCAGAGGAACTGCGTTGCAGCCCGCATTAAAATCCTTTAATACGGTGGAATCCGACGGAACAGGCATCACGATGCCAACAGGATCGAATGCCGATGCCTGAACGTACCGTATTGTGGCTGACAAGGCAAATTCTATGCGTTAAGATTTTGCCGTTATATTCAATCAGCGAACCGCAATACACTCGATTTCCACCAGACCGCCCAGTGGAAGCGCTGCTACCTGCACGGTGCTGCGTGCAGGATAATCACCGTAGAAATAGCTTGCATACACGGCGTTAACCACCGCAAAATCTGCCAGATCCTTTACAAAGATTGTCGTTTTAACGATATTTTCATAAGTCATTCCTTGGGCTTTTAATATCTCACCAATATTTTTCATGGAGCAGTGTGACTGATTTTCAACACCCTCCGCCAGCTTGCCAATGCTCACATCTATGCCAAGCTGCCCCGATGTGTAGACAGTTGCCTCCGTTGCGATCGCTTGTGAATACGGACCGATCGCCTTCGGCGCGGTATCCGTGAATATGATCTGTTTCATGCTCCATCGCCCTCCTTATGCTCAGGTCTGCCGCGCGGTTCACGGGCAGGGTTTTATTGTAGCATTAATTCCAAAAGGATGTAAAGCCGTTTTAAAGCTTGTCAAAAGATAAACGATTGCATTTCTATGCTCGAAAACATACGGAAACAACTTCTCCATTGGTTCCTCCCCATCATGCCGACATGTACAGCGTTCACAAACACAATCCATTATCCGCTCTCCGCTTTCTGCTCAACACGGAATGCGTCTGCTGTCCTGCCAAACTGGAATGGCATTGCATGCGTGCATCCTTCGTTGTCAATACTCTCCTCCTGCATGATCTGTATTCAATTCATGGTCTCGATTTTTACATGTCTTGACGTATATATCGTCAACCTTGTTTGGGTTTGACAAACAAAGGCTGGGAGGGTATCATCGGCAATGGGTACAATCGTTTACCCGATCAGGAGGTATGCTATGGAGGACGTCTTTGCAGCACTTTTTGAGCTGCAGCGGGAGTATCTGGAACGGATCCGGCTGGCGCTGGGCAACGATAGCGCACATCCAAGGCAGGGGCCGATTTTAGGGCTACTGCTGGCTATGGATGGGGTAAGCCAGGCTGATCTGGTGCGCAATCTCGGGGTGAGTGCCGCAACAGTGGCTGTTTCAATCGCCCGCTTGGAACGGCTGGGCTATGTGCGACGTGAGCGAAACCTGCATAATCAGCGCGCCAACGTACTGGCGCTGACCGAGGAAGGTCGTATACAAGCCCAAAAACTCCAATCCGCCATGTGCACGGCATGCAGCTGCGCGCTCTACGGTATTTCAGAAACAGACCTGAAAGAATTTGCTTTGCTTCTTGCACGCATGACCGATAATCTTCATCAGTTCGCATGTAATGTCCATTCCAGTGATGTCGTTTCGCCGCATCGGAATATACACTCCTCCCTTAATAAATAAACTCAAAAGGAACCGCCGACAGCGGTTCCTTTTTTATCGTAGTCGATTCGTGCATTCGCCATCAGCCTACCGCACGCACCGTGAGTTTGATGTTGTAGTTCTCACGCGCCGCATCGCCGAACACATGCAACAGTCTCGGTGTGTAATCGACCATTTTGCCCTGCGGAACGGTGGAGTAAGCAAGCGTGATATGCATCGGCTCAGTGATGCTTGAAAGCTCGTCAAACAATGCATCCAGATTGCCCCCGTAGTAAAAGGGGAAGCCCAGCTTTTCCTTAAGATAACGGTGTAACGGTATTTTCTCCTCAAAGGAAGTAATATCGAGCTGAATTTCCTGCATGGCATAAACCTCCTTGCCTAGTAAAGACGCTCAAAACTCTTGTGATTGTCGGGCGTGTAATAGATGAGACCGTCGGAGCTCCACACGAGCCGTTCACTGCTCCGTTCGCCATTTTGTACGTTAACATCACATTCAAACCACGATCGGCCTTCTTTGTCAGGCAATAGTTTTTCGCGATTGCCGAAGCTGTCGCCTCCAATGGCACAGCCGGGTGCAACTTGAGCCAGATTGTTCTTATTGTTACTCCAACCCAATGCTTTGGCCGCATAGCGGGTAAGGTAGTTAACCGGGAGCTTGCCGTAGGTATGCAGGTAGGCGGCGACGTCGTCCTTGGAAAGATACTTGCCATCCTCGGTAACAGTTCCGTCCGGAGCCACTGTAGCATTGTTGCTCACCGCAGGCACGGCAGTTACCTTCGCACTTTCCGTTACCACTACCTGTCGGAAGGTTGCATAATGATCGTCGCTGTAATAAATCAAACCGTCATTTGAAAACACAATCCGCAGACCATTGCGATAACCGCCATCGGAGTTGATATCACACTCTGTCCAGTTGCGGCCTTGTGCATCGGGCACAGTGCCTTCATAATTGCCAAAATAATCGCCACCGATGGACTTGCCCGGCGCTACCGTGTCCAGATTGCCTGCCTTGCTGTTCCAACCCAAAGCCTGCGCTTGCTTCTTGGTAATGTAATTATCCGGCAGGTGTCCAAAAAGCGTTAGATACACGGCTACTTCCTCCATTGAGGTGTACTCGCCGCTTTCCACCACAGCATAATCGGAGGCATGGATATCAATGGTCTTTGTTTTAGCAACTGCAATGCTTGCAGCGAATGCCACCGTACAGGCGGTGAGCAATACGAGGAGCTTTTTCATCCTGTTCATCGTTCGTCTCCTTTATCTCGCTCCAGGGAATGGTTCACAGCGCGATCGAACTGCTCCACGCGCTCTTACCCTGCTGATCAATGATCTGACAGCGTACAAAGCGTTCGCCCTGTTCCGTAAACAGCTTATAACTCGCCCGGGTTATACCTTCCGCTATGACAGCCCGCCCAGGCGTCCACACGAGGTTTGTATGAAAATAGACACGACTGGCTGGTGAGCATTGCACAATAATATGCCCATCTTCAATCGAAATCTGCTGGATTTGCGGGCCTTGACTGGCATAAAAAAGTCCTTTGTCCATCGCGTGCTTAATGCCTTCGGCCGTCAGTTCATCCGCCTGTACCATGGTGTAGCTCACACCCTCTTCCCCGCCATAGGCATGAGTATCATCCGAAGCCACCAGCGGGTAAAGCATCCCATGCGCCGCAACCATGTCCAATATATTGGAGCTGTCTGGTCGCAGGTAGGACATGGTATTGTAAATTTCAGCCGCCGTTGTGTCATGGATGCCCATGAGTGTTGCCATGGTGTTGAGCGACCAATGCGGATGCGCCAGAATTGCGCGGCCACCGCATGCGCGGATGGCATCCACACCCTGTTGCGGCCCCTGTTCGTATTTCACGCGAGGTACAATCTCGCCCTCCATGCCAAAGCCAACAATATGAACCACCTCGGCAGGCAGCGCGTAGTCCAGCTCTATGCCGGGTAAAAGCAGCATGTTCCCTTCCATGCGGCTTTCAGGAATGGTCACACGGCGGTGGTCTGTTATGGCTAGAAAATCGTATCCAAAGGTGCGATAGATCTCAATAGCCTCGGCAGGCGTCTTCACGCCGTCGCTCATCGTGGTGTGGCAATGCAGGTTGCCTCTGTAAAAAGATTTTCCCTCTTTGAAAACTTCCATGGAGTCCCCCCTCGCCTGTGATTATACCATAGTTCGCTTTTTGCGCAACTGGTGTTTCTTTCGGGTACCCATGCAATGCAGACCGTATCGGAAGTCACTCATGGATAACCTTTTCGTTTACTTCGATTTTTGATGCATGAACTCGCGTCATTTGCCTTTTTTGTTGCAGATTATCAATCGGAGTGACAATCCATGGGATTCTCGAGCAGGACTGTCCATTCTTTCAACGGATTTTCCCGTATACCTATTCATGTTACAGGTTGCTGTTGGCATTCAGCGGCATGCCCGTTTCGCGCAGCTTTTGCAACACCCACTCCATTCGCCCCTCCAGCTCTTTCGCGGTTGCGCGGTATTCAGCCAGCGAACCCCCGAACGGGTCGCTGATTGGCGGATTGAATGCGATCACGCGCGCCCATGGGCAGCGTTCGCGTACCTTTTGTGCGTAAGGCTCTCCCATCGCGATCACCAGCCGCGCATCCCCCGCAAGCTTTGCGGAAAGAGGTTGTGCCACATGGCGGGATAGATCGAGTCCCCGCTCTTTCATTGTGTAAAACGCGCCGTCGCTGGAAGGGCTACCCTCCTGCACATATAAACCTGCCGATTCTGCGCGGTAAGGGAGTCCGCGCCGCTCGCACATGGCGTTGAACAAGGTGGCTGCCATGGGGCTGCGACAGGTGTTGCCACTGCACACAAACAATACGTCCGGCATGAGAGCCCTCCTTCACATTTCGATCATGATAACCGCTTGGCAGGGGGGTTAAACTTCGAGCACATGAAACGCCGCCGCGCGGTACATACGGTTCATAATCGCAAGCCCGATGCCCTCCGAAGGGACCGCTTCGCACAGCATCACTTGCACCTCTTCATCATCCATTCGGCGCAGGGCAGCAAACAGTTCTCGTGCAATGCTCTCGGGTCGTTCCAGACTCCCGATGGTCAGCGTTTCACACCCATCATACAGAGGAGCGTGCTCTTCCAATACCAACACCCTTGTCTTTTTTCCATCTGCTACAGCCTGAGTATACAGCCTCTGGCATACCTCACGAACCCTGTCCGGTCCGCCTTTTACCAGCGTTAGTTGCCCTTTTGGGGCATAATGGCGGTACATCATGCCGGGGCTTACCGCTTTTTCATCCTTACGGAGTGGGCGCATCACGCTGTCCGCCACCCTTGCATCGCTCAGAACAGTCTGTAGCATCTCCAGCGTTATGCCGCCCGGACGAACGATGGTCGGCACCTTTGCGGTCATATCCACTACGGTGCTTTCCACCCCGACATCGCATGCGCCACCGTCCAGAATCAACGATAGCTTGCCATTCAGGTCATCCAGCACATGAGCCGCCGTCGTAGGGCTGGGTCTGCCGCTGGTATTGGCGCTGGGCGCAGCCACCGGCACCCCGCATGCACGAAGCAACTTGAGCGCAACCGGATGGCTGGGCATTCGGATGGCCACGCTGGGTAATCCCGCATTCGTTACGGCAGGGATGATTGGTTTCTTGGGTAAAAGTATCGTCAACGGGCCGGGCCAGAAGGCATTCATCAATGCTCGCGCGCGCTCATCAACATAGCACAGCGGCTGCACCGCCTCCAATGTGCCAATATGCACGATTAACGGATTATCGTTCGGGCGACCCTTGGCTGCAAATATCTTGGGAACTGCCTCAGGATCGAGTGCATTCGCACCTAACCCATAGACCGTTTCCGTCGGAAAGGCTACCAGTTCGCCCTGCCTAAGCAGTTGCGCCGCTTCTGCGATGGCCTCTTCCGTCGGTTTGAGCACTCTGGTCTGCATTATTCCGCCTGCTCTCCATATTCCTTGAGCTTTTCAGCCTGATCGGCAAGTGTAAGCGCCTCCAGCAACTCATCCAGATCGCCGTCCATCACATCATCTAGTTTGTACAGCGTCAAACCAATGCGATGGTCGGTCATGCGTCCCTGTGGAAAATTGTATGTGCGAATGCGTTCGCTTCGGTCGCCAGTACCGATCTGTCCTTTACGGTTTGCGGCGTAAACCGCGTCTTTTTCATCTCGCAGTTTCTGGTACAGGCGGCTTTTCAGCACCATCATGGCTTTGGCACGGTTCTTGATCTGGCTTTTCTCATCCTGACAGGTTACCACCAACCCAGTTGGGAGATGGGTGATTCGTACCGCGCTGTCCGTGGTATTGATGCACTGACCGCCGTGGCCTGTGGAACGGTACACATCAATGCGCAGATCGCCAGGCAAGATACTAATATCCACATCCTCCACCTCAGGCAATACCGCCACCGTGCATGTGCTGGTGTGGATACGGCCGGAGGCCTCGGTGGATGGCACCCGCTGAACGCGGTGTACGCCGCTTTCAAACTTTAATCGGCTGAACACGCCCGCTCCACGGATGTTGAATACTGCTTCCTTAACCCCGCCAAGCTCCGTCATGTTATAGTTTACCGGTTCCAGTTTGAAGCGCTGGCGCTCGGCATAGCGTGTATACATACGCAACAGCAAAGCGCCAAACAGCGCAGCCTCATCGCCGCCCGCCCCTTGACGGATTTCTACCACCACATTGCGGTCATCGTCCGGGTCTTTGGGCAACAGAAGGAGTTTCAGGTTTTTTTCCTGTTGCGCCTTGTGCTCTTCCAGTTCATTGATTTCTTCACGCGCCATATCCGCCATTTCTGGCTGATCCAGCATTTCCCGTGCTTCACTCAACTGCGCAAGGGTAGCCTGATATTCTGTATAGGCCTGCACTGCCGGTTCCAGTCCGGCATGCTCTTTTAAAAGTTTTTGATAATTATCCGTATCCAAAATGATTTCTGGCTGGCTAACGGCTTCGCCCAATTCTTGATAGCGGCCAATCATCCAATCGAATTTCTCAAACATGCGAATGCTCCTTTACTTTACAGGCGCGCCGATGACATACCCCACCACTGTTTAACAAATTGGCTGGGTAGAATGATGGCACGCTTCCTTATTGTACATGGATGCCTGTAAAGATGCAACGCTAGGTCGGAAAAGTGGCGCGACGCGCGGATACGAAGCGTTCTTTGTGGTATAGATCGGTATGGGTTTGCACCTGAGAAAAGCATCTCGTATCTTTTAATAAGCGCACAACGCGGCTTGCTTGTTCATCGCCTACTTCCAG
>Ga0302289_1000584_pt1 | contig 14657 bp, 12 predicted proteins | sample III_Fen_N1_2_FD_194552 | JGI IMG/M metagenome (GOLD analysis project Ga0302289, IMG submission 194552) | Peat permafrost microbial communities from Stordalen Mire near Abisko, Sweden - III_Fen_N1_2 | ecosystem: Environmental > Terrestrial > Soil > Wetlands > Permafrost | place: Sweden: Abisko... | reverse complement strand
TTCGCGATATCGAGGTTAATTCCTTTCAAAGCACGTACGGAGGTTTCTCCCGAAACATAGTTCTTTGTCAGGTCGCGTACGAGAATGAGCGCCGTTTCATTTTCCATCTTCGCATTTTCGGTAGTATTCATTGTGCATCTCCTTTCTTGGGCTTATTGACCGTTCCTTGCAGGCCGTGAACGAATAAACGCACGGATTTTTCTATTTCCGATTGCGTGTCCCCTACGCCGAAGGTTCCGGGAATGGCTTTCATTAACGCTATATTCCCTATTACCATGGCAAGCAAGTTTCGGGTGAAAGTGTTCTCGTCAATATGTTGACCTATTTCACCGCTGGCGCGCGATGCTTCGTAGAGCCGCCGCATTTCCACCGCAATAAGGGGAAATACCAACTGACTGAAGGACGCCTGAAGATCTCCCTGTCGACCCAATTCCAAAAGCATCGTGCGAATCAACCGCTCGTTTTTTTCATATACGTCCAGGCGGTCTTTCATCAGCAGGACGAGCGTTTTCTCGAGGCCGACCGTGCCGGCGTTATCGATGATTTTCATTACAGGCGCCAAAAAAAGGGGTTTTGCTATGGACTCGATCACGGGCCGTATTAAACTGGCCAGGATATTTTGTTTGGTCGGGAAGTATTTGAATACGGTGGCTTCGGAAACCCCTGCCTCGATGGCGATTTCTTTGGTTCTGCTCCCGTCAAAGCCCTTTTTCGAAAATACATTCAGGGCCGCTTCAAGAATTTCCTGTTTTCGCTGCGCCACCACGGGACTGATTTCGATATCTCCGCCATTTTCTGGTATTTCTGGATTTTCCTGAATTCCAAGATTTTCTTTTCCGGTATATTCCCGAAGAACGGAAATAAACTCATTTTTAGGTTCAATAGTTTTTTTTGCCAAAATGTGTACCACCTTTCATGGTCTATGAGTGAGTACTCACTCACCTTGTTAAGGTATACTATGGTTTTATATTCTGTGCAAGGTTTTTTTAACTATTTTGACAATTTTATTAACTGACGCGCAGTGTTATCACTTTTTGCCATCAGCGGTATCGATTTGCCCGAGTACGACCATTTGGAGACAGGCGTTCCGTCGCGCTGAAACAGTCTGAGGTTAATACGATCCCGTTTCCTTCCGGAACGATTAAAGTCAGATAGTTATCAGACCTTGCATACGGTTGAACCATAAATCGTCCATCAACTGACTCCGGTATTCCCCAGCGCGCGAGTTCGAAATCCACTTCGCTGAAAAAGGCGTATTTTCGCTGTTTTATAAAAAAAAACCGGACACGAAGGAGGAATCAAAGCGTACCGCGCCGAAAATCAAGGTCGAACGACCCATGACCAAAAAGCACCTGCGAGCAGGTCTCCGAACTATACAATTGCTTGATCCCGAATAGGGAACTCGACGAAACGCCAGGAATCAGCTCGTCACCGATTTGTTTGATAGAGCGCATGGAGCGAAGTGGATATAACGGCGAAAATGACGATGCATACAAGAAGTAGAGCCGAATTTTATTTTGTCGTCATGCCATTGTTGCGAATTGCATCTACTTCATCCCAGTGAAAGTCGAGTTTCATATAATCGAATACCGGTTTGCGCGGCGGACGGGTGAGTCCGTTGTGGGCTTTAATCTCGGCGTCAAGGTCGGTTACTTTCGAGCGAAAGAGCCATGGATCGCCGAGCGCGAGAACAGTTCCATCGCCGGAAAGAACGAGACTCACCGGCTTTCGAACGCGAGCGGCAGTTCCCGAAAATGCGACGTTTTCCGGTTTAAACGAAATTTTTCCGTCCGCGATCGCGTAACTTCCAAATTCATAATTCCGTAAAACGGTTCCCGTCGAGGTTATACAGGTATAAAGCGTTTCATTGATTCTGATAAACTTGGGGACGGAGTACGACTCGCCCGATTTCGCGGTAAACGTTGCCTGCAAGTCCTTGAACCTCGCGTCGGTCAGCCAGTAACGAATTAGATAATACGTATTTCCCGCAAAATAATAACAGAAAAATTCCTTGACATCGTCACTCTTGTAAAGCTTCAGTTCATCGGCGTTTCCCTCGGCCATCCAGAAGCCAGCGAGGGCCGGGACTGTAACCGGTGCCGCAGTGCCCGCTGTTGTCACGGTGCCCGCTGTTGTCACGGTACCCGCTGTCGTCACGGTACCCGCAGCTACGCCCGTCATTGTTTCCGGCGTCAGGTTGGCTCCGTTTCCGCCCAACGCGAGAATGGCCGCAGCGTCGAGCTTGCGGTAAAAACGGAGATAGAACCCGTTACCGATAATAGCGGACGGAACAAACTGGGCTGTCTTTTCGCCCGAGTAACGCACGGCGATTTGCGAAACTGAACTGCTTGCGCCTGCGGGACTCGCTACACCATCAAACGTATAGGGGATAGTACCCGTATCTTCGTAAACGAAACCGTAATAGGGTTTCAGCACGATGCGCATTTTGCCTTCAGGAGAGAATTGCACGAAACGCGAAGAATTTTCCCAGAGGCCGATAACGCCAGTTGCGTTCGGGGCACTTGCTGCGTTCGTAGAGGGTGCTGCGGCAGTCTGTCCCCAAATCGCGCAGCCCATGAATGCACACAGCGTAAAACACACGAGGCATTTCATTCAATAATCTTCCATGAGATCAGTTTGACGGTTCCGTCTTTCAAATACATGCTTTCCTCGCCTTCCGGTTTTTCAAGCATCACTGCTTTGAATTCGATCAGATGACCCTGCAGTTGGCGAATGACGATGTCTATTTCTTTCGGAGACACCGCGTAAACTTTGCTCGTATCCTCGGTTTCGATTCCCACGTACGTATGAGGCTCGTTCCCGTAAATCCGGACCCTGCCGCGGATAATTTCCGTCGTCTCTTTCACCGATAATGATCCGCCGCTGACGCACGACGAAGCGCACAAAGCGCACGCCGCTATCGGGATAAAAAAGACACAGAGAACAATGCCGAAACGACGGTTCATCATTGTGCCGCCCTTATCATCAATGCAAGCGAGACGTCGGGATTCGTCGGTTTTTTTAGGGTAATCACCAGTTCTCCCGTTTTGTTCTTCCAGGCAGAAGTTGTTTGAAGATAAACGCCATGGGGCCGGATACTGTTATTAACGCCTATCGGATATGTCTTGGGAGACATTATTCCTGTTGTATTATCTTTATAAGTAACCGGTATTTTCCAAATATCAAAGGCAGAAAAAGAATAAACATGACCATTGATAGTATCGCTTGCCGAGCGATCAAACGTATTGTAATTCGACGGAACTATGCCGTCGCTGAAACCGGAAGAGCTGTATATAAGTGCCTCTCCATATCGCGCGAAAGCATCCCTGAAAGTCACTTCGCTTCGGCCAAGAGCGGCCAAAGCCGCGGTCACGGACGCGTCATTGACAGAATCATTCGAGGCTATGGCCTTTATAAGCGGCGCACCTCCGTAATTTCTCGCGAGATAGGAACCGAAAGCGAAGGTCGATGCGTATGAAGATTGTTTTTCGTCGTCAGAACTTGTCAGCCAGTCAGTTACTCCTGCGACGGAATATCCCGCCAGATAATCAAACCACTGCATGCGATTATTGACAGGACCGTCATCCGCCACATTGTATTTGGCGCCAAGCCAGGTTTCAAGATCCGTGGACATCATGTCCTCTGCGACTTGCGAAAGCATTTCGGTGTACCAGGCCGACATTTCCCCACTGTTGGTTTTTTGTTTATATTTTTCGTTATATCCGATCATATGCTGGAATTCGTGCACGAGGGTTGAATACACCACTCCGGGATACTTGACGGTAAACCAGGAATCGATATAAAAAATCTCGCTTGCGTTGGAATTACTCGTACCCAAGGGAAGATTATCCTTGTCATAGAAAAAACCGACGACCCCGCTGCCCGATGTCGAGACTTGCGCCGTATCATAGTCCACGTCATAAATCAGAATATTGATCGGTATTTCACCGTCCATTCCGCCGGCATGCGCGGTATCCCCGGGATCGCCGCCGTATTCGTAGCCGAAGATCGCGGTTTCAACCGGATAGATTTTCGTAAATGTGTCAGCGATGGATTGGGCGGTCACTGCGGTAACCGTATCGGAAGCAGTCGGGGAACCCGAAGCGTCGTTCGCTGACGCGACCCATACTTGCGCATGTGCCGAGCTTCCGCGCAGTGTCGCGGTAATCGTTACGTATGACGATTCATTGGCGTCAATCGCGACCAAAAATTTGCGCGTACTCAAACCCACGGACAGAGTTGCCTGAAGGGAGCTCGAGTTACGGGCGCTTTGGGCGTTTTGAATGCTTCTGGAAGATGCCTGACCGATAACGGACGCTGCGGGTGGATGGGTCAGTGCTTCCTGCGCTTTTTTATTTTCAAGCCGTACCACGGTTCCCTTTGGCACCTTGAAAACGCCGGAAACATTTTCACCGATTGTATCGGAATCGAGATTCCGGTAGTCGATAACAGTCCTTCCGGAAATATCGGAAGAGAGAACTGAGGAAGCCGCGCTGCCCGTCGCGCTTGCGGCAGCGACAGTCTGCGAGTTGTTCATCTTTACCAGATATACCGACTGATTTTTAAGACCGGAAAGCGTTACCGTGTAGCTGGAATCCGCTGTAGCTGGATTGGAACCAGAATTCGAAGTTACTTCGTTTATTTTGCATGATACGGAAAGAATTAGCGAACAGAAAAACAAAACGAATAAAATCCATTGGGACAGCATGCGCATTCTGGTATTAGTTAAAATCATAACCATAGTCTAGCCCATCCCGGCCCTTCAGACAACAACATTCACCTGATAAACACGATGCACAGAACCAAAAACAGCATATCGATTGCAAGCATGAAAAAACGACTCGCGCGAAGCGCTTCCCTGGCGTAGGCATTCCGGTCGTATTTGCGGTAGCACAACCAGAACAGGTTGAAGACCACGAGCGACAATAAAAGCAAAAACGGCATTAAAACCGATTCGGTTATCACTTTTGCGGAAAGAAAGATCGAACCCAGAAGAAACCCCGCGGAAAGAACGTAGAAAAGAAAACTCAAACGCCTGCGCAGGGGATGAATGTCAACCTGGGAGCGTTTGGTCGAATCCATCCGGTGAAGACCCGAAAGGAACATCCACCCGGGGAGCCGGAATTGAAGCACAAGAGCCGCAATACAGGCAAGAAGACCGCATAGCGAACCCGTTATAAGTAAAGCCATGCAGTCTTTATATCTCCATAAAATGCCTTCGTCAATCGTTAAAGAGAGAGTCGATTTCCTTTTTGTAAATTTCGTTGATGCGGTGGCGCATCATCTCCTGCTTGCCCGAAAGCTCCTTGCCGACCTGAAAGGCTTCCTTGAGAAGGGTAAACCGGAAGATAAACTCGAACGGCCTGAAACCGTTCTGATGATTGATGCGCGAGTCTATCGCAGTCCGGAATAGCTGAACGATTTCCGCGTGTTCGAGCAGAACTTCGTAATCATCGACCGGGAGATCGTTTTCCGCGGCGTAGGCAAGGATCGCGTCCTTTACCGGCACGATGAGACAGGCGAGATATTTTTTGTCCTGACCGAGAACTACGACGGTGTCGACGCATTCGAACGACTTGATGGCCGCTTCGATCGGAGCGGGTTCGAGATTCTCGCCGCCCAGCAGGACGATGGTATCTTTCGCGCGGCCGGTTATCCTGATTTCGTTGTCATAAGAAAAAATCCCGAGATCGCCGGTATTGAACCAGCCGTCCGCGTCTATCACTTTCGCGGTAAGATCGGGACGCTTGTAATAGCCGTTCATCACCTGTCCGCCGCGCACCATGATAACGCCGGGTTTTCCGGGAGGAAGGGCCGCCGGTACTTTCCAAGTCCCGCGCACCGCGTCGCCCGTGTTGGGCGCGATCTTTCCGTCGGCTTCCTCGATCACGCGCTTCAGGGTCTCGGTGTCGACGATCCTGCATTCGGTGTCGGTAAACGGATTTCCCACGCATCCTGGGCGCGGGCGTTTCTGGTTTCGCAGGGAAAGTAGAGGCGCGGTTTCGGTAATGCCGTAACCTTCGATCATGCCGACGCCGATCGCGCGGTAAAACGCGTCGATGTCGGCCTGGAGGGCGCCGCCGCCCGAGATGCACGCGCGGATTCGGCCGCCGAGCTTCGCGCGGATTTTGGACGAAATGATAACGTTGCCAAGACCATGCAGAGGTGAGAGCAGGAGCCAGGGAACAAGACCGAGCAGAGCGTCGACGAAACGAATGCGCGGCTTAAAGCGGGCAACCCTGCCGAACACCATATCGCGCGCGTCACAGTATCTTTTTCCTACGCCGACAAAAAAAGTAAACAGGGCTTTTTTGACGCCACCGTCTTTTTTGATCGTTCGGAAAATGCCCGAAGCCAGCGCTTCCCAAAGACGCGGAACTCCCGCGATGATATTCGGTCTTATAACGGCGATATCGGGAAGCATGACGGAGGCTATCGGTTTTGAATATGCGACCCCGCTCGACCGCTCAAGGATGATGTACTGCATGAGCCGCTCGAAGCTGTGCCACACGGGAAGAACCGAAAGCCACATGTCTCCGGGTTCTCCGTAAAAAACGTCCGGCGTTCGCTCGAGCTGCCAGGTATAATTTGAGTGCGTCAGCATGACGCCCTTCGGCTCGCCCGTCGTGCCCGAGGTAAAAATAATCGTCGCAAGATCGCTGCCCTTGCCCTTCGCGATTTCCGCTTCGAGGGCATCGGTTCTGCCGTCGCGTTTTTTCATGCCGTCGGAAATGAGTGCGCTGAACGCAAGCAGGGTCAGACCCTTAGCTTTCGCGTTCGTAAAATCTTCCGCGTCCGGTTCGTTGAAAAGGACGATGGTTTCGAGAAGTGGCATCGACGGCCTGTTATTTAAAACTTTCGCAAGCTGATGTTTGTTCTCGAGCAGGGCGACGCGACAGTCAGTCGTCGAAAGGATAAAGGCTATTTCCTTTTCCATTGAATCGCAGCCGCGCGGAACGTCCGCGGCGCCTATTGAAAGCACGGCGAGATCGCTGATGAGCCATTCGCGGCGATTATCCGAAATAAGACCGATATGATCGCCCCGCTTGACGCCCAGACTCGCGAGCGCGGTCGCGAAATCAAGTACGTCGCCATACATCTCGCGATACGTCCGATACTGAAAAACCTTCGAGTCGCCTTTCCATGCCTGGACGATGACGTCGGGATGGGCTTCGCAGCGGGATTTGAACAGAAGGGGAATTGTCGGTTGCATAGTCATAATTACCTCTGGTTTAATTGACAGGATTGTCGCCTTAACCCATTATACCACTATGTCCACACGTTCATGGAGTACAAACGCGCTTGTTCTTTCACTTTCTTCATTCGGCGAAGGACATCGCGAAGCTCTTTTGCTCACCGAAGACCGTGGACTCGTCTGGGCAGCCGTCTTTGGCGGGGCAAAAAGCAAGCTCCGCGCCATGGTATCGCCGTGGCAGTCCGGAACCGTCTGGGTGTACTCCGATCCGGTCAAAAAAAGCAACAAAATAACCGATTTTGACGTCACTTCTTACAGACAGGGCATCCGCGAGGATCTGGTGCGCACCTGGTGCGCCTCGGCATGCTCGGAAATCGTCACCAAAAGCCACGGAATCGCCGAATGGAAGCTCGTCAACGCCTTTCTCGACGGCATAAACGTCTCGGGAGAAGCAGAATGCCGGTTCGCACTTTTACGCTTTCTCTGGCGAATTCTGCTCGCCGCCGGTATTTCCCCGGACACTCTCGAGTGCTCCCGTTGTGGCCAAAATACCGAAAATGAAGTACTATATTACTCGCCCCATGAGGATGCGTTCGTGTGCGCGCGATGCGCGAGAAGCGAAGAACGGCGGTTTGCCCTGTCGGGTCCGTCTCGCATGTACCTTTCGGCGATCGAACGGCTAAGCCCGTCGCAAGTAAGGAACATCCGGCCGAACGACGAAGAATACGCCGAGCTCAGGCAATTACTGTTTTTTCTCATTACGCGAATGATCGACAGTCCCTTAAAAACCTTTGAAACGGGCGAAGGGATCATTTAGCCGCCTTGCGGCAAAAAAGGAAGTAAACTATGCGCGCAGTAGATATCATCATGAAAAAAAGAGGAGGGCCTGCGAATCAAGGCGGCAGCGAACTTAACCGCGAGGAAATAGAATTTCTGGTCGGCGGCTATGTTGCGGGAACGATCCCTGACTATCAGGTATCATCCTGGCTCATGTCGGTTTTTTTTAACGGCATGACCTTCGCCGAAACCGGCATACTCACCGACGTCATGCTGAAATCCGGAAAAACTATAGACCTCTCGGGGATCGAAGGACCCTTCGTCGACAAGCATTCGACCGGCGGAGTCGGCGACAAGATTTCCCTGCCCCTCGCCCCTATCGTCGCGGCAGCCGGGGTCAAAGTGCCGATGATGAGCGGCCGCGCCCTCGGGCACACGGGCGGCACGCTCGACAAACTCGAATCGATCACCGGCTACCGCACGGGACTTTCCGTCGCAGAGTTTTGCGAATACATCACGAAGACCGGTTTTGCGATGACCGGACAGACAAAAGAAATAGTTCCCGCGGACCGCCTGCTCTACGCGCTCCGCGACGTTACCGGAACGGTCGAGTCGGTGCCGCTTATCACCGCGAGCATTCTTTCGAAAAAAGTCGCCGAGGGCGCCGACGCTCTCGTATTCGACGTCAAGTGCGGAACGGGCGCCTTCATGAAAAATATCGACGACGCCGAGAGCCTTGCGCAAAGCCTTGCCGGAACCGGAAAGGCAATGGGCAAACGCGTCGTCGCGCTGATCACGAACATGAGCGAACCGCTCGGAAACAAGGTCGGCAACTTTCTTGAAATCGAAGAATCGATGGACGTACTCGAGGGCAAGGGACCCTCCGACGTTACCGAGCTGACCCTCACCTTCGCCGCCTGGATGATCGTACTCGGCGGCAAGGCAAAAACGTTTGACGAAGGCCGCTCGCTTGCCCAAAGCGTTATCGCTTCCGGTCGGGCAATGGAACTTTTTATGGAGAACGTCAAGTTGCAGGGCGGAGATCCCGAGAAACTGATTGCAGACCGCGGAAAAAGACGGAGCCCGCATCACGCTGAATTGCGCGCTACCGCCGACGGTTATATCGAAACGATCGAAGCCTTTCAGACAGGACTTGCCGGAGTATATCTTGGCGTGGGACGAAACCGTACCGACGAAGCCGTGTGCCCCGAGGCGGGCATGATTATTTACCGTCACAAAGGCGACAAGGTCACAAAAGGCGAACTGATAATGGATGTCTACGGAAAGGATGGACCGTCGCTCGAGCCCGCAATCGAACTTCTTACCAAAGCGGTTCGCTATTCAAATATAAAGCCTGCGAACGACACACTGATCTACAAGGAAATTAGCGCGCTATGAAATGGAACAAGAAAGACGTCGGACGCGATCTCGTGCGCGAAATAACCGGTCGCTACGGGTGCGACGCGCTCACCGCGTCGATTCTCGCGCGGCGGAACATTATAGAAGGAAGCGACCTCCTTTTTTATCTCGAGGACGACCTCCGCTATTTGCATAACCCCTTTCTATTCAAGAACATGGAAGACGCCGTAGACAGAATAATCGACGCGAAAGACGAAGGCGAGAAAGTGCTGATATTCGGCGACCGAGACGTAGACGGCATCACGAGCACGACCATACTCTATCAGGCGCTCACCGACCTCAAGATGGACGTCTCATGGCGCGTGCCCTCGGGCAACGACCCTTACGGCCTCACGATCGAGGCGGTCGACGCTCACGCGGCAAACTTCGGAACCCTCATCATCACCGTCGACTGCGGAATTTCCTGCGTCGCCGAAATCGCGCACGCGAACAGCCTCGGCATAGACGTCATCGTACTCGACCACCACAACCCCCAGGAAATTCTTCCCGAGGCGCTTACCATCATCAATCCGAAAATGGAAGATTCCGGATATCCCTTCCGCGACCTTGCGGGGTGCGCGGTCACGTGGAAGCTCGTGACCGCCCTCCGCTTCGGCATGATTGAACTGTACAAGCAGCAGATTTGCCTTTTAAACGTAAGACCAGCGAACGAGTCATATATCGTCGAGGCGGTGAAGATCGTCAACATGAACGAGGTTGACCGCATCACGGAAACAATAGTCCCCGGCATGGTCACGATCGACCAGACGCGCCTCGTGCCTTTTCTTCAGGGGCAGCAAATATTCGTATGGGACGCGCCGATGCAGCAAAAGCAGCTCGCAAAAATATTCGGCAAGGGCGTCGAGTTTAATTTCCTCGACATCGCAAGCGAGGTCGCGAAGGAAATTCCCGCGATCCGGGGAATGAGTCTCATCAAGCTCAAGGACCTTTCGCGTATCGCGAGGTATCAGGAGAGGGCAATAAGCGAACTTGACGGATTCTTGAATATTTTTATTACCTTCGTGCAAAAAAGAAACGCCCTTTTCGGCAAGCGGGAGACGGAAGAGCTTCAGCTTGTCGCGCTCGGCACTCTCGCCGATCTCATGCCTTTGAAGAACGAAAACCGCATCCTTGTCAAACGAGGGCTTGCCGCGATCAATGCGAACGCCCGCACGGGGCTCGCCGAGCTTCTCGCAAAGCAGGGACTCGCGGGCAAAAAAGTCGGCACGACCGATCTCGCCTGGCAAATATCTCCGGCGATCAACGCGACCGGCCGCATGGGCAAGCCCGAATACGCCGTTCGCCTCCTCCTCGCCACCGATCAGGCCGAGCGCAACAGCCTGCTCGAAGAAGTGATACAGATGAACACCGACAGGAAGCAACTTGGCAGCGACAGCTGGACCATCGTCGAACCGCTCGCCAAGGAAAGCCTCGAGCGATATCACTCCAGGCTCGTGCTCGCCTCGAGCGCGGAGATTCACCGCGGAGTCACGGGAATAATGGCGAACCGGCTCTCAAGCTGTTTCCGAGTGCCGGCGATCGTCGTCTGCTTTATGGAAGACGGAACCGCAGTCGGCTCCATGCGCTCGGCGCGCGGCCTTCATCTCGAAAGCATTCTTGAACCCTGCGCCGATCTCTTCATCGACCACGGCGGACACGCTTTCGCCGCGGGCTTCAGCCTGCGCAAGGAAAGGTTCGACGAGTTTCTTTCGCGCGTCGCAAGTCTTTCGGAAAGAATCGAATTCCCGGACACCGAAGAGGAAGAGGAACTGCTCATCGACGCGGAATTGCCGCACGAGTTTCTTACGCCCGAGCTTCTCGAACTCGCCGACCGATTCGAGCCCTATGGCGAGGGCAACGACCAGCTGATATTCATGGCGAAGAAAATGCGCATCATGACGGTCGACATAATGGGTAAAACCGCGAAGCAGCATTTGAAGCTCACGTTCGACTGCGGCAAATACAAATGGCCCGCTATTTTCTGGCAGGCAGCCGAACGACTCGGCCGCGACTTTGCCCTCGGTGACACCGTCGACGCGGTATTCCAGGTAAACCGAAACACCTTCAACGGCGCCGAAATTCCGCAAATGATACTGCAGGATATTCAAAAAACCTGATATGAAAAATCGGCTTGCGGCCATCATCTTCCTCGCACTTTCTTTGTGCCCGCTTGCTGCATTGCCCATTCAGTCCACTTCGTCGGAATTACAGAGGGCACCGTTCTCACCTGCTTCCACCTTGCCAGCCGGTACCACCGCGACAGCCGATACCAGGCTGCCCTGCACGACAGCAATTCCCTCTTCGGGTTTTCCCGGTGACTGCGTCGTCATCACGTTTACACATAACCCTCCGATCGTCCCGATATCCGGCGCGACGGTTCTGCTCCTCGATGCGCGAGGAAAAACCGTCGCGCGCGCCGCGGCTTTCGAAACCGCGACTGATATTTCTTCCGCTTTGCTTACAGCGGGAACAACGCTCTCAGGCTCGACACTCGCGCAGTCAAAACCTGAAACAAAAGGTTTCCCGGACATCGTGCCGCGCAAACCGATGCTCGTCGCCGTACTCGCTCTTCCCCTCGACCTCGCGAGCGGTCAGTATCGATTACAAACTCATTACCTTGCGGCCGGAGCCATCATTGCGACGGAAAAATCTTTCATACTCAAAGCGCGCGCATTTCCCTCGGAAGAAATAACCTTTAACGGAAAAAATACCGCTATAAAACAAGATTTCGGCCCGCAACGTCTCGCGCAAATCGATTTGATCAACGTCCTTCTCCTTCGTCAGGATCCAACCTCGCCGCGATTTACCGGTCCGTTTGTTTTACCGGTCAGCAGCAAGCGCAGAACCTCGGCTTTTGCCCAGAGTCGTACCCTGCATTATTCTAACGGCAAAAGCGACACATCAACGCACTATGGCATTGACTTTGGAGTACCGACGGGAACGCAAGTCCGCGCCGCAGGTGACGGTCTTGTAGTCATGGCGGAAAGCCGCAACTCCACGGGCTGGACGATCGTCATCGAGCATGATCCCGGTATTTACAGCCTCTACTATCACCTGAATACCCTCCTCGTCCGTAAAGGCGCAATGGTTCACTCGGGCGATCTCATTGCCCGTTCGGGCTCTACCGGCCTCGCGACTGGTCCTCACCTTCACTGGGAATTCCGCGTCAACGGCGAGGCAGTCTCGCCGGACTGGTTTGTGGGAAGGAAACTGTATTGAAAGGTTCAAATTCGGTCAGGGAAAAACCATTCGTGCAAGAAGCGCGCGGAAGGAATCACGATCGCCTTCCCGTGAATAATCGAGTCCCGTTCGGAAAGTAAATAACTCGGGGCGAAGAAATGCTTCATGAATGGAGGCAACGATCGCAAATACCCGTATCCGATATTCCTGAAGATCTTTTTCCTGTATCCCGGCAAACCAGGCTTCGATTACCGTGATCAGCCGACGAACCGTTTCGTCCGAGTTGTCGTCAAGTTTGGGCGAATGCAGATCGAACTGTATCGAAATACGCGCAATATTCGGGTGTTCGGCGAGAAATTCGACCGGACCTCGAAGCATGGCGGCGAATACCTCGCGACGGTGTTCGGTCGTCTCCGGAATGTACGCCGGTGAGTCACTGCTTTCCGCGCGATACGGTTGAATGACGACCGCATTGACGTACCGGCGAATCGCCTCGCGGAGGAGCGCGTCCCGAGTGCCAAAATGATAGTTGATCAGACCGAGTCCGACCTTGGCTCTAAGGGCAACATCGCGAATGGTGAGCTCTTCAGTACCCTCGCACAGGAGTTCGCTCGCCGAGTCGAGAATTCTCGTACGAGCATCAATTTCAGTCGTATCGGTCCGTTTTTTTGGTTTCATGGTTTTTATTATTGAACAACGTTCAGCTTCCTTATTTGGAGAATAACATGAAAATAACGGTTTGCATACTCTCGTTATGCCTGGCCTTCGGATTAACCGGCTGCGCGAGCGAACAAACGCGTCTGCATCGACTTGAAAACCGCTCCTGGATCGAGCGGGATTATTCCGTGCGTCTTGCATTATGGCCGCTTCCGTATAGAGTTGCCCGGATCATGACACGATATGGCGAAACGCAATGCATTCGGCGAGGCGGCAAACGGCCCGGGGGCAAAGCCTCATCTCTTTCTGTTTCATGCGATGGGACTTAATTCCGCGGTTTGGTCGCCAAACGCGAAAGCCCTTTCGGAGCGGTTTGTCGTGTACGCGTTCGACACTATAGGCGATCAGGTATACGTCGTGGGTAATTCGATGGGTGGATGGATCGCTAACGCCGCGGCGCTCTATCACCCGGAAACCATAAAAGCTGTTGCCCTCATTTCGCCCGCCGTGGGAATACCAAAGCGCATGAAGTGGGGCAGTATGATTATTTCGATGATGGTCGATCAGTCCGAAAAAAACTTGCGTAAAATCAGCGCCAATCTCCTGGGGCCGTATGATGCGGAACGCGATTGGGCAGATTATATGACACATGCGCCTAAAGAAACCGCTTCGGCCAAGTTGGGCATCCCATCGTCGTTCACGGACGAGGAGCTCCGATCCATTCACGTACCGGTCCTTTTGCTGGTCGGCGACAGCGAACGAATCTATGCCGATACCAGGGAGGTATTCACGCGTGCAAAGTCGCTGATGCCTGACGTTATCTGCCAGACAATACCGGATGCCGGACACGTAGGCGCATACGACAATCCTGAATACGTGAACAGCGCACTGATCCGGTTTTTCCTGGATCCTCGATAACATTCTCCAAAATAATTAATTAACAAATACAACAAATAATCACTGTTTTATACGTATAATTTATCGATTTACGATAAATAACTCTTGACTTTCAATAATTCTCCAGTTACTTTGTTATTGGAGGCTTGAATTGAAAGACAACAAATCCCTGTTATCCTCTTTGTGGATATCCGTAACCGCAAACTACATTTTCTGCGACGTGCTTTCCAACATGGATCCATCAGTCCTGAAAGAACTGCTGACAGGTTCGGTCGGAGGAATCGCCGTCACCCCGACATTCCTGCTGAGTGCCGCAATACTCATGGAAATCCCTTTTCTCATGATTGTGCTTTCGCGAATTTTACCGTTCGGCGCAAACAGGGTGGCCAATATCATAACAGGCGCATTCATGATACTTACGCAAGTCGGGTCCTTTTTCGTCGGCACCCCGCCTTCCCCGCACTATATCTTTTTCTCGATCGCGGAAATCGCCGGCTGCATTGCCGTCGTTTTACTCGCCGCCGCATGGCGCGCGGAAATCAAAGAAGCATCG
>Ga0302289_1000581_pt1 | contig 14706 bp, 14 predicted proteins | sample III_Fen_N1_2_FD_194552 | JGI IMG/M metagenome (GOLD analysis project Ga0302289, IMG submission 194552) | Peat permafrost microbial communities from Stordalen Mire near Abisko, Sweden - III_Fen_N1_2 | ecosystem: Environmental > Terrestrial > Soil > Wetlands > Permafrost | place: Sweden: Abisko... | reverse complement strand
TTTCATCGTATCATGGCATATGACCGAGAAAAAGAACAAAAAAAACCCCTCCTTGGGCTGCCTATTCTGGATCGCGTTTATCCTTTTGATTATTGTCGTCTTTTTCTTCGCCAAGACTAACATACCAACTGCTCTCGCGAATTCCGGAGCTAAGGACCTCCTTCGCAAGAACACAAAAAATTCGGAACTTACGGGAACAGATCAGACACAGGTTGTGCCGAAAATCAACACGAAAGACGATACCGTCGTTGAGGCAGGCGACCAGAGCGCGAAAACGACCGGAGACGGCAGCAATGAAATCGATACCTCGAAGCAGAATCCAGAGGTAAAAACCCCGGACGACAAAACTTCGGACGCAAAGACTCAGGATATGAAGACCGCGAAACCGGCTCCCTCATCAACAAAGAAAACCGCCGAAACCGTAATTCAAAAACCGGTAAAACAAAACGCGGAAAAACCATCTGCCGTTCCCGTCCGAAAAGCCAACATCTATTTCGTCAGCATCGACGCGGACGGAAAAGTTCTCCGCAAAGAGGTCACGCGCGAAATATCGCAGACTGATTCACCCCTTTCGGACACGATCAATATTCTTTTCAAGGGAACCACCTCTTCCGAATCCGGCAAAGGATTGCGGTCTTTGATTCCTGAAGGAACAAAGTTACTTTCCGCCACAGTCAAGGACGGTGTCGCGACAATCAACCTCAGCGATGCATTTCAGTTTAACCAGTTCGGAATAGAGGGGTATCTTGGTCAGCTCGAGCAGCTTGTGTTTACCGCTACCTCATTTCCTACCGTCAAATCCGTGCAATTTCTCATCGAAGGACAACGGCACGAGTATCTCGGGGCGGAAGGCGTCTGGATCGGCACGCCTCTGAGTCGCGATAAATTCTGAAAGAAGGACGCAACCCTCCATGGCTGACAAATCAGCAGCGAATGCCCAATCGGTTAGGACTCTTGTATTAAACCTTGAACAATCGGTTTCCGAAGCTTTTGTCGGCTCGGGCGAAACCATACGCCTGGCAGTGCTGGGGCTCGTCGGCGGACTTCACGTGCTTATCGAAGACATTCCGGGCGTTGGAAAAACGACTCTGGCCGCCGCTCTTTCCCGCGCGGCGGGTTTGAGCTTTTCCCGCATCCAGTTTACACCGGACATGCTTCCCGGAGACGTCCTCGGAATGAGCGTCTGGGACCCCCAACTTCACAATTTCGTGTTCCGCGAGGGTCCCATCAACGCGGGATTTATCCTCGCCGACGAACTTAACCGCACGTCTCCCCGAACCCAATCGGCATTTCTTGAGGCAATGCAGGACGGACAAGTCACGATTGACGGAAAAACAAGAATTCTCCCTCAGCCCTTTTTCCTCATCGCAACTCAAAACCCCGCAAGCTTCGCGGGAACATTCCCTCTTCCCGAGGCAGAACTCGACCGTTTCGGAATTTCATTCCCGATCGGTTACCCGTCACTCGAGCACGAAACAGAAATTCTCCGCAGAAAAAGCCTTGTGCAGGGAGAAGTAAAAACGGTTTCCGACGCGGAACAAATACTCGCGGCGAGGGAAACGATCAAAACGCTGCATATTGCAGAAAACGTGCGCGACTATATCGTGCAACTTGTTCGCGAAACGCGGGTGAGCGGCGACATCAGACTTGGGGCAAGTCCGCGCGCGGCAATTTTCCTTCAGCAGGCCTCACGGGCAAAAGCCGCATCCGAAGGCCGGGGCTTTGTCATTCCGGAGGATGTCGAAGCCATGGCAGAGCCGGTGTTGGCCCACCGCATCCAGCTCTCGTCACAGGCACGCCTCGGCCAGACCGATTCCCGAAAATGTATCCGCGCGGTTTGCGCAGCGGTTCCCAAACCGACCGGACTCTGACGAGCGTGAGCGTACGAATACGGCCCATCCCGCTGATATCCATCTGCACTTTCTCGTTCGTGCTTGGAACGTTTTCGGGCCTTGCGGGGTTTTTATCGGCATTTCTCTCCGTCATCCTGCCGGTTCTGTTTATCGCGTCGCTTCTGCATCTCTTCATCTCATGGCAGTTCTTCGCGCTCCACCAAAACTTCTCAAATGACCACCCGAGAAAAGGAGAGGCTGTCAGGTACTCTCTCAGAATGACGAATGAGGGAATTATTCCTCTCGCGTCCGGGATGTGCCATTTCGCGGATCCGGGACCTGCCAGCTCTTTCATCAAGGAATCGCCTGTGCCAAACAAAGGGCATGAAACCATCTCATACGACGCGGAAATCCGCTGCTCATACAGAGGAACCTACGTGATCGGACTTTCATCGGTTTCCTTTCATGACATACTTGGAACGATCGAAGTGGAAACGGCCATCGAACCGCGAATTTTCTACGTATATCCGGAACTGATTCCCCTCGACGGCAAAGTCGACAGGCTTGCTTCCTCCTCGGGCTCCGACAGACCAGGCTCGAACGCACGGGAAGAGGATCCCACTATTTTTGAATATCTTTCACCGCTCGTACCCGGAAAGATCGCGAGGCATATCTCGTGGAAACGCTGGGCGGCAACGGGAATTCCGGCAGAAACGATACACGGACGGGCACGCTCGTCGGCTCTTACCGTCGTACTCGACCTGTGGCCGGGATACGGGACAGGGACCGAAAAACTTGCGTCGGAAGACATTGCCATGAGCGCGGTCTTTTCGATTCTCCAGTCCCTCGCGAAAGAACAGATTCCGGCCGAGCTGATATACGGAGGATCCGAAAGCGGAACGAGCGTAGACTCCCCTGAGCGGTTTTCGGAAGTATTCGACCAGACGACAAGCGTCATTTTCAATGACGCGCGATTTCCCGTCACGGCCTTTAAAAACGGGACGACCACGCTTCTCGTAACGACCAGACCCCTTATCGATTTCCTGAAAACGACCGCGCTCGATCTTTTTACCGCTTACGAACAGGGGCTCACGGGAGGGACCGTTCCCCATCTTTTGATTTGCCCTCCGCCCTCTCGCGCGGACGAAGAAATAAAAATTCTCGAAATGCTCGCCGACAAGCAAACGGCATACGGCTCAAAAGGGCTTCTCGCATTGGCCGATTCGCGGTTGGGCACGGAGGACATTATCAATGCGCTCCGTTATTAGCGTATTCAGGACAGCCGTTTATTTTCTCGTTCTTGAGGCGATAACTCTTGCGCCGCTCGTGGTTTATTCGAATTTACTTAAAGCCGAAGGGCCGCTTGCCGTCCTCTACGTATGGACAGGGCTCTCGGCGGGGTTTCTCGCACTTGCCGTCTTCTTCGGCGTAAGAATAAAAAACCGGCCGCAATACCGGTTAGTATTTAAAATAACGACGGCAGTCGCGGCGCTTACCGGAATAACGGGCATTCTCGTCGTGCTCATTCAGGTAAACGTAACATATAGGTCCCTTGCGGAAGCGTGGTTAGCCCTCGCGAGGGAAGGCAGGGCATTCGGGTTTTTCTCGTTTTTCGCGGCGGAGATCTACTCGCTGTTCCTTCTCGGTCAGAGCGTGCTGCTTGCCGTAAAAAAAATAGTCGCGTTCATTTTCAGCTTTATCTCGACAACCAGCCTTTGCGCCGGAATCATTCTCGGCAGCACGCCGATTCTACTTGTTTGCCTCCTTGCCGCACTTGGATTCTTTCTCGTCATCGGAGGGCAAAAGCCTCTCGCAAGGGCGCGAACCGTGGCATTCCCGTGCCTTGCGGCCATCATCGGCACCTTGCTCATCGCCTCAGTGCCGAAGGATGAAAACGCAAAAAAACCGTCTTTCTGGTTTCCCGATATAACTGACGCACTCAACGCCATCGCTCCGTCATTTCCGCTTATACGCGACATCCCCGGATATGGCTTTGCGGCGGGTGCTGCGGAAATGCCCTCATCGGTATTTCTCTCCTCCAGACCGCTTTTCGTCGTTCACGGCGAGCCGAACGCAGTGTACTATCTCGCAACGGATCAGTTCAGGGACTGGAACGGGGATGTTTGGATTCCCGACCCCGATAAAGGCAAGGATATTCCCGTCGAAACTTCCGCCAACGAAAGTACCGGCGGCGATATCAAACTTACGCTGCTCGAAGACTTTACTCCGGTCGTACCGATAACGCTGGAAACGAAAGCCGTTATTATCGCAAAAGACGCGCAGGTAAAAGCGGCCGCTTCAAGAAATCAGGGATTGCGGTTCGAACCGAGCATACGCCGCGGATTTTCGGCATTGCTCGTAACGGATACAATACCGGTCGAGACACCGGATACGGCGACGCTCGACGCGTTGCGCGGAAGCGAAAGCGCCGCGTCGAAACGGATTTCGGAACTCGCGCTGGAGATTCGATCAAGGTCAAGCGACGACAGGGACTTTATCGGCAAGCTTATCGATCACTTTAAAACCGGTTATACCTATTCGCTTAATACCGGCGAGCGCCTGAGCGGTTCGAGCGCGATCGAGTCGTTTATCTTCACGAAAAAAACGGGATTTTGCCTCTATTTCGCCAGCGCCTTCGTGCTCCTTGCCCGTGAGGGCGGCTTACCCACCCGACTGACCGAGGGATACAGAGTTTCCCTGAATGAATACGGCGAAGGAGTGATTACAGGAAACAACGCACATGCATGGCCGGAAGTATTTTTGGACGGGAAATGGAGAATATTCGAACCGACTGTCCCATACATTCAGCAGAACCCGTTTGCATATGTACGAAACGAGGATCGCTCTACCCGTAAGCAACTCGAGGCGCTCTTCGGCTCCGCTGCAATTTCGGGGACGGAGACTAATAGCAAGTGGTACGGCAGCGCGCTCGCGTTCCTGATAAAATGGCGGAAAACGGCGGCCATAACCGTCACTATGCTCGCCGTCGTAATCGCGGCGGGCATAGTCTTCGGTGTTCGGAATACAAAAGAGCGGAGACTTAAAACAAAGGCCCGCGCGCTCGTCAGACGCTTCAAACGCAAAGGAATTCCGGGACCGGAAATAACCGGTTGGCTCGAATGGGCGAAAGCGGCGACAAAAATGTCAGAGGACGAGAGCGTTGCGGAAATTGCAATGGAAATGATCAGGCTGGCGTTTGCGATCACTCGGCCAATTCAAGCCGACGAAGCGCGACTGCGGTGCGGGACGCGATATCGATATCAAGGATGAGTCCGCGAAGCGCGCCCTTCGTGTCGTTGGGCTCCATGCGGTAGAGAACCTGCGTGATATTGCGCTTGATGGCCAGAACGGGATCCATTCCGATTACCGAGCGCAATGCGCCCGTCATGCCGAGATCCGTCATGTAGGCGGTTCCGCCCGGAAGAATGCGCTCATCCGCCGTCTGCACGTGCGTATGCGTTCCGGTGACCGAAACCGCACGGCCCGCAAGGTATAATCCCATCGCTTCTTTTTCCTGATTTGATTCCGCGTGAAAATCCACAAAAACCAAAGGCGGGTCGGCTTCTTTCGCCCAAGCGTTTATTTGCGCGTCGGCAAAATGAAAGGGACAGTCTATCGCCATCATGTCTTCCCGTCCCTGCAGGTTGATCACACCGAGGCGAATACCGTGCTTTTCGAAAATCGCGGAACCCCGGCCGGGAAGCTCGGCGTCTGCGGGATAATTTGCGGGCCGAATCATTTCGTTCATCGACGACAGCGCATCCCAGAACTCTCGTTTTTCGAAGGTATGATTGCCTCCGGTAATCACATCCGCGCCCGCCTTGATAACGGCTCGGGCGTCTTCTTCCGAAATACCGATGCCCGACGTGGCGTTCTCTGCGTTGATAACGATAAAATCGATTTCTTCCCTTGCTATCAATGAAGGTAGGAGCGCGGTAACACACCGCATACCGACGGAACCAAAAATGTCACCGCCGAGAAATACGCGAAAAATATTATTCTTCATCGGTATAGATTGCGGTTCGCAGACTATTGATAATTCCGGTTCTCCAGGGAACCTTGCGCCCCTCAAGGGCGGCTACCGTGCGTTCGATGTCGTAGGAAAATCTGACGACTTCAAATGAAACCGAACCGTTTTCGACCGTTACGATTCCGAATGCGCCCCGATTATCCTTGTCGAGAGGTTTCCCAAGACTACCGGGATTGAAAATATGAGCCTTGCCGACGCTCACATTGCGGGGGACATGCGTATGTCCGCAGATATACAGAATTTTTTTGTCGGTTTCGAGTAAATTTTCGTCGAGGGTTTCCTCGTCGGAACCGTGGCGTCCGTGAATCATGTCGACATTATAACCTTCTGCGACAAAATGATGGCGGACCTTGAGCGCGCGAAGCCATTCGAGGTTGACGGGAGAAAGCTGATTTCGGGTCCAGCGACAGTGAATTACGCCCTCGGGACTGCCAAAATAGGGATTATGATCGAGTGCGCGTTCGTTGATAATGTAGCGGTCATGGTTTCCGGCAAGGTACACGACGCCGGGAAAGGAACGAAGGAGGGTTATGGTTTCTTCGGGGAAAGGACCAAGATTGACGTAATCGCCAAGAAAATAAACCGGCTCGCCGGAAAGTCCCGCGGTCTTGATGTAACTGAAAAACGCTTCAAGAGCGGGTAAATTTGCATGGATATCCGATGCCAGTATAAATTTCATTTGATTAATAAGTATATCCCACTTTTTTGACTTATTCAATCGAGAAATCAACCCTAAAGATCCGTATTGCACGCTCCATAAGGTATTGGTATAGTGAAATCATGAAAAGGATTCCGAAATGTATTGTTTTAATATGTATTTTTTCGCTTTTTTCCTGTACACGAACAAAAAGCACGGCTGATTCAACAACACCATTGAATGAAAAACTCAAAATCGCCTCAATGGCTCCATCCTGCACTACAATTCTTGCTTCGCTCGGACTTGCGGACAGTCTCGTCGCGGTCGACACCTGGTCGGCTTCCGTCCCCGGAGTACCGAAAGACGCAATACAATTTGACATGATGAAACCGGACGCGGAACGCCTGATAACCCTCGCGCCGGACTTACTCTTCGTTTCGACGATCACGCAGGAAGGCACAAGCCGCGATCCCTTTGCGCCTCTTTCGGACGCGAGAACGCGGGTGATCTATATGCCGACGGGTAAAAGCCTTCAGGACATCAGAAACGATATCGCAAAGGTCGCCGAGATTACCGGCAGAGTTTCTGCGGGTAAAAAAGTCATCGACGAGATGGACAAAGGAATAGAGAAAATTTCTGCGGTCGCGAGAAAGATACCGAAGGAGAAACAACGCACGGTCTTCTTCGAGATTTCTGCGGCTCCTTATATTTACAGCTTCGGGCATGGCGTTTACCTCGACGAGCTTCTTGGGGCAGCGGGTGCCATTAATGCGCTCAAAAACGAAGAGGGTTGGATTTCAGTAAGCGGAGAGACTATTCTTGCGGCCGACCCGGACGTCATCCTCACAAACGTCGGTTATCTTCCGGACCCCGTCGCCGAGATTTGCGCGCGACCCGGATGGTCAAGCATCAAGGCCGTCGGGGAAAAACGAGTGTACCTGATAGACGCGAACTCAAGCTCGCAGCCGGGCCCGAACGTCGTGAAGGCGCTCGGCGAAATCGCGAAGGCGGTGTACCCTGAGTATTTCAAATAAGACGGCCTTTGGCCTTTCGCTATTCGCATCCCTGCTCGTCCTGATTCTGGGCACCGGGGCAGGATCCGTTTTCATACCCCCCCCGGATTGCATCGCGGTCATCCTGCATAAAATCGCGGGGATGCGGCTTCCCGACGGCGTGAGCCCGAGCGAGACCGGCATAATCTGGTCGCTCAGGCTACCGCGGGTCTTTCTCGCCTTTCTCGCGGGCGCCTCTCTTTCGGTGAGCGGCGCAGTCATGCAATCGGTTTTAAAAAACCCCCTCGCATCCTCGTTCACGCTCGGGGTTTCATCGGGCGCCTCGCTCGGCGCGGGTCTCGTCATCCTCTGCGGGCTCACATTGCCTTTTGCAGGGGCTTTCACCATTCCGCTCGCCGGTTTTATTTTCAGCGTCCTCGCAATCTTCGCCGTTATGCGGTTTTCCCGCGCGATCGATCCCGGCCTCTCGAACAACACGATAATCCTCGCGGGCATGATTCTCTCTCTCTTTATCAACGCGATACTCACGCTTCTTTCTGCGCTCTCGAAAGAAGAAATCAACCGGCTGATCTTTTGGCAAATGGGAAGCTTTGCCCTCAAGGGCTGGACGCCAGTTCTCATCCTCGCGCCAATCCTGACAATCGGCATAGCTGCAATATATTTTTTTTCCCGCGAGCTCGACATCATGACTTTTTCCGACGATGAGGCTGCCGCGATCGGCGTGAACGTTAAAAGGACGAGGCGAACGCTCGTATTGCTTTCCTCATTGATCACCGGCTGCACGATCGCGTTCACCGGCGTCATTGGCTTTATCGATCTCGCCGTTCCTCACATCGTCAGAAGAATATTCGGCCCCGCCCACCGCACGCTGATTCCCTTTTCAGCGCTTACGGGCGGGATCTTCATGGTCATAGCGGATTTGCTCGCGCGCACTATCATACCGCCGCTTGACCTTCCCGTCGGCGCGATCACCGCCGCCCTCGGAACCCCTTTTTTCGCCTGGGTATACGTAAGCTCGCGGAGGAATCCGGCATGAATGACTCAATACTGATACAGGGAAAAAATCTTAGTGCGGGATACTCGGCCGACATTCTGCACGACGTCGCGATCGCGCTTCATGCGGGCGAACGCCTTGCGATCATCGGACCGAACGGCTGCGGAAAGACAACCTTGCTCCGCGTGCTCTCCGGCATTCTTCCATATAAGGGATCGCTCCTGCAAACGATACAGGACAAGGATTCGACGAGACGGGGCAAAGCAGTCGAAAGAACTTCCCTCTCCGGACGCGAAGCCTCCCGCGAAACGGGATTTCTCGCGCAATTGTCATCGTCGTGGTTTTCGTTCCGCGTCTACGACACCGTCATGCTCGGCCGTTACAACCGCCAGAAACCCGGCTTTTTTTCAAGCCCTTCGCGCACGGACCGCGAGGCGGTCGAAAGCGCGCTGAAGTCGTGCGGAATAGAAAACATTCCGGACGAAAGTCTCTCGCGCCTTTCGGGAGGCCAGCTCCAGCGCGTGTTTCTTGCGCGAACGCTCGCCCAGGATCCGGCAGTGCTTCTTCTCGACGAACCGACCAATCATCTTGACCTTCATTTCCAGTTTGAATTTTTGGATCTCATCGACCGTTGGGTTTCTTCGGGTACGCGGGGAGCCGTTGGCGTTTTCCATGACCTTTCGCTCGCCCTCCGCTTTGCGGACACCATGCTCCTGATGGATGAAGGCCGCGTCATTTCCTGCGGTTCGCCCAAAGACATCGTTCACGGCAAGGAGATTAATAAAGTATACAAGATGGACGTATCGTTATCAGTTCATTCACTATTACAAAACTGGTAAAATCTGCTATTGTTTCAACTATGATACACCGTATAAAAGGCGACATTCCGCATATTCATCCGTCAGTATTCGTCGCGCACAGCGCCGAAGTCGCAGGACACGTGACAATAGGCGAGGGCGCCTCCGTCTGGTTTTCCGCTACCGTCCGCGGCGATATAGCACCGATCACGATCGGTAAAAACGCGAACGTACAGGACGGAGCCGTCATTCACTGCGACACAGACCTTCCGTGCATTATCGGCGACGGAGTAACAATTGGACACGGAGCGATAATCCACTCGGCGGATATCGGGGGAAATACGGTTATCGGGATGGGCGCCATCATATTGAACAAAGCCGTTATCGGCGAGGACTCGATCGTAGGAGCGGGATCCCTCGTCACGCAGGGAAAAACTTATCCACCGCGCTCGATGATCCTCGGAAGTCCCGCAAAAGTCGTCAGAAGTTTGACCGACGAAGAAATCGCCCACAACCGGGAAAACGCGCTTCATTACGTCGCGCAGGGAAAAAACGCAATCGCCGATTACGGAGAAATCCGGTGACGATAAGGGATATCGTCGAGACGCTTCCCGCATACGTCGCCTGCGGGAAACCGGGCTATCAGGACATGACACCGGGGAAAATAGTCGCCGGTGATATTATGAGCGACTTGCTCGTTTCCGTCGAAACCGATATTTTCCTCGTAACGAGCCTTGCAACCGACCAGACGATCAGAAGCGCCGACCTTATCGGAGCGACGGCAGTCATGCTCGTGAACGACAAACTTCCTACTCCCGGAATGAAAGAGCTCGCGAGCGAATGTGACATTACATTACTCTCTACCCCGCTTCCCATGTACGAAGCGTGCATCACCCTTCGCTATTTGCAGGACACCGATGAAAAAAACAATTGAAGACCCTGCAACCCTCGCGCGCGAGATAGTCTCTTCGGGAATCGTTTTCGCGACGCTCGCAAGTCCGACCGACAAATCCCCGGACGCCGAGAATATATTCGATAAAATCAGGATACGTCCGGTTAATCTCAAGTCCGGCATGATGTATCAGCTCGAGCAGTTCAAGGCGACAAAAGTCTTTCACCGGAACGTCGACGAGAAAACACTTGAAGGCCTTCTCGCGAAATGGATCCCGAGCTATTTCACGCGCGCCGAATTTACCTTGAGGGCGAATTCAATTCAGATACTGGCAAACAAGCGCGGAGAAATTACCGCTCTCAGAAAAACCGCTGCAGCGGCTGACGCAGACAGGCCTGTAAGCGCGGCCCTCGCGGTTGGCACGCCGTTGGCAAGCGCATCCCATAACCGCGCCAAAAAATATCTTCTGGAAGAGGGCATTCCCGTACCCTTCCTCGTCGATCTCGGCGTCATGGCGAGTGACGGAACCATTGTCAAATCGAAGTACGACAAGTTCCGCCAGATCAACCGTTTTCTCGAGTTTATCGCCGACGTCGTTCCGGAACTGACGAATGGACCCACGGACGGGGCTGCAACAGAAAAAGAGCTGACCATCGTGGATTTCGGCTGCGGCAAATCCTATCTCACATTCGCGGTGTATTACTATCTTTTCGTTCTCCTGAAAATACCGGTGAAAATCGTAGGGCTTGATCTCAAGGAAGATGTCATTGAGCATTGCTCCGGCCTTGCGCTGAAATACGGGTACGATAAAATCAGTTTCGCGGTAGGAAACATTGCGGACTATAAAGGGCTCGACCGCGCCGACATGGTAATCACCTTGCATGCCTGCGATACAGCGACTGACTTTGCGCTCGCCCAGGCGGTCAGATGGAACGCCCGCGTCATTCTTTCCGTACCCTGTTGCCAGCACGAACTGAACGCGCAACTCGCCGACAACACGGTACGGTCCGAAGGACGCGCCCTGCTCGCGCCGGTATTCAAATACGGCATCGTGCGCGAACGAATGGCAGCCCTTCTCACCGACGCGCTTCGCGCAGAACTGCTCGAAACGCACGGATACAGCGCGCAGATTCTCGAATTCATCGACATGAGCCACACGCCGAAAAACCTTCTGATCCGGGCGATCAGAGACCGACCAACGAGCGATCGCACGGCGAAACACGGCAAACAAGCCGCAGACTATCAACGTCTCAGAGATTTTGTCGTCGTGCGGCCGACTCTCGAAAGCGAACTTTCTTCAAAGAGGTAATTCTGAATGGCAAAAATATTGATGGCAATGAGCGGCGGAGTTGACAGCTCAGTCGCGGCAAAACTCCTTGTCGACCAGGGTCACGAAGTCGCAGGCGTTACGCTCAAGCTCTTTAACGACGACGATATCGTGATCGCGGAAAAATCAAGCCGCACGTGCTGCGCCCTTTCCGACGTGCAGGACGCAAAGACAGTCGCGTACAAACTTGGAATCGATCACTTCGTGTATAATTTTCGCGATCTGTTCAACGAAAAGGTGATAACCCGTTTCGTCAACGCGTATCTCGAAGGAAAAACGCCAAACCCCTGCATCGACTGCAACCGTCACATCAAATTCGACAAACTGATTGAGCGCGCGATCCTGCTCGGTTTCGACTATGTCGCGACCGGCCACTACGCATCGATTGCGCACGACGCCGTGACCGGCCGGTACCAATTGCTTCGCGGCAAAGACCGGACGAAAGACCAGAGCTACGTACTTTACACCCTGACGCAGGAACAGCTTGCCCACACCCTCTTTCCGCTCGGCGAAATGAACAAGTCTACCGTTCGCGAAATCGCGGAAAACGCGGGCCTCGTGAACGCGCGGAAACCCGACAGCCAGGACATCTGCTTTGTTCCCGACGGCGACTATCCCGCCTTTATCGACAAGATAGTTCCCGCACGCGTTACCGACGGAGACTTTATAGACATTGACGGCAAAGTGATCGGAAAGCACAAGGGCGTCACCCATTACACGATAGGACAACGGCGGGGCATTGCCGCGGCATTCGGAAAACCGATGTACGTGGTCGCGAAAAACGCCGTCGACAACACCGTCACCCTCGGCGAAAACGCAGACCTGATGTCCCAAACCCTCGTCGCCGACGACATCAATCTTATATCGATAGCAAGGCTCGACGCGCCTATGAACGTCACCGCAAAGATACGGTACAACCAGACAGAGCAGGAAGCGGTAATCAAACCGGAAGCGGATGGATCAATCCGCGTCGATTTCGCGCAAAGCCAGCGCGCGGTATCGTCGGGACAGGCAGTCGTGTTCTATTCGGGGGAAACAGTCGTCGGCGGCGGCACTATACTTTAACCGGCTAAATTTGACAGTTTTACTCCTACAGGCCTACACTATTTACGAACAGCTAACGGGAGAGCGATCAATGATAAACGAAAAGGATTTGACGGGACGCATACTTTATGAGGACGGCGAGCACAAATTTATTTGGCTCGGGGGCGAAAGCAAATACCGAAAAGGCGTCATCCAGACGATGCAATACCTGATAATCGACAACGGCAGAGGCACGCTGCTCGATCCGGGCGGAGTACACCTGTTTTCGCGCGTTGTCGCCTCTGTAAGCCGTTATATCTCCATCGATAAAATTGACAATATTTTCTTTTCGCATCAGGATCCCGACGTATCTTCCGGGATCGCGCTATGGCTCGGGGTAACGAGCGCCAAGGTATACATATCCGCGCTCTGGACGCGTTTTCTCCCTCACTTCGGCATTGTCGATACTAACCGGGTTGTCGGGATCGAAGACAAGGGGTCGTCGCTCAAGCTTCCGTCGGGAAACGAGCTGAAATTCGTCCCGGCTCATTTCATGCACTCACCCGGGCATTTTTCGCTCTTCGATGTCCGCTCCCGTATTTTGTTTACGGGAGACATAGGCGCCGCCGTATTTACCGGCGGGGACGAAACCGTATTCGTCGAGGATTTCGCGAAGCACCTCCCGCTTGTCGAAGGTTTCCACAAACGATACATGGCCTCGAATGCGGTTACCCGAAGATGGTGCGCGATCGTGCAACGCCTGAATCCCGACATGCTCGCTCCGCAGCACGGCGCCATATACAAGGGCGAAAGCGTAAAAGCCTTTTTAAACTGGCTTTCGGAGCTTCGATGCGGCACAGATATTCTTGACCAGTTTTTCGGCTCATAAGGCGGACGTAAAATGGAAACAAACGAAACTTACCACAATTATGAAGACGCACTCGCCAAATTCATAATCGGGTACAACAAAAATATCATCCTCAATTCCGTTACCGTTCACTCCTTGGAAATTCTCGATCAGTCCATGGATCAGGTCGAAAAAGGGCTGAACACGATCGTCAGCGCCTTCGAGGAGATGCGCGCGAGCAGCGAAAGCAATTCCGACAACACGAACCGGATCGACTCGATGATGGGAGAGATCCTCGCGAAAAACGAAACCATGAACACGAGCATCGCCGCGCGGGTCGAGGAAATCGGGACCACGTCCGAAAACGCCAAGGCTATCGCGGCGCTTTTTGAGGAGCTCAAAGAAAAAACGAAAAACGTCGCCGGTATTACCGGCTCGATCCAGGACGTATCGGACCGGACCGGGATTCTCGCGATCAATGCATCAATAGAAGCTGCGCGGGCGGGATCGGTCGGAAAGGGATTCAGAATTATCGCCAACGAGGTCAGGACTCTTGCAACCCAGACCGGGGCGTTCGCCAAACAGATCGAAACAAACATCGGGGAATTTCAGACAACCGTCGACCATATAAACGGGCAAATGTCCGAATTCATAGAACTATTCTCGCGTTTCAGGACATCGTTCGGCGAAGTGCTCGCAAATTTCAGCGAGAACGCCAAAACGATAGACGGAGCAGGAAGATCCCTTTCCGAAATTACAGGGTCAATCCGCGAAGAATCTTTGGCTCTCAACGCCGGGCTTGAATCTCTTGAGGAAGTCAACGGCTCGATGAAGGATACTCATGCCATTCTTGGAGTCATCCAGTCGAGCCATACCTACCTTGACACCCTGCTAACCAGGGATGCGGGAGAGACGGGAAGCTAAGTTTCGGGTATAGTTAACCCATGAAACTCGATATCGACATTATCACCATGGATCTGGACGACACGTTGCTCCGCCACGATCTTTCCATTTCGGAACGTACCGTCAAGACGCTTGCGGACGCAGCGGAGAAAGGCATTATTATTATTCTCGCATCGGGCCGCGCTCCCGAAGCCATGACGCCCTATGCGACGCGAATAGGCCTAGATAAAATAGACAGTTACCTCATTTGCAACAATGGCTCCCAGATAATCAAATCCAGAACAATGGAAACGATCAGAGAACATTTTCTTCCGACCGATATTGCCATAGAGGCTTTTCGTCTCGCGGTCGACGCCGGTCTTTCCTGCCATATTTACGAAAATAATATTATTTACGTCTCTAAGGAAACCG
>Ga0302289_1000578_pt1 | contig 14758 bp, 11 predicted proteins | sample III_Fen_N1_2_FD_194552 | JGI IMG/M metagenome (GOLD analysis project Ga0302289, IMG submission 194552) | Peat permafrost microbial communities from Stordalen Mire near Abisko, Sweden - III_Fen_N1_2 | ecosystem: Environmental > Terrestrial > Soil > Wetlands > Permafrost | place: Sweden: Abisko... | reverse complement strand
CGGCACGGTGCTCAAGGTTTTCAAGCAGCACCAGAACTATCTTGAGGACGGCCCGGAAATTACCTGGAAAGACACGGTGTACGTTTCCTGGAGCGCCAACGACGGATATATCGTCGAGGTAATCAATCAATGAGGCACCAGAAACTGCTGACAAGCAGGAATTACGGCAAGCCCTACAGCTATCCGATGGGAATCTGGTTTACGCTTTTTTTCATCCTGCCGATCGGCATAATCATCGCATACAGTTTCATGAAAAAGGGACTGCACGGCGGCGTCGAGCTTCAGCTGACTCTTGACGCCTACATCCAGATGATAAACACGAGCTACGGCAAACTGTTCGTCCGGACTCTCGTTGTTACGCTTATCTCCACGGTCATCACCATCGCCATATCGCTTCCCTGCGGGTACGCGATGGCGCGGAGCAAACACCAGACGATTCTTCTCTTTCTCATCATTATTCCCTTCTGGACGAATTCGCTGATCCGCATAAACGCATGGATCGCCATCCTTGGAAACGAGGGATTCATCAACGAGACGCTGAAAAATTTAGGCCTCGTCAGGGAAAGCCTGCCGCTGCTCTATAATCAGAGCGCGGTGATCCTCGTCCTTATATACATGTATCTCCCCTACGCTATTCTTCCGGTATTTACCGCGATGGACAAGTTTGACTTTTCACTTCTCGAAGCCGCGCGCGATCTCGGCGCGACGAAAAGCGAGTCAATGTTCAAGGTTTTGCTCCCGAATGTGCGCTCGGGCGTAGTCACCGCGATAATCTTCACGTTCATCCCGATTTTCGGCGCGTATACCGTACCGCTTCTCGTGGGGGGAAAGGATTCCTACATGATCGGAAACGTCATCGTCGACCAGGTCACGAAGGTGAGAAACTGGCCGCTCGCGTCGGCGTTCTCGATGGTCATCACCGTGCTTAGCACGGTTGGGGTTCTCTGGATGATGGGCACGAGCGCCCGCGAAGCCGCGCGCAACAAGGCCGCTCAGGTCAAACAGGAAATCGCGGTATGAGCAAGACGGAAAACAGCAACCTCTTTAGTCCGTTTACCTCGCGGCTCTCGAAAAAAAACCCCAGCTCGGAACCGGCTCGCCACGCCAAAAGGGCGTACCAGAACAAGAACCGCGTGTCGCTTTCGAATACGGTACTGACCGTGGCGGTCGCGTTTTTATTTCTGCCCCTCGTCGTGATCGTCGTGTACTCCTTCAATAGCGCGAAGGGAATGGTATGGTCGGGGTTTTCGATCGGCTGGTATCAAAAACTTTTTTTTGGATCGGACAAGCTATGGTCGTCGTTCGGCAACAGTCTTATCATTGCGTTCTCGTCGGCGTTCTTCTCGACGGTGCTCGGAACGCTCGCCGCGATCGGCGTCAACTGGTACCGGTTCCGCGGCAGGCTCTATATCCAGACCATCAGCTTTTTGCCCATGGTCCTCCCCGAAGTCATCATCGGCATTTCAATGCTGATTTTTTTCTCCGCGATCAACATTCCCCTCGGGATGGTCACTATCTTCATAGCGCACACGACGTTCTGCCTTCCATTCGTTTTCCTGATGGTTCTCGCCCGCCTCGACGAATTCGACTTCTCGATAATCGAGGCAGCGCACGATCTGGGGGCGACGGAAAAGCAGACGCTCTTTCGCATCATCATTCCGGCAATCATGCCGGGAATTCTCTCGGGCTTTTTGATGGCCGTGACCATGTCGCTTGAGGATTTCGTCATCACTTTCTTCGTCTCGGGCCCCGGCTCGACGACGCTGCCTCTCTACGTTTTCTCGATGGTCCGCTACGGGATCTCTCCCGTAATCAACGCCCTTTCGTTCATAATGATTCTCGGAACGATGCTTATCGCCTTTGTCCTGAGAAATTTTCTCAAGAACATCGCCGCATCAAAATAATTTTTTTCCAAGGAGGCATGTACGTTATGAAAAGACTCATAAACGCTACCGCTACATCGCTCGTCGCCGCGACTTTAGTCGCCATTCTCTCCCTCGCCCTGGTTGCAGGATTTACCGGCTGCAAGAAAAATGAGGGAAAGACCCTGTATCTTTATAACTGGACCTACTACACGCCGGATTCGGTCATCCAGAAATTTGAAAAAGAATACGGCGTCAAGGTTGTGTATGACGACTATGCCTCAAATGAGGACATGTACGCCAAACTCAAGGCAGGCGGAACCGGATACGACATCGTCATCCCCTCGGGAGACTACGTGTCGATCATGAAGAGCCAGAGCATGCTTGAGAAAATCGACCTTTCGAAAATCCCGAACGCCAAATATATCCGTGGCGAAACGCTCCAGAAAGCGACATACGATCCCAAAATGGAATACTCCGTACCCTACTACATGGGAGCCGCGGGCATCGCGGTCAACAAGGAAAAGGTACCCCAGTTCACCGAGAGCTGGAATATTTTCGGTCGCAAAGATCTCGCCGGAAGAATGTCCATGATGGACGACATGCGCGAAGTCCTCGGCGATGCGCTTGCCTACCTCCACTACTCGGTCAACACGACCAACCAGGCCGAACTCGACAAGGCGTACGCGCTCGTCAACGACCAATGGAAACCAAACCTCGTCAAATTCGACGCTGAGGGCTTTGCGAAATCCTTTGCCTCGGGCGAGTTCTGGGTGGTTCAGGGCTACGCCGAAGCGGTGTACGCGGAAGTTCCTCCGGCAATGAAAGACAAGGTCGCGTTCTTCATTCCGAAAAACGAAGGCGGACCGATGTACATAGACAGCATGTGCATTCCCAAAGGCGCGAAGAATATCGAGCTCGCGCACAAGTTTATCAACTTTATTCTCCGCCCGGACATCTATGCGGAATTTCTCGATACCTTCGGCTTTCCCCCGACCATTCATACGGAAGCCGGCAAGCTGCAAAAAGTCACGCCGTACTATACCGCGGATTCGCTCGTGAATTGCGAGCTTAAAGAAGACCTCGGCGCGGGACTCGAGCAATATAATCAGATTTGGCAAAAAATTCGTTTTACAGAATAGGGGATACGCGAGTATAATTGTTTACCATCATGAGCCTCGAAGCATTGCACGTTAAAATACTTGAATCATTACCCCAAGCTTTACTGATAGCGACAAAAACGGTCGATCCCGACACGGGGCGACCGGATTTTATTACCGAATATCTTAATCCCGCATGGGAACGCATAAGCGGCACCCTGATAAGCTCTTTGCTCGGAAAAAAACTGACCGAGACGATTTACACAAAATCGAACATTCCCTGGTATGATATCGGCGTCTCCGTCATGGAAAACGGCAAATCGTGCCATCAAGTACAGTTCAGCGAGCTTCTGGACCGATGGCTGAATATTGCCGTAATTAAACTCGACAATACTCACCTGTGCCTGCATGTAAACGATGTGACCGAAGAAAAACAGAGCGAAATGCGCATGAAGGAACAAAACCTCAGGCTTTCGGCCCTCTCGGCAGAGCTCGCTTCCTCAAAAAATAATCTCAAGATCAAACTGGAAAACATCGAGATCCTCAACGTAAACCTCGAGCAAATGGCGTATTATGACCGGCTCACGGGCTTGCCAAACAGAACCCGGTTCCAGAGCATACTGACGGAAGAAATGTTGAACGCCGAACGATGCCGCACCAAGGTCGCCCTCGTGATACTCGACGTCGACAACATGAAAAACCTGAACGACTCCCAAGGACACGAAACGGGAGACGAACTTCTTAGGCAGATCGCCCAAAGACTCCGTCACTTTGAAAAAAACGACATACAGGCAAGCCGCTTCGGCGGCGACGAATTTCTTCTCATAATACGCGAATACGAACACGACACGGCGCTCGTCCACTTCGTCGACTCCATACAGGAAGTCCTTCAGGAACCATACATGCTCTTCAGTGCGGAACTCCGCTCGACGGTTTCCATCGGAGTCGCGACGTATCCCGAGGACGCGGAGAATCTCCAGGATCTGATGAAGTACGCGGATATCGCGATGGAAGACGCCAAGCGGCGCGGGAAAAATACGGTGTCGCTGTTCCATTCGGTAATGCAGGAAACCCTGCTTGCCCGGCTCAATATGGAAAAACGGATGTTCATCACGCTTGAGGACGAAAAGTTCCAGCTTTTTTACCAGCCCCAATATGACGTAACCACAAAAACGCTCCGCGGATTCGAGGCCCTGGTTCGCTGGTTCGATCCGGAACTGGGCTACGTGAGCCCCGAGAAATTTATACCGGTGGCGGAAGAAACGAGAGTAATCATCGCGCTCGGCGACTGGATCATGAGAACGGCCTGCAAAACTCTCAGGGATTGGTACGATCAGTTCAATTTCAGGGGAATCCTTTCTGTCAACGTTTCGCCCATACAGCTCAAAAACTCGAGCTTTCTCGATGACCTCAGGAGCATAATCGCCGAATACGGCATCAGGCCGATGACTCTCGAAATCGAGATTACCGAAGGCGTCCTCATCGATAATTTCGAAGCTTCCATAAAATTACTGCAAGAGATCAAGGATCTCGGAGTGGGAATATCGCTGGATGATTTCGGCACGGGCTATTCCTCGCTGAGCTATCTCCAGTTCCTGCCCCTGACCACGCTTAAAATCGACAAGTCATTTATCGCGAACATAACGAAAGACAAAAGCATCGAATACGATATCACCGACGCAATCGTCAATCTCGTCAACAAACTCGGACTGGACACGATAGCGGAAGGAGTCGAGACTGACGCGCAGCTCGATATCATCCAGAGGATCAACTGCAAGACGATCCAGGGATTCCTGACCGGAAAGCCGATGTCGAGAAGCGACTGCGAAAAAATGATACAGGACGAATTCTACACGATAGGTTAATCCCGCTGTTTGGCCGGCCCTTCGACGCGATATTCGACAAACCGTACCTTGCCCTTTTCTATCGCATTGCGCAAAGAGCGCTCGACGCTTGTCAGCTGCGCATTTCCAGACTTCACCTCGATAAACAAAACCTCGTCAACCGTTCCGCGCGATGCGCCCGAGAACACGATGAAATCGACGGGCTTGCCGATAAACCGCGCTTCGGTGGGATCCGCGGGAAAGCCGGGAAGATAGGGGCTGAGCTGCTCGGAAAACTGCCCGCCCAAAACGGCACGGGACCGTTTGACCGCGTCCAGGCGCTCCGATTCGATGCGGCCGGTAAAGACTTTTTCGGCCCGGAGCTTTCCGATAAACATCCCCAAGCGGACGCCTGCATAGAGAATCGCGAATGCCGCGAGCAAAGCGAGAATCACAAAAGCGGTGTAGGGCAAATCAACGTTCATTCCTAAAATTCTCCCGCATATCCCCACTTCTGAAGCACCAAAAGTTCGGGACGGTACTCAAAATGCATATTATCCCATAAAAGCCATTTTCCGCCCCAGATAAAACCCTCTGCCTCAAAGGCTGCGATAACCGACGCAGGGGGCATCCAGCGCCGCTCGAGAGGGATGAGCATCCATTTATCGTTCCAGTAACTGACCCAATTCCAGTACAGGTTCTTTTTGCCCCAATTTTTCGGAAGTATATCCACAGCAAAACCCCAGCTGTGATTGCTCCGCGACGGCGAGTCGGCGATCTCGCGCCAATTGTATCCCTCGATGCTCGAAATGGACGCGATAAAATTCCTGACTTCCTCGTCCTTGACGGCGAGCTCATAGAGATGAGTCTCGACCCGCTTAAGCGCCGGAGCGACGTCCTCGTGAACCGAAACGCGCGCGCCGAGATAGTCAAACCGCGTTATATGAGATTCGATCGCGCGGCGGGTAGCGCCGTCATACAGATGATCATAAAAATTGATATTGTACGCGAGCGCGTTGTTTCGTTCTTCGGCAAGCACGTCGGCATTCAGTTGTTTTATGACTTCGTCGGAAAAATTCACGGGATCCGGTATGCGCTCGGGATACAGATAATCGATATAGGGTCGCCACTTGTTCTGATTCTGAATTTCGCTCAAGGGAAGAAGACGCCCGCCCGCCCAATAGAGCCGGTCGTCGCCCATCATGATAAACCAGTCTTTCGCAATTGAATCATAGTCGACGCCGCTGATTTTGGAGGGATATGAAACAAGAAAGGCGCGCAGCACCAGCCAGGGATTGTCAAGAATCCGGACGGAAGGATCCTCGGCAAACAGAGAGCAAGAAAGCAAACTCATGGCGGCGATAAAAAAAACGATTTTCAGGCGCATATCGGACAAGTATACCTGCCGGCGTGCAATTCCGCAACGGCGGAAAAACCATTCGTCAAAAAGCTATTCCTCGTCCCTGCACGTTTCGAGCTGTTTGAGCCGCGAGTCATCTAGCTTGACGGTCAGGTTCTTTTCGTTCGAGGGCAGGACGGTTCCCCTGGGCGCGTTCTTCGCCCGGCGCAAATGCTTTACCTGGGTATAGTAGAGATCAGCCGTGCCTGCTTTGCGGCCCTTCGAGTAAAAGAGAGCGAGGGTTCCTGCGTCCAGAAGTATTTCAAGAGGGATGGACTTGCCAGCCCTGTTCTTGATGAACACGTATCCGCCCGGCCAGTCGCGGGTATGAAGCCAGAGATCAAGGCCCTTCACATGACGGCGCAGAAGCTCGTCGTTTTCGGCGGCAGTCCGGCCGACAAGCAAAATCCATCCGTCCTTGCGGAACGTCAGGCCGGGATAGCGTTTCTCCACCTGCTGTTTCGGCTTGTTCTGCTTCCTGAGCGTGTTGTGTATGACGAGGGGATTTTTTTCCGCTTCGATCGCGACAAGTTCGGCGTCGAGGGTTTCGATGGTTCGTCGCGTCGCGTTGATGTCGTCTTCGAGTTCGGCAAGGCCCGAAACCGCCTTCTTATACTGATTGTAAAAAAGCGCCGCGTTTTCCTGCGGCTTGAGATGGGGATCAAGCTCGATGCGTACGGTCGCGTTTTCATTTTCGTAATCGACAAGCTCTATGGAACTCATCCCGGGTTTTATCGCGTACAGATTCGCCGTCAGGAGATCGCCCTGATGGCGATAGAGATCGGCTCGCAAAAAAACGTCGCGTTTTGTCTCGAGCTTGTTGAGAGCGAGGTTTAGCTTGGCGCACCGATTATCATGGTGACGGCGGGCTTCTTCGATGAGCGCCTCGAGAGAAAGGGCTTGCGCGTGCTCGGCGTACCAGAGGTCGATGCGTTCGCCGAAAGAGCCCTCGCCTTCAAGTTCTCTCACCGCGAAAACACGGTCGCTTTTTTTCGGTTCGGGAAGCTCCCACTTGCCTCCGGTGATTTCGCCGCGCTTCGGCCGGCGGTAAAACACGTCGAGGATGGCACCTTCGGCGTCGGTCACCACTATATTCGCGGCGCCGCTCCACAGGCGTATGTACATAAAAAGCGTTTCATCCGCGCGAAGCAGCGTGAACCGGACGATCCTGTCATTATTGAGCTGAAGCGCTTCCTGTATACGCGACCCTTTTACCCGCGAGCGGAGGAACTCCATGAACCGCAGGGGCTTGTCGTTGCGGGGAACCTTGCGCCTCGTCTCGTGCAGGCGGCATACTCCCGCCGCGAGACAGACCTGAACGACGCGCGAGACGCCGGTGCGATCGCCGGATACCTGCGCGGTGGCGGCGGGCGTGTTCGCTGTTGTCGGGTTAGTCGCTGCTGCCCGAGTGTTCGCGGCGGCCGCATCCAGCGGGTCAGCAGCGGATCCGGATACCTGAGCGTTTCCGAATCGCGAGCCAACCGAAGGCGCGTCCGTTCCCGGCGCCGCCGCTTCGTGCGAGCCCTTGTAAGTGTAAAAGGCAATCGTGTCATACGACGGCTGAACGATATTCTGGATAAAAGAGCCTTCCAGATCGAGCTCGCCGAGAACAATATCGATTTCCGCGCAGTTGAGTGACATAGTGAGCTCACTATATACAAAGGCGCGCAGTCATTCAATGACTTGCAATTCACCCCTTTCGGCTGGTAGAATCAGTGACTATGAAAATCAGCGAAATCTTGAAAACACGAAAACTTACGGTCTCATTTGAAGTGTTCCCGCCAAAGCAGGATTCGGCTTATGACGCGGTCATAAAATGCACCGAAGAGCTCTCGTATCTCGAGCCGGATTTTATAAGCGTAACGTACGGCGCGGGCGGCGGGACGTCGGCCAATACGGTCAAGATCGCGTCTCATATCAAAGAACGGGGGGTCACTCCCCTCGCACATTTAACCTGCATGTCTTCCACCAAGGAAGAAGTGCATTCGATAATCGACGAACTGAAAAAACGAAATATAGAAAACATTCTTGCCCTGCGCGGCGATCGCCCTAAGGATCCCGTATTCAAGGCACCGGGCAGCCTTGCATACGCGTCTGATCTGGTGCGCGAGATTCTCGCATCGGGAGATTTTTGCGTAGGCGGCGCATGCTATCCCGAGGGGCATCCCGAGAGCGGCCACAAGGATAAGGATCTCGACAATCTCAAGGCAAAGGTTGACGCAGGCTGCTCCTTCCTGACGACGCAGATGTTTTTCGACAATAACATGCTTTACAGCTTTCTATACCGCGCGCAGGCGAAAGGAATCACCGTTCCGGTTCTCGCAGGGATAATGCCCGTCACGAACGGCTCGCAGCTCAAGAAAATAATGGAGCTTTCAAACGCGTATCTCCCACCGAAATTTCTCGCCCTCGTCGACCGTTTCGGCGAAAACAACGAGGCAATGAAACAGGCGGGCATAGCCTTCGCTACCGAGCAGATCATTGATCTCATCACGAACGGAGTGCGGGGAATCCATATATACGCGATGAACAAAAGCGACGTCGTGCAAAGTATCGTTTCCAACGTTTCCGCGATCATCAAGGAGGCGCGATGAGTTTTCGCGACGCGCTTAAAGACGGATATATTTTTCTCGACGGAAGCATGGGGACGCTGCTGCAGTCTTTTCAGGCCACGGAAAAATCCGGCCCGACATGGAAGCTTCCCGAAGAACTGAACATAACGAATCCCGATTTGATTTGCAAGATTCATACGCAATATCTCGACGCGGGATCGACCGCAATCCTGACGAACACGTTCGGCGGAAGCAGCATAAAACTTTCCGGGCATGGATACGACGCGACGGACGTAGTGACCCGCGCGGTCGCGATCGCGCGCAGGGCGGCAAGCGCGTACAAAGGCCGATACGTCGCGCTCGACATCGGTCCCACGGGCAAACTTCTCGAACCGATGGGCACGCTCTCTTTCGACGAAGCGTACGAAGCGTTCGCCGAGATGGCGCGCGCGGGCGAAAAGGCGGGAGCCGATCTCGTCGTCATAGAAACGATGAGCGACCTCTACGAACTGAAAGCCGCCATCCTCGCAGTCAAGGAAAACACAAAACTTCCGGTACTCGCGTCAGCCACGTTTCAGGACAATAACCGCACGCTCACCGGCGCCGATCCCGCGACTGCAGTCGCCACCCTTGAAGGGCTCGGAGTGGACGCCGTCGGTTTTAACTGCGGGGGAGACCTCGCACACGCGCGCACGCTCGCGGAAGAATTCATCAAATGCGCGAGCGTCCCGGTCCTCGTCGAACCGAACGCCGGTATCCCGATCGTTGAAAACGGCAAAACGATATTTAAGGTAGAACCGGAAGAATTCGCGGAAACCCTCGCATACTGCGCATCGCTCGGAGCCCGCGTTCTCGGCGGCTGCTGCGGCACGACGCACGAGCACATCAAGGCGATGGTCGCGTCATGCGGCAAGGCAAAACCGCTTCCGCTAACCGCGAAAAACGCGACCGTCGTAACTTCATGGTGCAAATCGGTCGAAATAGGACACGGTCCGGTCGTGATCGGCGAGCGCATCAATCCGACCGGAAAGAAAAAATTCAAGGAAGCGCTTCTCGCCGCCGACATGGACTATATTCTCGCCGAGGGTCAAAGCCAGATAGACGCGGGGGCGCACATACTCGACGTAAACGTGGGGCTGCCCGGAATCGACGAGGGTGCGGTCATGATCCGCGCCGTCAGGGCGCTTCAGCGCACGTATCCCGTCCCCCTTCAAATAGACTCAAGCGAGCCTTCGGTGCTCGAAAAGGCATTGAGGTATTATAACGGCAAGCCGCTCGTCAATTCGGTAAACGGCAAGCGCGCGGTCATGGAAGAAGTCTTTCCCATCGTAAAAAAATACGGCGGCGTGGTTGTAGCCCTCGCGCTCGACGAGTCGGGCATTCCGCCGACCGCGGAAGGAAGACTTGCGGTCGCGAAAAAAATAGTGGAGACCGCCGAATCGTTCGGCATCGACCGAAAGAACGTTATCGTAGACACATTGACGCTGACCGTCAGCTCCCAGCAAAAGGAGGCGATGGAAACCGTGCGCGCTATCCCGCTCGTCAAAAAGGAACTCGGAGTGCGCACCGTTCTCGGCGTCTCGAACATTTCGTTCGGCCTTCCCCAGAGAGAACTCGTCAACTCCGTATTCTTCGGCGCGGCCCTCAACGCCGGCCTTGACGCCTGCATCATCAATCCGCTCTCCGCGCAAATGATGAGCGTCTACCGCTCGTACCGAGCGCTCGCAGGTTTGGACGAAAACTGCCTCGAGTATATCGACGCATACGCCAACGCAAGCCCGGTCGTGCCCGCTCCGGCATCACTTCCCTCCTCTGGCGTCCAGGGCAATTCCTCCGCGCACGGATCGTCAGCCAGGGCGCCGACGGGCGATCAGGACGATCTGCGCACGATCATCGTTGGCGGCTTGCGAGACAAGTCGCGGGCCGCCGCGATCAAACTGCTCGCGTCGAAAACGCCCGTCGAGATAATCGACAACTATATAGTCCCCGCCCTCGACGAAGTCGGCCGCGATTTCGAAAAGGGAATAAAATTCCTCCCGCAGCTTTTGCTGAGCGCGGATACCGTCGCGAAGGCATTCGAGGTAATCAAGGAACATCTAGAGAAAACCGGCGCGAAAAGCGAGTCGAAGGGAAAGATCGTCATCGCGACCGTATACGGGGACATTCACGACATCGGGAAAAACATCGTCAAGGCAATGCTCGAAAACTACGGATATACCGTTATTGACCTCGGCAAGGACGTGCCGGTTGAGACGGTCATCGAAACGGTCAGACGGGAAAAGCCGGGGATCGTAGGGCTTTCGGCGCTGATGACGACGACGGTCACCAACATGGAAAAAACAATCGCTCGCATCAAGGAGGAAAAGTTCCCCGTCCGGATAATGGTAGGAGGCGCGGTTCTGACCGGCGAATACGCGAAGCGTATCGGAGCCGACTTTTACGGACGCGACGCAATGGCATCGGTCAATATCGCAAAAGAGGTTTTCGGAAAATGAAAAAAAAGGCTCAAGAATTCACGACGCTCAATATGCACATTCTCCCGGTGTTTTTTCTTTCGCTCGGCAGCAAAAAAACGTTCGCCGCGCTCGCGACTTATATTTCCACGGTCATGCGCGACTTTTTCTTTCTGCAGTTTTCGGTGAAATTTAATATCAAAAAAATTCCGATTATCAACGTCGACCATCCGCTTGACGAGACGGTGCCGTTCACGCCGGAGAAAGTCTCGACCTATCTCGACTTCGTCTCGTTCTGGATCCGGCCCCTGCGCTATATCGGCACTCGGTACGGCGCGAAGGCCCAGCAAAAATACACCGCCGAATTTCTCACGCTCGTCGACCGCTGCTACCGCGACGCGTCGGAAGTTTACCGTTTCCGCATGACCACGACAAAACGGCCTAAATACTATCGCGGCAAATTTCTCACGATCCATATGTTCGACCCGCACTATCTGTGCGTGCCAAGCCTTCACGTCATCATCGTGGTTCTCGCGTACACCTTCTACAAAAAAGCGTTTGCCGAACTCGGAATGGGAAAAGAAGAGGCAGACGCGCTTAACAAGGAACTGTACGAAGGAGCGGTCGCCATAGCGGAAACCGTTCTCTACATCAAACAGCACAGCGTCAATTGCATTCCGGCTGCCCTCTACGCGATGACCCGGATCACGCCCGAAGAGGCAAACCCCACCGAGATCATCCGCTTCATCGACAGCCTGTTCGCAAACGCGAAAGACGTATCCGCCGAAAACGCGGCTGCTATCAGAATGCATATTTCCGACAGGTACGAACAGCTGTTTCTGGAAGGATGCCACGACTCCGACTGGATCACCCCGCTGCAGCGGTGGCTCAACTCAACCAGGCGCTAAAAGAGCTTTCCCTGAGGACTTTCGATCTCAAGCAAGGTCCGTTTAAGTTCCATGCCTCCGGCATATCCCACAAGAGATCCGTCGGAGCCTATAACGCGATGGCAGGGAACGATAATCGCTATCGGATTTCTGTTGTTTGCCATGCCTACCGCGCGCACTGCTTTACTATTCCCTATCATCAACGCGACGTCCTTGTAGGACGCGGTCGAGCCATAGGGAATTGTGAGAAGCGCATTCCATACTTCAATTTGAAAATCCGTTCCGTGCATTTCAAGGGGAAGGTCAAACATTTTTAAGTTGCCGGCCAAGTAAGACTCTACTTGCGAAAAAGCCTCCCGCATCAGGGAGGCTTCCTCGTTGACGGCTCCGTCAGGCATAGGCCCGTCAGAAAAATCAAGACGGGTAATGCCTTTCGAAGTCGCCGTTATGCTTATTGGACCGATTGAGGTCCGATGGCAATACCAATACATCATGTACTGATAGTATCAGTCTTCTTTCTTGCGCCGATAGCCCTCGGCTCCCACGCCCGCGCTTCCGCCATTGGGTTTCGGCCCACGGCTGTATGTTCGCGTCGGTTTGCGCGCGGGAAAGTCACCGCGAGCGCCTTCCGGTCTCGGACTTCGTTCGGGACGATCGCTGCGATCGCTGCGATCGCTGCGATCGGGACGATCGCTTGAGAACGGAACCGCGGGTCGATCAGGACGATCGCTACCTGCTGGTCGGTCGCCAGAAAAACTTCTTGCGGGCCGGTCACTGCGACCGTCCCGGTCGCCACGATCCGGACGATCGCTTCCGTCACGTCCGCGGTATCCACCGCCACTACCACCAGAGTTGCCCCTGAAACCACCGCCGCCAGAGTTACCTCTAAAGCCGCCGCCACCAGCGCCACCGCTATTTCCGCGGAAGCTGCCGGGCCTGGGACCTGCGTGGAAATCGCCGCCGCCTTCCTTGACGTCGATATGCATGTGAGGCACATTGCGTTTTGTCTTCGACAATTCAAGCGCGCCCATAGCCGCGTCAGCGGGAAGAGTCGCAAGTGAAAAAGCGTCCATCACTTCGATGCGATCCACCAGACGTTCCGGAACACCGATGAGATCGCGGAATACCTGGGCTATACCGCGTCTGGTCATACCGTCGCGTCTTCCAAGTCCGATGTACAAACGTATATGAGTCTTGTCCTCGGCATTGCTGCGCATGGACTTGATGTCGGTATAATGATCGGCCGAGAGCGCATCCCCGTATTGGAGAGCGAGCACCGCGGCGAGAACCTCTTTCGGATCCCGCCCGTCCGCGAGCGCTTCGGCAAAAGCCAAAAACTCCGGCGTAAGTTTCGCATGCTTGGTCTTGGCGGTTTTTGACGGCTTGACCGGTTTCGCGGGTTTTGCGCCCGCGTCGCCATCGGCAACAGAGGCAACTGACGAAACAGCAGCATCAGTCGTCGCTGACACTACGGCATCACCGGAAACGTTAGCGTCCGCCGGTTCTGCTTTCGCGGCTGCTTCCGCTGCGATGGATGCGGCTATTGCGGCATCCGCGGCAGCCTGGGCGTCGGCAAAGAATTTCGATACTTCACTGGTCGTAGCATTCATCAAACGATCGCGTTTGACGTCAAGCACTTCCTTGACCGTTGGTACCTTTCCCTCATCCAAAGCGCCCCGCGCATTATTGCGCAGGTATCCAAGACGGCGTCGTTCTTCGGGACGCACAAAAGTAATTGCTATACCTTTCATCCCGGCGCGGCCGGTTCTTCCAATACGATGAGTATAAGTCGGACCGTCATACGGAAGGGCGTAATTTACAACATGGCTGAGCCCTTCAATATCGATACCGCGCGCGGCGACGTCCGTCGCAACGAGTATGCGGGTTTTTTTGTTCCTGAAACGCCCGAGAATTTTTTCCCTCTGGCTTTGCGCAATGTCGCCGTGGAGGGCGGCTGCCTGATAATGGCGCTCATCGAGCTCCTTGGCAACCGCATCCGCGTCGGCCTTTGTCTGGCAAAACACGAGTCCGTAGAAATCGGGCGATGAATCTATCAGGCGAACTAAAGCCTCGGTCTTGTCGTCCTCGCGGACGATCCAGTAGAGCTGATCGGTTAACACAGGCTCTTCCGGACGGGCTTCTTCTTCTACTATTTCATATTCACCCATGAAGTTTGACGCGATCGAGAGAATCGCGGGTGGCATCGTGGCGGAGAACATGAGAACTCGGGCTTCGGGGTTGGCGCGACCGAAGATAGCTTCGATGTCCTCAATAAAGCCCATGTTGAGCATCTCATCCGCCTCATCAAGGATGAAGTATTCTATTTTTGAAAGATCGAGAGATCGGCGTTCAAGATGATCGATCACGCGACCGGGAGTTCCGACGACGATCTCGACGCCGGAGCGGAGCTTATGGAGCTGATCGACGATCGACGCGCCGCCGTATACGGTTGTAGTTCTCGGGAACGGTTCTGTGCGGAAGGAATCGATTTCGGTCGCTACCTGCACGCATAGTTCGCGGGTCGGTACGAGCACAAGGGCGCGCGGGCAATGTTTGTCGCCGCGAAGTTCCTGAATAAGAGGCAAACCGAAGGCCGCAGTCTTGCCGGTGCCGGTTCGCGCCTTTGCGATAACGTTCGCGTCGCCATTTAAAAGGCGGGGAATCGCCAATACCTGTATGGGG
>Ga0302289_1000574_pt1 | contig 14825 bp, 13 predicted proteins | sample III_Fen_N1_2_FD_194552 | JGI IMG/M metagenome (GOLD analysis project Ga0302289, IMG submission 194552) | Peat permafrost microbial communities from Stordalen Mire near Abisko, Sweden - III_Fen_N1_2 | ecosystem: Environmental > Terrestrial > Soil > Wetlands > Permafrost | place: Sweden: Abisko... | reverse complement strand
ATAGAAGAGGGCATGCCCTTCCTTGAAAAGCAGCTCCGCGGGCTCATCCGCGGAAAGAAAAAGATTGTCGGCAAATTTACCGGATTGCTTCCCCGCGCAGGCGAGCTCAATCCCGATCTCGTGCGCTCCGCCCTCGGTCTCCCCTCGCGCAAATCCTGCGCGGACGGTTTCGACGTTACTCCCCTTGTTGCCCGTCCCCCGCAATTGTGCAAGGGCTGTCCCCATCATGATTCCTACAGCTCGCTCAATCTCGCGGTCGAGACGCTGAACAAAAAAGAAGGGACCATGTCTACCGTCGTTACCGCCGATATCGGCTGCTACGCGCTCGGAGCCGTGGCTCCGCTGAAGGCGATCGAGACGATCGTCTGCATGGGCGCATCCATCGGCATGGCGCGCGGCGCCGCCGAGGCCGGCTACAAGTATACCTTTGGCGTCATCGGCGACTCGACCTTCCTTCACTCGGGACTCACCGGTCTCGTCGACGCGGTCTCGACTAATACGCCTATGACCGTAATCATTCTCGACAATTCGATCGTCGCGATGACGGGCTGCCAGCCGACCATGCTTCCGTCGAGCCAGCTCGAGAAAATCGTCCTTGGCATCGGCGTAGACCCGGCGCACGTGCGCGTTATCGACACCAAGCCTAATATGGTCGAGGAGAACGCGCAGATTCTAATTGAAGAAGCCGAATACCGCGGAGTTTCCGTAGTCATCATGGTGCGCGAATGCCTCGAAGCTTTCCGTCTCCGCAAGAAAAAGGAAGCCGTCGACAATGCCTGAAAATAAAAGCGGTTCGCCCCGATGGAGCCTCGACTCGATTTTTCCGGGCTTTGACTCAACCGAATATCAGGCCGCGAAAAAAAGGCTCGGCGAACTCGCCGCGGCGAACCTTAAGCATATGGAATCGGTTCCCGCAACAAACGCCTCGGGTGCTTCATGCGCCTTTGAAACCTGGCTTGAAACTGCCCTCGAGCTCGAGAACGAGTCCGATATTTACGCGAGGACCCTGTCGTCTTATTGCCATGCCATTTACTCGACCGATACCGGCGACAAGCGCGCGATGAGCGAGCTTAACTCGGTGGACGAAATCGCGCTTCCGTTTGCGAAAGCCGGAGCCCTTTTTCTCAATGCGCTTGCGTCTCATGAAACCGAGGTGAGAACACTTATCGTCTCGAATCCTGCGATAGCGAAACTTTCCTTTTATCTCGAGGACGCCCTTTTTTGGCAAAAAAAACAAATGAGCGCGGCCGAAGAAGACCTCGCGGCCGATCTCGCGCGTTCGGGCGCAGATGCCTGGGGTCGGCTGCAGGAACAGCTTACGTCGAGCGCGGACTGTCCGTGGGAAGCGCCGGCGGGAGATTCGCCCTCCGTGCGGAAAACACTCGTCGAGCTTCGCGCGATGGCTTTCGACAAAGACCCGGCGGTTCGCGAAAAGGCATATCGCAAGGAACTTGAAGTGTGCGAGTCGATCGGAATACCGGTCGCTGCTGCGCTGAACGGAATCAAGGGCACCGCGATCGCGCTGAACGCCCGGCGTCACTGGGCGGGCACGGAATCCGGCCCCGGCGCGGAAAGCGTGTCGTCTGGCGGCCCGAGTCTTCTCCCCCTTTCCCCCGCGCTTGAAAAATCTGTGTGCCAGGGCCGGCTCTCCCATAAGGCGCTCGCTGCGCTGATCGCAGCTATGGAAGAATCGCTCCCGAAGTGGCGGGACTATCTCAAGGCGAAGGCGCGTCTTCTCGGAAAATCCTCGCTCTCTTTCTATGATCTTTTCGCTCCCGTCGGCGGCCACTTTCCCGAATATACCTGGGATCAGGTGCGGACTACCGTCATCGATAACTTTACTTCGTTTTCCCCGCGCATGGGCGAGTTTGCCCGCCGCGCGTTTGACTCTTCGTGGATCGACGCCGAAAGCCGGAACGGCAAGGTGAGCGGAGCGTATTGCACCGATATGCCCCTCGTCAAGGAAACCCGCGTTCTCTGTAATTTCGACGGCTCGTTCAACACGGTCACTACCATCGCTCACGAGCTCGGTCACGCGTTCCACTCGGACGTCGTAAAGGATCTTTCGTCCCTCCAGCAGGATTATCCGATGACGCTCGCCGAGACCGCTTCCATTTTTGCGGAGACGGTAGTGTTCGAAACCGAACTTGAAAAAGCTTCGTGCGACGCAAAGCTCGGACTTCTCGAAGTGCACTTGCAGGACGGCTGCCAAATCATAGTCGATATCCTTTCCCGCTTTTATTTCGAAGAGTCCGTATTTGCCGAACGGAAAGACGCCGAGCTTACCGTTGACGATCTGTGCGACCTGATGACGGACGCGCAAAAGCGGACATATGGCGATGCGCTCGATCCTTCCCTCCTTCATCCTTACATGTGGCTCGTAAAGGTTCATTACTATTCGAGCGATCTTGCGTTTTACAATTTCCCCTACGCGTTCGGCCAGCTTTTCGGCATCGCCCTTTATGCCCGCTACCGCAAGGAAGGCCCGGCGTTCGCTCAAACCTATGAGGATATTCTTCTTGAGACAGGCCGGATGGACGCGGTCGAGCTGACGAGGCGCGCGGGGTTTGATATCGAGTCAAAAGAATTCTGGAAATCGGGAATTAACGTTTTCGCATCGCAGATCGACGAGTTTATCGCTCTCGTCGACTCAAAGGAGCATTGCGTATGAAGTATGATATTTTGCTTGCAGGCGTCGGGGGACAGGGAGTCCTTTCGATCGCGACTATTATAGCGCGCGCGGCGATGATCGACGGACTGCAGGTCAGGCAGTCGGAAGTTCACGGCATGAGCCAGCGGGGCGGCGGCGTTCAGGCTCACATGCGCATTTCCGACGGATCGATTTTTTCCGATCTCATCCCGTCGGGCGGCGCCGACATGATTCTTGCGATGGAACCGCTCGAGAGTCTCCGGTATCTTTCCTATCTGAAACCGGACGGAATCCTCGTCGCGGCCGCAGAGCCCTTCGTGAATATTCCCAATTACCCGGATATCGAAACGGTGTACGCCGCGATCCGCAAACTGCCGCATCACCGCATCGTGAAAGCCGAAAGCCTCGCGAAGGAAGCGGGGAATCTCAAGTCGGTGAACATGGTTCTGATCGGGGCCGCGAGCAAATCGCTACCAGTGAGCGAGAAAGCCCTTGCGCAAAGCGTTCATGACACCTTCGCGAAAAAAGATCCGCGTCTCGTCGACATAAATATGAAAGCCCTCAAACTGGGCGAAGAGGCACAATAGCATGGTACAGCGTGATATCCCTTTCCGGGACAGGGCAATCGAGACGGCGCCGCGCGCGGTGATCGAGTGGATGCAGCTTGAGGGATTGAAAAAGCAAATCGAGCACGCGCTCAACACCGATTTCTACAAAGGCAGGCTCAAGGCCGCCGGCATCAAGTCGGGCGACGATATCAAAACCTTGGCGGATATCCGCAAGCTTCCCTTTACGACGAAGAACGATCTCCGCGAGGCATATCCGTTCGGCCTTCTCGCCGTTCCGAAAGAAGAGGTCGTTCGCGTGCATGCGTCGAGCGGCACAACAGGAACTCCGACGGTCATCTACCTTACCCAAAAAGATCTCGACAATGCGAGCGACACCATGGCGCGCTCCCTCGTCGCGGCCGGCGGCACCAAACACGACGTCGTGCAAAACATGATGACCTACGGCCTATTCACCGGCGGCCTCGGCTTTCACTACGGCGCCGAAATGATGGGCGCGATGGTCATACCGACGAGCTCGGGAAACACGCTCCGTCAATTAAAGTTCATGAAAGATTTCGGCACGACGATGATTCATGCGACGCCGAGCTATCTTCTTCATCTTCACGCCGCGATCGAAGAAGAAGGCTACAAGCGCGACGATCTCAAGCTGCGCATGGCAATAACCGGCGCGGAGCCTCATTCCGAAGAACTCCGCTGCAAGATCCAGAGCAAACTCGGCATCGAAGTGTATAACTGCTACGGCATGAGCGAGCTGAACGGACCCGGCGTCGCCTTCGAGTGCGTCTTCCGCCAGGGCATGCACATCTGGGAAGACCGCTACATCGCCGAAATATTGAATCCCGAAACCTTCGAGCCCGTCACAGAGGGCGAGACCGGCGAACTCGTCGTGACCATCCTGTGCCGCGACGCGATGCCCCTGATCCGCTACCGCACCCGCGACCTCACCCGTTTCATCGTCGGTCCCTGCGAATGCGGCCGCACCCATCGCCGTCTCGCGCGCTTTACCGGCCGCACCGACGACATGCTCATCATCAACGGCGTCAACGTATTCCCGAGCCAGATCGAGGAAGTACTCCTCAAGGCAAAGGGCGTCGGCGCGAATTATTTCATCATCGTCGACAAGATCGACGACCTCGACAAACTTACCGTGCAAGTGGAGATCACCCCCGAAATGTTCGCCGACGACTCGCGCGTCATCAACGCCCTCCGCGACCGCCTGCGCAGCGAAATGTCCGCCCTCATCACGATCAACCCGATAATCGAAATCAAACAGCCCGGTAGCCTCCCCGTGTCGGAAGGCAAGGCAAAAAGAGTGGACGATCGCAGGCCCAAAGATTAGAAGAAAAAAGTAAGGAGGGTGAAGTCTCCCCCTGCGGCGCACATGGTTGCGCCGCACCCCCTCTTTCGGTATTTCCTGCGGAGACTTTATTTCGTGTAATACTGGAAATACGGTTGAAAACTTGGCAAAAGATCTGTTACAGGTGTATATTTTAACTATGAACGATTTGACACTCGAAGCGAAAATCATGAAGCTCCCCGCCGAATACCGGAAAGAAGTAAGCGATTTCGTTGATTTTCTCGCGGCCAAGAATTCTTCGGAACCACGAAAATCTTTTTATGGTTCTCTCAAGGGTAAAATCGTGATGTCTCCTGATTTTGATGCACCGCTCGACGACTTTGTGGAGTATATGTAGTGTATCTTCTCGATACCCATACACTTCTTTGGTATTTTGACGGCGATGTACGGTTATCACAAGATGCTCGTATTGCAATTGATGGGGATTATCCTTTATTCGTAAGTATTGCATCCTTCTGGGAAATTGCTATTAAGAAGAGCATCGGAAAATTGACCTGCTCGTATCTATTGAGTGAACTTGATACCTATTGTCGAGATGCCCGGTTTTCTATTATTCCCATAACTGTTGAACACCTTGATCTTGTAAGTATCCTTCCCTTTATTCACCGTGATCCATTTGATCGCCTTCTCATTGCACAGGCGAAAGTCGAGAATTATACGATCATTACTCATGACGAAATAATTCCTGCATATCCTGTCGAAACACTTTGGTAGCGCCGCACCCCCCTCGTTTCGTATTCCCTGCGGAGTTTTTTTTCGTGTAGTTCAGGAGAAAAAAATGTTTAAAAAAATTGTTGTTGTTGTCGTGATTACATGTTTATCAATGATGAGCGGAGCAGCCGAACCCGCCCGTGGTACCTGGCCTCTGCCGTCGGCCGAACCTTGGTCCAACGTGATTTTATCCCCGCACGATCAGATTAAAAATCCGTATACCTCCGTCATGGAACCCTTTGGGAGTGTTCTCCTTGGGGGTGAGGATGGCTATCCTGTTGTCGCGATAGAGAGTGGTGTCATCTCGTTTAGTAGATATCATTATAGTCCGACATGGCATACAAGCTTCGACGATTCCGATCTCGCCGACCTCACGAAAGAAATAGTGGCGATGCCGGGTGCCGATCAAACCGCGATCCATATCACCTTAAGTATTACCAACTTAAACGGAGTCAAGGTCTACTATTCAGGCCTTTCCCCTGACCAACCATTGCCGAAGACCGGGCTAAAGGTTGACGCGGGTCAAATTATAGGCCGCCTTGGTCACGCATATCCGAACCTGCCGGCTAATCTGGATATTCAAGAAGCCAACTGGGCTGGGCAAAATCGTATTTTGGAACTTCTTGGGTCTCCGTATCCGCCGCTGGTAATTCAAAAACCCAAGTCGCGCAGCGACAGGGTGACTAGGCTTTATTGCTGAAAGACGTCGAAGTATTCTGGAATGCGCTCACGAGCTACTATCCCGGACTGTATGACCAGACGCCTCAAATCAGTCTTGATGCGGCTCTTTCCGATTTTCGAAAGGCGATCCCCAGTGACGGACTCACCATCGGGGAATTCGCGAACAGACTCAGGATCTTCATGCATTTGTTCAGCGATAACCACATGTCCCTTTGGGAAATATATGCCCCCGAGGATGCCGTATACCTTCCGGTCGAAATTGGCGCAATAGCCGGCAAGCTTTATATAGTTTCCTCGCAGGTCAAAGCTTTGCCCGCAGGAGCGCGGATTAAAACGCTTGACGGTCTTCCATCAGAACGCGTGATTGATGCTGTATGGCCGCAGTTGGGGCACTCGGACGGAACCCTTGGAAACTGGGAACGGGAATCGCTCAGCCGGAACGCGGGTCGTTTTTGGGCGAGTACTTCCGCCCATCGCGCCGGAGATAAAATCACCATCGAACTATCCGATGGATCCAAAATACCCGTAACGTTAGGAAAGCAACCCGTATCGGGGCAAACAGATTGGTGGACAAGAACAGAAAACATAACCAAGTCGAGAGGCATGCGGATACCCGGTTTCGACGATACGTCAAACATCGTGATTCGACGTATTTCCCCTGAATCTGACGCAATCACTCTTTATTCCTTTGATTGGACCGACGTCGAAAAAGACGAAATAGACCGTTATTTTTCGGCTACCGCGAATCAATTGCCAGCCAATATAATCCTTGACCTTCGCTTTAACCCCGGCGGCGATGAACTAACGCAATGGTATTTTGACAGTTACTTTATCAAGCAGGAACTGCGTCCATTTGAATATAAGTCCGTTCTGCAAAAAAAAATCTCGACAGATGGCGGAGCGGGCAATCTTGTTGATGGCGACGAAAAAACGTTTGGCGATTTTGTTTTGAGCGACAACGGAACTTATCGGGCAAGCCCCAAGCCGAACGAGATAATTGCCGTGCGTAACGAAGGTCCCTTCAGCGGACGTCTTGTCATCCTGACCAGCGGAATGACCGGGTCTGCGGCATTTGACTCGGCGCGACTTTTGAAGGCGGGCGCGCAGGCGATTTTGGTGGGCCGTCCGGGACCGCATGGCACAAACCGGATGATCGCAGAAAGGTTCGCGCAAGTGTATCTCTCTGCGAGCGGCGTGAACTTGGGGATACCCATGGTTAAATGGTTACCGAGAAGGACGGTGAAACAGGTCCGGCAAAGCAATTATCCCTTGACTATCCGGTAGAGATCAGCCTTGATGCCGTCCTCGGAAAAAAGACCCTGAATGGGATCTCGCGATGGAGATTATCGGATCGAAGAAGTGAAAGAAGATTGGCTCTATTTTTTTAGTTTTAATTTTTTTTTGCGGAGAATACTGCATTTACCCCTATATTTCTTCTATGACGTATATCTGGCAACATGCTGACTGGCCTCATTTCCACTGGAACGAAGCGAGGATTCGGGACGGAGTACTGGATATACGTTGAAAATCAGTTGAGTTAAATTTTTTACGATAGGTCTATTTCCCCGTCGTCGACATGCGCTTGCCGTACGCGACGAGGCGTCTGTCGTATACTTCGAGCATTTTCCATTCGACGATCGGAATGTCGCGGAGCAGTTCGACCCTGAGAAGATAGCATTCGCCGTCTTCCCTCGCGCGCGCGCTCATCAGGCTTGCGCCCGAATAGAACACGCATTCTTCGCCGAAGAAATCCCCGACGCCTATTCTGTCGACGGGGATGTCTTCGATGAAGAGGTCAAAGCTTCCCGTTCTGATTATGCACAGCGACTGTAATTTCAGGTTGTCGATTCCCTCTCCTTTTTTCACCGGGTGCGATACGAGACTCACCGCGATGGCGCGCAGGATCGGCGAGGAAACCATTTCGCCGAAGAGCGGCGTCATCTGCAAAAAGAAGGCGGTTTCGCAGTTTCGCCTGACGTCCGCGATTGCCGCGTTACGCTGAACGAACGCGACGTACAGGGGGTTGGGTATTATCAGTACGTTGATGTAGCTTCGGGCCCGATACGTTCTCTCGGGAACTTCGTCTCCCAGGGCGTGCGATTCGCCGATCAGCGTTCCCGCCGAAAGCATGTTGACTTCGTCGGTATTTGCCCGCACCATCTCGACGACTCCCGTGATGATAAGATACACCGAATCGATCGGCGCGTCGCGTTTCTGGATGATGTATCCCATGTTCTTTGTTTGCATTTGGCAATTGAGAAGCATGGTGATGTCGTTTTCGGCCGCCCCAGGAAAATACGAGCGCAGGTACGTTCGGGCCTTATCGCGGATAAAGTTGTGCGTGGACGGAATCAGCACGTCTTCCATGCCGAAGCTCGCGTTTGACCCGATTTCTTTTTCTTCGTTCGTCAGGTCGCGTCCGATATGCGCCAGCACGATTTTTCCGGATTTATCCTTCGCGAAATCTGCTGCCTCTCCGTGTATCATTCCTCCGCCGATGTCTATTTTTTTTATGTCCTGTCCCTGCGCTATTTTCGCCGTAAACTGCCTGTGCAGTTTTTCGGAAATTTCCCCGTGGTTGGTTTCCTTGAGCAGCAATCGATCGAGTACCGTTTTAGACGCGATGTCCGCAAGATGCGCGTAAGTCTTGTAGCCGTTTTCCCACATCGTCCGGAAAAAGAGAACGTTGGTTTCGACGGGATGCGGCGAAAAAACGGGCATCACCTCGAGCCCGTCGATGTTGTTCCATATGTCGTGCCTCAGATCGTGCACCTCAAAGCTGCGCATGAACCGCTTTTCCGGCACAGACATCAGCGACGTCAGTTTTTTCATGACCGATGCGCGCACCAATTTCGTGGCGTAATATTTTATTTTGTGGTCGGTGCGCGCGAGCGAGGTGAGCCCCGCGAAATGGTCGTCGTGCGCGTGCGTGTGGAAAATCCCCTCGATTTCGTTGACGGAAATACCGAGCGCGGTAAGGCTGTCGAGAATATTCGGACCCGTGTCTATCAGATAAATTTTCCCCTGAAAGGTAACGAGGCTGGACATGCAAGGCCGATGCGGATCCCATCCGTCCCCTTCGCCGATGTGGATTATCGAAAAATATTCGCGCTTTATCTTGTGGTATTCCAGTTTGATCGGGGAGGCGTACTGCTGGTTTGCCAATAAATTCAGGTCGATTTCGACGCTTTCGTTTCCGTAATTGAAGGCATACCGGTTGACGGCGACGCGCCGCACTCGAAGGCCTTCTCTGATCTCGCGCTCGCCTGAGTCGAGCGGGTGAAGTTCGAGTATGTCATCGCTGTTTCTGATTTTATTGAAGGCAAAAGCCAGTTTGAGAGCGAGTATTTCGTCGGCGAAATCCTTTTGAATATTGCATTCAATGATTTCCTCGCGGTTCGCAAGCCCGTAGGTTCCCCTGAAAAGATACTCGCATACGGCGTTGATCTGCGTGGACAACCCTATGACCACCGGCTTGATTCCCGTGTTTCCGGGATGCCCTGGTATTATCATCCCTTGCCGATAAAACATCTGGAGAATGGGAAACTCGATCAAATTCGCGAATTTGCCTTCCTGTACCGGGAGGTCGGAAAGCAGAATGGCATTGGGTCCGTCTTCCCATATGCCTTGATCCCATTGCTTCGCCCTGATCATTCCCCGTTTCATAAGAAGCTTAACGACATCGGGCGGACACCCGCACAGGATGCGCAAGCCGGTTTCCGGTACGTCGAGAAGCCAAACGCCGGTTCCTACTTCGATTTTCTCCATCGGTTTTTCCTCGTCGGAAGTATAAATAAGTATGGTTGCGCGTTCTTAATTTGTCAATTTTTTAGTAACTTACGTTGGCGTCATCGCTCAAATCGTTGTATAATCCTGTTATTATGATTTGGAACCCCGAGCACGAATGCATGAATACCGAGGCACTGCGGTCTTTGCAGTTTGCCCGCCTGAAAAACCTTGTGGAACGCGTATATACGAATGTGCCGTTCTATCGCGAAAAACTTGATGCCATGGGCGTCAAACCGCAGGATATCACTTGCCTTGAAGATATAGCGAAACTGCCTTTTACCTCGAAGGATGATCTCCGGACGACGTATCCATATGGACTTTTGGCAGTGCCTCAATCCGAGATCGTCGAGATTCACATGTCGAGCGGCACTACGGGAGTTCCCGTGGTCGACGCTTACACTCAGCGCGATATAGACGACTGGTCCGAAGGTATGGCGCGCACGCTTGCCGGAGCCGGAGCTACGCGGAATGACACCGTTCAGAACGCCTACGGCTACGGACTTTTTACCGGCGGGCTTGGTTCCCATTACGGTTCACGGCGCGTCGGTGCGACGATTATCCCCATTTCATCCGGAAATACGCAAAAACAGCTTATGTGCATGCGCGACTTCAAGACGACGATATTGACTTGCACCCCGTCGTACGCGCTTTTTCTTTCCGAGGCGGCGAAAGAAATGGACATCGACCCGACGAAGCTCGGCCTTCGCGCCGGGTGTTTCGGCGCCGAACCCTGGTCCGAAAACATGCGCAAGGAAATCGAAAAAGCCTGGGGCATCAAGGCGTATGACATTTACGGCCTCACCGAGATTACCGGTCCCGGCGTTTCCTTCGAATGCGAAGGACAGTACGGCATGCACATGAACGAGGATCTCTGGTTTCCCGAGATTATCGATCCCGCGACGGGGAAAACCCTTCCTGACGGAGAAAAAGGCGAGCTTGTCATTACCACGCTGACCAAGGAAGGCACTCCGCTCATCAGATACCGGACGCGCGATATTACCTTCATAATCAAGGAAAAATGCGGCTGCGGGCGGACGACGCGCCGAATTCACCGTCTCTTCGGACGCACCGACGATCTGCTTATCATTCGCGGCGTCAACGTATTCCCGAGCCAGATCGAGCACGCGCTCATCGAAATTCAGGGTGTTGACCCGAATTACCTGATCGTGGTCGACCGAAGCGCGCAGACGCATCTCGACGAAGCGGAGCTTCACGTCGAGGTGAACCCCGCCGAATTCTCGGACGAAACGAAGGATATGGAATCGCTTAGGAACCGGATCGAGGGCGTCATGAAGAGCAAACTCGGAATCAACATGAAGGTAAAACTCGTCGAGCCCAAGAGCATTCAGCGCTCAACCGGCAAAGCCGTGCGCGTAATCGACAAACGTCAGCTATAAGGGGTATCTATGAAAACACAGCAGATTTCCATATTTCTCGAAAATGCCGCAGGTCGTCTTGCGGAAGTGACCCGGGTCCTCAAAGCCGGCGGAGTTAACCTTCGCGCAATCATGATCGCCGATACTGCCGACTTCGGTATTCTTCGGGTAATCGTCGATAACCCCGAAAAGGCCATCGGCATTCTAGAAAAGGCTAATTTTACGACTAAAACCACCGACGTTCTTTCGGTGACGATTTCGGACAAGGTCGGAAGCCTCGCGGACGTTCTTGCCCTGTTCGAGACAAATGGAATCAATATTGAATATCTCTACGCCGCGCTCGACAAGGTCGGCGAAACGGCCGTGGTGATTTTCAAGGTAGAGGATCTTGCGAGGGGTTTGAAGGTCGTCGAGGCCAATGGTCTCAGTACGCCCGTGAAGTTCTGAACGAAGCGGGAGCATATGGCAGTATCAATCAGGGACGTGGCGAAAGCCGCTTCCCTTTCTTGCGAGACAATCCTCGAGGTTTTGATAAGTCCCTCGTCGTATGAGCCCGAGGTCGTGCGCTTTGTCATGAAGACGATTCGCGAGACAAACTTTCTCGAGACGTTTATGCGATGGAAGACAGGCAAGCGCGATACGTCCATTGCCGTATTGATCCCGAGCCTTGCGGACGCGGCGGGCATCGAACTGTTTCGCGGGATTGACCGCGCGATGTCCGCTCTCGGTTTGGGCACGACTATTTTGGGGATCCCCACGAGGCACTCGAGCGTTTATCGGGAAGAAACGCTCGAACAATTGCTGCATCAAAAAGAAATAGACGCGGTCATCGCGATATACCTGACCCCGAGTCAGGTAGTCGCCGAAAAGTACATGAGCGCGGGCAAACCGCTCGTTCTCGTGGATGCGAAGGTTTCGGGGCTGCAGTCAGTCCTGCTTGAAAATCAGCAGGGTATGTCGATCGGTCTTAATTATCTTTATAATAGAGGATATAGAACCATTGCTTTGATGAACGGTCCTTCTTCCGGCAGCAACGAACCTTCCAGAATACCCTCCGAACGTTTGATCGGTTATCTGTCCTCAATGCATCGCCTTGGTTTGACCTTTGAAGAGTCGCTTGTGTACGAAGCCTCCGATTATGATACCAACTCAGGCGTTCATGGCTTTGAATACTTTTTCGAGCGCGGCAAACTACCCGACGCGGTTTTTTGCGCCTCGGGCGACCTGTCCGCGATCGGCTTTATCAACGCAGCGCGGGAAAAAGGCGTGCGCGTTCCCGAAGACATTGCCGTTCTCGGTTACGATGATATTCCCGTCGCATCGCTCATATATCCCGGCCTCTCCACCATTCGCCAAAGGCTGATGATCGCGGGCGCCGGCGCCTTTGTGATGGCTCTTGAGTCCGTCGTAAACGGCTCGGGCGATAACCTGCTTATCATGCCGGAACTCATAGTCCGAGGGACTGCGTGATTAAATCATCGCGCCCGAAAAAGTGTTCTCTTTGACTCCGGGTAAAATATCGTACACTGTACAGCCGATCATGGTTTCGAAATAATCTTTCAGGGCGAAAACGGCCTTCCATCTGTCAACGACGTGCTCGTTGACCCCATACCGCAGGCTGACGTCAACGAACCTCTTTTCCAAAAGGCAAAAACCGGTCGCGACCGCGAGACTGTCGCACAGCTGAACCAGCCGGTCATAATCGTCATATACGGCCGTCTCGAGAAAGCGCTCGACCAGTCGATACTCTTCGGGGGATACGTCCCACTTGCCGAGGTTCGTGCCGATGTCCTGAATCATGAATGAATGCGAAATGCAAATCCTGGCCTGATCGTCCCATCCCCTGTCCATGCAAAATTGATAGCCTGCGACCATGTGCCGTTCCTGGCATATGCCGACGCGTCTGCCGATATCGTGCATGAGCCCCAGAATATAGGCTTTTCCCGGATCGAGATTCGCGCACCGTTCCGCGATAAAACCGCAAGCGTGCGCCGTGTTTATCGAGTGTTTTATCCATGGACCCGGATTCATCGTCCCCGCAATCTCCAGTTCTTTCTCGGCCGTTTTCAAATCGGGATACATATGACGCATATTACGACCCCGTCCCGGAATAATGATTCACGCCTTTTTTCCAGAGTTGATATACGAGATAAAAAATAACGAAACCAACCACGGGCGAAAACCAGGCGGCGAGAGGGACTTCCGACGCGGGACGCAACAGCGGAAGACAGGGATAATAGGTGATGAACCCGATGGGGATGATAAACGTAAATACGATCTGGAAGGCCTTGTTGAAAATGGTGAGAGGATATTGGGAATTGTCCCGTATGGCGGACAACACCATGGTAAGCCATCCTGCGTTGATGATCCAGAAGGACATGGTCATGCCGCCGATCAATATGGAGGCAATGATTAAGGAAGAAGAGAACCAGTTTAAAATTAAAAGCAATAGCGTCCAAACCGTCCAGTGAATGGCAAGGTGGGCTCCGGCATACGCGAGCATGACGATCGCGATGGAAAAGGATATCAACGGGCCCTGGAGGCCAAACTGTTTGGAAGCGTAATAAAACATCATATTTAACGGCCGGAAATAATAGTTGATAAAATTTCCCGACCAGATATCGCCGCTCAGTTCCCAGAATGCCGGAAATATCATTCCATAGGGCAGCATGGCGGCCTGGAAAAAGCCCAGAAAAAAGAGAAGTTCGTAAAAGTTCCAACCTTGAAGGTTGGGAATAGACTGAAAAATCAACCATATCGTAAACAGTTTTGCCAGAGAATCAATAATTCCGCCGAGGATATTTACCACGTAATCCACCCGGTATTGCATGCGTTTTTTCATGTACTGCGCGACTAACAGCCGGTATATATGCAGGTGCCAAAAAAGCGTTTCCATTACGTTCAGCCTCCCTGTACCGTGACTATTTTCAGGGCTCTTTTAAAGAAAAAACGGCTGAAAAGCAGAATAAAAAGAAGCCAAAAAAGCTGTATTCCAAATCCCTGCAAAAAAAAATCCAGTCGGGGATTCTCGGTGAGAAGCAGGTTCATCGGAATGGCGAAGATGGCCCGAAAGGGCAATGCTTCCGCCGCCTGTCTCAACCAGGCCGGGAAAAAGCCTAACGGAACCACCGCGCCGGACATGATGGAAACGAGGACGCCGAACGCCGCGCTGATTCCCCATACGGAAAGCGTGTAGAAGGATATTGTTCCCACGATAAATTCGATCAGGTAATTAATCAAATAAGAAATCAGTATCGAAAAAAAGAAGAAAAGGATGTTCATGCCAATCGGGATAGTGACGCGAAACACAAAGACAATCAAAAGCAGAGTAGGCACGGTAACCGTCAAGAGGTTCAAAAATAATCTGCCCACAGCGTCGGAAAGGAGGTATATTTGATAATCTACCGGTTTGATCAATATTTGCGAAATGTTTCCGTCCCGCATGTCCGAGTTCATGCCATGCTGGGTATACGTGAGGAACAATTGATATAAAGTCATTGAAATTACGACGGTTGCGAAAGCATCGTTAAAAATCATGCCGTGTATGGTGGTTCTGCCCGAATAGATCGCTTTCCAAAGAAAATAGGTGATGGTGACAATGACCAGATTCGACATCAGCGAAAATAGAAATCCGATCCTATAGGTCATTGAGGCCATAATACTGTTGCGCGCATTATACAGATATCCTCTCA
>Ga0302289_1000565_pt1 | contig 15030 bp, 18 predicted proteins | sample III_Fen_N1_2_FD_194552 | JGI IMG/M metagenome (GOLD analysis project Ga0302289, IMG submission 194552) | Peat permafrost microbial communities from Stordalen Mire near Abisko, Sweden - III_Fen_N1_2 | ecosystem: Environmental > Terrestrial > Soil > Wetlands > Permafrost | place: Sweden: Abisko... | reverse complement strand
ATTTGATGCAAATTCAATCTATGTCGCCGGGAAGAGATACCTAGTGGACCGAGAAACATTTAAGCCACTCATTTGGGACATATATTCAGATAAAAACGGTTACTACCGTGTTGTAACACCCTATTTACAAGCACGTAATGTAGAAGCAATAACACCAATTAAAGAAGAAGATATCTATACAATAAAACCCCTCACACCAACAAGCACGGACCCGATTGGAATTACTGGATATGTGATTAATGGCCTTAGTGTTTACTATGGTCCTGTCACCCCAATCCCAACAACATCGATAAAAGAGGCTGATCCTGAATCATTAGTGATAATGAGGAACAACAATGACGGTACGAGTAAATACGGGACGACATATAGATATGCAAAAGACAGGAATCATGTCTATTACGAAGGAAGTGTAATTGCAGGTGCAGACCCAGAAACTTTTGAACCCGCTGAACTCAGAACAACATCATCTTATTGGCGCTACACAAAAGATAAAAACTACGTCTATTATACGGATAGAATTATTGCTGATGCTGACCCAAAAACATTTACCACCCTCTCAAGAGGTGAGGGGTATGCAAAAGACAAGTCGAATGTATATTACACTGATGCAAAAATCAAAGACGCGGACTTTGCCACATTTTCAATAATCGGCGATACACAGAACGCAAGCATGTGGTGGGCAGACTTCCTCTATGCAAGAGATAAAAACAACATCTACTATACTGGAAAGATAATTAAAGGCGCCGACCTTGATTCATTTAAAGTCATCGAAGGACGATATAGCAAAGATAAAAGAGGTTTCTACGTCAGTGGAGTATTTGACCCATCCCTGCCACTCGACTTCGTACCACCATACGAAGGTGAAGGATAAATAGTATTAAAAAGCACCTCCCCGTGGAGGCGCTTGAACTTACCAATTGAGACTCGGATCACACATATCCACCTTACCGATGTCGCCCAAATACGGAATCATCTCGCCGACCGCCGTCTGTTTGAGGTGACCAATATTCGGCATCGCAAGTTCGGACAAAAACATAACATCTTTGTCTGTCATGAGTGCAAGGAGGAGGAACGGATCCCCGATGTCGAGCCCTGTCAGAAACTCGAGCACCGGCTCCATCTTGCGATGAGGCTTTTGCTGAGTGATTTTTGGATAAATCTCGTACATGAGCGTACGAATCCGCTTGAACGCTTTGGCCGAATCCGAATCTTCGAAACGCACCTTGCGACACGCAGCTGATTCGATGACCAAATCGGTGATAACACGCATCACCCGCTGTCTCTGGCTACTACCAAAAGCATTCATTGCCGATTGCAACTCTGCCGAGATTGGCCACCCCATGCGAATCATGTCGTTGTAATCGGAGAAGAGGTAGGCGACTTTGTCCATATATCGCACCACCCACGCTTCCGGACTCATGCCATCATGAGCCTTTGATCCACTGTGGCACATAATACCCTCGAGCGTCTCGTGGGTTAGATTAATTCCCCTCCCCTTACGCTCGACTTTTTGTGCCACAACAACGCCCATTGTCTCGTGACAAAAATCTGGACGACCCATAGCTTCACCAATAAAGGCTTCGCCCTGGTGTCCAAACGGCACGTGCCCCGTGTCATGACCGAGTGCGATTGACCGAGCCAAATCAATGTTGAGACCCAGTATGTCAGCGGTCCTCACTGAATGAGCGACGACTTCCATGCTGTGAGTCAGACGATTACGAATAAGAAGATTGATAGGTGCAGTTGCTACCTGCGTCTTGTGATCCAAAAGCCGGAACGCTTTCGAGCACGTAATCTTGCACTCATCTTTGACGAACGGATTCTCTGCATCAAGGATGTCCTCGATGAGAGAGCGTGGATTGTGGAGCCTCCTCCCTGTCTGGGTTCGTAAATGCGCGAGGCACCCACGAACACCCTCTAGTGTTGTATCCATAAATAAAAGGTTCTATGTGGTTTAGTTTCTGTATCTAAGGACAATACTAGTTACCAATGAAGCAAAGTCAATTCTGATCAAAGCGCCAAAAAAACCACCCGAATGGGTGGTTTCTTATTTTAAAGGAGATTATTTCTTTGGACAGTTAGCACGAGATGTCTTCAACGTTGCCTCAGCTCCAGTTCGGGCGGTTTTGAGGTCGCTCTTTGCAGCTGTAATCGCAGTAGTATATGCACTCTCTGCTGATTTCTTACCGGTAGCAAGTGTGTCCTTAGCAGTCTTTGCTGACGCAGTATATGTGTCTCGGGCAGTTTTTACGGCTTGATTATAAGTAGCGCGGAGATCCTTGAGAGAACTTGTATAGGTGGCACGAGCGCTTTTAATTGCAGCGGCTTGAGCTGTTTTATCAGTAAGGGCCTTTGCTGCGGTTATCGCAGCATCACGAGTACTTGTAGCTGTTGCGAGTGCTGCATCGCGGCTATCCTTAGCAGATTTTAGTGCAGTATCGCGTGTGCTGGTAGCAGTTGCAATAGATGCGTGATAGTCAGCTGTCACAGAAGCAAGTGCGCTGGTACGAGCAGTCTTTGCCGCCGTCACTGCGACACTATAGGTTGAAGTTGCCTGACCAATAGCAACTGCATAAGCAGCTTTTGCCGAAGCGAGACATGCTGCCCTTGTAGTTGGCGCTACAGGCTGAGAGATAGGTGCAATATCAGTGGTCGTCGTTCCCCCGGGAACACTTGATGTTGAAACCTGAGCAGACGCAAGAATAGGAAGCGCACCAAGAAGGAGTGCGGCTGAGAAAGTGACTGCCTTTGATAACGAATTCGTCATAATATGATTTATTTAAGAAATGTAACTTTATTAATTCGGTTGATGTATAACCAAGACTAAATGCGCCCATGAATATGCCTGTGAGCACAGTGTCATTTACTAAGACGTTTGGAAGGGTTTTTTTCTTTCATTTGGAACTGAAGTGTATGCCCTCCCCATTCTCTTACATCTAAACAAAAAGAGTGTCATAAGACACTCTTTTTGTTTATTCTGTTAGTGACCAATACACGAACCATACGTAGCAGGTGTAGGAGACCAAGTTTGATTTGAGCACGTTGAGTTTATTTTGTGCGCACCACAATAATCAGGTGAATATGTATCATGAACAGTAAACGCTATACATACATCTCCATTCCTTGACGCATAGCTGCCACCACACGCCGGAGTACCGGCACATCCTGGAATACAGCTTGAGTAGAGGTATGTTGATGGTGACCACGAACCATTTGAACAGGTTGAGGTACGAGACGTACACGTTGTTGCTGCAGGAGCACTCTCGTAATACGAAACACATGTACCACCGTGAGGTGTTGCAGAACAGCCACCCGAAGCCGAACAACCTAATCCACATCCACTGTATGTACCTGGAGCAACTGACCATGATCCATTGTTACACGTTGAGGTACGTGCAACAGAAGCACATGTTGTTGGTGAAGTGACGGAACCAGAAGTATACGACGTACATGAAGCCCCATTTGTTACAGCGCTACATGCACCTGATGCCGCACAACCTGAAGAGCAGGAACTGTATGCATGAGGAGTGACATCCCACGATCCATTGTTACATGTTGATGAGCGAGAAACTGTCGCACAGCTTAGTCCCGATGGGTTCTGAGATGAATACGTTGTACATGAACCACCATGGGCAGTCACACCACAACCACCTGACGCAGGACACGAGACACAAGTATTAACGGTACATGTGTTATAGACAGTTCCTCCCGACCACGAACCGTCGTTACAGGTAATGACGGTATTTTTTGAAGGACACGATGAGCCACAGGTGACCGAGTTAGTTGAGTACCCAGACCAAGTGCCACCGTTCGCTACAACAGTGCTATCAGGGGCGGTACATGAGCGCATAGCAACTGTACATGAGGTTTTCGCCGCAGGTGATGTTGACCATGAACCATCGCTACAGGTCGATGACACTGCAACCGATGAACAAGTTGCTGGTGAGGTGACAGACGAAGCTGTGTATGAAGTACATGATCCACCGTGTGCGGTTACTCCACAACCACCGGATGCTGGACATGAAGCACAGGTGTTTACTGAACAGGTGTTATAAGCAGTTCCTGACCACGAACCGTCGTTACAGGTCATAGCAGTTGTCTTTCCTGGACACGATGATCCACAAGCAGTAGATGAGACTGAGTATCCATACCAGGTACCACCGTTGGCAATGATTGAGCTGTCAGGGGCAGTACAGGAGCGCATACTTACAACACATGATGCGTCAGCACCTGGAGGAGTTGACCATGAACCATTGTTACAAGTCGATGTAACCGCAACTGATGAACACGTTGAAGGTGACGTGACAGACGGTGAGGTATACGAGGTGCACGTGTCACCATGTGCAGTTAAACCACAACCACCTGATGCAGGACACGAGACACAAGCATCCACAGTACAGGTGTTATAAGCAGCTCCTGACCATGAACCATTGTTACAAGTGATGGTGGTATTTTTTGCTGAACACGATGACCCACAGGCAACAGAGCTTGTGGAATACCCGCTCCATGTGCCACCACCTGCAACCACAGTATTGTCCGGAGCAGTGCATGAATGTATAACCAACTGACTACAAGATGAATAGGGATGAGGAATATTGTCCCATGAACCATTAGTACAGGTAGAGGTCTGAGCAACAGAGGAACACAAGAGACTTGTGCTCGTTGAATAGGATGTACACGAAGAACCCTCGAGGGCCTCGACGCACCCACCCATTGCAGGACATCGGACCCCTGAATCACTACTCGACGCAACAGATATGGTACATGGTTCAGTTGCGATTGTTCCACTGATAACCCTCGACCCACCGAGCGAATCAACACACCATGACTTTGTTGGGTCAGACTTTAAAGGAACCGATAAAGAATAAAAAGCGCCTGTCGAAAGGCACGAAACTTGTCCACCACTCAAAGACTCACATGATGCAAGAGATTTTTGGATTCTTGCATCACCAAAAATACCATTACGACAATTTGCGATACCAGTAGAGGTTGCTTGAATACCATAAGTGTCATTTGTTGATAGATATATCGCTGCTTGATTACGAATCGATGACACAGCTTCTTTGGTTCTCGAATCAATGGTTTTACTACGCGCCGTTTGAAAACCAGCGAGGGTGATTGAGGATATGACCGAGACAATGGAAACAGCAACAATAAGCTCAATGAGAGTAAAAAAACGTGAAGTGCCAAAAAAAAGCACTGGGCGATATTTCATACGCATAATTATACCAAGGAACACACTAAATAAAGAATTCAATTACCCACAGCGTTAAACAAAGCCTACAATAAAACTTGACCCCCTCCCCACCCACGACTACTATTCAAGCAGAAAGGAAATTTATGGCCAAAAATCTCTTAGCAAGTCGTAAAATAATCAACAACCACTCAACAATTATTGAAGGTGCCGAGGAAGTTTTGGAATTTCTTGAAAAGAGCGACTTGGTTAAACGGGTTAGTATTGGCATTATTTTAAATAATCACGCTCGTCGCAAGACACTACAAATCAAAGTGCTTCACGACACAGGTAGCCTGCGCGTGAAAGTACAATCGAAAGGCGTCATTCAAGAATTCCGAGTCTATTCTACAGGTGACCAGATCCTCCTCGAACGTCAGCTCAACAAAGCCTTTAATTCATAAGGCTCAAAACAAAAGAGACCACAGGGTCTCTCTTTTTTATTTATCTCGTTAAACTCACCACAACAAACATAACCGCCATACCAATTAGGGTCGAAATGGTCGTCCAGTGGGTTGGGTGCCTGTGATGGCTTTCGGGAAGCAAATCACCAGCACCGAGGTAGAGGAAGAAGCCGGTAAAGACCGCCAGGAAGGCCCCTATATAAGGCTCTGGGATAGCAATAAGCGAACCAACAACAATTCCCACTATGGGAGCGATTGCATCAACAGCGAGCCATTTCAAGGCTTTGAGTTTTGAGCCACCGTGGCGTAAAACCATGCTAACTGTGTTGATTCCATCTGAAAAATCATGAGTAAGAACTGCGGCAGCAACTGCAATACCAAGTCCGCTTGAAACGCCAAATGAAAGCCCAATAGCAAGACCGTCCATCATACTGTGGACCGAGAGGCTCCCTGCCCCAAAAGAACCCCGAGGGTTTGAGATTTGTTCGTGAATATGTTCACCCTCGTGTTCATCATGATCATGGTCACATCCATGGAGGATGAAGAGTCGATCAAGCACCATGTAGGAAATAAAACCAATTCCCACAAGGAGCGCAACGGTGCTGGTCGAAAAGAAAGTGCCTGACATCTGTATCGATTCCGGAAGAAGGTCAAAGAAAGCGAGACCGAGAACGGCACCAGCTGAAAAACCGAGAGTTAAATGAAGTTTGTCTTTGAATTTCAGAGCAAAAAATCCCCCAAGGCAGGTGGCAACAAATGTAGCAAGAGCAATAAGGTAAATCATATAATGTTAAGGATTAAAGAGTGGCGCACTTAGAGCAGAGGCCGAATAATTCAAAAGAATGGTCTGAAATTGTTTTAAACTTCTTTGATTTTGCAACGATTCCAGCGAGGGCTTTTTCTGCAATACAACCATCAAATTTTTCAATAAGACCACAAGACGTACAGACAATATGGTGATGATGATCATGAGCCAATTCATAACAAGACGAACCGCGTCGTAAATCGATTTCCCGTACTATCCCCGATTTGGTAAAGGCGTCGAGATTTCGATAAACACTCACCAAATCAACAGGGGTTTTGAGTGCCCTGTGAATCTCCTCAACAGACATCGGCCCATATGATGATTCGAGCGAAGAAAGTATCACGAGGCGAGAATCCGTCACCTTGAGCCCGTGATCACGGAGCGTTTTCATAAAATCCGTCTTTTTCATAATGAGGACACGGTACCACGATTACATATCAAATGCAATTAATTTGCATTTGAAACCAATAGCAAAAAACACCCACAATTGGGTGTTTTTTGTCTAAGCGGCAACCGCCTCTTCGATAAATGTCCGAACAGATGGAATATTTTGAATCAAACTAACAGCTCGATCGAGAGCCTCTTCCGGCGTCTCTGCTGACCCCCCTTCCGCACCTGTATCTTGTGCCTCAAAGGCACGCTGGTAATCACTCACTGCAACGAGGGCTTCAAATATTTCTTTATTATCAGAATTTTCAAAACTCTTCTGAACGAGATCCATGAGACCGAGAGCTGAATTCTCCACATTACTACCTATACTAAAATCAAATATCTTACTAAAAATAAGAATGGATGCTTTTCGTAAACCCGGGTGTCTCTTATCAAAGAAGAGTTCTCCGGTATTAATGAATTTTTCATGTATATCGAAATCGAGGGGCTGTTCAAATGATTTCATAAGGATAGTATGTTATTTAACCTTGTATTAATAGTAACACAAAAACAAAGCATTGTCACTATTCATACCACTGATTGTGGATAACTTCTTTTTGTGGTATAAATGCCACCATTCGGTGCTCCGAGCGCCTACTAATCACATAATTACATTGAGAAAAGACAAAATCAGATCAAATCACGAAATACGCTCTCCTGAGCTTCGGGTTATCAGCGAAACCGGTGAAAACCTCGGTGTTATACCTACCCGTGAAGCTTTAAAGCGCGCCCAGGAAGCGGGCCTTGATTTGATTGAAATCTCCCCTAACGCCCTTCCCCCTGTTGCCCGTATTGGTGATTTTGGTAAATACGCATACGAAGAGGCAAAGAAGCAAAAGGTTGCTAAGGCACGTTCCCACACTGTTGAAATTAAGGGAATTCAGGTCCGTATTGGTACTGGTGAACACGACCTCGAACTCAAGGCAAAAAAGGTGTCAGAATGGGTCGCAGAAGGAAACCGTGTCAAAATTGAACTCTTTCTCCCAGGACGTTCCAAATACCTTGACCCTAAATTCCTCGAAGAACGACTTGCCCGAATCTTGGCCCTCGTAAGCGCTCCCCATAAAGTCTCTGAGAAGCCCCAAAAAGGCCCGAAAGGAATCTCTATAATGATAGAAAAGGCGTAAATAAAGGAAATAAGGGCGGATTGAGGTTTTATCCAAAACCTCAATCCGCCCTTTACTTTTCAAACGTTTTTTGTTAATCTTTGCAACACGTTTTACACGAGGCGTCCTTGCCCCAAAAGCAAGGTCATTAAACAGTTATGAAAACGACTAAGTCATTTACAAAGAGGCTCAAAGTTACCAAAAATGGTAAGATTTTGGCCCGAGCAAAAGGTCAGAACCACTTTAACGCAAAAGAAAGTGGCCGATCTCAAATAAAGAAGCATCACACAGTTGATCTTCCTATGACGCACAAGGAGAAGTCCCGTTTTCTCATTGGCTTCTAATTAATATAAAGAAATAACATGGCACGAGTAAAAAAAGGTGTTAACGCTTTGAAATCAAGGAGGAATATCCTCAAGATGGCAAAGGGCTACCGTTTTGCCCGCTCAAAGAAAGAGCGCGCAGCAAACGAAGCGATCGCTCACGCAGGTGCTTACGCACTTGCACACAGGAGGGACAAAAAAGGTGCAGCTCGCCGACAATTCAACCTTGTCATCAACGCGGCTGTTCGCCAGGAAGGACTCTCCTACTCGAAATTCATTGGTGCTATCAAAAAGAAGAACATCGCAGTAGATCGCAAGATCCTCTCGATTCTCGCTCAAGAGCATCCAGAAATTTTGAAGAAGGTCATCGCCCTCGCAAAGTAAAACAAAAAACCGCTTTATGCGGTTTTTTGTTTTATCTAGAAATCTATTTCAACTGATGAGTGGAGTTCGGGATAGACTGCATCAATATTGAGTTCCCCACGGAGACGTTGAGTGAGAAATATCGATGATTTTGGTTCACCCATAGCAACAAAGACTTTCTTTACACGATCTTTCATATGCGAGATGAATTCAACAATATGGTTACTATCTTTATGGGATGAAAAACCATTTATTTTCTCAACCGTTGCATGAATACGAATATGTTCACCTTCAACCACAACGGTCTTTTCCCCTTCTTCAAGACGGCGACCAAGGCTTCCGGGAACTTGGTAACCAACCATAACAACCGTTGCAGCCGGATCAGCGAGATATGTCTTTTCATGGCGCACCACCCTACCACCCATCGACATACCTGAACCTGCGAGAATAATTTTCACACCTTTTTGATGGTCGAGAGCTTGTGACTCATCAATGGTACGAATAAATTTAAGACCAGGGAATGAAAAAATATCATCTCCGTCGGCTATATCTTTCCTCACTTCCTCTTTAAACAGACGAATGTTTGCTTTATAAATAGCGGTTACTTTAATAGCGAGTGGAGAGTCAACGTAAACAGGCACTTTTGGCATAAGGCCCCCTTCAATGAAATCATTCAATTTATAGAGAATCACCTGAGTACGCTCGATTGAAAAAGCAGGTATGAGAATGGTCCCACCTTTTGAAATGCCTTTTTTAAGAACACTTAAAAACTTCTGATCACGTTCATCTTTTGAACCGTGGTTTCGATCACCATACACGCTCTCAGTAATCAAATAATCAACATCAGGAACGATTTCTGTATCAGGCAAAAGTGGTGACGGAGAGTTACCAAGGTCCCCAGTAAAGAGGAAATTCTTGTCCCCTGAAGAGACCTTTATCATCGCAGAGCCAAGGATGTGCCCAGAATCATAGAATTCAGTAAAGAGACCTGGAAGAAATTCAAACCTTGAATGATAATCTTCCGTCTTCCACAGAGAAAGCGCCTTGGCCACATCTTGCACCTCATAGAGAGGTGGTTTACCTGTTTCCTTTGACTCGCGAGCAATGAGAGCAACCGCATCATCAAACATGACCGAGGCAAGATCTCGAGTCTGTGATGTTGAATAAATGACACCTTTGAAACCTTCGCGAACAAGCTTTGGAATTCTACCAATGTGATCCATATGTGCATGGGTAACGAGGAGCACATCAACCTCATCAGGATTAAATGAAAAAGGTTCGTGATTATCACGAAAAGCGGTTTCTGACCCTTGAATCAAACCACAGTCAACAAGAAATTTCTTTCCACTTTTCTCAATCATAAAATTTGCACCCGTTGCTGTCCCTACCCCACTCAAAAATGTTATTTTTGCCATATTTATTTTTTAGAACCCAGAACAGAATAAGCCCACCAGACACCGAGGGCACCAACAACGTCGTCAATCATATCTTTAACTGTATCAAAAGCATAATAAGAATCAGACATATCTACCGCACCGACAAGTATTTCCCATATTTCCCACACAAGACCTACAATAAGAATAATAGTAAACATCTGGGACCATGTTGGACGTTTTACAGCCGGAATGAATGATGACAACCAAAATATACCAGAAGCAATAACTGCACCACCGAGCATATGTACCGGAATATCCACAAGAGGATGTGTGTAATAGAGATCAGTCGCCAAGAATATAAAGTGGAGAGTTGCTGTTAATCCAATTGCCGAGAGGAGCGGTATGAGTGTTTTGTTGAGCATTATGAGACTTAGTATATCAAACCCAACCCTAAACCCATAAACGAAAAAGCGCATCGTCCTGTAGAGAGATGCGCACTTTCGAAGGGGTCGAGGAAACGTTGTCCCTAGCGTAATGCTAGGTGGGTGTCCGCAACTGACATACCAAGGTACGCAGTGATAATAAGACTCCCTAAAAAATTGTATAGAGTCAACGTTTCGCCGACCCGAGATTAATTATAGTACTGACAAAAAGAGACACAAGAGTGGATAACGCACACCAATACAGGAACCCGAGCTGCGCAAGGTATATTGAAATTATTCGAGGATTCCGTCGAGGTTTACATCATATAGTATCTGTTCATTCACGAGACGGTAGTCAATTATTTCACCCTCTTTAAACCAAAGACCGATTTCCCGCTTTGCATCTTCGGTATTGTCGGAACAGTGAACGAGATTACGAACAGCACGGTCGTCAATTGCAGTTATTGCATAGGAGTCAACGGTTAAATCACCCCGGATTGTCCCCACATCAGAGGTAAGAGGTTCTGTGCCACCTACAATTTTTTTAATAATTGCAACTGACTGATTTCCCTCCCACACCATCTGAATAACAGGACCAGATGTCATAAATCGAATAAGGCCTCGAATAATATCCTTACCGTATTCGACCGCCTCTTTTGTGACCGACATGCCCACACTTTTTCGGTTCTCGATAATTTTTGAACCCTTTGAAGCAAACCACACCTCATCTTTATTGTAGTGAATCCACAAAATCTTCTCATCAGCAAGGACAAGTTTTAAGCCAACCAACTTAAGGCCCGTGCGTTCGAAACGCTTAATAATTTCCCCAATAAGGCTACGCTGAACACCGTCGGGCTTAATCATAACAAACGTCCTCTCCTTTTTTGGATGCATAATATAGTTTTATTTGTGACAAATCTTACCTCTTTTTACCTTGTTCTAGTGTTGAAATCGTACGTACCATCTATATTGGTAACCTTAATTTTCTTAACATCACCATCAACTTCAACAGACACATCAATTGATTGACCTTCAGGAATATCAAGATCAATAAGACCGCTCTGAGCAAAAATCATATTCCGGAGTTCAGGATCATCCTCTGTCGCACCAGATATAACATCCCATTGCTCTTGTGAAAGTTTTGTAACTATAACTTCTTCTGCTGTTGAGGGGAATTTTTCCATAGCTTTTTAATAGATTTGATACTTATAAGTAAAGCACCGCGCAAAGCGCGGTGCAAGGTACTATTTAGTGAGGATTTCACAGCCTTTTTCAGTGACAACCACCGTGTGTTCAAAATGAGCACTCAAACTTCCATCAGCAGTGCGGTATGTCCAGTCATCATCATCGAGCATAATGTCGTCACCACCCACATTGAGCATTGGCTCAATCGCAATAACCATTCCTGGTTTGAGCTTTGCACCTTCTCCCCTCTTTCCGTAATTAGGCACATATGGATCCTCGTGAACTTTATAACCAACACCGTGTCCTGCAAGCTCTCGCACGATTCCATAACCAAGAGGATTAACAAATCCCTCTATCGCCGCACCGATGTCACCTGTTGTAGCTCCTGCCTTGCAGGCCTTGATACCTATTTCAAGCGCACGTTTTGTTGCAACAAGAAGCGCCTTTGCTTCTGGTGAAATTTTTCCAACAGGAACAGTAATAGCAGTGTCGGTAATCATTCCCTTGTGAGTGATTCCCATGTCGAGTGAGACAATATCACCCTCTTTGAGAATGATTGGGTTTTCGTTTGGAATACCGTGCACAATCGCATCGTTCACTGAAATACAAACACTCGCAGGATAGGGACGACGCGCGCCGTAGGGTTTATAGTTGAGGAACGCAGGGACATCACCACCTTCCAAAGTGAGTTCACGAGCGCGGTCATCAATGTCCTTGGTTGAGACACCAGGGCTGACCATTGCTGCAAGTTCCTTCATAATAAAAGCGTGACGTTTACCGCCTTCGCGAAGGACTGCAATGTCTTCAGGTGTTTTTATAGTGATTGCCATGAGATTTTTACTTTACCGTAAAAAATGCGTTCAGTCAAAAGAAAACAAGGCTCCACAGAGCCCTGTTTTACCCTACAAACCAAGTTGTTTCTTGATGTCTTCAAAGACGTCTTCAACAGACTGGTCACCATTAACATCACAGAAATTGTAGTTTGGATTATTACGGTAGAAATCAACCGATGGAGCAACATCTGTTTCGTACCATGCCAAGCGAGAATTAATATCCTCTGGTGTATCATCTGCCCTACCGCGCGCCAAGAGGCGTTTTTTACACTCTCCCACTGAAGTGTTAAGGAACACAACGTATGGTTTCTTGAAACCGTAGAAAGAAAATGCGGTGTCGAGAACACCGGTCTCGAGAAGTTTACGCGGAGTGCCGTCAGTGATAATGTTCACACCCCGCCTAAAGTTTTTTACAAAGAAATTTGACCAGAGGTGCACTGTGAGAAATTCGGGTTGAAGACCACCAACTTCGTTGATAGCTTTTGCCATACGGTTACTTTCACCGTCAGCTTTAATAAACTCACGAAAGAGCCTCCCCGTTTCAAGGTAAATCAAAGAATCTGCGCCATCTCGACCACGGATGAGTGCATCAAGGAGCGCCCCCTGAGTCCCCTTTCCCGACCCCGACCTACCAATAAAAATGTAGGCGTTAGACATGTCTTTAATTGTACATTATTTCTTGAGCCCTGAGCGAACAAGGAGCTCTTCATGAACTTCACTTACCGGCCTCTCTCCATTGATTTCAATAAATTGATATGCAGGATTGTGGCGATAATACTCAATCGTCGGAAGCACCTCGGTATCAAACCACGCTAGACGTTTTGCGATACCTTCCGCAGTGTCATCATTACGTTTACGTGCCATAAGCTTTTCAGTTGCCCAATCTCGAGTCACGTTTAGATAAACAACAATAGGCTTCTTGCGTTCAAAGAACTCAAAGGCTCCATGAAGGACCGTTGCTTCGAATGGTTTTCGTGGGGTCCCATCGATAATGATATGAGGATCGTTTCTGAAGTGTTCAATAAAGAAGGTTGACCAGAGATTGATAGTGAGGAATTCAGGCTGAAGACCACCAGCATCAGTAATGGATTTAGCTTTCTGTTGCGCCCACTTGTCACCTTTAATGAAGGAGCGGAATATGTTTCCCGTTTCCATGCGCACAATTTCAGTCGTGCTATCAATTTTCTTAAGACTTTCTTCGAGGAGTGGAGCTTGGGTTCCCTTACCTGCACCAGATCGGCCAATGAATATGAATGTGTATGACATACGCGGTCAGTATAAACCACAGTGAAAAAAATAAAAGCAACCGCACAACAAATGTGACTTACACACAATAAAAAATCGCCTTGGGAGGCGATTTTTTATTTGAGGATTAATTTAATACTGTCTCATTGATATCTGGGCGTCGAGCTTTTTGATGAGGTCGAGGACCACGGAAACAACGATGAGAAGTGAGGTGCCACCAATTGCGAACCCCTGACCACCGTTAGCCATGAAAGCTTTGATGATATAAGGAAGAACCGCGATGAAACCAAGGAAGAGTGCCCCTACCAATGTAATGCGAGTTACAATCTTTGAAAGGTACTCTGCTGTTGGCATACCTGGGCGAACACCTGGAATGAATGCACCTGATTTCTGGAGGTTTTCTGAAATCTGCTTTGGATCAAAGGTAACCGCAGTGTAGAAGTAAGTGAAGAGGAAAACGAGGAAGAAGTAAGCACCACCGTAAATCCACTGGTTTGCAAGGAGACCTTTTCCTACTGATGCAATGTTCAAGAGAGTTGCATTAGCTGAGTTTCCCATGAAGTTGAAAATCATTTGTGGAAAGAGGAGGAGTGAGAGCGCAAAGATTATTGGAATCACACCAGCCTGGTTGATACGGAGCGGAAGGTAGGTTGAAACACCTCCGACAACTTTTGAACCACGAACCTGCTTGGCATACGTTACTGGAATTGGACGCTCTGCTTCAGTGATAAAGACCACTGCGTAGATAACGAGCGCTGCAACAACGAGGAATCCGAGGTACATAGGGACATCTGAAGGGCTAAAAGTGTTTGAGACGTTCATAAGTGCGTTTGGAATCGCAGCGACGATACCCGAAAAGATAATCATCGAGGTTCCGTTACCCACACCAAACTCAGTCATGAGCTCACCGAGCCACATGAGGAGGATTGAACCACCTGCAATAACAATAACGTTCACCATGAAATCAAACGGAGAAAGAGTGGTGACAATTCCCTGCTTTGAAAGGAGAAGGAGGAAGCCAAATGCCTGAACAAGGGCGAGAGGGAGTGTAAGGAGACGTCCGTACTGAGAGAATCGTGCTTTTCCTGCTTCACCTTCCTCTTGTTGGAGCGCCTTTAACTTTGGCGACATAATAGTAAGGAGTTGCATAATGATTGACCCAGTGATGTATGGACCGACGCCAAGCATAACAATCGAGAGGTTTGAAAAACCACCACCTGAGAAAAGGTTCATAACACCAAGAAGTTCATTCTGCGCAAAATATGCTTTGAGTTGATGAACATCAATACCTGGAATAGGAATGTGG
>Ga0302289_1000561_pt1 | contig 15176 bp, 7 predicted proteins | sample III_Fen_N1_2_FD_194552 | JGI IMG/M metagenome (GOLD analysis project Ga0302289, IMG submission 194552) | Peat permafrost microbial communities from Stordalen Mire near Abisko, Sweden - III_Fen_N1_2 | ecosystem: Environmental > Terrestrial > Soil > Wetlands > Permafrost | place: Sweden: Abisko... | reverse complement strand
CTTTTTTCTTTGGTAAGGGAGCATGCCTGCGGGCATGGCAGGGGCTTTCCGCTCGCCCCTGCACCCTTCGGGGTCGCCTGTCTACACGGCGGGAGCGCGTGAGGGGTTGCCCTTGGGTACAGGAAAGTAGTCCTCGCTACCGCGCGGAAGACGTTGGACTTGTGTACACAGGCTCCGCGCGTGGCAGCATCGGCCCACAATCCTGTCCACCTGCGGGCGACCCCTCGCGCGCTCCCGCCTGCTGGTTTCATGGCGACAGGAAAAATTCGCTACCCGTGGTGGCTTTAGTTTTTTGATGAATATCTATTGGTATTTCGATACAATCCGAAAGGATGCTATCCGAGTTAAACCTTTGCTGTTAGTATGAAACCATTTCTGTTCTCTAAACCTATGCAGATAGAGAACAATTTGTTTAGCCAGAACAAAACCTATGCAACCAGAGCAAAACCTATACAACAGAGCAAAACCAATGCAGCAAGTGCAAAATCTATGCAGCCAGAGCAAACCCTATGCAGCCAGAGCAAAACTTATGGTGCTTGAGTAAAACTAATTCTGCTGTGTAAAACCGATTCAGCCGCTGAGTATAGGTTTCTGGCTCAAGCAGGGAAGCGATTTCTTTGTGTCGCCAGAAAACAAGCAGGCAGGGCTGTGAGGGTCGCTCGAAGGAGGACAGGCTTGTCGGTCAGCGCTACCACGCGCGGAGCCTGAAAGGTATGCAACCTTGTTTGATTCGCGTGGTGGCACTGGACGACTATCCTGTACTTCAAGAGCGACCCTCTCAGCCCTGCCGTGTAAGAAGGCGACACCCGAAGGATGCAGGGGCGAGCGGAAAGCCCCTGCCATGCCCGCAGGCATGCCCCCTTCCAAACAAAAAAGCCCTCTTCCCAAAAAAGGAAGAGGTTAAAAAGTGCGCCACAGCGCTCGAAAGGAGTATGGGGCACCGAAATGCCCCTACTCCTCCAGCGCAAGTTGTGCCGCTTTTTCCGCATGGACAATGGTGGTGTCAAACAGCGGTACAGCAGTGTCCGCCTGTTTCACCAACATGCCGATTTCGGTGCAGCCGAGGATGACCGCCTCAGCACCGGATGCAGCCATGCGCTCGATGATCTTGAGGTAGGCGGCTTTGCTCTGCGGCAGTTGCCTGCCAAAGCAGAGTTCCTCAAAGATCACGTTGTGGATTAGCTCGCGCTCCTCCGCTTCGGGGATGTCTATAATCAAACCACGGCTTTCCAGCCGCTCGCGGTAAAAGGTCTGTTCCATGGTGTAGCGGGTGCCCAGCAGGGCACAGCGCTTCACTCCTTTGGCGATCAGCGCGTCGGCGGTTGCGTCCGCAATGTGGATGAACGGTATATGAATGGCTTGCTCAATCTGCGCACAGGATTTGTGCATGGTATTGGTGCCCAGCAACACAAAATCCGCGCCGCCGCGCTCTAGCCGTTGCGCCGCATCGGCGAGCAGGTCGCCAACAGCCGTCCAATCCTCTTTGCGCTGCTCCGCCTCTACCTCGGCAAAATCGACGCTGTACAGCAGAATCTTTGCGCTGTGGTAGCCGCCCAGCGCGGCGTTGATGCGCTCGTTAACCACCTGATAATAGGTTACGGTGCTTTCCCAGCTCATGCCGCCGATCAGGCCGATGGTTTTCATGACGGTGCCCCCTTTTGGTATGTTGTTGGGATTGTACTGCCGCGGGTGACGCGCGTCAACCCCCCTATAGTTTGACAAACCGTCGCCCGCATGGTATCCTGTGGCGGAAGAACCATGGAAAAAACACGCTTTCGGAGGCGTCGCATATGAAAATTGCCGTACTGATTCCCTGCTACAACGAGGCGAAGTCTATTGCCAGGGTGGTGGCGGATTATCGCGCCGCGCTCCCTGAGGCGGATGTATACGTATATGACAACAATTCCAAGGATGGCACCGACGAAATCGCCCGCGAAGCAGGGGCGATTGTTCGCTATGAGCGCAGGCAGGGCAAGGGCAACGTCATCCGCACGATGTTTCGGGAAATCGATGCCGACGCGTACCTGATGATCGACGGCGATGACACCTATTCCGCCGAGAATGCGCGGGAAATGGTTGATCTGGTGCTCAACCATAAGTTGGATATGGTGGTGGGTGACCGCCTCAGCTCCAGTTACTTTACCGAGAACAAACGCCCGTTCCACAATTTTGGCAATACGCTGGTGCGCGAGCTGGTCAATCGCATTTTCAAAGGCAGCATTGCCGACTTGATGACGGGCTACCGCGCTTTCAGCTATCAGTTTGTAAAGTCTTTTCCGGTGCTGTCCAAGGGCTTTGAAATTGAGACGGAGATGAGTATCCACGCGCTGGATAAAAACCTCTCCATCCAAAGCGTGGCTGTGGGTTACAAAGATCGCTCCGCCGATAACCCCAGCAAGCTCAACACCTATACCGATGGGCTGAAGGTACTGCGCACCGTGGCGAGGCTGTATAAGGAATACAGGCCGCTGTCGTTTTTCGGCCTCATTACGCTTTTATTTGGCGCGGTGGGCGTCGGTCTGTTTATTCCGGTGTTGCTGGAGTACTTCAGCACCGGACTGGTGCCGCGCTTCCCCACACTGATCGTTTCCGGTGTGCTGATGACGCTCGCTATCCTGATGCTGGTGTGCGGGTTGATTCTCGATACGGTCGCCAAGAAGCACAGGCAACTGTTTGAGATCAACCTCAATGTGCTGCGGATGCTGCACGACCTCGATCAGCACCGAAGCTGACAGAGGTTCATCGCCTGCCTGAACGGGCAGGGTTAGCCGAAGGATCGGTCTGACTAAATCGAACTGGTTTGCGAAAGAGGTATCCCTGCGCCTTTTGCGCCCCTTGCGATTCGAACGGGGTTAAATAGCGATCCTATTTTTACAACGCTTTGCAAAGCACCCTGGTAAGCGTATGGTTTTCCAAATGGGTTGGCGATGCCGGATTTTCACAACATTCATGCGAAACTAATCGGCAATACCGCCAACCTGACAGGCAGGCGCTTCGCGCTGAAACCGCCGCAATCGTTCAGGGCTTTCAAAGCCAACCGGATTACACCAATGAGCATGGAAGCGGACGCGATCCGTACAGCGTGCAGATGTTTTTCCTCTCGCGTTACCACGTTTCCCAAGATTCCGAGAGGAAGCGATCCATACAGCGTGCAGATGTTTTTCCTGTAAACAGACGTTTGATGCAAACCAGTGGGGCAAGGGCGAAAACCGCTCCCCTGTCGGATTCATCTTGCATCAAACGTTCCCCAACGGGCAAGCGGTGTGGATGAGCAGAACCGCTCCCGCCCTACACAAAAGGAGACGCTATGACCACCACCCGTACCCCCATCGCAATTGTTTTGCGCCTGCTGGGCTGTTTGCTGGCAGGCGTGCTTTCTATGTTTGCGTTCACACTTTCGCCTGATGGATATGTGGGCATCAGCGATTTGCCGATGCGGGCGGGCAGCGCGTTCTGGTGCATCGATGCACTGCTGATCGTGGGGCTTTACTGGCTGTTTACGGGCAGTCGCCGCGCGCGGCTGTCGCCGGGCATAGGGCTGATGGGGCTGTTGTTTGGCGTGATCAACTATTTTGCCACAACGCTGTTTGCGTATGATACCTGGGCATTTCTGAATTCGGCGCGCGCCATTAGCGTTGCGGGGCTGTGCATCCTCGGGCAAAGCGCGGCAATGACGGCAGGGATTTCCCTCGTTTGCGGTCTGTTGGAGCGGGGAAAGTCTGCACCACCCATTCATAACGGGCATAGGGCAAGGCGCGATGGGAGCATGGATGTGTATCCTGCCGTAAGGGTTGAACCGGTCACAGAGGGCAAAACGGTTACAGCCGATAGCGGTTCCGAAACCGCATTATCTGAAACGAAATCAATGTCAGCTGCGGACGTTGCAACAGGGCACATTCACGATACGCCGGTGCAGCCCGTAGACCTTGAACCGTCGCAGGCGGGGCAAACTGCCGACCCCGAATTGTCGCAAGCGGGTCAACCGAACAGTCACTTATCAATCAAAGGGAATCGGCTGGACCGGTTCACCGATCGTTTTCCCCGCTTTGCGGCTTGTATCCGCCGCCACCGCGTTCTGAGCGCCATGGCGTTTCTGCTGCTGTGCTGGTCTCCGTTCCTGATTGTGTTTTACCCCGGCACCATCATCTGGGATATGGGTGAAATGCTGGGGATGCTTGTGGGTCTGCGAGAGATGACCACATGGCATCCTGTGTTTACCACATGGATTTTCGGCGGCTGCGTGTGGCTTGGGCGGCAACTGGGCAGCGATAACCTGGGCGCGTTCCTGTTTACGCTGCTGCAAACACTCGCGATGGCTTACGCGCTGGCCGATTCGCTTCGGCTATTGCGTCGGCTGGGCGTGGGCAGGTATTGGCGGCTGGCGGCGCTGCTGTTTTTCGGGCTTACGCCCATTTTTGGTTCTTTCGCGCAGGCCGTGGGCAAGGATACGCTCTACACGGCCGTGCTGCTGCTGTTCGCCGTGCGCACGGCGGAGATTCTCCGCTTCGGTGTGCCTAAAATGAGAAGGTTGCTCGTGTACGCGCTGTGGGCGCTGCTCACCTGCCTTGTGCGAACAAACGGGCTGTATGTGGTGGCGGGCACGGCGGTGCTGATAACGGTATTCGGTGTGCGCGGCAAAGCACGGCTGACCGTCGGCGGCGCGCTTGCGGTGGCACTGGCGTTGGCGTTTGGTTTTACCAACGCCCTTTTGCCTGCCCTGCACATCAAGGATGAAACGGCTTCGGGGCTGTACTCCGTGTGCTTTCAACAGAGCGCACGCGTGTTGCGCGACCATGCCGATACCGTTACGCCGGAGGAAGATGCCGAAATCGACCGTGTGCTGGATGCGGCAAAGCTGCCCACCCTTTATGAAGTGAACATCTCCGACCCAGTGAAGTACACCTTCCGGCAATACGGCGAAGGCCGTGCTGCCGAGGTGGCCGCCCTTGCCCGCTACCTCGAAACCTGGCGATCCATGCTGACCCAATATCCGCTTACCTACCTGGAAGCGTTTATCGGCGGCAACAGCGGCTACTATGCTTTTACGCCGAAAATTGACGCATCGCGAACGTTCAACAATCAGGGCGGCATCCGTTTTGTGTTTGAAACCTATGAGCTGGGGGCCGACCCGCTCTACCTGCATACGACGCAAATCGCGGCATTTTCCAAAGCCCGCGAATGGCTGGCTGCCTATGCGCGCGGCTGGCGGCGCGTGCCCGTGCTGGAACTGACGCTGTTTTGCCCTGTGTACACGTGGCTGCTGATCGCCGCAGGGCTCTCGATGGCGCGGTGCAGGCGCTGGCGCGAACTGGTGGCCTTTGCTCCGGCCTTGTTAAGCTTTGGCGTATGTCTGCTGTCGCCTGTCAATGACTATTTCCGTTACTTCCTGCCGATGGTAGCCATGGCACCGATGCTGTTGGGGCTGGCTGGTCGCCCCAACGCGCTTCGGGTTTGAGGCTGCCCAAGGGCTTTTCGTTCGCCCTTTGGGAACCTTCGGACGCGTGCTTTTAACCCTTTGGGTTTTCTTTATTTGTTATGGGGGACATGCCTGTGGACATGGCAGGGGCTTTCCGCTCGCCCCTGCACCCTTCGGGTGTCGCCCTCTTACACGGCAGGGCTGGGAGGGTCGCTCTTGAAGTACAGGATAGTCGTCCAGTGCCACCACGCGAATCAAACAAGGTTGCATGCCTTTGAGGCTCCGCGCGTGGTAGCGCTGACCGACAAGCCTGTCCTCCTTCGAGCGACCCTCACAGCCCTGCCTGCTGGTTTTCTGGCGACACAAAGAAATCGCTACCCTGCTTGAGCCAAAACTATACTCAACGACAGAATAAGTTTACACCGCGTAATCAGTTTTTCACTTGCAGTAAAGGTTTTTCATGGGCAGAACAACGTACTTGGTAAGGAAATAGCGATAGTTGTGCATTGAGAAACGAAGCCACCATGGGTAGCGAATTTCCCCTGTCGCCATGAAACCAGCAGGCGGGAACGCGCGAGGGGTCGCCCGCAGGTGGACAGGATTGTAGGCCGATGCTGCCGCGCGCAGAGCCTTCTTATACAAGTCCAACATCTTTCGCGCGGCAGCGAGGACTACTTTCCTGTACCCAAGGGCAACCCCTCGCGCGCTCCCGCCGTGTAGAATGGCGACTCCGAAGAGTGCAGGGGCGAACGGAAAGCCCCTGCCATGCCCGTAGGCATGTTCCCCTGCCAAAAAAGAAGACCCCTTCCCAAAAGGAAGAGGCCGAAGATTTCCCAAAAGGCGATCAAAAAGCCTTTTTGTCTACAAACGCTCGGTAGAGAGGATGTTGGCGAGCGTTACCAGCACGTGGTGGATGTCGATGGGTTTGGCAATGTGTCCGTTCATACCCGCCTCCATGGCGATGCGCACATCCTCATCAAAGGCATCGGCGGTCATGGCGATGATGGGTACGTGCGCCGCGTCCGGGTGCGCGCTGGAGCGGATGGCACGCGTGGCTTCGTAACCGTCCATCACCGGCATACGCACATCCATGAGGATGGCGTCAAAGTAGCCCTTGGTGCTTTGTGTGAAACGTTCCAGCGCGATACGGCCGTTGGAAGCGGTCTCGATGGTAAAGCCGCCCTCCTGCTTGAGTAGTTCGGTAGCAATTTCCATGTTCATATCGTTGTCTTCCACCAGCAAAAGGCGCTTGCCGGCGAAATGCGTGTGGCTGTCGGGCTGGGTTTGGATCAGGTTACGCTTGCTGGTATCGACGGGAAAGGGAATCTCCACAATGAACGTTGCTCCTAGGCCAGGGGCGGATTGTACGGTGATGGTGCCATCCATCAGCGATATCAGGCGTTTGGCGATGGCCAACCCAAGCCCGCTGCCACCGAAGTTGGCTGCAATGCTCGTGTCCTGCTGCTCATAGACTTCAAAGATTTTGGTCTGGAAAGCCTCCGTCATGCCGATGCCGTTATCGGCGACCTGGAAACGCATCAGCACACGGCTGTTCTCGATTGCTTCCTGCGTAGCGGTCAGGGTTACATGCCCGCCTGCGGGCGTAAACTTGACAGCGTTGGAAACCAGATTGACCAGAACCTGCTTGATGCGCAGATCGTCGCCAATCAGGTAACGTTCGGGCAGTGAAACGGCCTCCACGGTATAGAGCACGCCCTTGCTTTTGGCCTGTGCGTTATAGATGGCGGCGATGGTATCCAACAGTGCGCGCAGGTCGAAGCTGTTTTGCGCCATGCGCAGTTTGCCGCTGTTGATGGAGCCAAGGTCCAGCACATCGTTAATCAGCCCCAACAGATGGTTGGCGGCATATTCGCTTTTCACAAAGCAGTCCATCAGGCGTTCGGGCTTGCCGATGCTGGTGCGGGCTAGCGCAAGGTAGCCAAGTATGGCGTTGAGCGGCGAGCGGATTTCGTGGCTGATATAGGCGGTAAATCGCCCCTTGGCACGGTTTGCTTCTTCGGCCAGCGTCAGCGCTGTTTGCAGTTCCGCACTTTTGCGCTCTTCGGCGCGGATGGCGTCATCCACATCCATCATATAGACCATCAGGCTATTGGGGTGTTCTCTGCTTTGAAACATGCTCTGGAACACCACGCGCACCCAACGGTAGGCCTCACCGTAAAGCACGCGACACTCAAACCGTTCCTGAGCATGTGTTTCCAAAAAGTCTGCGTGGGCGTATTGTGAAATGTGCGCCAGCACGGTTGCTTGGTCATCCGGATGCACGAAGCGCTCAATGACTTCCGGCGAAAGCGTCGAAATCGGCATGCGGACAATCGTGTTGTGTTCAACCCGGTAACGCCAACGCTCAAAGGTGCTGACATCCACTTCCCATACATCGTCGTTGGCTCTGTTGGCGTAGTCCAAAAAGGTCGCGATTTCCGCTGTGCGCGTACGCGCCTTGTGGGTGCGCAGGTCGTGCAAACCCACAATCAGCAGCAACAACAGCAGGAAGATTGCCATACAAACCAGCACAAGCATCACATCCGGCGGCATTTGATCAGCAATGGTGCTCAGGTTGATAGGCTGATTTTCGAAAACGGAAGTGATGATAAAGTCGGTCATCTCCGAAGTGGTCACGTGCTTTACCAAGGCATTGAGAATATTCAGCAGTTGTGGATCAGCATTGGAGTGTACCCCAAAGCACGCGCTTTCGCTTACTCCTTCCAGCCGTTTGGAGGTTAGGCCGGCGTAGTGGCTGCTTTGCAACAGATCCTCGGCGGCGTAGCTGTTGATCACTGCAGCGGATTCGGTTTCGTTCAACACCGCATCCAGACAATCGCGCGCGCCCGGGTAGTAGGTGATCTGGTAGTTGGCGGAGTTTAGCAAGCTGTTTTCCTGAAAGCCCTTGTCTACCGCGAGGGTGTTGCCCGACGGTGTGTCGTCTTTGGTGACCATTACCAGGGGCAGCGTCAGGAAAGGGTCGGACAGGATCACACCGGCGGTGGAAAGGCTCAAACTATTCGGCTCACAGCAGAGAATATCATAGTGGTCGGATGTTTCCAGCGGCACATAGATGAGCGTGATATTCGCGAGCTCCGCTAAATGGTTGAGTATTTTGATGGATATGCCCGAAGGCTGATCCTTTGCCGAAAACTGAAACAAAGGCTCCCATGGCTTGCCATAGGCGACCGTCAGCGTACGGTGTCCGGCCAGATAGCTTGCCTCTGCGGGCGTCAGTAAAAGGCACTCCGACGCGGTGGAAGGGGAGGGTTTGGTTGGGGAGACGACGGTTTCTGTCGCCAGAGCACCGGCAAGCGGGAGCAGCAAAAGGCATAGAAGCAGCATGCACAGCAAGATCAACCTGAGCTTGTGCATTAGGCTTCTGTGACTCATGCGTTCGCGCTCCCTTCCGGCTGAGGCTGGTAGGTGATAAAGAACAGACTGCGCACCGTATCGCCGGAAAGATAACGGATTTTGATATGATAGTTGCGATAGCCGCCTTTTTCGGCGGCGCGCTGATAATGCCCTTCGGCGACGCCCTGTGCCTCCAGTGCGCTGTGAAACAATGCCAACAGTTCATGATAGTTTTCCATTGTGGTCAGGGTGCTTACATCGGTGCCGTAGCGGTAGATGCGTTCAGCACTGTCGCCGGTCATGGCGAGATATTCATCATTGATGCGAAGCAATTCAATCTTATCGCCGCACAGCTCACATAGGGAGGCTGCGCAGGGGATGGTGTTGAGCATGAGGCTGAAATCACCGTCGATACTCCAGACACGGCGTACGGTTGCCGCCGGAAAGGGATCGGTCAGATCGGACACCGTTCGCAGCGGATGCGTCGCCATCAGGCGTTCAAACGCGGCTACCGGCATAGGCCGATAGTAGAAGAAGCCCTGCCCGTATGTGCAGCCGATGGAGCACAGGAAGCGTGCCTGCTCGGCCGTTTCCACGCCTTCTGCCACAATGGGAAGCGAAAGGTAGCGCGCCATGCGCACGATGCTGCTTAAGATCGTGCCGCCGCGGCCGTCCTTATCCTCGCCAAACAGGAATCGCATATCGAGCTTCAGCAGATCCACCGAGATTTCTTTGAGCATGTTCAAACTGGAGTAAGCGCTGCCGAAATCGTCCATTTCCACGGTAAAGCCCCGGTTGTGCAGTTCCGCAATCAGGTCGGAGAGCTGCTTGGGATCCTGGGCGTAGGCACTTTCCGTAATCTCCAGCTCCAACATCCGGCGCGGCACGCCGTATTTATCCGCCAGATTGCACAGCGTGCTGACCAGCGCAGGGTTATAAATATTGACGCGGGATACGTTCATGCTCACAGGCAAGGGCGGATGATCGGGGTGCCCGTCCATCCACTTGCGAAGCAGAATGCACACGCACTCCCACACAAAGGCATCCAGCTTGATGATAAAGCCGTTTTTCTCAAAAATGGGCACGAAGCTTCCGGGCTTGAGAAGGCCGCGCGTTGGATGGTTCCAGCGCACCAGCGCTTCCGCGCCTTCAATTTCGCCTGTGTTGAGGATGCACTTGGGTTGCAGGTAAATTTCAAACTGCCCTTTTTGAAGCGCGCCGTTCATGTCGTTGACGATTTCCAGTTCATCCAGAAGCTCTTTGCGCAGTTTATCATCATAATAGGCGAAACGGTTGATATAGTTGCCCTTGACGGTGCGCTTGGCCAGCTCCGCCCGATCGTGCATAATGCTCACGGGCAGCGTGCGGTCGTCCACAATGTAAAGGCCGTATACCAGCAGGATTTCAAAAGGCAGATCATAGTCCTTGAGTTCCGTCTCGTTTTCTTCCATACGCGCGTGCAGCTGGTCACGGTCGTAGGGCAGGCACAGCGTAAAATTATCCGCGTCGATCCGGCTGTAAGTCGCATGGCTGGCATAAATGGTTTGTAAGCGGTTGGCAATGTAGCGAAGCAGACGGTCGCCCTGCTCGTGACCGAAAATATCGTTGATCACGCGGAACTTTTCGATGTCGAAGGCAATCATCACAAAAGTGGTGTCGGGAGCCTTATCGATCATCAGCCGCGTTTTCTGGTAGAAGGCCGCCTTGTTGCAGATGCCGGTGAGCGCATCGTGCTCCGCCATATTGCGCAGCTCGTTCTGGTGGCGGCTTTCCTCGCTTTTTTGTACCAGCAGATAGCGGTTTTGGGCGCGCAGTTCTTCGGTTTCGCGCTTGTGGATGGCGTTTTTCACACGCAGGCGCACCAATTCGGGGTTGATAGGTTTGTTGACAAAATCGATGGCACCAAGATCAATGGCTTTAACGCTGTACTCCGCTTCATCGGCGGAAGAGGTCACAATCACAGGGATAGAGGACATATACGCGTCCCGCCGAATGCATTTGAGAACCTCCAAACCATCCATGCCCGGCATCAGGAGATCCAGCAACAGGGCTGAGATGCCAGTGTCATTGCGCTCCATCATCTTCAGGCACTGGGGGCCATTCTCGGCGGTCAGCACCGTATATTCATCCTTGAAGATTTCGCACAGGAGGTCGCGGTTCATTTCCACATCATCGACAATCAGCAGGGTACGAACCGGTTCCCGTTCTTCGGCAGCGACGGTTTCCGCGTCCACCGGAGCGTTATAGAGGCCGTGCGTGGAAGGCGCGTTCACATCGCCGTTGAGCAGTTCGTCATGGTAGAAGACATAACGGTTTTTACCGTGATGCTTGGCGAAATAAAGCGCCTTATCCGCCTTTTCGTAGAGCGGATCGAACGTGCGGCCATCGCGCGGAAACAACGCAAGACCGATGCTTCCGGAGATCGCCACGTCGGAGCCGAATTGCCGGTTGAGCGTCCGACAGATGTTGGCGGAGCGACGCTCTAAAAAGCCGGTATCATCCTTCACGTTTTTCAGGCATACCATGTACTCGTCTCCGCCAATGCGGCCAATGAGATCGTCACTGCGCATCATGCTGCGCAAGCTGTTGGCGATATCGATGAGCACGCGGTCGCCAAACTGATGGCCAAAGGTATCATTGACGCGCTTAAAGCCGTCCAGATCAATCATGATGAGCGCGTGCACGACATCCAATTCGCCCTGTGACAGCACCTCATTGAACCGCTCCTCAAAGGCGGTACGGTTTAAAAGTCCGGTGAGCGGATCGCTGTTGGAGCGGGCACGCACCTGGAGATCGTCGCGTTTGGCTTCATCCTCGTCCTGCAAGAGCAGGAAGGATTGCACATCGTTGGAGTATGGGTCGGAAATGAGCTGGATGGTAGCCAGGGTCCACAGCGGATTCCCCTGCGCGTCCAAGCGGCGGAACTCCAGCTTATCCGAACGGATGCCGTGAGAAAAAGCCTCCAGAAGCCTTGCCCGATCGAAGAACGCGCGGAAAGGCGCGTCATCTACCGGCGCTACCTGATGTTCAGCCAGAGCGTTCACCATCGCACAGATGGAGCGCTTGGCTTCCGTCGGCAGTACCGGCAGCATGCGACCGGCTTCTCCGGTGAATGTATCGCGGGTGAGGTTATACTCATAGTAGTTCATGCCGGTGGAGGGCATTTCCGTGTAGAGCTGCTTCCACTTCTGGTAGGCAAGCTCCTTTTCGCGCTGGGCGTCGATATTATAAAAGGAGATAATCGCCTGCAACGGCTGATGATCGCTGCCAAAGATCATTGTGTAATCGGCGTGGTACCAAGCGGTGCTCCCATCCAGATTGCGCAGGATACCCGCGTATGAACCGGATGGTTTTCCCGCAAGGATATCTTCATAAAAGGCACGGAAATCAACGGCGCTCTCCTCCGGCACCATACCGGAAGCGATCATCGCGTCGGGCACGTCGAGGATTTTATGGCTTTCCCCAAAAAGCGGCGTGGGTTCATCGCCCAACAACAGCGTATGGGCAGCCACATCATAACGCACAACATATTTATCGCTCTGGCGTACCGCGATGCGGTATTCTTCCTCATGGACGCGCAGTTCTTCAATATTGCGTGCCTGCATGAGGATATCGACATCGGAACGCAAAACGCTGATGGTCATGGTAACGACCAGCACGATTACGCCGTAGCGGAAGGCCGAGGCGTTGTCCTCGTTGGGGAAGAGGTAGAAAATCAGCATGGTAAGGATGCCCGCGACCGCCGTGATCATGAGGCCAAGATTCAATTCACTGTTGAGCTTGATGCGGTGCTTTCTTGTGATGTACAGCGGATACATCAGCAGGCAGACGATCACGAAAAGCAGCAGATGCGTCGCGGACAGCGCGACCCACAGAACAAAGTGGCCGGTTGCGATCAGCGCCCCCTGCAACACCGCATTGGCAAGCAGCAGCATGCAAAACACCAGCACCTTGCGATGGAGCGAGGGCTGTATGGAGCCAACAAACCACAGAAAAGGGAGAGGCAGCAGCATATAACTGAACAGGTTGGCGAGCATGAACGCCTGGCTTCCCAGATAGCTGACGCCGGCGATATCCGTATCAATATAAAACCACAGACCGCACAGCAGTACAAAACCCATCAGATAAAAATATCTCCTGGAGAGCTTTTCGCGATATCGGCGCGCCTCCAACACCGCGAAGGAGTATAGCGCCAGCGAAAACAGCACAATCAGGAGACTGAGGATAATGGGCAACATTGCATCGCTAAGCAGGGCGAGCCGGATTCCTGACATTGAGCCCAGACGGACGGAGTAGATTTCCACCACGGGTTTGCTGCCCAGATTATTCATGGTGAGGCGCAGGGTTTTACCCGCCATGTCGGGCGTAAGCTGCACGGCGGACCAGGGTAAATCACAGGAGAGGGTGTTGCCGGGCACAGTGGAAATGCCCGTTATGGTCGCCGGTATGCCGTCTACCGAAGCGGATACCTGCTGATAATCGGTTTTAATGTATAGATAATCGTTGGTTGACAGCTTTGCGGGGAGCGTGTTGAAAATGACGCGCTCACCGGCATGAAGCCGTACAGGGATTGACAAAGCGCGCGCCAAACCACCCTCGGCTTCAACCTGCCAGCCGCTGTCCCACAGCATGGCATTCGCCCGTGCGCTTGAGGCTTGCACGGGGGAATTGTTTGAGACCGCGAACCATGCAAGAAAAACTAACGCCAGGGTTGTTACCATCGGTAAAATCCATTTTTTGTATTTCATGCCTGTTGCTCCATGCCGTTGTCTGTTATGGACAGATTCGGATTCTCAGAGACGGCTGAATTCGAGGATTCGGGCAAAGCAGCTGTGCGGGTACGCATGAGGATGCCTCCATCATGATTATAATATTATACCGAACAAGCCATGCAAATGCAAGGAAGAAGGCAGATATGTTTGAAGCAGAAATGTAGGTTTGTCAAACATGTTGGACAGAGTAGATGCGAAGGAACTCTCGGGGCGAAAGCCAATGAAGGGGTCGCATGGGGATGTTGTTGCTGCGATTTTGGTGGACAGCGAGCTGCCCACCAAAATCGGCGAGCGAGTAGAAGGAATGGGTGTCATAGAAACGCTTCTGATCTTCGCGGTGGCTGCGTTCCACCTTGCCGTTGTGCCGCGGGGTATAAGGTCGGATAAGCTTGTGACGGATACGTTTGGTAGCCAGCGTAGCTTCAAACAGCGTCTGGATATCGCGATTGCTATTTGAAAAACGATTGGTAAACTCAAAACCGTTGTCGGTCTGTACACATTCCACCACCACTCCTCGCCGCCTGAACCATTCGACAGCGTGTGTAATGAAATCAGCGGACGAGTAGGTACTCTGCTCAGGGTAAGCCCCAAGAAAACGAAGCCTTGAATACTCATCAATCGCGGTGTACTGATACAGCTTGAGCGTGGGATCGGCCATGCACCTTCGTGGCACGACCTTTACATCGACCTGGATTCGCTCACCGGCATGCGCCATGGGTTCATAGGGCTTGGCCTTATACTTCTTTTTAGGCTTAGCCTTGGGGAATAGCCCTAGCTTACGCATTGTTCGGTACAAGCTTTCAGGGCAGCGGGTATACCCCCGCAACCGCATCCGGTGCCACAACTGGATCATCCCCAGCGTTGGGTTTCTGCGCCGCATGTCTTGGATGAGCTTGATTTCTACTTGGGTATGTTGATTCGGATGGCTGTGTGGGCGTTTGGAGTATGGTTGAAGTGATTCGATGCTGCCATCATACCTCGCCCGCCAGAAGTAAATGTAGGAGCGGCTCTTGTTATACTTGCGACTTGCTCGTGCAACACCATACTTGCGGGCGTACTCCATTAGTGATTGCCGATACCTCATGTCCTGTGTTATGCTATTCATGAAGGGTAAGGCTCCTTTCGGTAGTGTTGTTTCTTGCAACTCAACTATACCGGTTTTCGCCTTATCCTTCATCCTTTTTCTTTGGTGTCCAACATGTATTGTAGTCCTACAAAATAATGGCGGACGTTAACGAAATACTTGTTGACATTCCTCAGAAAATGCGTATAATAATCTTCGTCGGTCAACAAACATAGTCCCCCGACAGTATGCACCATTAGCTCAGTTGGTAGAGCACCTGACTCTTAATCAGGGTGTCTAGGGTTCGAGTCCCTAATGGTGTACCAAGCAAAACCCCTTGTATCAAGCGATACAGGGGGTTTTTAGTATTTATGAAACAGCTTTTTATTTTCGGCTCATTGTCAAATGTTGGGGTAATGGTCAGCCGCGAGCAGTATACGAGCGCGGAAGTTGCTAAAATTGCGAAATCCAAAGGCAACACGTTTCAACGTTTTAATGGCTGCGAAGCATTCTGGCACAGGCATTGAACTCTGGTATTGCAAGCAAACGTTGAGCATCCAGCCAGTCGTGA
>Ga0302289_1000560_pt1 | contig 15192 bp, 10 predicted proteins | sample III_Fen_N1_2_FD_194552 | JGI IMG/M metagenome (GOLD analysis project Ga0302289, IMG submission 194552) | Peat permafrost microbial communities from Stordalen Mire near Abisko, Sweden - III_Fen_N1_2 | ecosystem: Environmental > Terrestrial > Soil > Wetlands > Permafrost | place: Sweden: Abisko... | reverse complement strand
CTACGCAGTGCAGCATGGCGGCGGCGACCAGACTGCGGGCTTCGCGGCGATCCGGGGTATTGTCGGGAGAATTGGCGCGGTCTTGCCATTGCGTCGTCAGCGCCGCAGCCGCGGGGGACTTACGATCTCGGGCGAGGCGCAGATACTCGTTGAATGCCGCCGCGCGGTGCTTTACCGCCAGCTGTTCGGGTTCACCGATCGTGGCGCTCTTCCTAATGGCCTTCAATTCCTTGCGCACCGCGTCCACATCAAGCAAACTCCGAAAATCGGAGGCGAGGGTACTGTACTCCAGGAAGGCCTCGCGCCGCGGAAGCGTACGGGCCGCAGCGAGTCGTGCCTTGAATTCTTCTCCGATCAGAGCGGTGTAGCGGTCGCGAATGCCGACATGCCGAAACTGGGAATCCAGCCAGTCCAGGGCCTCGTTGGTCAGGCGCTCCGGCATCCATTCGTGCCCGCCGGCAAAGATTTGCAATGTGTGGGCTATCGGGAGCTTGGATAGATCGCATTCAAGGCGCACCATCTCCTCGCGGTTCATGTCCTCATTTCCGGCCGTGCCGTAGAAATCGAACGGCACCGCTTCAGGTGTTTCTCCGGCCGGAAATCCGGCGCCACACGCCACGACGGCGCGGGCCATTCCCACAAGGCCAAGGTTGCTGGCCCACCGGGCACCGCCGGAGAACCCAACCGCGTAAACCCGCCGCCGGTCGATGGGCCAGCGGCTGATGACGTCGCGGAGCAGTGCATCGGTGGCGAGTCGATTGTCCTGCCATGGACCGTTCCGCGAGTTGTACGAACCGACGACGATGTATCCATGCTTCTCAGCTGCGGACTGGAACAGCCGGACCGGGCGGTCCCCTTTGCCGGCTGGGTCAAAGCACAGCAGAATTGGCCAAGGCCTGGAGGGATCGAACGAAGACGGGGTGTAGGACGCGTAACTTTGATCCGGTGACGCGATGCAGGCGACTCGCTCGGTAAAACCCGCGGGGGTTGGGGCTGCTGTGGTTTCTGTTTTAGCTCCAAGGGTGTGACCGATCACGAAAAGGAAAAAGGCGGCGCGACAAGCGCCAGATATCGTGGGGAGTAAATTAGTCACTGGAGAAGCGGGCATCTGCCGGCTTCCATTGCAGAACACCGTCCTGAACGGTTTCCCTGCAAGTCACAGATTGTGATCGGCCCCACGGGCGGGGATAGTAGATTTCGAAAGTTGCCGAAGGACCTTTCGCCTGTTTTTGTCCCGACGATGGCGCATGAAGTTTTCTAGGGTGTGTCCAGATTGTGGTTAATGCTTAGGTCGGCATTTCACGCGGTGGTGGCTCAGCTGGATCGTACGTGAGAATTTGCCGCCGGACGAGACCCGGTGCGCTGAAGGATCGTTCTGCGTGCATCGTAGGGGATTCCCTGAAAAACCACCTCCTGTCGCTAAATCATTTGCTGTTGCGAGAAACGGGGTCCACGAAGCGAGGGAGTTTTGAACTACAGGTAATCGTTACCAAAATGAAAAGCATACTCCTAAAAACAGCGCCTCTTATCGTGTGTTTTGCGTTAACAGCCATTAGTGGCTTTTCGCAAAACACATTTATATCGAGCCTATCTCAGCCTCTTAATGTCGCACAGACTTTCCCTTCGATTGGAGTGGGATACGATTTTACTACGGACAACCAGGTATATAATTTATCATTCATTGATCTTACAATAAGGCAGCTGAAAGATCCTGTCAGTTTTCAAGGATCTATTTTCGCGACGGACAGTATAGGGCGGCCGGTCGGGTTGGCCCTAGCGACGGTATTTAATGTCGTGGACCATAATTTCCTAAATCCTAACCCCAATGGTGGACTTGATGTTGTGGGCTTCGACTTTCATTCCCTGCAGTTGGGTGCAAATACGACCTATGCCTTCGTTGCAGGCGCAGGTGAGGACACGGCGTACGAGGTGTGGGGAAGCAGAGACGTTGGGTTTTCGCGCCCAGATGGCGGCGACTGGGATCTTTCATCATCAAGCTTTAATTACTTTGACGATGAATGGCATCAAGGCCGGGTAAGCTATGTGCCTGCTTTGGCTATTTCAGCTGTCGGCGCTGTTGCGGTTCCGGAACCTTCCACGTACGGATATCTGGGATGTGTTCTTTTGATCGCGGGGATTGTATTCAGAAGAGCACGGGCCTAACCAGGTGCAAACGACCATGTCGGTCACGCCCGTGTCGCGCCAGACACGGGCGCCAGATGGTTAGCGTTAACCAGAATTTTTTCCGGCTATAAAAATCCAGCTATGTTGAGTTCCCTTACACTTTGTGCGGCTGGCCGATGCGACGGCGCAGTCAGCAGGCGAAAGCCCCCAGTCTTCGTTTTACCTCGCCGCAGAACTGACCGTTTCAAAAGGTGAGAACGGCGTTGATGTAGCTGCGACAAAGCCTTTTAGTCTTTGGCAGTCCAAGCCACACGCGGTGGTAGCTCAGCTGGATAGAGCAGCGGTTTTCTAAACCGCCGGTCGGGTGTTCGAGTCACCTCCACCGCGCCATCTTCGATTAGGGGAAAAGGCAGAGGGATTTAATCTGGAACTCTGGAACGCTGGAAACGGAATGACGCCGGATCGTCGCGGAGCAGGAGAGAATGTGGTGCTGAGCGAAGCGACAGTCTGAAACTCAGGAAGCTTGGGAGAGAAAGGGGGCCTGTTCTCTTGCTCCTGTTTTCCTCTCAAGTAACTCAAATTTGGGAAAGAGGATTGGGTCACAGAGGCGGCAGGAGGTTGCACAGAAGGCACAGAGCCGGAGTTTTGTTTTTACTCAGTGGCTCGGTGCATCCTCGGATTGCTCTCGGTGAAATGGCCCGATGATGAGTAGCTGTAAGTGAATTTCCCTCAATGTCGCGTCATGCCCGCATCAACGCTGTGTTCCTCATTCAATTTTCCTCCGAATTACTCATGATACTTGCGGGACACTATACTAAGATTTTTCGGGCGGTTCAAATTCCATCGGCAGGTCCACCGAGGTGTCGACCGGTCGGCCGGCTTTGATGCGTGGCAGGAAGCGCCACATCCGGATGGAGTCCAAGGCTGCCTCGCCAAATGCCGGATCAGACGCGGCGACAATGGCCGGGTTGTCGACGGCGCCGTTGGCGCGAATCGTGAAGTGCAACCGCACGGAACCCTTGATCCTAGATTTGGTGAACTTCCGGGGATATTCTGGAGGCGGACCGATGAAAGGTTGGGGTTTTCCGTCCGGCGCACCCGCTATTCGTTTGGCGATCATCTGGTCGAGCATGGCATCGCGAAAGAAGAACGGCTGTTGCGAGTGGAATACCTCCCGGCCTCCGGAGAAAATGTGGGTATAATATTTCCCGTCACCCAGTCGCTGGGAAAGCGGCGCTGCAATCTTGATAAACTGATTGTGATGCGGGGCAAGATCGCCGACTTGATCTAGAAAAAGGCTCTTGTCCCCGCTATCGAATTCAAATTCCAAGACAACGAAAACGTCCTTCAACACATACGCGGATTCGAATTGGGCGGTGAACTCGAAGGTGTGATTGATGTCGCCGCCGCCGGAGAGTTGAAGGTAGGAATCCTCGACTCGGACATCGTGAACGGCGACGAAAGCCGGGCTGAATTCTTCGACCTTGGCCATCGCGAATTTGTCGGTGCGGACTGATACGCGTTTGCCGTCCTCCATGATGACTGGCAGGGTGTCGCGGGCGGCAATGACCGGCTGCATTTTCCCGCGATGCTCCACAAGTAAAACACTCTGCGCGAGGCCCGGCAGAGTTACCGCAGCCCAGCCGAAGAGTATTGCGGCCACCGTCCCTGTTCGTACAAGCGAGACCATAGGAAAAGGCTGCCCCGTTTCAGGGGCGGGAGACAAGAATCTTTATTGCAAGAGCAAATACAGTAAAACTGTAGCCGTAGCCGCTGCAATTTGGCAGCGGTGATCAGAAGAGCGCCAATCCCGCGCCTTAATTGACGCGGCTACACAATTTTTTGAAACGCTCTATTGAGGCGCTTTAGATAAAGATCTGCGGGCAAGCCCTGAGGCATTTGGCCGAACCAACAAAAAGCAACATCTATCCTCTATCTGTTTCTCTAGTTTGTAGGAGCTTGCTTCCAGGCGATTGCCGAACCATCGCCTGCAAGCGGGCTCTTATCCTATCGACCTTGTACGGAAGATTGAGCTCTTGGGCGCTCTGTGTCCGAGCATTTTGCGGGTCGGAATTGGTCACAGAGGACGAAGAGGATGCACAGAGTGTCACGGAGGGAAACGGATTAATACTGGATCGCTGAGACGCGGAGGGGCGGAAGCTGGGAATCCGGCAGGGATCACTTGGGTCACAGAGGGCTCTGATACCAATTCTCACTCAAACATACCAAAAGAGGTGAAGGTAGGGACGACCCGCCGGGACGTCCGCCTACGTCGCCTGTCAGTGTCCCACATCCAACCGGACGGCCCGGCGTGTCCGTCCCTACCACCCAAACGCCAGAGGTTATTATGGGTTTGAAAGAGAAATGGTATGAGCCTTTCGACAGGCTCAGGGCACTAAGCGAAGCCGAAGCGGCCCTGACACCGAGTTCACAGAGGGAAAACCAACGAAACGGTAGTTTGGTGAGCATTTGTTTCAGCGCTTCCGCACCTTCGCGTTTCCGCGATCCATTGTGATTAATATTACTAAGCCTTTCTTCTCTGCGTACTCTGTGCTCTTTGCGGTTCAATGTTGGTTCAGAACTTAATGTGGAAAGCCGGAAAGCAGGAATCGGAAGAGGCCAAGCTTTGCTGGCTATGCGCGGCGTTTAAGGTCGGCGATTAGCAGACCTTAAAATGCGGTCCCGCAGGCGACCAGCCGGAGGACACTCCAAAGAATTCCTCGTTGAGGAATTCCATCAGTGGTTATCCCACCGGATCGAATGGCTGCCGCTTCGAGCATTTCTGATTACGTCGTGGCCGTTTGAGGTAGGGGCGCAATCTTGTTGCGCCCTGGTTTGCGATACCCGGAAAGGGCGCAACAAGACTGTGCCCCTACGCATTTGAAGGGCTCCGCACCAGAGAAGCACCACGCCTTAATGGGCGCGGCTACGATTGGATCATCTCGAAACTCCGGCAAAAACGCTGCTGGGTTACAACTCTCGCAGCGCGGTGGCGATGGGGAGACGGGCCGCGCGGATTGCCGGCAAGACTCCGCCGACCAGTCCAATCAACGTCGCCCACACGATTCCCTTCACCAGCAGCTGAGGCGTCACGGCGAAAGCGAAGGTAACCTGGCTGAAGCTCTGAAAGTTCATCGTCGATGTGTGAAGGTTATTGAAGGCAAAATACGCCAGCACGGCACCGATTCCACCGCCCACGAGCGCCAGTAACACCGACTCGATCATCAACGAAACCACAACGGCGCCGCTGCCAAAACCGAGCGCCCGCAACGTCGCGATTTCGCGCGTTCTCACTGCGACCGCACTGTACATCGTATTCAGCGCGCCGAAAACCGCGCCAATCGCCATCAGAAATGCGATGAGGAAACCGAGCGTCGTTACCAACCGCGTAATCATCTCCGATTGTTCGGCGTAGTATTCCGTTTGCCGGACCACCTTCACATTGAGCTGTGGGTTCGACGTGAGGGAGTCCTTGAACTCCTGGAATGCACCCGGTGACCTCAGTCGTGCGTACACTGATTGAAAGGAATCGCCGCGATGATACGCATCCTGCAGCACCTTGGCGTCGGTCCAGATTTCCGATTCGGCCACTCCGCCACTCGAAGCAAAAATTCCGACGATCGGCCACTCGTCATGGCCAACCTTAATTTTTGACCCTACCTGCAGGCCGGCAAATTCCTGGGCCGCTCCCTGGCCGACGATCACCTCGTTTTTTCCCCACGCAAACATGCGTCCTTCGGTGATCTTCACCGAGTCATGCACCTCGAGCGCGGCCGGGCCGACACCGCGCAGCGGCACATTGGCATCCGTTCCGGTTGACCGCTTCGGCAGATTAATGATCACGAAGAGTTCAGCTGACGCGAGCGGGCCATTTGCTCCGCGCGCCAGACCGGGCGCATCGGCGATGATCCGGGTTTGGTCGTGCGAAAGGCCGCTGACCATTTCGCTATCGGAACCAGCGCGCATGATCATGGCGGTGTCCGGCGAAGCCGAGGCCGTCATGGCGTGTTTGAAGCCTGCCGCGATGGAAAGAACGCCGACCAGCACAGCCACCACACCCGCAATGCCAATGACGGTTGCAGTCACCGCACCACGCCGCTGCGGAATGCTCAGCACACCGAACTTTGTGATAGAGCCAATTTGAGACAACCAGTTGATCGGTCCAGCCATGGGTTACATCCTCCTCAAAGCGTTTGCGACCTGCAGGCGGGTGGCTTGCAGGGCAGGGAAAATTCCCGTGACGAGGCCGAGCAGGAGGGCGAAGCCCAGGCCCAAGACAAGGTCACTCGTGCGAAACAGGAACATGGGCAGCAGACCTTTCGTTGGGTCACCGTGTGAAATCATCACCCAGGCGAGCCCCAGTCCGAGCGCTCCGCCGAGCACAGACAGCAGGCAGGATTCCGCGAGAATGAGCATCAGGACTTGCACATTGGTAAAACCGATTGCTTTCAATACGCCCCACTCCCCGGTCCGTTCACGCACCGACTGAGCGATCGTATTGCCCGTCACCAGCAGGATGGTGAAGAACACCGCGCCCAGAATCGTGGCGATGATATAGGTGATGTTGCCGATTTGTTTTGCCCACCCCTGCACAAAGGCGCCCTCCGGCTCGGTTTTTGTTTCGGCCGACGAATTTTCAAATTCCTTGTCAACTGCCTTGGCCACCTCGGCAGCCTGCGCGGGATCCTTCACGCGAATCGTGTACCAGCCAACCTGTCCCTTGCCCCAACCTGGCCGGCGTTCTTCGTCGAAATAGTCATAGCGCAAAAAAAACGGCGTCGTGTCGGTGCCCTTATCCCGGCCGTCGTAGATACCGACCAGATCAAACTCCCATACGCGGTTGCCGTCGGCTCGCGCCCAAATGGTCGATCGAATCGGAATCCGGTCGCCCACCTTCCAGTGGAAACGCTCGGCGGTTTTCCGGCCCACAATCGCTCCGGTTCTCGTTTGCAGCCACGCTTTCAATTGCTCGGGCGGCAACACCAATTCCGGATGTATGCTTAAAAACTCCTCCGGGACCACCGGATTTTGCATGAAAAAATTCTTGGGCTCTTGGTAAATGCCGCCGAACCAGGTCTGGTGCGTCGCCAGTGCGACGCCCGGAATTCGTTCGATGCGCAGCTTGTAGGCTTCGGGCAGTAATTGAATGATGGATACCTTGTGCCGAACGATCAGCCGGTCGGCTCCGGCCAGCTCGACCCCGCCCGCCAGCGCTTGTTTGATCGCGCACAGAAATCCATAGAGCAAAAACGCAACCAGGATCGAGAGCAGGGTCAGGATGAGGCGCGTTTTTTTGCGCTTCAAATTGCTCCAGACGAGTGTGAGAAATTTCATCTTCGCGCAGAAGTTCAGGCTTAACCGTTTGTGCTTACTCCGGCTTCTCAGTGAAGAGCTGGCCCTTGTTCAGAAACACCGTGCGCGTCGCGCGGGCGGAGGCGTGGGAATCGTGGGTGACCATGACGATCGTCTTGCCCTGCTCCTTGTTGAGCGCTTGCAACAGAGCGAGAATTTCGTCGCCCGACTTGCGGTCGAGATCGCCGGTCGGCTCATCGCACAGCAGCAGGGTGGGGTCGGTCACGATGGCGCGGGCGATGCCTACGCGTTGCTGTTCGCCGCCCGAAAGCTGCGTGGGAAAATGATGGGAGCGGTGGGAAAGCCCCACCGCATTGAGCGCGTTCTCCACGTGGCTCCGGCGTTCGGACTTCGACAGATGGGTCAGCAGCAGAGGCAGCTCGACGTTGCGTTCGGCGGTTAGAACCGGAAGCAGATTATAAAACTGAAAAACGAGGCCGACATGCCGGGCCCGCCAGGCGGCCAACGCCCGCTCCGACATCCCGTCGATTTTCTCGCCCCCGATTTCCACCGAGCCCTTCGACGGCCGGTCCAGCCCGCCGATCAAATTCAGCAGCGTGGATTTGCCCGAACCAGACGGTCCCATCAAAGCGAGGAACTCTCCCTGCGGAACCGTGAGATCCAGGTTGAGGAGAACGTGGATATCCTCCGAGCCCCGGTGAAACACTTTATCCACACCCCTTACCTGGACGAGATTGCCGTTCTTTTCGCTCATGGTTTTGCCTCCGTAATTTGCATGCCTTCGACTAAATCGCTCGGGCCTTCCACGACGACTCGCTCGCCTTCGTTTAGACCTGCTTGAATGGTTGCCGTGTCATCGCCGGTCAGGGCGATCTTCACCGCGCGGCGCTCGACGTGCCCGCCCTGCGCGACCCACACGATATCGCGGCCTTCCTGCTGACGCAGCGCGGTCTTCGGAATCACGATGCTCGGCCCGGTCGACTGGACGGCCCCCGAACTTTGAAACGCAACCTTCACCCCCATATCCGGCAAGATGCGCGGATCAAGTTTACCGAAACCGATGCGCACCTTCACGGTGGCCTTCTGGCGGTCCGCGGTCGGGATGATCGCGATCACTTTCGCCGGGATGTGCCAGTCGGGACTGGAGTCGAGCACCGCCTCCACCGGCTGACCCGGTTCGACGCGGCTGATGTAATTTTCGTTCACGTCGACTTCGATCTCGAGCGAGTTCATGTCGACCATCGTGCAGATGCCCGTGCGGGTAAATCCTCCGGACGACATCGGCGAAATCATTTCCCCCGGCTGCGCGTTCTTGGACGTGACGATGCCGTCGAAAGGCGCGCGAATCGTCATATCGTCGAGCTGCTGTTGCCAAACCGTGAGGCCGCGCTCGGCCACGATGATTTCCTTTTCCTGACGAGCCAGACGCGCGCGGAAAGTTTTGACGTCAGCCTCGGCTCGATCGAGATCAGACGAACTCACCACCGATTTGGCAGACAATTCAGTTGTGCGCTTAAACTCGCGTTCGGACAGCTCGAGATTCGCCTTCGTTTCTTCCACGGCATTACGCGCCGACTCCAACTGCGCCTGAGAAAGGAGCATGCTCGCTTCTATATTGGAGGTATCGAGCCGGGCCAGAACCTGGCCGGCTTCGACCCGCGTGCCTTCCTCCACGAGAACTTCCATGACCTTGCCCGTGACCTTGGATGACACGGTTGCCGCCCGCCGTGCCGTCACGTAGCCGGAAGCATTCAATAATGTGTTCGGTGTTCCCGCCTGTATCGATTGTGTCAATACGGTTCTGACGGTAACCGCCCGGGGTTGCCTGACCCACCAAATCAACACCGCTAACACCACCAGAATGGCAGCTGCGGTGACGAACAGGGGCCACCGTTTTACGGCCCGCTTTTCAGGCGAGGGGCGTTCGATGCGCAGATTCTCCAGCGTGCTTTTGTCAGGGTTCATAGGGGCGAAGCGCGAGCGGGGCCACATCTAGCTGTGCCCCCAAGGCCATTCAATGCCTATTTCCTTCAACGGCACCAAAGGCAGGCTAACGGCTCGAAAGAAACTGCAACCGGACGGCGCGGTGCTGCGCCGGAGTCAAAGGAGTGAGATGTGAGGAGCGAGGAGCGAGCAGGATGGAGCCCCAAGCCTCCGCAATGGGCCAAAACATTTCTCGTAGCTAATCGATAGCCTTATTCTATAGCATTTCCGAAAAAACGGTAGCGCGTGTCTCGCGAAGGGGCGAAGGTGGCGAAGAGGAACGCGGTGGCTTCTTTTCAGGGCTGTACGCCTTCGTTTACTTCGCGGACGTCGCGAGACCAAAACGGCTGCAATGATGCCGGATTTCGGAGGGCTATCTTTGCTCCACCACGACGACGTCGTCGGTGTGGATGGCGCAGAAGACAGCGTCGCCTTTGTGCCAGGCGCGTTCGTGGGCGCTTTCGTTGGCGACCATGGCCATGAGCGAAAGTTTGTCGGTCACGCGGATGCGGAGTTCGTCCATCGCGCCGCGGAAAACCTCGTCTTCGATCACTCCCTTGAAGGCATTTTCCTTCATCGGCTTGTTTTTGGTGATGTAGATCTTCTCGGGTCGTACGGAGAGCAGCGCCTGCTTGGAGCCTTCGTTGATCGCTGAGGAGCGCACGTTGAGTTCCACGCCTTCGGCCAGGCGGACCTGGGCGGAGACACCGTTTTTGTGGAGGACCTCGGAGGGCAGAAGATTGGCCTCGCCGATGAAATCGGCGGTGAAGGCGCTGGCGGGAGAATGATAGATGTCGGTGGCGTCCCCGAGCTGATCCACGCGGCCGCGGTTAATGACGGCGATGCGATCCGACATGATCAGTGCTTCCTCCTGATCGTGGGTGACGAACACGAAAGTGATACCGAGGCGGCGTTGGAGGTGTTTTACCTCGAGCTGCATGGCGTGGCGGAGCTTAGCGTCGAGCGCGGAGAACGGTTCGTCGAGGAGCAGCACCTTGGGCTGGCAGACGAGGGCGCGGGCGAACGCGACGCGTTGCCGCTGGCCGCCGGAGAGCTCGTGCGGGCGGCGCTGACCGAGACCCTGGAGCGAGACGAGCTCGAGCGCTTCGTTGACGCGTTGCTCGCGTTCCGCGCGGGCGACGTGGCGCATCTTCAATCCGAACGCGATATTGTCGGTCACGGTGAGGTGCGGAAAAATCGCGTAGCTCTGGAAAACCTGGTTCACATCGCGGCGGTACGGCGGCACGCCGGAGACATCTTTGCCCTCGAGGAGAATCTCGCCCGAGGTCGGTACTTCGAAGCCGGCGAGCAGGCGCAGGATCGTGGTCTTGCCGCAGCCGGACGGGCCGAGCAGCGTGAGAAATTCGCCTTTGCGGATTTGCAGATCGACGGCGTCGACCGCCGTCATGGAGCCGAAGCGTTTTGTGACGCTGCGGAGTTCAACCATTGTTTCCATCGAAATTGGTGTTTTTATGATCGGCGCGGGCAAGGGTGGCAGGCGGAATTCCCACTCAAGTTGTGAAATTGGATCGGGCATTTCGGTCGCATCGTGCTTTGGCAGCGGCGGAGCGGAGTTCATGAACGTTGGACCTCTCCGCGGTCATGCAGAAACCAGAAGGCGATGACGAACAGGGCGAGAAACGTGATGCCGAGGGCGGCACCGAACGGCCAGTCGCGGGCCTGGCCGAACTGGTTTTGAATGACATTGCCGATCATCGGCACGCGGGCGCCGCCCATCAGGTCGGTGACGGCGAACATGCCGATCGACGGCACGAAAACGAGCAGTATGCCAGCGTAGATGCCGGGCTTGGTCAGCGGAAAAATCACGTGGGCGAGCGTGCGCACCGGATTGGCGCCGAGATCGAGCGCCGCCTCGATGAGCGAGTTGTCGAGTTTTTCCGCGCTGGTGAAGATCGGCAGAATCATAAACGGCAGATAGGTATAAACGAGGCCGATCATTACAGCCGTCGGCGTGTAGAGGATGTCGAGCGGCGTGGCGATGAGGTGCGCCCATTCCAGCAACCCGCTGACCGGCCCCTCAGCCTTGAGCAGCGAGATCCAGGCGTAGGTGCGCAGGAGGAAACTGATCCAGAAAGGAATCATCACGAGCAGCAGCAGCCAGGAACGCCGCTGCACCGGCGAGCGGGCGATGTAGTAAGCCACCGGATACCCAACTACGAGGCAGATGAAGGTGGTCAGTCCGGCGTACCAGAGTGAACGCACGAGGATGTTGAGATAGACCGGATCGACGATGCGCGCGTAGTTTTCCCAGGTGAAGGAGAACACAACCTGGCCGAGTTCGTCGCGCTGGCAGAAACTATAAACCAGCAGGATCGCGGTCGGCGCGACGACGAAGAGCCCGAGCCACAGGAGCATCGGCGACAGCAACAGCCAGCCGGTGGTGCCCGGCTGGCGTTGGACAGAGGCGATGGCGGCGCGAGGATCGGCGGTCGTGGTCATCTATCGGTATCTTTGTCTGTTGTAGCTGGCCTCGCTGAGGCCGGACCGGGGTCAGCGACCCCGGCTACAACGCGGAGACCATTGTTACGAACCGCCTTTCAAGTCGGTGATGAGTTTATCCACGGCGGCGGCGGCTTTGCCGATGTCGCGGAAAGTCTCGAGCTTCGTCGCAGTAGGATAGCTCGCGGGATTGGCGAGTTGCTCGGGTGTGAGGACCTTGCGCGCCTCGGTGTTGGGATTGGTATAGGGGAAGGCTTCGGAAATCAGGGCGCTGATCTCAGGGCGGAGGATGAAATTTATGAACAGCTCAGCCGATTCTTTGTGCGGCGCACCCTTCGGAATCGCGAGACTGTCGATCCAGAGATGGGCGCCCTCTTTCGGGAGGACGTAGGCGAATTTCTTGTTTTCGCGGTAGAGGATCGCGGCCTCGCCGGACCAGACGACGCCGATGTCAACGTCTCCGTTGAGCAGTGCGGTCTTCGGGCTGTCGGAGTCGTAGAGTTTGATTTGCGGCAGCCATTTTGCGAGGACAGGACGGGCCTTGGCGATGGCGTCTGGAGTGATCTTGTTGATATCTTCGCCGAGCACGCGCAGGGCCCAGGTCAGGAGTTCGCGGTTGTCGTTGAGGGTGACGATGCGGCTGGAATATTTGCCGGAGAAAACATCGGCCAGACCGGTGATGGGCTCTTTGATTTTCTCCGTGTTGACGACGATGCCGACGGTACCGACCATGTAAGGCACGCTGTACTTTTGCTCAGGATCGTGGGGCAGGTTGGTGTATTCCTTGGCGATATTTTTGAAGTTGGGAACGTTCTTGAAATTAATCACCTCGAGTTTGCCCTTCGCACGCAGGGCCTCGATCACGTAGTCGGTCGGCTGGATGAGATCGTAGGCCGAGGCGCCGCCGAGGAGCTTCGAGAGCATCTCCTCGTTCGAGGCGTAGGTTTCGTAGTTCACCTTGATGCCGGTTTCGGCGGTGAATTTATCGAGCACGGCTTGGGGCACGTATTCGGACCAGCCGAAGAGGTTGAGCTCTTTGGCGGCGTGGAGTTGAACGGCGGCGACGAGGATCGCGGCGGCGGCGAACAGGAGGCGGAGACGTTTCATGATTTTTGGAAAAGATTTTTGGCGGTTAGCGGCGGATGCGCTTTACCCATTCGGAGGCGACGAGCAGGATGATGGTTGCGACGATGAAGAGGGTGGAAAGGGCGTTGATCATGGGATTGAGGCCGACCTTGGCCATGCCGTAGATCACGATCGGCAGGGTGGAAGAGGCGGAACTCTTGACGAAGTAGGTGACGATAAGCTCGTCCATCGAAAGTGCAAAGGCCATGAGTGCGCCGGAGATAATGCCCGGCATGAGGTACGGCACGATCACGTACCAAAACGCCTTGAGCGGCGTCGCGCCCAGATCTTGCGCGGCTTCTTCCATCGCCGGATCGAGCCCGGCGAGTCGCGCCTGCACTGCTGCCATCACGAAAGGAAAACAAAACGTCGTGTGCGCGATGACGACCGTCGTGTAACCGAGGTCGAAGTGGATGGTCTTGAAAAACACGAGCAGGCTGATGCCCATGATGATTTCCGGCACGACCATCGGAATGTAGGCGAGTGTCCCGATGGCGCGGGTTCCGCGGTAACGATAACGATAGAGCAGCCACGCCGCGGTTGTGCCGACCACCACCGACAACGCCGTCGTGATGCACGCGACGACCAGGCTGCTCTCGAGCGCGGCGATGAGCCGGGTGTTGTGCCAGAGTTCTGAATACCACTTCAGCGTGAAGCTTTCCCAGATGACGTTCAGCCGCGAGCTGTTGAACGAATATACCACCAGAAATAAAATCGGGACGTAGAAGAAGAGCAGCACGACCACGGTCCAACCGCCAAACAGCGCGTTGACAAACGCCATGCCATGCGGACGACGAAACACTTTCGAAGGTGAAGCGGGACAGATCACGTTTGGTGGATTGGTGTAATCCTGCTGGCGTTGCATGCAAGGGCTTTTCCCGGACCTGCGCTGCACGTCGCATGCCGGATGCGGCGGCAAAATGAAATTGTCCGCCTCACCTTTTGCGTCAGGCGATTTTGCCGCGCATCTTGCCGTTTCTAGCTGGCGCGAGGAGACGCGAATCTCCAGCGTGCAGATCCTTTCCCGCTTCTGATGTTTGGAGGTCACCCGCCATTTTCCATTTTGTTTGGCCGCTTGCGCGTCTGCATGGCCCTCGGCGTTTTCGCGCTGCTGGGGCCGTCGCTTCACGCCGCGGACGATCCTGAGCTGGCCAGGGGCAACGCGGCTATGGAAAAGAAGGACTATGCTGGCGCGCAGGCGATTTTCGACGGCATCCTTGAAAAGAATCCGGCGGACGTCGCCGCGCACGTCGGGCGTGGGCGCTCCTATTTTTGTCGGGACGATTCCGATCACGCGTTGGCCGACTATAGTGAAGCGCTACGACTCGATCCTAAATCCAAAGCCGCCCTTCTATGTCGGCAGACGGTGCTGGCCCTGCTCAATAAGTTTCCTCAAGCGCTGGCCGATAGTGATGCCCTCATCGAGCTGGACCCTAAAAAGGCGGCTTATTACAAAGAAAGAGCGTGGATCAAACAGCTGAAGAAAGACTACGCGGGGAGTCTGGACGATGTCGGTCATGGCATCGCGTTGGACAAAAAGGACGCCTCCTTTTTTGAGCTGCGTGCCAACGTGCTCGTCGAGGCCGGTTCCTATTCCGAGGCGCTGGATGATTTTGGCGCTGCGATTCGGTTGGATGGGAAGGACGCAGAAAACTATAACGAGCGCGCGATGGTCCTGAGAAAACTTGGCCGTTATCGGGAGGCGATCGAAGATTTCCGTGACGCTGGGCGGCTCGACAAGGCAACTGGCCTGTACGCCAACAACCTCGCGTGGATCCTGGCCACCTGTGCCGACGAGAAATTTCTTGATGGGCCCCAGGCGGTGGTTTTGTCCACACAAGCTTGTGAGAAGTCGGCGTGGAAAGATCCGGTGGATCTGGACACGCTCGCCGCCGCTGATGCGCGGGTCGGGGATTTTGAAAACGCCGTGCGCTGGCAGACAAAGGCCATCGAACTCACCCAAGACGTAGCGATTGCGGAGGAGTTTCGCGCACGGCTGGCTTTATATCAGCGCAAGGAAGCCTACGTCGAAAAACCGGCCGACCAGGAGAAAATCGACTGGTCGCTGCAACGCTCGGCGTGTTTCGAGACGATTTGGAGCACGGTCAACGAGAACTATTTTGACACCACATTTGGAGGAGTTGACTGGGTCTCCATGCGCGAAAAATACCGGCTGCGCCTGTGGGC
>Ga0302289_1000559_pt1 | contig 15199 bp, 8 predicted proteins | sample III_Fen_N1_2_FD_194552 | JGI IMG/M metagenome (GOLD analysis project Ga0302289, IMG submission 194552) | Peat permafrost microbial communities from Stordalen Mire near Abisko, Sweden - III_Fen_N1_2 | ecosystem: Environmental > Terrestrial > Soil > Wetlands > Permafrost | place: Sweden: Abisko... | reverse complement strand
ATACGACCTTCGCGATGACTGCTGCAAATGTTTCGCTGTATGCCCAATGGCTGACGACCGGGGATCTTAATGTATCGGTATCGTTTGCAAACCTTCTTGACCCTTTGTTCAGCATAAGCGGAAATCTAGCCATTGCGAATTCGGGAACGCTCACACTCAGCTCGGCAGCCGGTTTTGATTCATATCAATGGTTGCTAAATGGAACTCCGCTGTCAGGCCAAACAACCAATCAGTGCTCATTGGTCTGCAGCACGGGAACGTACCCAGAACTGTTTATACCCGGCAATAATACCTTGACTCTCGTTGTGGGCACTCTCGGTGATTATTATTCCGCTCAATTCAAATTCACGATCACGCAGTAAGGAGAAAACGTAAAATGGAACAAAGAAACCAAAAACATACGATATTTGCAGGCTTCGTTTTTACTGCGCTGGCGATAGTTTTGTTCGCAACGTGCTCCAGTCCCGTCCTGAGCACAGATTCGGCTTCCGGCACAACCGGATCCCTTACGATCAGTCTTGAGCCTGCCGGTGATGGCAGCACTCGGTCCATACTTCCCCTGACGATCAGTCCTTCGGCAATCGCGACGTATGACGTGACTCTTACGCGAAGCGGTTACAACACGATCAGCATGACAGGCCTTACCGGTCTTTCCTTACCGGTTACCGGTCTGGCTACCGGAATCTGGAGTCTGACAGTGGCAGGCTATGATTCCGGGCATATAAAAATTACCGAAGGAACAGTCTCAACCGTAACGATCAATGCGGGCAACAATAGTGTCATTGTCAATCTTTTGCCGATACGGACCGCCGGCGGATCGGGAACTCTGACCGTTACCTTTAAATATTCGGGAATACCAGCAGATATCCTTAACGACGAAGTAATTCTTGCCACCTGGCCTGCAGGCGTGACCCGGGATATTTCCGCCGGTGTTTCGGGGACTCCCGACAATATCAGCATCAATTGCTCCGTTCCGAGCGGTACCTACCTGCTTACCGTAAATTTGTTTCATGACGGACTGAAATCAATCAAGTATCCGCCGATAACGTCGATCGTGCAGATCTATGACAACCGGACTTCGAGTGCCGCCCTGACTTATACACAGACGGACCTTACCCAGCCGCCGGACGCTCCTGTGGGCTTGACCGTCGTGGGCACTTCCCCCGGGAAATTGCAATTTAACTGGACATCCGCTTCCAATACGGCTGCCGGTTTCCACGTGTACAAGGATTCAGCTCTGGTTGCGAATTTAAGCGCCCAAACATGTACATGGAACGATGTCGATGCCTCAATCGATGCGTCGTATTCGGTTAAATCCTGGAACTATATCGGTGAATCGGCAACAAGCGCAAACTATATATTTCTGATGATGAGTATTTCCATGACCCCGCAGAATCCAATACTTGCACCCGGACAAACATTGCATTTTAACGCGACCATTTCACCGTCCAATGCAGTTCCTAATAATCTTTTCTGGACAAGCTCAAACGCTGCTGTTGCCACGGTTGACTCAACAGGCCTGGTTACCGCCCTTACTGTCGGCACGACCGTGATCGAGGTAAAAGGGGTAACAGGCCAGATGCACACAATTGTAACTGTTGCACTCCCACCAGCACACCGGATGGAAGAATTCTATTTCCCGGGTTTGTCATCCGGTATTATCAATGAGACTATTTCAAACATCATCGCATATGTCCCGATCGGGACTAATGTGAGTAATTTGACACCGACTTTCTACGCGCCCGGGGCAACGGTCACTTGCAACGGGATTACCCAGACAAGCGGGGTTACCCCCCAGAATTTTACGGGTTCGCAGGATTATACGGTTACTTTCGCGGACAGTACAGTCAAGAATTATACCGTCGGCGTGGAGTTTATCAACACGGTTCCGAACGGATTGTCGACCTTTTTCATTGGACTGAAGGGAGTATCCGCTTCCGGAGTTTTCGACGGAACGAGCCTCATCTTGCGTGTAGACGGCGATGGACCTCCAGCCGTCACGAACGTTGGTTCTCTTCCTTCTTTCCAGGACTCGAATAACCTGATCATGTTCCAGACGCTGCCTGGTTATACGCTTGAAACAACCAGCGGAGATCCCATTGATTTTGAGCATAAAGCCGGCGATTATGGTCTTGATTTTTCAAACACGGTCGTAACTCTGCGCGTTGTCGGGCCTGCGCCGGCTACAAGCTATCGGGACTACACGATCAAGCATCAGCTTATATTGGGAACCGATGGCTCTTTGTCGGATTTCGGGATAGTGTTCCCCGGTCAAGGAGTCGTAACGGGAACAATCGACAACGTCACACATACCATCAACGTGACCGTTCCCAATAATGCAAATCTTGCTTCCGATCGGGGAATTTGGGAAACCACCGACAAGGGAGTAGTCGGAGCAAGTCAACCTGGTCCAATATCTTATTTCAGTGGGAGCCAGTCTAGCAATTCATACGGCCCTTTGAATCTTGCCCTGGGGGATACTTCTTTAACAATGACTGCCCAGGACGGGACGCCTGTCGATTATACGATACATGTATCATCTGAGTCCCCAAAGGAATTTAGCAATTTCTCGGTTGGAGGGTATCCCGGAACAATCATGGGGACCAACATTCTCGTACCGAATGTACCAGCCGGTACTGATGTGTCAGCCATGATCGCGACTTATGGAACCACCGGAAACCTCGTAACTGTAAACAACACGACTCAGACAAGCGGCGTAACGCCCAATGACTTTACCAACCCGGTAGTCTACACGGTCAGAGGTATTGACTCTATGACCAAATCCTATACGGTCATGGTCTCGAAGCATTCCCAAACGTTCTCTTCGACCGGTGCCGCGCAGCCCTTTACCGTACCCTCGGGCATTACCTCCGTCTTTGTTGATGTTCAGGGTGCTGCAGGCGATTCGCCGGATCTTTCTTATCCTGGCGGACCTGGCGGCCGGGTTCTGGGCGTTTTGGGCGTTCAGCCTGCCGAAGTACTAAACTTGTATGTGGGTTCGTTGACTTTCAACGGAGCAGGAGAACCGGGAGCGATATGTGACGGGTATTCTACCGCCGGAGCCGGCGGGGGCGCTAGCGATATTCGCCAGGGCGGAACAGATCTATTGAACCGCGTTGTTGTCGCGGGCGGCGGAGGTGGTTCCAATGGTACTAATGAATTCGAAGGGCTGGGCGGTATCGGTGGCTGTCCGTTTGGAGGAACCGCGACGCCCGGAAACGCGGGCTCAAATGGATACGGCGGCACACAGACGGGCCCCGGTATACAGACAGCGGCTGCCTATGGTGGGCAGCCCGGTACCTGGGGACAGCTTGGCTCGGGCGGTCGTGGCGGTGATGCCTGGACCACAAGCTCCAGGTCAGATTATTATCCTACTACCAGTTTCCAAGCTGATGGAGCCGGAGCCGGAGGCGGAGGCGGATTCTTCGGTGGTTCGGGCGGAGGCGGCGGTCCTACGGGCGGCGGCGGCGGCGGCGGATCAAGCCTTGTTCCCGATGCATTTACCTCAATGCCGGGATACAACCCTTCGACTGACGGATCCATCACACTATATTGGTAAGTTTTGTAAATAGTATTTTTCGGGGCGGTCAGCTAATGACCGCCCTTTTCGTTGGCTGATTCTGAAGGATTAATTTTTGCGAAGCTATTATGCAATCAGCAAGGTATTAAACCTGCCGGAAATAAAAACACATTCCTGCTGTACCGTATAATACCGGCAGAAAGGCCTAAACGCACATAAACCTCCGTTTTCTGCGGAAACCAGAAAAAGCGAATAGGACCCTTTTAAAAATCAATCTCACCTGCCGCTAATATCGATATTTCCGTTAACCGTTTGAAGTTTGACCGTGACGTTGCCTGAACCAAAGCTTCCGGTTCCGGTGTGCAGCTTGACGAGAACGCCATTCCTCGTTTCAACGCTCTTCAGCAAGGTGAGAGGGAAACCGCTTTTAATCCGGTAGAAATCAAACAGAGTATTCCGGACTTCGATTGTCGCGTCTACCGTCATTGGGAGATTATTCGGCACGGCGAGTTTGATAGAACCGCCTTGAGTGGAAAGATCGATAGCACGTCCCGTTTCGGTTCCATTATCCAAAAAAGAGGCATTGATATTTCCGCCCATCGTCGTCGCGACAAGAGAGGCGTCCGCGTCGGTAACCGCGATATTTCCGCCCATGGTCGAAAGCCGCAAATCATCGCGCGCTTTAGTCACCTTGATATTACCGCCCATCGTGGTCGCGTTTATCTTTCCCCGGGCATTTTGAAGCGTGATATTGCCGCCCATCGTCTGGAGGGCGAGTGATTTATCGGCTGCGCCGCCGCTTCCGTAAATCTCGCTGTTTCCGTTAAGCCTGATGCCGCCGCCCATCGTCTTTCCCGATCCTTCAAGCTCGCAATTTTCAAACACCAGGCTCCCGCCCATAGTCGTCACCTCGATGTTTGACCGAACATCGGTCAGATAAATCGAACCGCCCATTGTCTTTCCGGCGATGCTTCCCGAAACTCCGGTGATCGATACATTCCCGCCAGACAGACTGAAATCGTGCGCGCATGTTTTGGGAAGACTGATGGTAACGTCGAGTGAATTATTGGAAATGATATTCTGCGACTTCCGCGAATGGACGGATATGCCCCCGGCAGACTGCCGAGTTTCCGTGATAATGCTGTCGGTATTAAATCCGTTTTTGGTCATGGTTATCAGGATTTCATCTTTATCCCAACCTGTTATCGTGACGTTTCCGCCTGATTGAAGGTCCAGTGTCAGGGTTTTGTCCGAAGCGAGCGGATAGGTCTCGACTGTCGTTTTTTTGGAATCTTCGCCAAAAACAATCATTCCTGACAAAAGCAAACCGGCAAGGGCCATGGTAACAAACCTTTTTTTTTCAAACATTTAAATTCTCCCTTTTTTCGCGCATGATACTTTTGTAACACTATATAGAGAGAAAAGCATCACTTATTGTAGTATATTGTTATGATGCGAAGACCATACCACCATATACGCTATAATGTGCATTACACATTATCGATTATCAAGCTCCTGCCCCTTCTTGTCGGTATACCCTTCTGCATTCTGATACTGGGCGACTTTTCAGGCGACACGATCCGGAATGCCATCGATAACAGCTGGAAAATCATGTCGTCGAAGGAATCGTTTCTAGCCTTTTGGGGAACGCTTTTCGGCGCGGCCTTTTTACTTCTGTGGTATCTCAATCCCGTCAACCAGTTTTACGCCAATTACAAGGCCGGCATTCCCAACTCGATGCGGTGCGCGAAGCTAGTTATCAAAAAGTTCAATAAACTTCAGTTTTTCGTAATCTTGATCGCAGTTATCGGCTTCTCCCTCGGGGAGCTCAGGGATCAATTCCATCAAAACCAGGGAGTACCCTGGGACATAGCCTCGCGTTTCATGTTTTTCAGCGCTTTTTCAAAAGGCTTGCTCACAGGCGTCATTATATCCTTCAATCTTGACAATATGCTTTTTAACGCGAAAAAAGCAGCGCTTGACATGAATCCCCCTACCAGACTCAAAAAGACGTCTTTGTTCAGGCAAATCGTGCTCGTCATAATATCATTGATTCTCTTTTTGCTTTTCCAGCTTTTCAACGCCTCCGCGATCTTTTTCTCGCTTGGGTCAACGATGATGGATTTGCAAAAAACAAAACCGGATTTGCAAAATTTTCTCGACTCATCGATGCAAGGCCATGGTTTGCACGATTCCCTCCAGGTTCTCTACCTGAAAATTTTCTTCTATCTGTGCTTTGTCTTCGAGCTCGCGCTCCAGCTAAAATACCTGATACTGCACCCGATCGACGTTATAAAAAATCGGTTATCCATACTCAATTCCGATACGCCCGGCGACATAAGAACGATAGATATCGTTTCAAACGACGAATTCTCCTCAATACTTGGGGAAATAAACAAGATTATCGTAAAGCAGCAAAAGGAGCTTCAGTGCTCGAGCGTGCGCCTCGAGACGATCGTCGAGCAGGCCGCAGATCCGATTATCTCGTTCGACCAGTTCGGAAAAATCGAGATTTTCAATCCGGCGGCGCAGCGGTTTTTTGGCTATACGGAGGAAGAAGCGATGCGGATGACGCTTCATTCGTTCATCGACGCTCCGCCCGCCGATGAATGGCCCTGCGGGGACTGCACGCCGACGGATGCGCTGATCGAGCATCTGTACGGAAAGACGAACGGCATCAAGCGCTTTACCGGGATCAGAAAAGACGGATCGCACGCGATGTTCGAGAGCAACGTTTCGATGGCGGAGACAAACGGAATCATTATCTACACGGCGATTCTCCGCGACATTGCCCAGCAGATGGAAGAGGAGGCAAACCTCACCAATGCGAAAATCGCGGCGGAAAACGCAAACCGCCTCAAGTCGGAATTCCTCGCTAACATGAGCCATGAGCTCCGGACGCCGCTTAATGCGGTGCTCGGGTTTACCCAGCTCATGAGCGGCGACAAAAATCTCACTCCCGGACAGCTCGAAAAAATATCGATAATCTCGCGAAGCGGCGAGCACCTTTTATCCCTTATCAACGACATTCTCGACATCTCCAAAATTGAGGCCGGCAAGCAGGAAGTGCACAAGACGGCATTCGACCCGACGCGCTTTATCGACGATATCCGCGAAATGTTTTCGCTTCGCTGCCAAAAAGCGGGCTTGGGCTTGTACGTCGAGTTCACCGAGCCCCTTCCCCCGCGCGTCTCGGGCGATCTCGGCAAGCTCCGACAGGTGATGATAAACCTCGTCGGAAACGCCGTAAAATTTACCGCCGAGGGCGGAATCGGCATCATAGTCGGAAAGGACGACGGGAAAATACGCTTTTCGGTAACGGACTCGGGAAAAGGAATCCCCACGGACGAGCTGGATCTCATCATGCAGCCTTTTATCCAGTCATCGATAACCGACAACGAGGGCGGCACGGGACTCGGACTCGCCATTTCGACGCGCTACATCCAGATGATGGGCGGCACTCTTTCGGTGACGAGCGAGGTCGGCAAAGGAAGCACTTTTACCTTCGCGATCGAGCTACCCGAGACCGACGAAGCCCTCCCCGATTCGGGCAACGAACAGGTCGCGATAGCGGTCAAAAAGGGCGCCTCCATTTCGGTTCTGATAGTCGACGACAAGGAAATGAACCGTCTCGTGCTGAAGGAAATGCTCGAAGCCGCGGGTTTCCTCACGATCGAGGCAGAAAATGGCAAAGTCGCGGTCGAAAGAACGAAAGAGTTCAAACCGGCGATCGTCTTCATGGATATCAAGATGCCGGTAATGGACGGATACGAAGCGGTGCGCCTCATCAAAGCCAACGAAACAACCCGGACGATTCCGGTTTTCGCGCTTACGGCAAGCGCGTTTACCAACGACGAAGAAAAAATCCTTGCCTCCGGTTTCGACGGGTTCCTCGCAAAGCCTTTCAAGCGCTCGTCCCTTTTCCGCCTTATCAAGGAAAAGTCCGGCGTCGAGCTTGAGTATGAAAAAGCCGAAGTGCATGAAAATGCGACTATCCCCGATCCCTCAAAAATTGATTACGCCGCCGCGGCGAAAAAGCTAGGACCCGCGGCATTGGCGGAATTCGCCGATTTTATCCTGATTAACGACTTTACGGCGATAAAAAACCTCGCCTTGCGGATAAAAAACGAAATTCCGGAACTCGCCGCCCTCATCCAGTATCACGCGGAAAGTTTTGACGAGAGCGCGCTCGAAAAAGTTATGGAGAAACTGAAAGCATATGAATGAAAGCAGAATTCTCATCGTGGACGACATTGAAGAAAACCTGAAGGTTCTTTCCGAAACGCTTGTGGAGGAAGGTTTTTATCCATTGCAGGCAAAAAACGGCGAGCGCGCTATCCAGATCGCGAAAAAAGCCAAACCCGATCTCATTCTCCTCGACATCAAGATGCCCGACATGGACGGATTCGAGACCATCGCCATCCTTAAAAGCGACAGCGAAACCGCGGACATTCCGGTTATTTTTATCTCGGCGCTTAACCAGATAGAAGACAAGGTGCACGGATTCAAGGCGGGCGCGGTCGATTACGTGTCGAAACCCTTCCAGAAGGAAGAAGTCATCGCGCGGGTAAGCACGCATCTCAAACTCAGGGCGGCGCAGCGCGCGGTCGAGGCGGAACGGGAAAAATCGGAAAAACTGCTGCTCAATATCCTGCCCGCGCGCGTCGCATCCGAGCTGAAGGAAAGCGGGAAAAGCACCCCGCAAAGCTTTCATGACGTATCAATACTCTTTTCGGATATGGTAAACTTTACCGAAAAATCGTTCACGCTCGACCCCGAAACGCTTCTCGGCGAGCTCAACGACATATTCACCGCCTTCGACCGCATTATGGACGCCCATGGATGCGAGCGCATAAAAACGATCGGGGACGCGTATTTTGCGACCTGCGGCATACCCGAAGCGCACGCAGACCATGCGCTCAGGATGACCGAGGCCGCAAAGGCAATGATTGAGTTCCTGAAAACGCGCAACGCGGAAAAAACCATACAATGGGAAATGCGCGTCGGCGTGCATTCAGGTTGCGCGATCGCGGGAATCGTAGGAACGAACAAATATCTGTACGATGTGTTCGGCGACGCGGTCAACACGGCGTCCCGCATGGAAGGCGCGTCGCTTCCGATGCGCATAAACATTTCGGGGAAAACGGCCGAACTTATCTCGGGGAAGATACCCCTTGAGGAAAGGGGCAGTCTGGAAGTGAAGGGAAAAGGTCCCATGCAAATGTTTTTTGTCCGGGATTGAGTGACACATTCAAGGCGTGGTGTGTTATATAGTATGTGCACAGGAAACAAATAGTACTATGAACGATTCAAAAAGCATAACGATGGAAAATTTCGACGAGCTCTACCGGCGATTTGGACCGATGGTCCTAAGGCGCTGTCGCTATATCCTTAAGGACGAGGAAAAAGCCCTTGACGCAATGCAGGACGTCTTTGTGCGAATACTCGAACGGAAGGACAGGCTGACAGGGGTATGCTCGAGCCTTTTTTACACCGTTGCCACGTCGGTGTGCCTGAACAAAATCCGCTCGGACAAGATCAGGCGCGGTCCGCAAATAGACAATTTACTTGATGCAATAGCCGACAACAAAACGACGTTCCATGAAGAAGTCACGGATACGGTTTTGCTGCTTGACAATATATTCACGGATACGAAGGAAGACACCAGAACCATGGCAGTCCTCCATTACGTAGACGGGCTGACGCTTGAAGAAACGGCGGCCGAAATGAAAATGTCGGTATCCGGAGTCCGTAAACGACTCTCGGGACTGCGAAAAAAAGCGCTCGTGTGCGCCGGAGAATAAACGATGAAAACACCACAACTGTTTTTTGAACAAATCAGTCTTCGCGAAAAACAAACAGCCGATCTGCGAAAATCAAAGAGACCGGAAGTCAGCGATGAGGAAGTCGCGAGGAAAATAGCCGCGATCGAAAAATCAAACGACGAAATCCTTGGCGCGTATACGGTGGAGCGAATGCGCTCGGCAGTATCGCAAAAGATGGAGACAAAGGCGAAACAGCCACTGAGGTTTACGGCCTCCTCCATCGTCACTGTACGGAATTTTTCTATCATAACTGCGGCCGCGGCCTGTCTCGCCCTCGCCTTCGTCATTTCAAGCCCGAATACGAATTCACTTGCGCAAATTCTGAACGGGGCGGGAACGGCCAATGGCTCGGGGATTCTCGCGGGGCTCGACCACGCAAAGGGCGACGGGCCACGTATGTTCATTTATCTCAAGGACGGAGAACAGGCCTTGCAGCTCGACAACAATTCTCTGGTTCACGAAAACGACATCCTCCAGATAAGCTATGTGGCTTCGGGCCAGCAATATGGCATCATCCTTTCAATAGATGGAGCCGGTACCATCACCCAGCACTACCCCGATGAGGGAGCGACTGCGGGAAAGTTGGAAAACTCGGGCGAAATCGCCCTTCCCTTCTCCTATAAACTCGATGATGCGCCGGCATTTGAGCGTTTTTTCTTTATAACCGGATCCAAGTCATTTACCGTCGCGTCCTTTATGGAAAACATAAAGATGCGTTCACGAATCGGGGATTTGAAATCTGCCGACCTTTCGCACATCATACCGATGAACACGCGGCTCTATGAAATTACCCTGCTGAAATAAAGAGGCTGAATCATGACAATACGCCCACAAGTGATATTCGCAGCTTGCGCAGCCCTTTTGCTCTGCTCAGGCACAGCACTCTTCGCGGCGCCCGATAACGCAACAACCGATGACAGCAAGATTCCCGTCGAGCGATTCGCGCTCTATATCGCCTCAAACGACGGCGGCGATGGCCTTGAACGGCTTCGCTATGCCCGCTCCGACGCCAAACACCTCGCCGAAACCATGATGGAAGTCGGCGGAGTCAGCCAGGACAACAGCCTGATTCTCGTCGATCCGACGATAAAAGAAGTAAACAACGCGTTTAGCGAATTTTCGACTACCATTAAAAAGAACGCGAACAAGGCTCGACGGACTGAATTCCTTTTTTACTATTCGGGGCATTCCGACGAAAACGCCCTCCGCCTCGGAAACGAAACCTATGCGTACGGCGTCCTGAAAGCGGAACTCAACAAGGTTCCCTCCGACGTTCGCGTCGTCATGCTGGACTCCTGCTACTCGGGCAATTTCGTGCGCTCAAAGGGCGGCTCGAGGCAAAAGCCCTTCCTGATGGACGACTCGACTATCGTGCAGGGAAACGCATATCTTTCGTCGAGTTCCGAGCATGAGGAATCCCAGGAATCGGATATTATCCAGGCCTCATATTTCACGCAGGCGCTGATCACCGGGCTCCGCGGGGCAGCTGACGCAAATAGCGACAGCAAGGTTTCGCTCAACGAACTCTACTATTACGCGTTCAACGAAACGCTCTCGAAGACAGAATCAAGCTCGGTGGGGCCCCAACACCCTTCATACAACATAACGCTCGTCGGATCGGGAGACCTTGTCCTTACCGACCTTTCCGAAGCCGAATCGGTCATGAACATACCCGGCGTATTCGAAGGCAAGTTTTTTATCCGTAACACCGAAGGGCTTCTGGTGTCCGAGATCAATAAGGCACAGGGAATCGAAACTTCATTGGCCCTTCCTGCCGGAACGTACACCATCGCGATCGTCACCCCATCGACCACTTCCCAGGCAAGCCAGTTTCTCGGAAAAGGGCAGCATATTACGCTCAATCCTAAAAACTTCAGCGTGATCGCACGGTCAACGGGACGAGCACGCGGAGCTCCGACCGCGGAAGGCGAAGCCGAAGGGGAAATTCAGACAAGCGAAACCTCTACGCCGGTAAGTCTCAGTTTTACGCCCGGCCTTTCCATCCCCTTGCCGATGGCAGACAACGTAAATGTCGGTCTCGGAATATTCATGGCGGACAACCATAATATACGCGGTACGCAGATTTCCTCCTTTATGGGAAGTATGTCCGGGGACCTGTACGGGGCCCAGACCGCAGGTTTCATGAATACGCTTTCGGGAATGCTGACGGGAGTCCAGGCAGCCGGTTTCATGAACCTGGCGTCGCAGGAAGTCCATGGAGTGCAGGCGGCGGGATTCATGAACTTCGCGAATTCCGAATATGACTTTACGGGTGTTCAGACTGCCGGATTTCTCAACAATACGAACGGAAACATGAGGGGCGGTCAGGCAGCAGGTTTCCTCAACGACATCAAGGGAGACCTCATTGGGGTCCAGTACGCAGGATTCCTCAACAACGCGCGAGGATCGCTTACCGGCGCCCAACTCTCGGGTTTTCTCAATAACGTAAACAGCAATTTTATAGGCGTCCAGAGTACCGGGTTTCTCAACATTGCCCGTGGCTCAAGCAAGGGAGTGCAGGCCTCAGGTTTCCTCAACATCGCGGACGAGATAACCGGAGCGCAGGTAGGTTTCATCAATATCGCGCGAAAGAACAACGGAGTCGCCTTAGGCGTTTTCAATTTCATACTTGACGGAATTATGTCGCCAGCGATATACGTCGATTCGAACAAGAATATCTATATGCAATATCAGGGCGGAACGAACAAGTTCTTCACCACATGGCTCGTCGGAACCGAGATGGACGCAAGCCATCCGCTCTTCTACGATTACCTTATTTACGGCTTCGGCGTCGGTACGCGCTTCGCGGTCACGAAACAGATTTCATTCGACGTAGAGCTGATCGCAAAGCAATACATTGATATCAGCACCCTCAGGGCGATTAAGGATATGGATCCCGATCATGATATCGTGATCGGCAGCGATGAGAAAACCGAAGCCAATTCCATGAAACCCGAGGTAAAAGCGCGAATCGATGAATGGGGAAACGAATATACCCGCAGCCAGATGCCCTCAGTCCGCGCTACCGCAAATTACGCGGTATTCAAGCACCTGAGCGCCTTCGCCTCGGCCAACCTTGATTGCTCGATCGACGGATTCAACGAAAAAGCTTTCGCATACGGGAACACCGGTTCCGCGATAAAGCTGGGATCTTCCGGTATCAAGCTTTATCCTGGCCTCTCGATCGGGCTCAAATTTTAACGATTCACAACAATAAGGAATATCATGAAAAAAGTAATCTCTCTTTTATTCTTCGGCTTGATATGCCTCTGCCTCGATGCGGAGCAACTCAAGGTTACGGTCGAGGACCGCGACCTTGAGCTTCCCCTCGAAGGCGTTACCCTCGCACTGAGCGGAACTAAAATAACGGCGGCAACCGATACGGACGGTAACGCAACGATAGAACTACCCGCGGGCTTTACGCGCGGAGTCCTGACCGCAAGCTTAAGCGGCTATAACGACCAGAAAACGCCCGTTGCTGCGGGACAAAAAACGGTCAAAGTACCCCTCGCGATACTGGACATCATGGTAGGAAACGAACTGGTCGTCGAGTCTTCGGTACCCGGAAAGACCGACGAAAAGGTCGGCGTTTCCATCGCCATGGATAAGGAAGAGATGAAGACCACGGCCAATATCGGTCTTGTCGAAGATATCATGACTTCGATAAGCACTCTGCCGGGCGTCGGTTTTACCGGCGGTTTTGATGCGCAGCCTTCGATACGCGGCGGATATCCCGACGAGATGGGAACGGTTTTCGACGATGTGTACATTCTGAACCCCTTCCATTGGGGCGGCGCATATTCCATATTCAACCCGAACATGGTCGACAGCGCGAAATTATCAAGCGGAGTATATTCGGCCCGGTACGGACGGGCGATGTCGGGGCTGCTCGAAGTGACGACGGTAAAGCCGGACTCGCAGGAAGTTCGCGTCAACGCGAGTATTTCGTCCATGTCCACGGAAGTGTTCATGCAGATCCCCCTCGGTTTGAAGGCAGGGCTTTTCATCGGCGGCAAGGCTTCGTATCTCGAGCCTCTCGTCCACGTGGCCGACGCCCTCAAACTGACCTCGATGAACCTTGCGACTACGATTCCCACGCCGCCCTTTATCCGCGACTTTTACGCGAAGGGCTACTACAACCCGACGCCAAACCTCGATATAACGGCGAATGCGTTTTTCGGCAGCGACGGAGTCGGTATTTTTTCAGACACGAATAACGACGGCATCAATACTCAGGCAAAATTCAACTGGCTTTATCTGATGGGATTCGCGGCGACCAACATAAAATGGCTGCCAACCAAAAACTCGATCGTTCATTTTGTCGGCGGCTATAACAACAATACGGTAGACCTTAACATGAACTTTTCGATTTCGGGAACCAAAAAATACAGCGATGCCTTCATCGCAAAATACGACGGGGACCCGCTCATCGACAAAGACTTGACCGTCGACGGAAAAATCAACGGACAGACCGGATACAGGATAGATGATCTCGGCTCGAACGGATTCTCGCGTCAGGTCATCCAGCAGCTTCAGGGAAAACTGGAATCGGACATCCTTGTCGGAGACTCCGGCATGATAAGTTTCGGAGCCGACGAAGTCGTGCAGCTTTTCCGCTCGGAGCAGGAATTCACCGGATGGACGCTGATCAACAAGGGCTATTATCAGGAATACGCCAAGGTCACGACCGAAAACAATCTCGAGGGAAACAGGATTCTGAACAGCGCGGCATTCGCGACATGGTCGTTCGGAAGCGACCAAAGCGCGATCAAGGGCGAGCTGGGGATTCGAGGAGAGCATTATTATCTTTGGAACGACAAGTTCAAGCTTAACACCTATCCCGTCGCCGATCCGCGTTTCAGCATAAGCTGGGTACCGCTTACGGACAAAGGGAATCTCGACAAATTGACGCTGACGGCGGGAACCGGATTCTTCTCGATGTTCCCCACGGACGCAATCGCGGCGGACGATAAATACGGAATCAGAAGTTTTGAGGTAGGACCCAACCGGGCCTGGTTCCAGATGCTCGGAGTCGAGGCTGATATGGTCGATAACTGGTCATTCAGGCTTGAAGGATATTACAAACGGTACTTCAACCGGCTCTATCTCACCTTTGACTATAACGAAACGACAAAAAAGGTCGACTATGCCGCAAGGACCGATGGAATTGGAAACGTCGAAGGATTTGACTTGATGCTCAGAAAGAAGGATGGCCGCTATTTCGACGGATATCTTTCCTATTCGTTCGTGTATGCCCAGTATCTCAATCCGACCGCGCCCAAGGTAAAGGACGGAACGACGGCGAACGGCGAGCCTCTTGATATCTGGTATTTCCCGGGTTTCCACCGTTTCCATACGCTGAACCTCGTGCTTAACTGGAAACCGGTTACCGGCCTCGTTATCACTACCTCGGTCGCTCTCGCGACTGGAAAGCCGAAAGAAGCCGTTGGCGAAGTCACCATGTATCCGGTTATATATGACGGAAAGGTTATCGAGCGATATTCCCGAACTAGCCAATATGATTCGACGGCCCGTACGGATATTTCATGCCCCGTGGATCTTCGCGTCGGATACTCAAACTATTACCGCAACACGAAAATTCGCTGGGAATACTACGTCGGCGCCGAGGACATTTTCGTGAACCTTTATTCGCCGAAAGCCAACAAGGGATTCGACGCGCAGACCGGTAAAGAATCCGATGCCAGCGAAACGGCGGATTTCAACATCGGCATCCCGATGATTTCCGTCGGATACAAAGTCAGCTACTAAAAGGTTGAGGGAAAAAAATGAAACCGTTAACGCTTACATTCGCGATTACGATCGCTTTCACGACCCTGTTCGCGATCCCGCTCAC